>SERZ01000063.1_pt1 | contig 60543 bp, 43 predicted proteins | sample 3171461 | NCBI WGS metagenome assembly SERZ01 (sample SAMN06051861, study PRJNA518727) | freshwater metagenome | biome: subpolar coniferous forest; feature: holomictic lake; material: water; isolation source: holomictic Lake 227, 6 m depth | place: Canada: near Kenora, Ontario | collected... | reverse complement strand
TACCGGTGGAATTCGCCCACCCGGTGGCGGCAATCGTGGCGGAGGCGGATCATGATCGCGCCGCCTAAACGCAATGTAATTGTGAGGCATGATGATGCACGCAATATCCATGCGAATATTTTCAACGCTCAAAAAATTCATACGCCCCAGCTGTGCGCGCGGCACAAAGGCGTGGTCACCATCATGGTGATTTGGGCCATTGCCATTGCCTCCATTGTTGTGGCAGCCACGCAAATTCTTGCCTTTCGTGAAGCCACGATTGGCCGTGAATGTATTTCGCGCGTGCAAGCGCGTTGGGCCGCGCGCGCCGGTGTTGAAACCATGATCGCCATTATGGAGTGGCACAATGCAAATCCAGATCCAGACGACGCGCTTGCTCTGACGCGTGATCTAGAAAGCAACGCGTTTGGCGAAGTGGAAACTGGAACGTGGGACATTCGCCACTTCATTGATGGTCAAGAATGGGCGGGACCCATGGATGAAAATTCCAAGCTCAACATCAATGTCGCCACGCGTATGCAATTGCTTGAATTGCCAAATATCACGCAAGATGTTGTGGATTCCATTTACGATTGGCGTGACGCTGACAATGATCCGCAACAACTTGGCGCCGAAGCTGACTTCTACAGAAATCGCGGACTTGGATACGAACCACGCAACGGAAATTTTCGCTCGATTGCCGAACTTGAATTAGTGGCTGGCGCCTGGCCGCAATATGTGCGCGGCGAGGATTGGAATCTGAACGGTCGCTTGGATCCCAATGAAGACGACGGCAAACGCACCATGCCTGACGACAACGCCAATGGAAAGTTGGAGGCTGGCTGGTCGCAATACCTCACTGCTTCCACTCGCCCTGTCACAAAATCCGCAAGTGGTCAACCACGGCTTGACTTGCGCAAAGCCAACTCTGAAGAATTAATGACACGCACAGGAATGGACGCCACGCAAGCAACGGCAATTCTGACCTATGCAAAAGTTGGCAACGCGCGCATGGCGCAAATTCTTTCCGTGCCTCTTTCACAACTCACCGGATCACGCACGGCTGGCGCCACAGGTGCTGGAGCTGCGGGTGCCAATCGAACTGGTCGATCAAGCGCTGGACAACCTCGTGGCGCCGCCACTCCAGCCGCCGCAAGCACGGTTAAAAATCTCGACAACAAACAACTCACGCTTGTCTTAAACGAGTGCTCGTTGGATGACACTCGCACTTCACAAGCCAACGCCGGAAAAGTAAATCTAAACACCGCAAGTCGCGCCTTGCTGCGGGATATCTTGCAACTCGACACCCGATATGCGGATTCCATTTTAAGTCGCCGAATTTCCAAACAGTCAGGGCTCCTAAGTCTGGCTGATATCGTAGATTTGCCTGGTGCAACACAGGAGCAACTATTGATATTGGGTCAAGTCGCCGATGTGACCAGCAGCGTGTACATGATTTCCAGCCGCGGCCGCGCAAAAAGTTCTGGCGCCGAGGCTGAAATAGTTGTGATGGTGGATCGTTCTGAATCACCAGTTCGGATTTTGGAGTATCGAGAACCATGAAGCGGCGTACAAAAGCACAACTTGATCCAGATTGCGTGGTCATTCTCTCGGCGAGCGATGAGAAAGCTTTTCGTTTTCGTCGAAACGAAACTGGCGTTGTCATGGAAGGCGCTTGGGACTCCAGCCAAATTGTTGACGCTACTGTGAAATCACCCGCAGCGACAATTGCCGTTTTGCAACCAGCGCGCATTGTCTGTCGCACAATTGAATTGCCCGACGCTCCGGAGGACAAATTGGAAATCGCTTTGCAATTGCAAGCCGAGACAAAACAAATGGGTTCTGTTCACCCATGGCGCACAGCGAGTTCCGTGCTTGCGTTCCGCTGCGATGACGGCGGTCGCACTGGCGTTGTTGTGGATTGGCCCACGAATGATGTGGGCCCTTCGCTCTCGCGAGATTTGCCGCCCGATGGTGAGCCGCTTTTCGCGGGCGACTCCGCAATTCTTGCCGCGGTGTTGGATGGCTGCGCCGCGGGACCTTTGGTATCTGTGACCCAAGACCGCACCGCATTTTCTTTCGCGGTTCGAACTCCCAAGGGACTTGCTGTTCGAAGCACTCGCATCGATCCATCGCAATGGCCCGACGCCGCCACGGTGGCCGTTGTTGAAAGCGCCCTTCGCGGCGGCATGAACGCCGAACAAGCAGAAGCGCTTGTTGGCTTGTTGGATGAAGCGATTGAAGCCGCTGGTGATGGCGGATTTGGTTGCACGCAGATAGATCGCGACGCGCTTTCAACGCGCGTAAGCGGTATTGAAAATGCGGACGAATGGCGTGAACATGGATTGAAGGCGCTGGCCGCTTTAATGTGGTTTAGCCATGCAAAACCGCTGGTTTCGTTGCGCGCCCAACCACTGGGCGAACGCCCGGGCCATGTGGGTGAATGGATCAATCACTTGGGTGAACCTCAATATCTTGTGCGCGCCGCGATGATTTTTCTTGTGACGTTGATTTTGGCGCCGCCAATTTGCGCGGGTGCTCGACTCTTGTGGCTTCACTGGAAAATTGGCGACATGGAAACCAAGGAGCGCTCCCTACGCACCTATCAAAAACAATTGGATTTGTATTCAGATCTCTCCCGCCATGCGTGGCCTATGGGCAAGCTGCTGGGCGATTTATCCAACGTCACTCCCGAAGGCATCGAGTGGGAAGATCTCACTATTTCACAAGATCGCAATGTTTCAATTCGTGGACTTGCAAAGTCACACGACGAACTATCCGGCACGGAAGTTATTTTGGCTCTTGAAAAACAACTGTCCGAAAGCAAAGTGTTTGACAAAGTGACCAAGAGATGGGATCCACCTGATAGCAAAGGCATGCTTAAATTCACCTTGGCAGCGACAGTGGTTCGGCCATTATTGCGGCCTAATTTTAAAGAAGCGCAAGACTTTGGCCGCAAGACATTGGCGGAGCGTAAATATCCAGCGCCGCCGCCTTCACCAGCGCATGGCGATTCGACAAGCGCTAAAAATGATGGAATTTCAGCCTCAACTGCAACTGTTGGCGCCGCTGAAGAGTCGCCATCTGCGCCCAAAGACATTCCATCCTTGGACCCGTTGAATGATCCCGCGCAAAATGTCACCGATGCAACGGCGAGCGGACCGCCAGCATCAACTGTGAAAACAACGAAGCGCGCAGTCATTCAAAAATCTCCCAAATCAAGTTCGACGCCACCGTCCACTGAAACAGCCAGCGCACAACCTGCTGCAAATCCATCGCCAACCGAAAACACCGAAGCCGACTCCGACAGCGCCACCCAGAAAAAAAGCCGCGGTTCACGAACAACCACATCGGGCACAAACGACCTGCCGAAACGCAGTGAACGCACGCCCGACAGCGCGAATGTGAGCACGCCAATTCCACCGCCGCTCAGCGAAACTGAATTAAACGCAATGACCAAGGACGAACTGCAAACCGCCATGGGTAAAGTTGCCATCGCTCGTCAAAGCGCGGAAGTGGATGACGACACAAAGAAGCGACTGAAAGAGGAGTTTGACAGGCTTAAAAATTATTTGAAGGGCAAGAAATGAATTTCAAACTTGACTTCAATCTTGATCGCAATCCAACGCTCGCGCGAATCCGATCGCTTCCCCCAGTTGGTCGATATGGAGTGATTGCTGTAGGAATACTTGCCGCATATATGGCCATTAATTCCTGGAGTTGGAGTTGGGCGCGCTCGTGGAATGCACAAGCTGATCACATTCAAAAAATCATCTCAGATTCGGCACAAATCATTGAAGACAGTGACACGGCCGTGCATGCTGGACCGGAGCTGTACGGCTTAGTGAACCCCATCGCGGGCGAATCTGAAGGCGCAGAGTCCATGGCCAAAGCCGTGGTGGAAATTGTAAAAAAATATTCCACAACTAATTTTAGTTACGACGCGCAACGCGCAAGCACTCGAATACCTGGTCTATCCGCAAGCGGTGAAAAAATTTCAAAGGTCAGTGGCGAACTTCAATTTGAATGCTCGCCCGAAATCTTCTCTAAAATTGTCGCCGACATTGAATCAAACCCGGCGATTGAATCAATCTCCTCCATTCGAATACAACGCAAAGAAGCGGAAAAAAAACTTGTAGTGCGCATGACGGTGGACTCTTGGGTCATACCCAGTAAATCCGCGAACTCCGGAGGACTTGGCTGATGCAAATGCCCGCTTGGTTACGACCACCTAAAGGAGTGCACTGGACTCCAAGACTTGCTGCGACCCTGGTGTTGATTGTTCTCACCGGAACTCTTGCTCTCAGCGGCGGGCTCAGTGTGCTCATGGCTTTGTTCACATTTGGCGGCGATGCGGATCCAGCGGCCGCCCTTGCAAATTCATTGAAGAAGCACGAGCAACTTGCCAAGGTGGATAGAGATCGCTTTGATGGTCGCAGCGCATTCTTCATGCCGCCTGCGCCCGTGCGCAATATTCCCAAGCCACCACCACCGCCAAAAATTGAAAAGCCACTTCCGCCACCAGCGCCTGTTATTCCAGCGGAATACGGCGGAAAAAAGCCAATTGCCATACTTGGACCAATTGTGTATTTCGATAATTTCCAAATTAAAATTGGTGAGGAAAGTAACGGCATAAAAGTTCTCTCCACCAATGCGCCATGGAGCGTGAAACTTGCGCATGAGGGTGGCGAATACGAAGTCTCTCTTTGGGACGCTAAAAAAGATGATTTTTTAAATGGCAAGTGGTCCACCACCCGCACTCTTGGAATTGAAAGTTCAACCGCGCCAACCTTGGGCAAAGATAAAAACGCGACAGGCATTGGAGCTCACATGGGAACACCCGGAACGCCAAGCCCTGGCGCGGGCGATCGCCCATCGCGACCGAATGGCGCCAAGACCCCAAGATCAACTCCGAGTTCCCCGCTTGGTTCCATTCCCAGCAATCCACAGGCGGGTCGTCCGGGCCCTGGTGTTGGCAATCCTCCAGGCACTGGCTTGCCTGAAGGCGCACCGCCTCCAAATGAACCAGTTCATCCAAGTCCACCTGCCGAACCAAATCCATCCGCAAAACCTGATTCTCTGCCAACGCCCGCTGCTCCAAATGCTTCTAACAACAAGGGTTGGAACTCAAATCAGATGGCCGCCCCGCCCCCATTTACATCCGAACAAATCAACAGCATGGCTTTGACGGAAGCCGTTGCCACCCAAGCCACTATTCAAACGGCGAAATCCAATCCCACTCTTGATGGGGCCACCGCCGAGCGCTTGGCCAATGAACTTTCCCAAATTGCGCAAAGAATAAATGATTTAAAAAAAGCGCAATCCCCGCCGTCTTGAGCCGTTGCCCAAGTGCGTGGTTGGTACCTTCACCCATGCAGTTTAAGTTGTGAAATCGTTCGTTTATTTCGTCACCGAAAGACCAATTTGGTCGATACTTCAAGAGCCATTTATTCGGATTTCTAAAGCCTTGCGACCAATTCAAAAACAACTTTGCTCCTTACGCACTGCCTTGCTTATTGCAACGGCATTGGTGGCTCCTGCATTGGCCGTATCGGCTATGGATCCAGCGGATCGACCAACTCGTCCGCAACCCGCCCCGCAACCTGTTGCGACCGTTGTTGAAACACCAATCGCATTTCACTCAGCCGTCATTCTTGCGCAAGATGCTTCTCGCCGACCAGCGGCAACTCCGCAACCAAATGCGGCAAGCAGCCCTGCGAAAACAAATACCTCAACGCAAACAGCGACTCCGGTGGCAACTCCAGCGCCTTCGCCAACTGAATCTGCGGCTCCAGATTCATCCGCAACTTCCGCGTCAACTGACACGACAAATACAACTCCACCGCCTGTTGCAAATGAAGTTCCCGCCGGTGTGGTTCAACTTGAAGGCTCGCTTGTTTCAGCAGGCGCCAAAGAAATTCGCGGATCTCGTCGGGTGGGTCCAACCGACAAGGTGAAGTTGACTTTCAAAGACACAAAAATCGAGGACACAATTCCCTTCATTGTTGAGACCACGGGCAAAGCGGTTCTGATTCGTTTGCAGCAAGTTGCGGCCATTAAAATCACAATGGTCATGGACAAAGAAGTAACACGGCAAGACGCGTTGGATTTGCTGTTCCAAGCGTTTCGACTGAACCAAGTTGGCGTGGTTGAAACCGAAAAGATTGTCATGATCGACATGCTGAGCGACATGAACAAATTGCAACCCGTCACGGTGCTTGGTCCTGAAATCGATGTGGCCGCGCTCGCCGAGGATGGAACCGTTTGCATCAAGATTTTCAAGATTGAAAATACAAAGGCGCAAAATGTGTTTGATCAATTGCAGTCGACCAATCCGCCTGATTACATTCAATTCAGCCTGGATTCCAACTCCAATCAAATTATTCTTGAAGGCGATATTGGATACGCCAAGCGTGTGCAACGAATGATCACGCTGCTTGATGTGCCCGCATATTTGGAAGTTCGAACGGAAACTTTCAAACTGAAGTACGCGGATGCCACGCAAATTTCCACACTGATACAGGATTTATTCGCGGCCAAAACTGTTGGCGGTGGCGGAGCGGCGGCGGCAACGCAACCAGGTCAACAAGGTCAACCGCAAAGACCTGGTCAACCTGCGCAAGCACGGCGCGCTGGTGGCGGTAGCGGCGGTGAAGGACTTATTCCTGGAACCAGCGAGCAACTTGTGGTCACGGTTTTGCCAACCATGAACTCACTGACCATTCGCGCTGAGCCAGAAATTCTTGTGGAGATTCGCCGACTCATCACCACAGCGTGGGATGTTCCAATTACCAAAGATGGCCAACCATTTCGTTTGTACGACTTGAAGTACACCGATCCGATCAAGGTGAAAGATTTATTACAGGCGCTGCTTGAATCTGGTAGTGGTGGCGGCGGTGCTTCGGCGACACGCAGACCATTCTCCGCGGCTGGCGGCGCGGCTGGCGGCGCAAATAGAAATGCTGGCGCAAGCCGCGCGGGCGGCGGCGGTGGCGACACTGGCGCGGATGTCGCGGTGTCAAATGTCTTCCGTATCGAGGCCTATCCAGATTCTGGCCGCCTGCTTGTGGTGACCAAGACTCCAGATAATTTTGTGTGGCTGGACAAACTCATCAAAGACATTGATCAACCACTGAAAGCTGGCTTGCCAATTAGCGTGGAGTTGAAGCATGCAAGCGCCGTGCAAGTTGCTGAAATTTTAAACGCACTGCTTGCCGAAGCGGGAAGTGGCAGCGGAATTAAAGCGCCGAATGAAGGCTTAACTGGCATTGATTTCCAAGGCGCGGCGGCTGGCAATGCGGGTGGAACAGGAACCACTGGACAGTCAACCAACACATCTAGCAATGGTTCAGCGGGCAACACAGGAACAGACATTAAATTCCCTTGGCAAACAGCTCGTGGCGCTGGCGACACGGCGACTGAAGTGAGCGCGCTTGTTGGCAAGACTCGCGTGGTGCCTAACGCGGGACAGAACAGCGTGCTTGTGCTTGCCACTCCAGAAATCCAACAGGCGATGATGGACATCATTGAAAAGTTGGACAAGCCAGGTCGCCAAGTGATGATTAGCGCCGTGCTTGCGGAAGTTGTGTTGGGTGATCAATTTGCGTTTGGCTTGAAGTTTGGAAAGCGTGGGGATATTCAACCGCTCACTGGCGCCAATGCCATCGTAATCAATGGCCAAGGAACAACTCCTATCTACGAAGGAACTCGTACAGGTGATTTCATTGGCGACTTGACGTCAAGCGTTCTCTCTTTCGGTGTTGACGCGTCGGTGATCTTGCAAGCGCTTGAAGAACAAACTCAAGTTCGCATTTTGCAGCAACCGCGCGTGTTCACAAGCGATAATCAGGAAGCCAAGTTTTTTGACGGCGCGGATGTTCCATTTCAAACGGGTTCAACAACTGGTGGAACAACGGGCGGTGGAACAACCGCCAGCTATGATCAGATTGCCGTGGGAATTGGCCTGAATGTGCGACCGCGCATTACCAAGGATTTGAATGTGGCCATGCAAATTGAAATTCTGTTAAGCAACGTGGATACCACCACGCGCACGGTTGTGACGCCGGGAAACAATCCAACCATCCAACGCCGCCAAACCAACACTTCTGTGGTGATTAAGAATGGCCAGACCATTGTCATCAGCGGTATTCGCAAGGAAACCGAGAACAAAGTGAAGACCAAGGTTCCTGTGCTTGGCGATGTGCCTGTCTTGGATTGGGTGTTCTCTTCTACGGAAAAAGTAAGCGCTGCAACCGAACTGGTGCTTTTTGTGACACCAATTGTGGTTGAAAACCCAGATGGCAACGACACCAATTTCAATGTGGACGAAATCAAACGCCTGCGTGCGCTTGAGAAGCCTATGGACACCAAGACAGAGGACATGCTCAAGTTGCTCGATGCTCAAAAGGGGACCACTGAACCCGCCAAAGCCAATCCAACCGACGAGCCACTTGAAACGATTGTGACTCCGCCAGCCGCCAGTTCGCCCGCAGTTGCTCCAGTGTCCTCTGGAACACCCAGCACTCCTGCCGCAAAAGCCACCGCACCAACCCCAAGTAATTCTGGTGCGAGCGCCGCAACTTCTCCGCCACCCAAAGGCTGATTTTTTTGAGCAGCGCTCCTGTTCAATTGACGGGCATTTCGGCTCAAAACAATTGACGCGCTTGAGCCAAGTTCGTAAATGCCGTCGTACACTTTTCTTGTCGTGACTTGCAATATGCGCACACTCTCAACTTCCATGCTGAAACATTTGGCTTGCGCAATGGCGTGCGCCAGTTGCGTGAAACAGGTGACACCACTTGGTCCGGGTCGATTGATTGTGAATAGTTCTCCAAGCGACACCATTGTGCGCAATGATTCTGGAGCTGTGACCCGCGATACTTCCTTGGGGTTTCAATTGAATTCAATGGCATCCGTGCAAACAGATGGTTTCTTTCTGCCGCTTGCCAGTTCCGACGGGATGCGCTTGGCCTGGCAGCAACAATCAAATTTTAATTGGCCGTTGTTGCTGGCGATGCCAGAGGCTTCGCTTGCGGCGCGTGGAATTGTGGCCGTGCGCGCATTGGATGAACTGGAACCCGCCCACACGTGGAACGGCGCGTTCATGTTGGGAAGATCTTGCAATAGCGACGGCGTTCTTGTTGAAAGCCCGCAAACGGATGGGACCCGATGGATAGGTGTTTTGCCTTGGGAAGGTGGCGATGCGCGCTGGTTGGTGCGAGACGCGAACGTAAATGCATTTGCTTCTGTTGGACCACGCGGCGAACTTGCGTGGTCACATCGTGAAATTGGCGAGGCGGAATTTTCATTGACCGTGGAGCGCCCTGAAGGAAAGTTTGAATGGCCGCGCAAAGACAATGAAAGTTGGCTGCTTCCAATTGTGGCGACAGACGGAATTTTTGCGGCGCATCTTCGTGATGGCGTGCTTGAATTGGCGTACTTGCCGCTCAGACCTGGACAAAGCATGACCACGATTGAGTCACGATCCGCCATTCTTCGCAAAAGTATTTCCATCCGTGGCTCGGAAAAAATGGCGTATCAATGCATGGGGTCTCTGCCGCCAGATCGTGCGGTATTGGCTGATGGCTCCTTGCTTTTTTTTCACCCAGACTTGGGACGCATGGCGATTTGGCAACCGAACAATGACACCATTACGGCTCTTCCATTTGGAACACTTTCAGCAACAGCAACGGGTCCAAAGCAATTATTGATTTCATTTCGAGATCATTTGGCCACGCTTTCGTTGCCCGTGGATTCCGTGCGCGGTCCAGTGACTCTGCTTGAAGCTGCGTGGATTGGACGCGCGCCCAGTGGCGAGGGCAGCAGTCCAGGCCGAATCATATTGCTATTGCCCGCATCTCAACAATGCAAAATTGCCGAGCTTCATTTTAATTAATCGGTCGCTGGGGATTGCGTACATACTAAAACACTGTTGGATTGCGATTGCGTGAAGATGAAATATCAATCGCGCACAAGTTGTGTTGAGCAAGTTCGACTGACACTGAAACGCGAACGCGCAGATGAATAAACGGGACGATTACTCGTCATCATCGTCGTCGTCGTCATCGTCGTCGGTGTCTTTTTCCTCTAAATCAGCGTCTTTCTTTTTACTTTTGCCTTTACGCTTTTTCTTCTTCTTTTTGGCATCGTCGTCATCGTCGTCGTCGTCATCGTCATCGTCATCGTCGTCGTCATCATCGTCTGAGTCGTCATCATCGTCATCATCGTCATCGTCGTCATCGTCGTCATCATCGTCGTCGTCGTCGTCGTCGTCATCATCATCGTCGTCATCTGAGTCGTCGTCGTCCGTGGCCTCTTCGCCTGGAACGTCTTCTTCCTCTTCATCATCATCGTCATCAAGATCGTCTTCTTCTTCGGGTTCTTCCTTCTCCTCTACTTCCGCATCTTCGTTTCCAAAATCATCTTCCTCCGCGAAATCGTCATCGTCATCTTCAAATGGATTAATGTCCTCGTCATCATCTGGACCATGCATGACAATGGCCGCGGTTTGACGCGCTAAAAGAATTTGGAAAACATCTTTTTCAACCGCGGTCTGAGTGTTGATTGTGGTGGACATGGGTGTTTAAATCTCAACAGGGTTATCTGTGAGAATGGACTTTTTGTCAATGGGACAAAGGGGCGGGAATTGCCATGGTTTTATCATCGCCACCAATGAAGATCCATCCATCGATGGCGTCAGTCTTTGCGATTCTTCCAAGGTTGCTGCGAACTGGAATGGGGAGGGCTACGGCACGCAACCCGTCAGCCGGACGAAACTCGCGCAACACAATTCCCAGCCCGCTGGAATACTCCTCAACAATTTCAGGCCGCGCCGCATCAACAACATACACCGTGTCTTGCCCAAGAATGACATTTTCATATCGACGATCCACGGCAACCGCGTCGGCACCTTGCAAAGATCCATCCGAGCCGTACAACCCGAGTCGCTGCGTGCGCAACGCAATCCATTGATTGTGAAATGGAATGAGAATGGGCTGTGATAATTTCAGATTGGTTTCCCACTCGCCACTGGATGGACTGACGAACGCGAGTGGATTGACTCGACCGGTCGCCATGTTGAAGGCGGCGGAATTTCCGGAACGCTCGCGAATAAAACAAAGCGATCCCGCGATTTGGGCTGTTGGAGAATCTTTATAACGACGATCATGTTGACTCCAACGAGTGGGCAAGTGCGGCGCAAGTTCCAGCGCGGCAATGACCTCGTCGGTGGCAATCAAAAGACAATCTGGAAGGATGCGCAACCAGCGAATTCTTCCCCACTCCTCCGGAAGAACACGCTGCGCGACTGTTGCTCCGTTGAGCGAATTCACCAATTGAATCACTGTTGGATTGCTCACAAGCTCATCATGTGTTGCGAGCTCCAGACCAGCGACAGCGACCAGAGTGGATGACGTTTCAATTGCGTCAACATCATGTATGGCGCAGGAAGTTTTCCACTGCGTCGCGCCGGTGGTGTTGTTCACACCAATCACCTCGCCATTGGTGCGAATGAGCGCGCAGACGGGTCCAGATCGTGAACACACAATGGCGGCAGCTTCCGCGCGATCCAATGCGGTGGGAAGTTGCACCGAGGCAAGTTTTTGCGGGTCAAACAAAGACGCCACGGAATCAACTCGCCAAACAGACGCGCCGTCCTTGGGATTGAGCGCGAAGAGCGCGCCGTCCTCGTGGGATTGAGGACACCAGAACACAATGTTGGGAAGCATGGCCATGACCGATGGATCGCGATCGCCCAAGTTGCTTCGCCACACAATGTCAAGTTTGTCTGCGCTGCGAAGCGATAAAGATGATGGCTCCGCGAACAACACTGATGCGTTATTTCGCTCGAGTTGTGCTTGCGGATCCATGGCGAGCAGGCGACCTGCAAGCGTTGTGACAAGCGGTTGCGCGGAACCTAATTTAGGAAAATTTTCAGGTGCAAGTTCGCGCGGCCAACTCACCTCCGCCGTATCTGTGGCATTCATGGCAACGCATATTTTTTCAAAATCGAGCCAGCCCATGTTGCGCGCGCGCAATGCGGCTTCTTGTAAAACTCGCTGCGCGTCCGCGGGCGTGCACGCCAATAATGCAGCGATATTCACGGCATTCATGAAGGTCAACGCGTCGCAAGTATGCATGGACTGCAGCGCATTGTCGGCGGCTTTCTTGCGAAGTGACATGGTGGCTGTTTGTGGCTGAGAAAGAATGCGCTCTAGCGCGGCCACTTTGGCGGAAGTTTTTCGCGGTTCATCCCCCACCATTTCATCAGCCATTTCCTTTGATTCCAAAATAGCGACCCACTGCTCAAGCGCCACTGGCCATTGATCTTGCTCGGCTGCAAGATCGCCCATGCGCAGCGCTACCGCCGCCTGTTGCGCGGATGAGCGCGCGCACGACTTGGTGATTGTGAGAAGTTTCGCCTGCGTGGCTTGATCGATCTCCTTCATGGTGAGCACGGCTAAAAGTTTTCCAATAATTTCGTCACGCAAGAGCGTAGAATCCAAATTGTTTTGATTGATTGCGTTGGCCATGGATGTGGCTCCCTCCAACATCAACTCTTGCCTTGCCCACGAACGACCGAATTCAAAAAGCGCAAGACCACTGCGCGGATCGTTTGAATTCTCAAGCAACCGCGCGCGCAACAATCGCTCGCCTTGGCTGGCTTGCATGGACAATGAAATGGCCTGCGCGTCCACAACAATGAGTTGTCCATTGTGTAGCGCCAGATTGCCCCCAGCCTGAAGCGGCAATTCACCCGTGACATGGCCAGTGACGGGATCAAGCAAAATCGCTTTGTTTTGCAGTGGAACCGCAAGTATGGGCAGGCCATTTTCATCCGTCGCCAAAGCGCACTCGCCGCGCACCGCGACGTGTTCGTTCAACTGACTTGAAAGTTTCCACAGAGTGTGGCGCGGGTCTTCGATGTCAACCGCCACGACATCCTCACACAAAAGATAGAGACGATCTTGATCCGCCAGCAATGCGCGCGCGGCGGGAAGTTGCTCACTGACACCAAGCATGGCCGACCATTTGGTTGATCCATCAAGCGCGCGCATGCAGACCAATGTATTTTGATCGGGCGCAATCCAGAACACGCAGTCATTGGCGACAACCGGCGATGGAAGTTGCCACGCGGGATTGGAACTGCGTGGCTCACGAAGCGGCGCCGTCCAACGACGCAACCAAAGAACGTGCCCATTGGAGGCGTCGATGCGCGCCACCACCCCCAAACTTGTGGCGGCAATCACATCGCCGTTGAATTGCGTTGGAGAACTCAACGGACGCGAGACCGTCAATCGAACGCCGCCCGCCGCGCCAAGTGAATTGGCCCATCGCAAAGCTCCGGTCTGTAGATCAAGCGCAATCAACCACGCCGCGCTTTCAAGACGCGAATTACTTTTACGCGCTTGCACAATTACGACGTCATCCAAAATCACCGGATCGCCGTGCGGAAAGAGTTCTGAAAATTCGACATGGCCCAAACGATCCAAATGAACTTCCCACAGAATTGAGCCATTTTTCAATGAAATTGCGGTGATTTTTGCTTGCGCGCCTGATCGCTGATCGGACAACGCGTGACCCGGAAGTGTGACCACGGTATCTCCAGCGCAGACCGCGACGGCCAAATCACTTGGCGCAAGATTGGCGCGATCGGTTGGTGAACCCACGGCGCGTTGCCAACGAGCCACTCCCGAAAGACGATCGAGCAATCGAACAGAGGCGCCATCCGCGATCAATACTCCATCACCTGTGAAGCTTGCCTTGGCCACAAGGGCGGATCCATCCACCTTGGCGCTGGATTGCGCTTGCGCGATTGCTTTGGAATCCATCTCCGCGAATGAACGATTGAGCCACGATTCTGGAAGCCATTCGCTCCAGAGCGGTCGCCACGGCGCGATCTCTTGTTGTGTGGTCGTGGCGGCGCCCACCACGCGCGCTGGAATGTTGGCCGGTGCGATATCACGCATGGCTTGATCAAGAAGTTTTTTTTGCGCAGGTGTAAGCGAAGGATGGCTCAGCGCTTTTTCAATCCAATGCGAAGCCGCCGTCACGCGCCCTTGATCAAGCGCCTGCTGCGCGAGCGTGAACATGGATTGCAAACCTGCAGGCGTGAAAGCTCGAAGCTCGGCCACTTGCAACACCTCGCCTTGATCAAATCGACGCTGAGCCGCGGCGGATTCCGCGCGCAACCAACTTTGAAGCACGGGCGCGTTGTTAAGCAAAAATTGCTCTGCGGCTGCAGGCGTGCTGAGAAATCGATCCGTTGAATCATTCCATGGAACCAACTTGTTTGGAAAGCGATCAACCGCCTCCTGCAAAGAGCGCGCGCTTTCCGCAGGATTTGTCGCGGCGGAATCTTTGGCGCGGCGCAATAATTCCGTCGCCATTGGACTGGCGTCAATGGTGACGGGCGCGGATTCCTGCGCCAAGGACTGTTGCGCGACAAGGACAATCGCGACAACACAAAATTGAATTGCCGCGGTGATACGAAGTTGCAAAGAGGCGATGTCGGCGCGATTCACACTTGAACGATACATTGCAGCCATGGCAAATTGTATGGGCCTAAATTCAATTGGCCACTTCTTGAAAGCATTCAGCAAGATGTGGACTTTCACCTCGATTGCGAGCGCGATTTGGCTTCTTTGCGCTTGCACCACGCCGCCCGGAATTTCCGTGACCACCGTGGATGTGGTTGAAGTGGGAAGCACCGCCAACCAGGTCGCCATTCGAGTTCAACTTTCAAACCCAACCAAGGTTGCGATTCGAATTGATACATGGAAATATTCCGTGCGCGTGCGGGATGAACAGGTGTATTCAGGGGAGTGGGTTGCTTCAATCACCATTCCACCTGAAAGCAGATTGCTGACGGCCATTCCCGCCGTGGTGCCGTTGCAAAGTCAACCAGGACCGGATTCGCCTTGGAGCGTTGACGGATCGTTGCGATACTTGGAAACAACGAGATTCAGTCAATTGTTGTTCGACCTTGGATTGAACCGACCTTCCGCGCCATTTACCGCTTCGGGTGCGGGCATGGGGTCCGGCGGAACTATTCCAAGCGCGGGCTGACGCGCCTGGACGCATTCATTGCGAAGTGATCACAAATGACTCTGCTGTTCCAACTGGCTATGCCGTTGCGTTTCACTATTCATTAAGTATTGATGCACGCCGATGGCGCGCGGATCTTGCGCGTCCAAGTGATTCCATGCGACTCGTTGATAGGTTCCATCACCGCGCATTTGCCACGACTGCCGACAATCGTTCAGGCAGGTTTGAATCACGTCCCACAATCGTGCGCGATGCTCCGCCAAAAGAATTGGCGTGGCCGCTTCAACGCGTGTTTGCAAATTTCGGTACATCCAGTCGGCGCTGCCGATGTACATGTCGCCATCAAGTGGATTGTCTTTGCCCGCTTGGAACCAGAAAATTCTGCTGTGCTCCAAGAAGCGCCCCACCACGCTACGCACGCGAATGTTGTCGCTAAGGCCGGGCACGCCCGGGCGTAAACAGCAAAAACCACGGACAATAAGGTCAATTTGCACGCCCGCTTGGCTGGCGCGATACAGCGCGTCCATGATGCCGCGGTCCTCAAGCTGATTCATTTTGGCGATGATGCGACCAGGCTTTCCTGGCTTGGTCAATTCAATTTCGTTCTCGATCAATTGTAGAAAACGTTTTTTCATTGCGACTGGCGCGATCAACAACTTCAAGTAATCGCGTTGGCGACTTCGACCGGTCATGTAATTAAACAACCCGGTCAAGTCCTCGGTGATTTCCGGATCGCACGTCAACAAACCAATGTCCTCGTACAAGCGCGCGGTTTTGGAATTGTAATTTCCCGTGCCGATGTGTCCGTAGCAACGAATGCCGCTTGCTTCTTGTCGAACAACCAGAGCAGTCTTGGTGTGTGTCTTGAGGCCGACCACGCCGTAGGCCACATGCACTCCAGCGTCCTCTAGCTTTCTGGCCCATCGAATATTTCTGGCCTCATCAAAGCGCGCGCGAAGCTCCACCAACACCGCGACTTGCTTGCCAGTTTCCGCGGCGTGAATGAGACTGGTGATGAATGGACTATCACCGCTGGTGCGATACAAACTTTGCTTGATGCAAAGCACCTTCGGATCCTTGGCGGCTTGCTCAATGAACTGCTCAACACTGGCCTCGAAACTTTCGTAAGGATGATGCAGCAACACGTCGCCTTTGCGAATTCGCGCGAAAATGTCGTAGTTTCCGTGGTCAAAACCTAATGGCTTGAGCGGTGTCCAACTGCTGAAATGTAGATCCGCGTCGTCCATATCCGCGATTTCATTCAGCGCGCCGTAATCAAGCACGCCATCGGTCTCGTAAATATCCGCCTCGTCGATTTCAAGTTCGTCCATTAAGAACTTTAGAATGCGCGGATTAGCGTTGGTTGGAATTTCCATGCGCACCACGCGGGCGAAGCGACGCTCGCGAAGTTGCTGCTGAATGGCTTCAAGTAAATCGTCGGCGTCATCGTTGTCGTTGTCAATCTCCGCGTTGCGCGTGACGCGAAACGGAAGCACTTTGAGAATTTCCATGCCTGGAAAGAGCTCATCCAAATTATGCTCAATAATGTCCTGCAGCGGAATCCAGCGACGAGTCCCGGGCACGCGATACAGGCGCGACGGAATCTCCGGCACTTTCACGCGCGCAAAAAGTTGCTCACTCTCACCGGGTCGTTGCAACATCACACCCAAGCTCACGCTCATGTTGGAGATGAATGGGAATCGATGGCCAGGATCAACCGCCAGTGGCGTTAAAATTGGAAACACATTATGGCGGAACCATTTTCGAGCTTCATTCTGCTCGTCCATATTCAGCTCATCCCATTTCAGCAGCTCGATATTTTGGGTGCGCAACGCTGGATACAAATCCATTTTCAGCATGTTTGCCTGGGCTTTTGCCATCATCATGACTCGCTCGCGAATGCCTGCAAATTGCTGCGCGGGCGTGAGCGCCTCAACCACTGGTCCAGTGAGCCCTTCTTCAATTTGGTGACGAAGCGAACCCACGCGCTTCATGAAGAACTCGTCTAGGTTGCTAGAAAAGATGGATAGAAATCGAACGCGCTCAAGCAATGGAACGCCGGCGTCGCCGGACATGTCCAGAACGCGGCGGTTGAATTCAAGCCACTCGAAATCGCGGTTGAGAAATCGCGCGGGATCAGTGAGCGGAGTGAGCGTGGTTGAATTGGTTGTGGCGGAGCCCGCGTCGGCAGCAACTGGATCGCGTTGAATACGATTGCGTTTCAACGGACTGCCCCGCTTTGAAGGCGCGCATCGCTAGAACTATTTTTGGACATTGCGTCAAGCACAGTGTTGGGGGGAATAAAACACGCTTCGCATTGCGGGGCCTCGACAACTCGCACTTCTTTCACGCGCACGCCAACTGGAAGTTGCGCCGCAACCGTGTTGGCAATGTGCTGCGCAACTAATTCCGCCGTTGGATTGACGCGGTCAAACGGCGCCGTCTCGTTGAGAGAGCGATTCATGAATGGCCGAATGGTTTCATCCAGGGCTCGCTCGAGCATATGAAAGTCGCACAACAAACCGTCGGCATCAAGCGTGTCGCCACTGACGGCCACGGTGACTTCCCAGTTGTGCCCATGCATTGGTTCGCGCACTCCCGCCATCACAATGGCGTGCGCGGCGGCGAATGTGCGGCGAATACGAAGTTCAAACATGAAATTGAGTATATGGTCTTGCCATAAATCTGCGGCAATATGCAATGTTTCATCGCCGAGTGGAAGGCGTTATTGTTTCAACATGGATCCCGCACCTTTAATGCTGAGTGTTTCTGGCGCCCGTGGCATTGTTGGAAAAACCATGACGCCCAATGTGGCCATGGCGTTTGGCCGCGCCTTTGGTTCTTGGTTGCGCCAACATTGCAAAGGTCAAGCGCACGTCATCACGGGCCGTGATGGTCGTGGCAGCGGCGCGGAACTTTTAGAGTGCGCGATTGCGGGACTTGTTTCAACCGGTTGTCAGGTGACCGACCTTGGCGTGGCTATGACTCCAACCATTGGCGTGATGGTGTTGCACACCAAGGCGGACGGCGCGTTGATTTCCACCGCAAGCCATAATCCAATCGAGTGGAATGGTTTCAAATGCCTGGACGCTTCCGGAGCCGCGCCCCAAGTGGAACAAGCGAATGAAATTATTCGCCGCTTCAAAGTTGAGCTGAAAAATTCCAGTCAACATGGACCACGCGCCGTGTCGACTCGAGAAGTTTCAAGACAAACCGACGCTGATGAAATTCATGTGCGACGCGTGTTGAACTTGATCGATATCAAAGCCATACGCGCCGCGAAATTGCGCGTGGTTGTGGACAGCGTCAACGGCTCTGGCTGCAACGCGGTGCGCTTGTTGCTGCAAGAATTGGGCGTGCACTTGGAGCACCTCAACGGCGTGGTGACGGGTCAATTTGCGCACACGCCCGAACCCACCGAGGCCAACCTGCATCAACTTGCGGGCGCCGTGGCGAAAGGCGGTTTTTCCTGCGGTTTTGCGCAAGATCCAGACGCCGATCGACTTGCGATTGTGGATGAGAACGGCCGTTACATTGGCGAGGAATACACATTGGCGCTGTGCGCGTTGCGCGTATTGGAGCGATCGGGTCCGGGCACCATGGCCACCAATCTCAGCACCAGCCGCATGATTGATTCAGTCGCAGAAAAATTTCCAGGCAGCCGCGTCTATCGAAGCGCGGTTGGCGAGGCCAATGTTGTGGCGGCAATGAAGAATTCCAAATGCATGATTGGCGGCGAAGGCAACGGCGGCGTGATCTGGCCAAGCGTGTGCTGGATTCGCGATTCGCTCAGCGCCATTGCGCTCACGCTGGAACTTCTGGCCACGCGCGGCAAGACGCTGTCTGTCATCGCGGCGGAAATTCCAGCCGTGTCCATGATTAAGCGCAAACTGGAACTTGGCAGCATCGGTGGACTTGAAGCGGTCAAGCCCGCGCTTGAGCGCGTAACAAAAACATTCGCGCACGCGAAAGTGGACACCACCGACGGAGTTCGGATTGATTTGCCAACTGGCTGGGTGCATTTGCGAGCGAGCAATACCGAGCCAATTATTCGGCTTATTGCGGAAGCGACGACGGCAGCCGCAGCCAACGCATTGGCCGATGAAGTGGCCGCAAGCGCTGGCTTGCCCGCATAAATTAGTCAAATTTATTTTTTAAATTCAGCGGGCAACTTGCTTTCGCACATCACATGTTGCGGCGGCTGCGTGGAGCAATCAATATGCACCATGAAAAATCCGCCATCCCTGTGCTTGCGAACCGCTGGCCACATGATGTGGCGATCGGTCCACGGAATCTCGCGAGACTCCACTTCGCTCAGCGGAACCCACTCAAGGCGGCCCTCTTCAAATTCATTTTCTGGAATGAGCGCCGGATCAATCATGCGCGTTGTCTCAAACAAGAAAATCAACCAATGCATGTGGCCTTGATAGCCCCTCTCGCTCACCACGCCCATGCAACGCACATCATCGCTGGCAAGAGTGACGCCCGCCTCCTCTGAAATTTCACGGATAGCGCACTGATGCGGACCTTCGCCTTGACTCACTTCAAGCTTGCCGCCAATGGGACTGCACATTCCAATGTTGGGTTGCTTCTTGCGATGCAACAACAAAACGCGCCCCTGCTTGTCCCACACATAGCATAAAACAGCCACTTTATAGGGCAAATTCTCAAGATTGTATTGCGCCGAATGCAGATCGCTCAATGCACCGCCTCCACTTGAATTGCGTTGGACTGCTTCAAGATCAAGCCCGCCTGTTTGCAAAGTTCGCCAATGGATTTGTTCGTTGCCGCCGTCGCCTTGACCAGTGGCAGGCGCACCACGCCGCTGTCGCGACCAAGAAGTTGCATGGCGGATTTAATCGGCACAGGATTGGTGTCAAGCGAAAGCAATCCTTTTGAAAGCGGCAAAAGTTTTTCATGAATCGCGCGCGCCGCGGCAAAATCATTTTTCAAGCACGCCTGGATTAATGACTGCACCATTGCGGGCATGATATTGCTGACCACGCTGATCACGCCAATGGCGCCGACTGATGCGAATGCCAACGTAAGAACATCATCGCCCGAGAAAATAGGTAACGCGCAACGACGACGAATTTCTGTGGCAGATTCAACGCTGCCTGTGGCTTCTTTAATGGCAACAATATTTGGATGCTTGCTCAGTCGCTCCACTGTTTCCGGCATAATGGCCACGCCACAGCGGCCCGGTATGGAATACAGAACAACGGGCAAGTCGGCGGAGTCCGCGACATGCATGAAATGCTGGTAAATGCCCTCTTGATTGGGCTTGTTGTAGTACGGCGCAACATGAAGCGCCGCGTCGGCGCCCAAGGAAGCGACCAACTTATGCAACTTCACGGCGCTTGCTGTGCTGTTGCTGCCCGCGCCCGCCATGACTTGCATGTTGAAAGACTTCGCCGTGTCAACCGCAGTGGCGACAACATGTTCGTGTTCCTGCGCCGACAGTGTTGGCGCCTCGCCAGTTGTGCCGCAGGGAACAATTCCCGTCACGCCGCCATCGGCCTGCGCGCGAATCTGCTGCTTGAAACATTCCACATCAACGCGCTCGGCGTCGCTTGTAAATGGCGTGACCATGGCGGTCCAACAACCCGGCAATTTTAATTTGGAGTGTGCATTCATGTGTGGATTTCCCCCATGGCGGTTTTCATTTCTCGCACGGCTTCTTTCATACCTACAAAGATAGAGCGACTCACAATGGAATGTCCAATGTGAAGTTCATGCAATTGGGGAAGCCGCGCCACTGGCCCGACATTGACGACATTGAGCGCGTGACCTGCGTTGAGTTGCAAACCAAGTTCGCGCGTGTGGCGCGCGGCTGTCAACAGAGTGGCCAATTCCACATCTGAATGCGCTCCAACGAGATTGCCCTGTTGTGATTCAACCGCATGCGCCCACGGTCCGGTGTGCAATTCACAAATACGCGCGCCAACTTTGTGCGCCGCGTCGATCTGCTTGCGATCCGCGTCAATGAACAGACTGACCGGAATGCCCGCGCCCGAAAGCATTTTCACAACTTCACTCAACCACGCAATTTGTCCCGCAGCATCAAGACCGCCTTCGGTGGTCAACTCTTGACGCCGCTCCGGAACCAACATGGCGGTGGCGGGCTTGATGTCGATCGCAAACGCAACCATGTCCTTGGTGGCCGCCATTTCAAGATGAAGCCGCGTGGACACATGGCGCTTCAACGCGCGCACATCGGCGTCTTGAATATGTCGACGGTCCTCACGCAGGTGAACCGTGATTCCATCAGCGCCGCCAAGTTCGGCCTGCGCGGCGGCAAGCAAAGGACTTGGCTCCACTCCCTTGCGGGCTTGGCGCAGCGTGCAAACATGATCAACATTAACGCTCAGGAGAGGCACGAATAAAGAGTAGCCGCTAAGATCGCATTCGATGAGTGCATTTGACCAACAACTTGCGACGCTTAAAAAAGAAATGACGGTTCAAGGACGCCGCGTGTTGGAACTATGCACGCAAGCCGTGGATTGTTTCTTTGACTCCGACATGGAAAAAGCGCGCGAAGTGGTTCTTGCCGATGAGGCGATTGACAAAGCCGATGTTGAAATTGAGCGCGCCAGCGTGCCCCTTTTAGCGATGGGACAAACCGATGAGCACGCGATTCGTGGCGTGTTGACGATTGTGAAAGTGAACAACGAACTCGAACGCATCGCCGACGCGGGCGTGACCATTGCGGAGCGGGTATTTGATCCTCGATCATTCACGGAGCGCGCGCCCAACACCTTCCGCGTGATGGCCAACAGCGTGCTGGGAATGTTGCGCGACGCCACACGTTCGCTTGAACGGCAGGACGCTGAATTAGCTCGGCAAGTGCTGCTTTTTGACGACACCGTGGAGCGATTCAAATCGGAAATTTTGCTTGATACAGAAATGCAAGTGCAAAGCGGCGCCTTCAGCGCGGGCTTTGCGTTTCGGCTGCTGGCTGTTGTGAAAGCCGTCGATCGGATCGCGGATCATTCCACCAATATTTGTGAGCAAGTGATTTATTTGCGACGTGGATTGATTGTGCGACATAGACCAGAAGGCTGGAGCGACCCTGAGTCTCCAGAGTGAATAAGCGGCAATACCAAAAAGTGAAATCAGCAATTGACACAAGGATGAATTGAAGGACTGAACGCCAACATGGACCGAATGCAAGAAACAACCGAACGATTGAAGCGCGTCTCGCAAGCGCATTTACTTGTGGGCGCGGAAAAATTAAGCGCGCCGGCCCTGTCCCGCTTTCTCAACGAAATCAATTCGCTGCCGCTGGAAGAACTCGCTGGCATGCTGGCGCAAACCAGTTCGCAAAAATCGCGCGACCTTTCGCTACTTTCACCGCCCAACATCATTCATCACGACGCGGCAAGCTCCATTGAATTTCGCGAGGCGGGCGAGCACATGATTCGCCGCGGACAAGTCGCCGCGTTCACGGTGGCCGGCGGTCAAGGCACGCGACTTGGTTGGCGCGGTCCCAAGGGAACTTATCCCGCCACTGTCGTCACGGGCAAGCCACTCTTTCGCGTGTTCGCGGAACAAATTCTCGCCTCCGAGCGTCGCTACAGCGTGCGCATTCCATGGTTCATCATGACCAGTCCGCAGAACGACGCCGACACGCGCGCCTTCTTCGCCGACAACAATTATTTTGGCCGCCAAAAACAAGAGCATGTTTTTATTCCGCAAGGAGTGGTTCCATGCACCGACGCCGATGGCAACATTCTGATGTCCGCCGCGGGCGAGATTGCGACAAATCCTGATGGCCACGGTGGCGCCATTCACGCGCTCCATAGCTCTGGCGCGCTGAAGGAAATGTCCACGCGTGGAATTACGCAATTGAGTTACTTTCAAGTTGACAATCCGTTGGTGCGCGCCATTGATCCAATCTTTCTTGGCGCGCATGTCAGTGCCACTGGTTCCAGCGGCGAGATGAGCAGCAAGTGCGTTCCCAAGCGAAATGCCGCGGAAAAGGTTGGTGTTCTGTGCAATATTCCAACCGAGGCCGGCAACCGCACCACGGTGATTGAATACTCGGATTTGCCCACGGCCATGGCGAATCAACGCGACGCGGCCGGTGAACTTGCTTTCGGCGCCGCCAACATTGCGGTGCATGTGATCTCCGTTGAATTCGCAACGCGACTTGCCACCAGTAGCGACATTCGTCTGCCGTGGCATCGCGCTCATAAAAAAGTTTCATGCTTTGATGCCGCCACTGGCGTGCACACGAATCCAGACAAACCAAACGCGTACAAGTTTGAATGTTTTATTTTCGACGCGCTTCCATTGGCTCGCTCAAGCATCACGCTGCAGACAAGCCGCATGGAGGAATTCGCTCCAATTAAAAACGCCGAGGGCGAGGACAGTCCCGCGAGCAGCCACCGTATTCAAAGTGATCGCAATGGCGCGTGGCTGGAAAGCGTGGGCGTGATTATTCCGCGCCGAACCGATGGCAGCGTTGACGCCAAGATTGAGATTGGTCCAATGGCGGCTCTGGAAGCCAATGATGTACGCAATCGAACCACCATCAAGTCCATTCGCCGCGGCGAAGAATTTGTGATGTGACACACGTGTTGCGCTTTGAAGTCTGCGCAACATGAGTTCAATACAAATTTATGCTTGAACTTTTCAACGACGCAACCCTTGAATGACATGTTGTCTTTGCGATAGAGCAAGCATTACGCGCCGCGCAAAAATTCAAATCAAGCCGGCGTGGACGCGTCCTGAAATCGAATGTCTTTCACATGCACCGACGGTGGAAAGCGTGGATTGCTGCTGGGCTTGGGGCAACCCACCGCGTCAAAGCGCCGACCCGGCGTGAATAAATGTCGGTATTGCGCATTGCGCCAAAAAATAAGTTCGCCCTTGGCGCCGGTGTCATCCTGCACCAATAATTTCAAACCCGTTCCAGCGAGAATGTCCGTGCGCAATACTTGCAAGTTGCGCATGAGAATATTTGGATCAGCAAATCCTTGGCCGAAAGGTCCAAGCGACTGAATAGACGCCATGGTTTTTTTATCCTTGGCCGAGCCGTACGAAAGCTCGGCGTCAATTTCAAGCGCGGGCTTTTGAACACCATCACGCATTTGAATTCTGGAGAACTTTTCAAATTGCGGCGCGAACGCATCGAATTGATCAAAGTTCATGGAGCCACCCGCCGCCGCGGCGTGCCCGCCAAAGTTGGTGAAAAATTTCGCGCAGTTGGTCAGGCACTCGTGCAAATCAAATCCGTTTGGCGCGCGACCCGAACCTTTCCAGCCACTATCACTGGCGCCGAACAACATCACGGGGCGCACAAATTCCTCGGAAAGTCTGCCCGCGGCCAAACCAAGAATGCCAGGATTCCAACTTTTGTCAGCCATGGTGATGGAGCAACGATCCGCGGAGTGCAACGACGCGGCCACAGCTTTGTCGCGCGCCACGCCAACCATGTTCTCGGTGTCCAGTTTGCGCTGTTGATTTAATTCATCCAACTTCGCGGCCATGTTTTTACACTCAGCCACGTTGTCGCTTAAAAGCAAATCCAGCGCTTGCGTGGCGTGCTCAAGTCGACCCGCTGAATTCAAGCGCGGCGCGATTTGAAAGCCAATCACGCTGGCGTCCAAACTTGGACTGGCAAGCGCGGCGTTTGGAATTAAGCAACGCAAGCCCATGACGGTTGTGTTTTTTAAAACCGCCAAACCACTTCCAACCACAACACGGTTTTCATCAAGCATGGGCATGACATCCGCCACGGTGGCCACGGCCGCAAGTGGTATTGCTTCATTCACAATCCATTGACGCATGACCAGCGGCGGCGAATCGCCCAGGCGAATTCGAATCAAACGTTTGGCCACTTTCAGCGCCACCATTGCGGCGCATATTGCTCGAAACGGCGTGTCGCCCAATTCGGGATGCGCGATCGCCTCGCATTGCGGCAACTGCATATTGCCTTGGACGTCATAGTGCAACCGATGATGATCGGTGATGGCCAATTCCAGTCCCAACTTTTTCGCGTGCAGCGCTTCATCAATAGATGAACCGCCGCAATCAACGGTGATGACGGCTTCAATTTTGCGCGCGTGCAAATCATCAAGCGCCTCGGTGTGCAAACCGTAGCCTTCAATCACGCGGTGCGGTATGTACGCGATCGGCGCCGGCTGCACATTGAGTTGACGAAACAAGCGGATCAAAATAGCCGTGGCGCAAATTCCGTCGGCGTCGTAGTCGCCGTACACCGCGATGCGTTTGCCTTGCGTGATCCAACGATCCAAAACATGCGCGACATTGTCGGCGCCATTCAAGGAACCGGGATCGTGCATCAAGGCCAATGGCGGCTGATTGGTGGCGAACAATTGTGCGTTGCGCTCTCCACCCAATCCGCGACCGCGAATCACCCGCTCGCGCAATCCAATAGATGAATCACGAGCCGTCGCGCCGGAATGCCATTGATACTTGGGAAATTCCACACTGCGAGAGTATCCAACATTGCCTTTCACAGAATCCATTCCTATGGCATACTCCCCCCCACATCAAAGGAGCCCCAATGAGTCATCGATACAAGTGCATTCTTCTTTTTGGATCACCCGGTTCTGGCAAAGGCACTCAAGGAAAAATCCTTGGTGAAATTCCTGGCTTCTTTCATTTGGCGTGCGGAGATGTTTTTCGTTCGCTTGATCTGACAAGCTCGCTTGGAAAAAAATTCATGACGCATTCCAGCAAAGGCGAGTTGGTTCCCGACGAACTCACGGTTGAAATGTGGCAGAACAATATGAAGGCGCAAGTGTCGCTGAGCATTTTCAAACCAGCGCAAGATTTACTGGTGCTTGATGGAATTCCGCGAACCGTCAGCCAAGCCAAGGCGCTCAAGGATTATCTTGATGTTCTTGCCGTGCTGCATTTGGTCTGTCCCGATGAGGCGGAAATGGTTCGCCGCATGCGCCGCCGCGCGCTGAAGGAAAATCGCCTGGACGACGCCGATGAAAAGGTGATTCGACACCGCTTTGAGGTGTATCGAAAAGAAACTGAGCCAGTTCTTTCCTATTACCCCAAAGAAATCATTCACGAAGTCTCCGCCATTGCGAGTCCGTCCATGGTTCTGATGTCGGTGCTTGATACCGTGGCGCCAATTCAGGACCACCACTTTCGCAATCCGCTGGCAACGTAAATTTTAAGGTTTTTCCGCAGGCTTATCGCTGTTTTTCGGCGCCGAACTTTCCGCGAACCGACGAAGAATCATTTTGCCTTCGTTGGTTCTTTGGCGAAGCTGCATGTTTTGCGCCACGCGTAATTCACCCGGTTCAGCCTTGTCCAAATCATCCGCGTTGCCAAGCGGCATCACCAGATCAACTGGGCGCTCGATCATTTTTCCATCGGGACCAATCAACGGCCGGCCTTGCGGGTCTTTTTCCGGGCGGCGTAATTTAATTTTAATTTCCCGCCCAGGCGGATAGGTGCGGATTGCGTCCACAAGATCCTCAGTTGTTCGAACTTGGACACTTTCTATTTCCTCAATGACATCACCGGCCTTCAGAAATTTTTCCGCGGGCATATCCGTCAAGGTGGCTTGAATGACAACGCCCACTTGACCTTCAGGAGGCTGACCCATGCGAATTCCAAGCGCGCCACGCGGCCGTTCACTGACGCGACGCAAAGCCACCGTGAGAAGTCGACTATGCGCCTCCTCGCTCAGTGGAAATCGATCAAGCACGCACCAAATCGTCTCGTCTGAAAATGTTTGATCAAGCAACTTTTGCGACGCGGCTTCGCGCACTTGAAAAGAGGGATCATCCAGATCCCGCAGTAAATTCAACACCGCAGGCGGCGGCGTCACTTTGGCCAGTCTTTCCGGCGACATGGATTGCGTCATGCGCTCCTCGCCCAGATTCAAACCACCAAACTGGTTTTGATTCATGGCCGCGTTGCGCAAAATAATATTTGGATTTTGATTGGCGTTGGCCGGTTTCAGCACGGGCTTACGAACAATTTGATTCGCGGGTTTTTTTGCAGCCTGATTTGCTGGTTGATTTGCCCCTTGATTGACATTTTGATTTGCCGCCCCACTCGCAGGCGCATTTAATTTTTGTTCAACAGGCGCCTCCGTCGGAACTGGTGGATCAACAGCCTGTGCCAGCACGTATGTTGACATAGCGCACATCAAGACAGCTGCAATAATGAAAGAACATGCTCCGCGCTTGATGAATGTTTGCGAAGCGTAGCTACACAAAAAACCAGCCAGCGCAAATATCATGGCGCCAAATCCAAGTAAAGCCGCCGCGCCAAATTTGCCGCGTTGCTTTGCAACCATGTCGCGCGCCGCATAATCAGCGCCAGCATGTGGTCGCCAGGAATTGTCGCGAACATTCCACTTCGGGCGATTGGAATGGATGCCTCTGCGATGCATGCTTCAATCATAAGCCACGGAACCATGTTGACAAAGTTGTTCAGCGTCGCCGTACCCACGCTGGCGAATCCCGTGGCGAAACTTGAAAATAATTGTTCATCAAGTTCATGCGGCCACTGCGCCACTGCGCGCGAAGGTCCAGCGCGAATTGAATATTGCAATAAACCGTTGGCCACATCCGCAATGGCCGGCTCCAAACGTGCGGAGTCGAAATCCAGCACGCCCGACACGCGCTCGCCATCAAACAAAATATTTCCTGGATGCCAATCGCCGTGAACCACTTGGCTCGCCACATGTTCATATTCAAGTTGATCCACTTGCTCGGATGCCTGTTGATACAGGTTTGAAAGTTTTTCACACAACGCCACAACTTCGCCGGGATTTACCGATGGTTGCGCGGCGGCAATCGCTGCGGGCACGCGCCGCAAGGCCTCCACCACCATTAAATTTCCATGAAAGCATGAGGCGTTCACATGTCCATGCCACTGCATTTGCAAAGCCGATTGATGCAGCGTGGCCAAGGCGCGGCCGGCTTCATGCGCTTGCCGCGGCGAGCGCTTCCAACGCTCTCCGTTGAGAAACAAAAACAATTCATAAATTCCGTCGCCATGCACTTGAAAGGTGGATCCGTCACGGGCGGGTTGCGCAAGCGCGATCGGCAAGCCTGCCGCGCCCGCGGAGATCATCACTTGATGCGCGAAGCGAATACGTTCAAGGTCGGCGCGAAAATTGGGTCGACGTTTTAAAACAAAGACGCCGCGCTCCGCCGTCAACTTTAATTTTGGACTGGTTCGACTGCCGCCGCTCATGGGCGCCAACTCGCGCACCAATCCGACATCCCACCGCTTCAACATTTCGTTCACTTCATCAAGCGAAATACTTGATGCGACCGCCTCACTCGGCATTCGCGGCTTGCTCTTTGATTCGATCAATGGCGGTCTTCATTTCAACCACGCGCTTGCTGATCTCATAATCCGAAGCCTTGCTGGCAATGGTGTTGGCCTCGCGCAACATTTCCTGCGACAAGAAGTCCAAGGCGCGGCCAACGGCGTCGGCGCGTTTCGCATCCAAAAGCTGCGCAAATTGCTGCAAATGTCCTTCAAGTCGGTGCACTTCTTCGGCAATGTCACTGCGCTCGGCGAAGGCCGCCACTTCACGCAGCAAATCCTCTTGACGAACGGTGGCGCCAACTTCCGCAAGCAAGGTTTGCATGCGCGTGCGCAATCGTTCGCGATACAAGTTGGCCACATCGGGCACGCGCTCGGCGATTTCTTTCAGGCGCTCATTCAGTGTCACGCCAAAATTCACAAGCTGCCCGCGCAATGCCTCGCCTTCGCTCTTGCGCATTTCATTCATGTGGGCAATGGCTTGATCAAGCAACCCATCAATGCACGCGCGCGCGGTCTCGCACATTTTTTGCGAGCCATCATCAATGATCACGCCAGGCAGAGACAACAGCGCGCTTGCGTCAAGCGAACCCTTGCGCCCATCGGGCACAACGCTTTCAAGTTGCTGCAAGTAACTTTTTAAAACTTCCGTGTTGATTCGACCCGCGCCGCGCGCGCTTGAATCCGTGGCACGCACCGTCAGCGTGACGCTGCCACGCGCAACTTTCGCCGCCAACTTCGCCTCAAGTTCGCCTTCAAGAGGCGACAACTCGCTGGGCAAGCGAATGACGCCTTTAAAAAAACGATTGTTGACCGAGCGCACTTCAAGTGAAAGATGAAGGCCTTCGTGCGTTCCTGACGCAGCTCCGAAGCCGGTCATGGAGCGAATCATAATTGTTGCGGTTTCGCTGGATTTACTGCTGGATTTGCCGCAGGCATACTTGCGGGCGGCGCTGATGGATCAACCGCCGCAGGAGCAGGAACTGGCGTCGCTGGAACTGGTGCCGTAGCTGGAGCAGCGCTAGGAGCGGCCCCATCCACTGGTGGCATGGTGACAGGCGTCACTGGTATCGAAGTGGCGGGCGCAGTTGAACCAGCCGGCGCGGGCATTGTTGCCGAAGGAATTTGTTTCGCGGCCTCGCTCTTGGCGGCGGCCTCCGCGGAAACAAGTGTTGATTGCGGATTGAATATGTTCAGCGCCATCGCAAGAACTAAATACACAACGAATACAGAAACTGTTCCAACCGTGAGCGCGTCACCCGTGCGTCCACCGAAAGCCGTGTCCGTTCCACCGCCGCCACCAAAGGCGCTGGCAAGTCCGCCACCCTGCGGTCGTTGCACAAGAATGACCAGCACCAATGCGACGCTGACCAGGATGAAAAGAAAAGTTAAAACGGTGAAGAAGACACTCATGAAATCCAACTCCTAATTAGGGCGACTGCTTGTCGCCTGTGATGCGCTTCGAAGAATTGAAGCAAAGTCCGCCGCCTTCAAACTGGCACCCCCGACAAGCGCTCCCTGGATTTCAGGTTGCGCAAACAAGGATGTCGCGTTTGCGGGATTCACCGAACCTCCGTAAAGGATTCGGGTCGCAGCAGCGAGCGAAGGATCATACAGATCTTCGATGTCCTTCCGCAGAGATGCGTGGCTGAGAGCGGCGTCCTGAGGGCTGGCGGATCGACCCGTTCCAATAGCCCAAATTGGCTCGTATGCAATATGAATGGCTCCCATGTGGTCCAAATGAATGCCCTTAAGCGCGGCCGAAATCTGACGGCGGCACACAGCTTCGGTATGTCCAGCCTGGCGCTCTTGCCATGTTTCGCCCACGCAAAGCATGACGGAAAGCCCTGTAGAAACAGCGATTGCAACTTTTTCGCCAATCAATTCATCCGACTCGGCTAAGAGTTGACGGCACTCTGAGTGTCCTATAATTACAATTTCAACCCCAATATCCAACAGCATTTCGGCGCTGACCTGCCCCGTGAATGCGCCATTGGCATCGGCGCTGACTTGCTGCGCGCCCAACATCAAGCCACTTCCGCGAAGAATGCCACCAATGTGCTGCAAATATGGAAATGGCGGAAATATGGCGGCATCCACGCTCATGGCCAGCGGCTCAAAGGCCGTCACAAGTTCATTGGCCAAAAGCGTCGCCGCCTCACGCGTGCCGTTCATTTTCCAATTGCCGCCGATAAAGAGTCGCTTGGAATTGTGCTGCGTCATGCCAAGCAGGATAGCCACAGATTTCTAGAATCGCTTGATGCAGCGCGCCGCCGACATTCGAAAAACATTTCTGGATTATTTCGCACAACATGCCGGTCACACCATTGTGCCGTCGAGTCCGGTTGTGCCGCACGACGATCCAACGCTGCTCTTCACCAACGCGGGCATGAATCAATTCAAGGATGTGTTTCTTGGTCGTGGCGCGCGCGATTACAAACGCGCCGTGGACACGCAGAAGTGCATTCGCGCCGGCGGCAAGCACAACGATCTTGAAGATGTTGGACGCGACACCTACCACCACACATTTTTCGAGATGCTTGGCAATTGGTCCTTTGGCGATTACTTCAAGAAAGATTCCATTGAGTGGGCGTGGGATTTATTGACGCGCGTGTACGGTCTTCCCAAAGATCGTTTATATGCGACCTACTTTGGCGGTTCCAAAGAAGCCGGGCTTGAGCCTGACACGGAAGCCAAGGCGCTGTGGGAAAAATTTCTTCCAGCGTCGCGCGTTTTGCCTGGCAACATGAAGGACAACTTTTGGGAAATGGGCGAAACCGGTCCGTGTGGTCCGTGCAGTGAAATTCATTTTGATCGCATTGGTGGCCGCGACGCGGCGGCGTTGGTGAACGCCAGCGATCCCGACGTGCTTGAAATTTGGAATTTGGTATTCATTCAATTCAACCGAGAAAATGGCGGAAAACTTACGCCTTTGCCAGCCAAGCACGTGGACACTGGCATGGGTTTGGAGCGGTTGGTTTCCGTATTGCAGAACAAGCGCTCCAATTATGAAACTGATTTATGGACGCCGCTTTTCGCGGCCATTCAAGCGGCGACTGGCGCCAAGCCATACGCCAATACGCTCACCGATCCCGCCGATATCGCGTACCGCGTGGCGGCTGATCACGCGCGTTGTTTGTGCAGCGCCATTGCCGACGGCGCGGCACCTGGCAACGAAGGTCGCAACTATGTGCTGCGGCGAATTCTGCGGCGCGCCGCGCGCATGGGTCATCAACATTTGGGAGCGCGCGGTCCATTCTTGCATCATGTTGTGGCCGCGGTGTGCGATTCACTAGGCGATGTTTTTCCAGAGCTTCGCGCGCAACAGAAACGCGTCACCGACATTATTCGCGACGAGGAAATTGCGTTTGGAAAAACGCTGGAGCGCGGCATTGAACTTTTTGAGATCGCAGCCAAGGCGGCGCGCGCAACAGGTGGCGTGGTCAGCGCGCAAGACGCGTTTCGCTTGCACGACACCATGGGTTTTCCAATTGACTTGACGCAAGTCATGGCGCAAGAGCGCTCGCTCACCGTGGATGACGCCGGCTATCAAGAACTCATGGAGCGCGCGCGTGAAACCAGCCGCGCTGGAACTCAAGACGCCACGCGCATTACGCTTACGCCGGACGTGATTGCAAAGCTGCAGTCGCTTGGCGTGGCGCCAACGGATGAAACACCTAAATTTATGGGCAAATCATGCACAAGTCGCGTGATGGCTATTTGGGACGGCCAGCATTTGCAGGAGAAACTTGAAGCCGGAATTCCCGCGGCAGTGATTGTGAAACGCACTTGCTTTCACGCCGAGGGCGGCGGACAAATCGCCGACAGCGGTTCCATTTTATCCGAGCATTCCGGCGCGGCACTGAACGCGGCCATGGAGGACATGGATGAAATGACTGGCGGCGTTCTGAGCGCGGCAACTAGTTCACTGGGAATGATTGGCGATGTTGCCGCGGTTCCCGCGCAACGCGATACGGTGGACGCGATTGAATTTGAAATCACGGACGTGCAAAATGAGGCCGGCTATGTGTTGCACATTGGCCATGTCAAGCGCGGCGTGCTTCGCCGCGGCGATTCCGTGATCATGGATTTGAAAAAGCCCCGTCGCCATTTGGTTGCGGCGCATCACACCGCCACGCACTTAATGAATTGGGCGCTGCGTGAAACACTGGGCGAAGAAGTGCAGCAACGCGGAAGCTTGGTGGCGGACGATCGCCTGCGCTTTGACTTTTCATTCACGCGCGCAATGACCAACGACGAAATTGCTGGCGTGGAAAAGTTGGTGATGGCGCACATCAACAACAACAGCGTGGTGGATGCCGCAAATGCGCCGCTAGAGCAGGCCAAAAAAATCGCGGGCGTGCGCGCGGTGTTTGGCGAAAAATATCCCGACCCTGTGCGCGTGGTTTCTATTGGCGCCACTATTGCACAACTTCTTGCGGACCCAACAAACGTGAAATGGCGCGGCGCCAGCGTTGAATTCTGCGGTGGAACGCATTTGCCATCCAGCCAAGAAGCGCGCTCGTTCGCCATTATGAGTGAGGGCGCGCTCAGCACGGGAGTGCGCCGCATCACAGCTGTTGCTGGCGTTGCCGCAATCGCCGCCATGGAGACCGCGCGCAATCTTCACGCGCGCATGGAGCAAGCGCGCTCCATGCAAGGCGCGCAGTTGAACGCGGAAGTTTCGGAGATTGGCCAACTCATGCAATCGCTTTCAATTCCGCATTCACACAAGCAATCACTCAACGTCACCATGGATGCGTTGCGCGACTTGGCCAAAGCCGCGCGCCGCGAGAGCGAGGGCGCCACGCGTGAGAGCACGCTGGCGCGCATGAACGAACTCATCGCGGAGCATGAGCATGCGGCCGCAACCAATGCGTTCGTTGCTCTGTTGGAAAACGCAGACGCGCCAGCGTTGTTGGCGGCGCTGAACATGGCGAAAACAAAATTGCCACAGACCGCGATCTTGCTTGCGTGGCCTGATGCGGCTGAAGGAAAAGTTTCCATTGTGGCGTGCGTGCCTGCGCCGTTGATTGCCAAGGGCTTGAAAGCCGGCGACTGGGTAAAGGTTGCGGCGCAAGTCTGTGGCGGCGGCGGCGGTGGCAAACCTGACATGGCGCAAGCTGGCGGAAAAGATCCATCTAAAACAGCCGAAGCGTTGGACGCCGCGCGCGCGCACGCCAAGAAATTCGCCTGATACGGTATGAAATAAGTCACTCTTCAAATCATCGCTACGGCTTGCGCTTAACCACTCGCGTACGCCATGATGGGCGCATGACAAGCACAAGCAATATTCAAAGCGTTCAAAGTGAATCGGCGGTGTTCGCGCCATCTTCTCACTTTGCAAAGGCAATGCCTTCACTGCACGTGCCCGACATGGCTACCTACGAAAAGTTGCACACGCAGGCGCTGAACAATCCAGAAAAATTCTGGGGCGACATTGCGAAAGAATTTCATTGGTACAAACCGTGGAACACAGTGTTGGAGTGGAATTGTCCAGATGCCAAATGGTTTTCTGGCGGCACCACCAACGCGTGTTTCAACGCGGTCGATCGACTTGTTGCAAATGGTCAAGGCGACGACGTTGCCATTTTGTGGGAAGGCGAGCCCGCGGGCGACAATGGCGACACTCCAGAAATCCGCAAAATCACCTACAAAGAATTGCAAAACGAAGTGTCGCGCGTTGCCAACACGCTCAAGCGCATGGGCGTTCGCAAAGGCGATGTGGTCACGCTGTACATGGGCATGGTTCCAGAACTTGCTTTCGCCGTGCTTGCTTGCGCGCGCATTGGCGCTCCGCACAGCGTGATCTTTGGAGGCTTCGCCGCCAGCGCGATTGTGGACCGCGTGCATGACGCAAAGAGCAAAGTGATTGTGACATGCGATGGAGCGTGGCGACGTGGATCGATTGTTCCTCTGAAAGAAAATGTTGACAAGGCCTGCGAGCAATTGCCCGAAGTGAAAAACATTTTGGTGCTGAAGCGCGTTGGCAATTCCATCAACATGAAATCGGGACGCGATCAATGGTGGCATGACGCCGTCGCCAAAGAAACCACCACGTGCGCCTGCGAGGAAATGGAGGCGGAGGATTTGCTCTTTCTGCTCTACACCTCTGGAAGCACTGGAAAACCCAAGGGAATTCGTCACACCACTGGCGGGTACATGATCTACACCGCGTACACCGCCAAACTCACTTTCAATTTGCTGCCGCGCGCTGGTCAGATTTTTTGGTGCACCGCCGACATTGGTTGGATCACCGGTCACAGCTATGTGATCTACGGAATTCTTGCCAACGGCGTGACCACGTTCATGTACGAAGGCGCGCCCAACGCGCCCAAGGAAGATCGCTTCTGGCGCATTGTGCAACGACACAAGATCACGCATTTTCATACCGCACCCACCGCTATTCGCGCGTTCATGAAATGGGGCGACGCGCTTCCCGCCGCGCATGATTTGTCCAGCGTGAAATTGCTTGGCTCGGTTGGCGAGCCCATCAATCCAGAGGCATGGATGTGGTACCGCGAAAAAATTGGCGGCGATCACTGCCCAATCATGGACACATTTTGGCAAACCGAAAGTGGCGGACATTTAATCACACCGCTTCCAGGTTGCACGCCGCTGAAACCAGGCTCATGCACTTTGCCATTTCCCGGTGTGGACGCCGCGATTGTGGATGAGCAAGGCAACGAACTTCCCGCGAACTCCGGTGGCTTGCTTGTCATTCGCAAGCCATGGCCTGGCATGTTGCGCGGCATTCACGGAGACCGCGAGCGCTACATTGAAACGTATTGGGGAAAAATTCCAGGCATGTATTTGGCGGGCGATGGCGCGCGCCGCGACGGCGACGGATTCTTTTGGATCATGGGCCGCATTGATGATGTGCTGAATGTCAGCGGCCACCGCCTTGGAACTGCGGAAGTTGAAAGCAGTTTGGTGGGCAGCAAACTGGTTGTTGAAGCCGCGGTGGTTGGCATGCCGCATGAGATCAAAGGCACTGGAATTGCCGCATTTTGCGTGCCTCATCCGGATTATGCGCACGCCGCAGACGACGCGCTTCGCCAGAAATTAATGTTGCATGTCACCAATGACATTGGCGCCATCGCGCGGCCGGACATGATTCGCTTCACCACTGGATTACCCAAGACGCGCTCAGGAAAAATCATGCGCCGACTTCTGCGCGATGTGGCCGCGGGCAAAGAAACCACTCAAGATGTGACCACGCTTGAGGATTTCAACGTGTTGGCAAAACTTCGCGAGAGCGACGAATGACGTTCTCATCAAACCTAGGATGGGTGTGTCCTGTGGCACCACTGCTACTGGCGATTTTTTTCACTTTGCTGTGGGCCGTCGGCCATGCAATTATTTCTCGACGGAAGGGTTATCGATATCAATCCACTGAAACCAGCAAATTAATTTTGCGTGGGCTTGCGCCGCGGTTTGTAGCGCCGCCGATCAGTCTTGAAATTGCTCTGTTTTTTATTCCGGTTTCATTGGCAATTGCCGGAGTATTGACGTGGGCTCGATTTTATTGGAGCCCGCTATTTCATTACGTCAACTCCATGAAAGATTACTTTCCCCCTTCAATTGCAAGCTATGCGCAATTCATGTTCATGATCTTTGTGGCCCTCTTACCAGGATTCTGTCTTCTTCGATTTCTTGGAATTGCGTACCAATTCCACGAAACCATTGCGAAAGTCGAAAATGGGTTCTGCCCTTTCTGCGGGTATGCGACGTGGGCTAGTGTGGAAACCGGCGGTAAATGCTCCGAATGCGGCGCGGTTCAATCGCCTACAAGAGAAGACCATCTCTATTGAATCCATGCGCTCTTTGTTGACAAAGGCGCGCTACAAGTCCGCAGGTTTTTAGTGACAACCTAAACCAACAGGCCAATCGACAACGCGTTGATCGACTTGTTCAACGCACGGATCCGCGCGAAGTGTCTGTATGCGCACATTCGAATTGCTAAAAGTCATGGCAATTTTGATTTCTTGAAGAAAGGACTGCAATTGCTTTCGTGAGCAAAAATAAAAACGCAGCGCGCATCGAGTCAAGTTCTGCTTCAGCGAAATTTGCAGCTGCATTCGCTTCACACAATCGATGTTCCACGCGCGCACCCACATGTCGCGCATCGCCCGTGCCAAACACGATGGATCTCGCGGATCCTTCGGAGCAGTACTGGAAGGAATCGCACAACCAGCGCGAAGAAAATCGCATCAATCAATATGCCAAGGTACATCGGACTAGATTTGCTCACCAAGGCTAATTTGTCGGCATTGAATGAGAGATTTTCAGCGACGAAGCAACGCAGTGGCCAACCAAACTTCGTCGCATGCCCGGTCGATATTGCAGTGGATTGCCTGATCCTTCCGTCCACTATTTTGGGAGGTCCGTGTATTTCATGGGTGAAGGCAAAAGATGTGAATCCGAAGCCTTGAATTACTTCGCAAGTGAACGTGTCATACCCCTTCTTAGGTGAAGTCGTCGACATAGGCGACTCCCATGGGCGTAGCTGTAATGCGTCGTCACCGACACTCACACATTTTGTCAGGGGAATTGGAAGCAGGCACGCGATGCCAGCAACCATGAGCGTGATCAAGAACCCGGCAATGCAGGTCAATGCCCAGTTTATAAATTTTCGAAATCGCATTCCTTATGCTCCTTTAAAAGCAGCGAAGACGCTAGCACCAATGGCGGTTTCGATGCTTGGTGTTCGCACGGCTTTATTCGTTCAACATAATGAGAATACCAATCTCAATTAAAGCCATTCACATTTCGGAACAACCGACTCCTTCCAAATCTCGCATGAAAAAATAAAACGCCGCGCGCGAATCCGTATGAATTCGCCGCGGCGAGTAATGGAGCCGAGGGGAGTTGAACCCCTGTGCCGAAACGCCCTGACAAGGGCCTCTACGCGCGTAGTCAACTCTTTGATTTCGGATCACCTTCGGCTGTTGACCGCCTGGGATGACCCTATGCATACAAAGTGTCGCGGGAAACCGCATGCCAGGGTTTCTCCGCCAGTCCGATGTTTTTTGGATGACACTCCATCGGGCGTCAAGCGTCATCCATGCAGCCTAATTAGGCTGCGAGTGCGTACTGCGTATTGGCAGACGTCTTTTTGCATACTTTTTACGTGGCCAGCATGCTCCACGGCGCGCCACCAATGCCTGGAATCGCCCGGTCGATACCGGTACGGCCCCGTGCAAACAAATCAAACCATTCTCCAAGTTTCTGAGTGTAGCCACCTCTGCGGCGCGAATGAAAACACTTTCAAATTTTGAAGGGCGATTCATGGAGATAGAGGTGATTTGAATAGCTACGGCAATTTTGCCAAAGCGCCCACTTCACCAAAGCCATAAAAAATGTAATGAATTCAATGCGAAATCGACGCGAATTGATTTCGCCGCGGCTTCGGCGTCCACAAAGGGTTCGCCGCATAATCAGCGCAAATTTATTTCGCCGCGGCTTCGGCATCCACGGCGCGAAATCTATTCAACGCGTTCAACGCCGCAACTTTGTAGCACTCGGCGAATGTTGGATAGTTGAACACCGTGTTCACAAAATAATCCAAGCCGCCGCCCAAAGCCAACACCGCCTGGCCGATGTGCACAATTTCCGTGGCTTGGCTTCCAATGCAATGCACGCCCAAAAGTTTGCGCGTGTCGCGGTGGAAAATAAGTTTCAACACGCCTTGATCGTCGCCACGAATTTGTCCGCGCGCGCTTTCGGAATAACGCGCCACGCCAATTTCATAGGGCACCAAATCCTTGGTCAATTCCTGCTCAGTGGAACCAACCATGCTCAACTCGGGCACGGCATAAATTCCATAGGGCCAATATTTTGGAATAGCAACGTGTGGCAAACCAAACATGTCGCACGCAGCAATGCGGCCTTGCTCATAACTGGTTGCCGCCAATCCAGGCGCGCCAATCACATCACCCGCCGCGTAGATATTTTCAACCGTGGTGCGGTAGCGCTCATCCACTTTAATTCTTCCGCGCTCATCCGCGGAAAGACCCACCGCCTGTAAATCCAAACCTTCAACATTGCCTTGGCGCCCCGCGCTGGCCAAGACAACATCCGTCACAATCACCTTGCCACTTTTCATTTCAATGGTCACGGCCGGCTTGGGTCCAACCGAACGGCTGACGCTGGCCACCTCTTCATTCAAGCGGAAAGTCACGCCTTTTTTGCGCATTTGATGCACAAGCTCGTCCACCAACTCCGTCTCCATGAACGCAATTGGGCGATCGACTTTATCAAGCACGGTCACCTGCACGCCAATCTGCGCGAACATGCTGGCGTACTCAATGCCAATCACGCCGGCGCCGATGACCACCATGGTGCGCGGAATTTTTGGCAGCGACAAAATGGTGTCGCTGGTGAAAATACATTCCATGTCTGGAATCATCTTCACGGGCATGGCCGCGCGACTGCCCGTTGAGATAAGCACAAACGACGTGTGCAACGTGCGATTGATGTCCATTCCTTCAACATGGATTTCATTCGGAGTCACTAACCGAGCAAGGCCAGGAATAATTTCAATGTCGTTGCGATCAAACTGATCCTGCACAACTTCACTCTCGCGCTCCACAACCAAATCAACACGACTTAACAACGCCTGCATAGTTGGACGCACGGGGCGCGTTCCCAAAGCGTGCATGCTCAGCGTGATGCTGCGGCGCGTCATGCTACGCACAGCTTCGCGAAATGTTTTGCTAGGAATGGTTCCGGAATGAATGCACGCGCCACCAATGCCCGGACCCTTCTCCACCACACACACGCGTTTTCCAAGTTTGGAAGCTTGCACAGCGGCGCGTTGACCCGCGGGTCCGCTGCCAATCACAACCAAGTCGTATTCATACATATCTGTCATAAGGTTGAGCGAGCATAGCGGCAAAGAGCGCACTTTTTATGCGGCGGTCAATTCATTTCCTGAGCTTCTTGCACAACTGAACCCAATCAAATCAGCCGTTTCGCTTTGCAAAATCAACCATGACATCGGCCAATGCTTTGGCGCCCTCGACAGGCATGGCGTTGTACATGCTGGCGCGCATTCCGCCTGTGGCTTTGTGTCCGGCCAATGCCGCAAGTCCAGCGTTGGCGGCTTCCTTCAAGAACGGCGCCTCATGCTTTGGATTGGCCGCGTGAAAGAGCACGTTCACAAAACTCTGGCATTCGGCTTCGGCGTTGGCTTTCCAAAAACCATTCGAGTTGCGAATGGCGCCCACAATCAAATCACTACGCGTCTTTGCACGGCGCTGCATTTCAACAAGTCCACCTTGACGAAGAATCCATTGGCACATCAAGCCAACAGTGTGCATGCCAAATGTGGCCGGCGTGTTCAAGCGACTTTCCGCTTTGGCGTGCTCGTCATAGCGCAACATGCTTGGCAACTTTCGCACGGGCGCCTTCAACAAGTCGCGGCGAATCACCACCATGGTCATGCCAGATGGTCCAAGATTTTTCTGACCGGATGCGTACAAGAAAGAGCAGCCCCTCAAGTCCAGTGGCTCCGAGTAAATGTCACTGCTTGCGTCGCGCGCCAACCATGCGCCGGCGGCTGGTTGCGGCGGCGCAACCCAACGCGTTCCCCACACGGTGTTGTTGGAGCAGTAATGCAAATAGGTCGATCCTGGCGTGGTCTTCAACTCGCCCGCGCGCGGAGTGCGACGATATCCAAAGTCCGCGCCCTTCCAAATTTCATTGATTTTCCCCACTTCTTTGCCATCGGCAATGGCTTTGGAAGTCCACACGCCGGTGTCTGGATAATCCGCGCTCGCGCCATCGGCCAGAAAATTCAGCGGCAACATTCCAAATTGCTGCGTGGCGCCCGCGGGCAAAAACAACACCGCGTAGTCCTGCGAAATATTTCCAACTTTGCGAAATGCATCTTCGCTCTCTTGCAAAATTTTCTCGAACAATTCACCGCGATGGGAAATTTCAAGAATGCCCGCGCCTCCGCCGCGCAGATCGACCAAGTCGGCTTGCAATTGCTCAAGCACTTCAAGCGGCATGGTGGCTGGACCCGCTGAGAAATTAAACACACGTCCACTTGCCAGCGGACGAACCGCGCCAGTGTGAACACGACCTTGGGTTGCGTGACTCATGATTTCCTCACAATCGAAGTGATGTTTGCGCTGAGCACATTGGTGTTGCGACGAATGGTGTTCATTTGTTCCTCTGAAGGAGTTTGATTCAAGTGAATGCGCGCCAACGCGGCCTCGCCACCATCATAAATAATATTTTCCATTTCCTCGGCGTTGATTCCAGCCTGACCCAACGTGTAGAACACATGCGCCAGAACGCCTGGACGATTCAAATGCCGCACCGACAACAACGTGGTTGCCGGCGTAGAACGCGCGCGATTCACGCAGTTTGGCGCGGAACCACTCTGCAACCACTCGCGAATCACACGCACAGTTTCAACCGCCACGGCGTGGGTCGCCTGCGTGGTGGATGCGCCCACGTGGAATGTTCCGTACACGCCCGGAACCTTGGCAATGGCCTCATCAAATTGCGCGTCATCTTTATCTGGCTCATGCGCGAACACATCAAGACCCGCGCGAATTCCGCGGCCACGAACCGCGGCCGCCAACGCCGCCTCATCCACAACGCGACCACTGGACGTGTTTACGAAAATGGAATTGGGTTTCAGCGCGTTCAAAAATTTCTCGCCAATCAACAAGTCGGTCTCTTCATGAACGGCCAAACTCACGCTGACCACATCGGCCAACTTTGCCAAGTTGACAATGTTGGCGCAAAAGTGAACGCCCGCGGCGTCGGCCTTCTCCTCTGTCAGTTGACGGCTCCACGCCACAACGCTCATGCCAAAAGCCTTGGCGCGCCGCGCGATTTCCATTCCAACTTGTCCCAAACCAATCACGCCAAGCGTGCGACCATGCAAACCCGCGGCCTGTAAAAATTCCTTGCGCTTCCACTGACCCGCGCGCATTTCAATCACTTGATCAGGCAGGCGACGATCACACGCAAGAATGTGCGCCCACGCCAACTCCGCCACCGCATTTGCGTTTCGACCAGGGCAATTGGCCACAAATACGCCGCGACGACTGGCCGCGCCAAGATCAATTTCATCCACTCCGGCGCCGGCTTGAACCACCAAAGCAAGTTTGGGGCTGGCTTCGATCGCGGCTTCATTCACAACAGTTTCGCGCACAACCAACACTTCGGCTTGCGTCTCCGAAAGTCGCTTGGCCAAATCTTTGGAGGCCAACTCTGGTTCGTACACAACTTCGCAACCCATGTCTTGAATGGCCTGAACGCCGTTGCCACCAATGGTGTCGGCGATCAAAACTTTCACAGTGGTTCTAGGAATTGAATTTGGATTGAGACTGGTTCTAGAAAATACGGTCATAGACAGAGTGTATCTAGCCGGTCACACAATCGACTGAATAAAAAGTCCGCTTGGAATGGCCGGACTAAAAGTAATCGCGTGGTGCGGAATAGTTTCATTGCCCTGGGCGATTTCTAGAAGATCATCCATGGATGGAATCGCGAACACAAAGGCCGCCTGTGCCTCGCCAGAATCCACAAACTTTGTCAGTTGCGCAAGACTGATCACGGAATTCATGCTGTGGATTGTGATTTTTTCGCCGCCCTGGCAAGCGCCGATCCAAGGAGTGATCACGGCGCGCTCAAAGCGCGTGCGGGCCCAATTTGCCGCGGCGGAATTGCCGGGCTTTATGGAAGGCAACCTTCTGCGCTTCCACGAACCTGTTGCGGACGCCCCGCCCGCCTGTGTCGATTCTGCACAAGCCATGTATGTGTCAAAAAAACCAGCGGGCGGATCGCCGACATTTTCAGGGCTATCACGCACGTTTGAATCTTGAAATTCACTTAAATGCATTTCAAGCAAAGCCGCGTCACCACCCGAAACTAAAATACGTGAGGCGCGGATACTCACACGCTCAATGGCGGTGAAGGCCACGGCCCGCAACACGTTTGCTGAATGACCGGCGTGCGTTGCGCGCGCGAACATTTCATCGCCACTTAAAATGACCAGTGATTTCAGTTGCCCAACAAGTTCCGTCAGGCGGGCCGTTTCCTTGCAAGCCCACACCGTGTGCGTAGCGCCATCCTTGCCGACAAAATGTGTCAATGGCCGTTCATTGGTGACGCTCTGAATTAAATCCGACAACTCCTCATTCGGGGGAAAGGCCAACACTGGAATTTCCGCATGCGCGGCCAAGGCTTCATCACGAAGCCATGTTTGCCGCACCGCTTCCTCGTCGGATTTTTGAAATCGCAACAATGTGGAAAAAATACTCGCAGACATTTCCATGGCGGCGATTAAGGACACGGTTTTTTTCCCGGCGCGCGCATGGCGATACGCGTACATCTGAGGTTGCGCGTCTTGGCAAATCCAATGTGCAGATTTCATGCGCTCAAACAAACTGATTCCCGCATGTGGCAAATTTAATTTTTCACGCACGTCCGCGCGAATCACTTGCAGCCACGAGTTTGGAAATGCCTCCACTTTTTGCGCGGCATCTTTCAGCGTCAAGCGCATTCCTGGCTCGCAAGAAATTTCAGCGCTCTTGGCTGCGATGGGTCGAAATGCTGCAAATGGATGAATTTTGAACATGGAAATCAACTCACTTCAAATAATAGCCGCCGCCTAAATGCCTGTTTTGAATTGTAAAAGCGGGATTTACCCCCCAAAGTTCCGCCTGTGCGGGTGCAACTGGCACATTGGCGAAAAATTCCCCTAAGCAACTTCAGTCACTTCTTTCAATGGCCGACCTTTCTTATGGCTTCGTTGTGCAAGCCACTCACTACACAAAACTTGAGAGAGGACGACATGAAACTTCAAACACACATTACAAATTCATTCGCAACCGCTTCACACACCGAAAAAACATCTGCTCCTTCCTGCCCTAGTGAACGGTTTGAGCGTCTTGCCGCACGCTTGCGCAAAGCCAGTTTAATTTGGGGTCAAGCTGAACCAAGTTGCTTGCGATTTTCAAACGCCGATGAATGGCTGACGCGATTGGTCGCCGATAGTTCTTGGATACGCCGCTCTGTTGATCAAGTGGTCACACAGTGGCAAGCCAATAGTTGCGCGCTTGCGGTCGAAGCCATTCCTGGCTGTTGGGTTCTGCCAGCGGGACAAAAAATGCGATCAGATGGGGTGTCACAAGGACTTGTTGTTGCAATCACCAAGGACGCCCTTGGCGCAAGTGGGTCCTTGAACGCGCTGTGCCAATCCGCCAATGCCGACTTTGAATTAACGCGCGACTTGTTGCAACGAGAACCCGCAATTGCCCGCCAAGAAATTCCTCGCCTATGCGCCATGGTGTCACTGGTGCGTCCAGCGGCGCTTCGCATTGCTTCCGCCGTTCCAACCGTGGAGGCGTTATTGCGCGCTGTTGAAACTGCCGACCAATCCATTCGCGGCCACAGTGAACGCACTTCAAATCTTGCCAGTCGTCTGGCCCACGCGTGCCACCTTTCTTCGACGGAACAGGAAACGGCGCGCGTGGCCGGACTTCTGCATGATGTTGGAAAGATGGGAATTCCCGCGGAAATCCTGCAAAAGCGCGGGGCGTTGACCCAAGAGGAACGCACCTTGGTGAATATGCATCCCGAGATGGGGAAAAAAATTGTGTCGGGGCTTGGCGGCTTGGAGCGCACCGTGCCCGCTGTTCTGTGGCATCACGAACGCTGGGATGGCGCCGGCTATCCACACGGAATTTCAGGCGAAGAGATTCCCGTGTTGGCGCGCATCATGTCGGTGGTGGACAGCTTTGACGCCATGCGTCGCAACCGTCCCTATCGCATCAGCATGAGCATTCAATCCGCATTGCAAGAAATTCATGAATGCGCTGGCGGACAATTTGATCCAAAGATTGCAAACACGTTTGTTGAAATGATCGATCGTGATCCCGCGCTCGCCGCGTAAAAAAATATTCAAGAAAATTGTTTTCACCCCTTGCACCAAAATGCAAGTGTGGTCACAATAATCCTTATGAACTTTGAAGCCAAGGAAGGCTTCGCTGGTCCTGATACCGCGGAGCATCATTACAAGACTCTGAAAATGGCGATTGGTTCTCTTGCCCCATTTGATAGACAGGTGTTACAACTTCGCTGGGCCGATGATTTGTCACGACATGAAACCGCCGCGGTGCTTCATCGCGAGGCCGCTTCCGTGCTTGCCGCTGAAAATCGTTTGCGCTCTTGGATGCGTCAGCAAATACAAGTTGCGGAACTTACGCTCGTATAAACATTGGTTTCAGTTGGTATTTCAATTCAATGTTTTGCCGGGTCGCCGAATGTGTTTCCACACTTGTGGCGCGGCACGCTCAACTTGAGAAACTTAAAAGAACCAGGGAAACATCAGCGGAATCCACAACATCATTGTGGTCCAAGTCCGTTGGGCAACTCGGGCATGGACCAATATCCAGAAGAACCAAACTCACGTCGCCTGAATCGATCAAGCCGGAGCAGTCCAAATCCTCGGGGACGCATGTTGGCAACGGCCGCACTTTCATTCGCAAGTGCGCCGCCTCCGCCAAACCAAATTGCACATACGCATTTTCCTTGGCATAGAACGCCGGGTAGTTGCCGGACTGCTGCGCGACAAAAGTCAGACTGCTGATCGAGAAAAAAGTGCGCCCCGCATTCACGCCCTGCTGTACATAATTTTGAATATTGGCGTCCGCCACATTTACTTGAAATGTCATCACGCTGTCTTGTGGAATAAATTGTCCCGCGGCAAGCCCCGCCACTTTCCCAACCGCGAACACATTCGGTTGAAATCCGGCGCGCGGATGGTTTGACATATCGACAAAATTATTTGCGCCGTCAAAGCATGCGGCGAACGCGTTGCGAACGCCCGGCGACAAGTAGCTTAAGCCACTGGCGGCGTAGGCGGAATTTTCCTTGAATGTCGACGCCGTAAACCCGCCACGAAATCCAACACCCGCAAGTTCTATGGGCTGCCCCGCATCCGGGTCATTCACGCGCCGCACATCGCCCGCGGGCAAAAACATTTGCCATGGATCGGAGGTTGGGTCGTACTGAACAACCATGTCGTTGGCGAATGAAATAGAAACCTCCGCCTCCAAAATTTCGTAGGGACCACTTTCAATTGGAGCAATCGCGCCAGTATCAAACGCCAAAAGAATTTGCCCATCGCGCGAATCAAATTGCGTTTGATTGTCACGGTCGCTTCCAAATGTGGTCAAAACGGAGCGCGTTCCAGGCGTGCTGTTGAACGGATACATCCATCGATCAAGCGCAGGTTGGTTCAATTGAATGTCAATCACGTCCGCCAGCGCGGGCGCGGCAATACAAGACAAAATGGCGGAAATGAGAAGCGAATCTTTGCGATGCATTGAATAACTACCTTATACTCTCTCACCTTGTTTTTTCCATACAAACATAATTTAATTTGCAAGACAAAGCGAAATTGGGACCACACATGTCCATATTTCGCCTCTTTTAAGGGTGCAAAATATTTGTCTCTACCGCGCAAGGCTTTCACGCTGGTTGAATTGTTGGTGGTCATCGCCATTATCGCCCTGTTGACCGCCGTTGTGCTGCCTTCACTTTCTGGCGTGCGCAACCGCACCGCGCAATTCAAGGAGTTGAACGCTCTGCGCAGCACATTGACCGCGTGGAATCAATATGCAACCGACCAGAAAGGCGCGCTTATTCCCGCCTTCTACGGCAACCCCCCGCTTGATGCGCTGCCCGCTTTTTACGAGGACGGCAAACCCATTCCCGCCGATGTCTACGGCAGCCAGCGCGCGGTGGTGTGTCGTTGGCCATGGCGACTTGCCCCGTATTTGGGCAACGACTTTCGCGCGCTCACCATGCAAGATGGTGACGATCAGGTCAAGCTGGCTTCTGGAAATGATTTGGGAAAATACTTGTACTTCTCAAGTTTGTATCCATCATTTGGAATGAACGGCATGTGGGTTGGCGGCGATCAAGAACGCTACGGATTTCTGCCCGCTGAAATTAAAGGCCAGCGAAATCCATTCGCCAACTTTTATGTTTCTCGACTCTCCACCATTCGTCACACGGAGCGTTTAATTGTGTTCGCATCAAGTCGAACCAACCAATCCGCCGGCGCAACCGATGTCTGTCGCGAAGGATATTTTCGCGTTGAAAGTCCAAACTGGATCGGGCCGCAGTGGTCCGTGTACGACGCGGATGTTGCGCAAAGTTGTGGCAATGTCAGCGCGCGATGGCAAGGTGCGGCAAGCGTGGGAACGGTCAACGGAGCGACCGAGTTGGTTCCTATTGAAGAGTTGCGCGACATGCGCCGCTGGGCTGATCAAGCGACGGATGCCAAGTGGCGCTTCTCGCCATAACTTCTTGGGATAACTTCTCGCCCTCATTTGACGAAGGTTTTCTTTTGACAAGTCGACTACAAAGTTGGCTGCGTCGTTGGCTGCGTCGTTGGCTGCAACGGTGAAGCAGGCGGCGTTGGTGCGACGATTGGATTTGGTGCCGGCGCGGCGGGCGCTGTATTTGTGCTCGTTGGTGCGCTGCTTGGCTGTGCGCTGCTTGGCTGTGCGCTGCTAGGCGGCATCATGGCTGGATCCGCTGGAGGCATGACATTTGGCAGCGGAGATTTAATCCCAGAAATTGGCTCCACAACTGGACCAAGTTCAGGCATTTCAAACGGCGCCACATCCGTGTTCTTCAGCGCGCTACCACTTGTATTGTCAGGCTGATTGCCAACAATATCGCCGTTGTTGATACCCCAACCGCCAAGGCCCTTGGTTGCATCTTCTGCGCTTGGCACTTTCAATTCAGTGGTCCAATTAATTTGCGCCTGGCCAAGCTGCGTACCCGTGGCAAACGCCAAATCAACAAGTGAAATCTGCCAACCCGCAAGCGCCGTCACCTCTTTGCTTTGCGCGTCGCCCAAGCGGCTCGCGGCGTCAAGCACATCCGTGCTGGTGCGAATGCCCAAATCAAATTGGCGCTTCTCGCCCTCATACGTTCTGCCGGCAAGCGCGGTTTCCAAACGCGCCGCAAGAATGCGCCGCCACGAGTTCTGCAAATTGTCCATGGCGTTGAACAACTCCTGACGAATTGTTTGCCTGCGCAAATCACGCGTAGCCATGCGCTGCAACCGATTCAACACCGCTTGCTGAATTTTGTTTTTGGCGGCTTCATTGCCCAATGGAATTTTTGCGTTGGCGCTAAATGTGTAGCCGTCGTCGTTTCCCAAATTCCAGCTCTTGGAAAAATCATCCGAAGTTCCTTGCACGTTGTATTGATAATCCACCGTGAACAACGGCAATGCGGCGTTGCGCGCCAGGTCCACATTGGTTGCGTCAATGGCCAACTGTAATTCCAATTCCAGCATTTCCATGCGGTTTTCCACGGCTTGTTGCGCCAGTTTCTCAGGATCAAATTTCAAGCCCAGCGGCCTTGGATCCGTTGTTGTAATCACATAGGTCGGAGAATCCATGTTCAACTCCGGATCGTTGATCAATCGCTTTAAATCGCGCTGACGCAAGCGCAAACGATTGTCCGACACAATGATATTTTCGATCGTGCTGCCCAAACCACTTTCCGCGCGGATCACTTCAATTTGCGCGGCGTCACCAGCGCTCACACGCCTACGCGCGCGCTCAAGTTGCGCCAAGGCAAGTTGGTATTGCTGCTGACGCACATCCAACTCGCGCGCGGCGGCGTACACATTCCAATATGACCTGTCCACATTGGCGAGCAAGCGAATGGATTCCAACTTTGTGCGCGCATCGGCAATTTGGCTGTTCAACTTTGCCACGCGAATGCTGGCGGTGTTGGTTTCAATTCCGGCGCCCTGCAACAGCGGCTGGCTAATTGAAAATGCAAGACCACTTTGCCAGTTGTCAGTGCCGGTTGCGGCGGCCACGCTTGGATCATTCTCCGTGGTCAAGACTTGCGGCGTAAATGTTCCACCCGTCGCCAACGGCATCATCAAACCCGTCGTGAGTTGATCCGTGGCCAACAACCCACTTGTTGGATCATTTCCAACTAAATTGTTGGATTGCTTTTGGTAATTAGCCGTCACCGCCGCTTCAAATTTGGCTTCTTCTTGACTCACCTGTGAGCGCGCGATTGCAGGTAAATACAACTGCACTTTCAAATCCAAATTGCGCTCCAACGCGGCGGATCGACACTCCGCCAACGACAACTTGCGTGTTGGATTCACTTCTTGCTTGGGCAACTTGTCGGCCGCCAAATTTTTCTCAACTTGTTGAAGTGTCTCTGGTGTCTCCGACGACTCCTTGATTGGATTAAAAGTTCCAACTTCATGAAGCCGCTTGGAGGGAGCGGTGTATGGAGTTTCCGCATCTTGAAACAATTCATTTTGACAACCAGACAAAACCGCGCCACATGCGCAGGCAGTCACAACAAAACCCGCACCGAAATGTTGAACCATGCGTATGTTGTGACGCAACAAATCAATCATGTCGCAGCGCCTCGATTGGATCCAGCCTGGAAGCCTTGATCGCTGGGAACATTCCAAACACAACACCAACCACCGCGCTAAATACAAACGCCAATGCAATAGCCCAAGTTGGAACGGTGGCTTGCTCAAGTCTGGCGCCAGGAATCATGCGAACAAGTATGGCAAATCCTTGACCAATCATCACGCCCACCAAACCACCGGCCAGGCACAATGTGACGGCTTCCAATAGAAATTGCAGCAAAATAGCGGCCGGGGTGGCGCCCACGGCTTTGCGCAAACCAATCTCCCGCGTGCGTTCGCTCACGCTGACCAACATAATGTTCATAATTCCAATTCCACCCACCAACAAACTAATGGCCACAATGCCACCCGCCGCCGCGGTAATTCCGCTGGCGATGCTTTTAAATTGATTGATGAATTGATCGATCGCCTGCACGCGGAATGTTTCTGGATCGTCTGGTCCAAGTCCGCGAATTTTTTTCATGACGCGAGTGATTTCTACTTTGGCGTCATCGGCCTCATCGGGGCTGTTGGCCATGGCGACAATTTGCATGAAGTAGTCGCGTTCTTGAAACTTTTCCATAAGCGGAAACGGTATGAACAATTCCGCGCTGATGGTATTGAAACCCGTCATGCGTTCAGTGATGGTTTCCACAACGCCCACAATTAAAAATCGCCGGCCACCAATCACCAAATGTTCGCCCACGGGATCGTTTTTTAATTTCAAATCTCGAATGGCCAAATCATTCACCAGGCACACTTGGCGCGCGTTGTCAATGTCGGCACTGCTAAACGGCCGCCCCATGATCACTTGTCTATTTTCAGTTTTGTGCCACGCCGGCCACATGCCGGTCACGCTGACGCCGTCAAGAGTTTCATTGGTGCTTTGCACGCTTAAACTTGTTTGACTGATGGGCGTGACGCACTTCACGCTGCGACATTGCTCCTCAATGGCCTTGGCTTCACTGGCGCGTAAACGCACCTTTTCCCAGGGGAATCGATTGCGCGGCGCGTTGTCTGGCCGACTTGGCCACACATATAAACGCGCGGCACCGAAGGTTTCAAATTCTTTTAACACCTGCGTCTTCAATCCCGTCAGCGCCGCAATGACCGCGGTGGTGCTGGCCACGCCCACAATAATTCCAAGCGCGGTCAACGCGCTGCGCAACTTGTTGGCCCAAATTTGGCGGAACGCCAGCAGAATGCTCTCAAAATAAAACAGTGGACTTAACATGGGGTCATGCTCCGCCGCGCTTTGGCAATTGGTCCCACTGCTTCATCTTGTTCAACAGCCAGATCACTCAAGATCAATCCGTCGCGCAAACGCAACACGCGTTGACAATGCGCTGCCACATCATTTTCGTGGGTCACCATGACCACGGTTTGTCCATCGCTGTGAATTTTCTCAAACAACTCCAAAATTTCACCAGTGGTGACGGAATCTAAATTTCCCGTTGGCTCATCCGCCATTAGAATTTTTGGCTCGGTTAAAATTGCGCGCGCAATGGCCACACGCTGTTTCTGACCACCCGACAACTGGCTTGGTCTGTGGTCCATGCGATCCGCCAAGCCAACGCGCTCAAGCACTTCTTTGGCGATCTGTCGCCGGCGCTTGCGCCAACCCCAGCCTTGGCCTTGTGAATACAGCAACGGCAACTCCACATTTTCCAGCGCCGACAATCGCGGCAACAACTCAAAACTCTGGAAAACAAAGCCAATTTCTTTGTTTCGCACTGCGGCCAACTCGTTGGAATCAAGCTCGCTCACCAAACGCCCACCCAGTCTGTATGTACCCGCGGTTGGTTGATCAAGGCAGCCAAGCGTGTTCATAAGCGTGCTCTTGCCACTTCCCGACGCGCCCATGATGGCCACCATTTCACCTTGAAACAAATCAAAATCCACTCCGCGCAAAGCATGAATGGTCTCAATGCCAACTCGGTAGATCTTTGTCAGTCCCCGAATCTCAATGAGTGGTTGGCTCATGCGATTATCCAATGCGCATTCCACCGCCACGGCGACCACCACCACCACCACCACCACTACCACTACCACTACCGCCTCCGCCATTCATGCGGAATCCATCTTTCATTTCTTCTTCTTTCACGCGATCGCCCTCTTTCAAAGACTCAAGCGAGCGATACGGACCCGTGACCACAGTCTCGCCTTCTTTCAAACCTTGCACAACAATAGTGTCTGACATGTTGCTGGCGCCGCTGACCACCGGTCGCAGTGACACAATTCCATCTTTCACCACCAACACAATTGGGGTTGTCAATTTTGTTTTTTGCACCAATGCATCGCTGGCCACCGCCTTGGGCAACTCCTCCACCTTGCGATCGACAATGGCCTGACTTGGAACCACAATTCCGTCAGTGCTTGCAACATTTAAATCCACGTTGCCGGTCAATCCACTGGGAATCACTTTGCCCTTTAAATCAAGCGCAACCAGAACTTTAAATGTGCTTGTTCCATCTTTCTCAAGCGTGCGCGCCAGGGCCACTTCCTCCACTTTGCCCGCAAAAGGTTGATCTTTATACGCGTTGATAAAAACTTCGGCGGTTACCCCAACCGCAATGCGCGCGATATCCGTTTCCGACACGCGCGCGTTCAAACGCATTTCACCCAGGTCGGCCACCGTCATAATGCGCGTGCCGGCGTTATTCATTGTGCCCACCATGACCAGTTCGCCCACCTCGGCGGTCAACACGGTCACAACTCCATCAATGGGACTGACAATGACCGTCTTGCGCAACTGCTCACGCGCCTGCTCAATTTGCGCTTGACTTGATTCAATGTTCTTCTGCAATTGTGAAAGCGTTTGCTCAGCCGCGTGCAACTGTGATTCCAAATCCTTTGTCTTGGTTTGCGCGTCATCCAGCGCCTGCTTGCTCACGTCACCCGTGACGAATAAATTTTGCTGGCGCGCCAATTGTAATTTTGAATTGGCTAAATTTTCCTGCGTTCCTAAAATTCGCGATCGCTCAGATTCCAGGCGAAAATTTTCGCCGTCACGCCGCGCCTCGGCGCTGGTCAATGCGGCGGTTAAATCACGGCCGTCCAACTTCACAAGCACATCGCCCTTCTTCACTTGCGAACCCTCGCGCAGCGGCAACTCAAGAATGCGCGCGCTGACTTCCGCGCTCACATCCACTTTGCGCTTGGGTTCCACAGTGCCTGGCGCGGAAACCGATTCGACCAAGGTCTGCTTCTTAGCCGTACCTTGGCGCACTGGAATGGAATTGGCGTCAGAACTAGGCCACATCCAATACGCAACAAGAGCCACAACGACAACCGAGACGCTAGAAATAATGATTGGTTTTCGCATAAGAATCTGACCACGTGTGACGGGTCATTGAGAGTAGCCCATCAATCCCAAACTGTCACATAAAGAAAACCCCCCGGCCGTATGGCCGAGGGGTTTGTAAGCACCAAACTTATTTTACGGCTTTCAAAGCCGCGTCAAACTTACTGGCATTTACCAGTGCTCAAGAGCACCAGAGATACGTCGCCAGAGTCAGTTTCACCTGAGCCGTCCAAGTCAGACATGCAGCCTTGGCATGGACCAGTGTCAAGCAGACACAGCGACACGTCGCCGGCGTCAACTTCACCTGAACCGTCCAAGTCGCCGAAGCAAGCCGCAGCCAACTGACCCTTCAAGTCGAAGGCGCAACCGTACAGCTTGCCCTTCGCATCAGCCAATTGCGTGCTGTAATTCACGCCAAGGCTGTAGAAGCACATCTTTGGACCAGCGCCAATACCACGCCATCCGTTTGGCGTGCCCGCTGGCCACGTGCCGGTTGAAGACGCACCCGCTGAATTGGCTGCGTCAATCACAACCTGCGCAGTGGTTTGCTGCTCCATGCTATCGGCACCGTACATAGCCCAAGCGAACGCCGCGCCACTTGAACCGTCGGCATATTCACCGTAGCAGGTGAAGTAGTAGCTGCCTGGTTCAAGTTGGAATGGAGTTGCAATGTCAAGGAACATGCGTCCTTGGCCTGCACCATCGCCACCAATGCTGTCGCCAATGTCAGAACCGCTGTTTGCGTAATCAAACAGTTCATGTCCTTCAGCCACAACTTGGCCTTGATCAAAGTCGCCTGATGCACTGAATGGACGACCGAATTGACCATACGAACCACCCGCGGTGTTGCGGTTAATGACCTTCCAACCGATCATGTCAGGAGTCGAGCTGTCAAAGGCTGCGAAATCGAAGCCGTCAACGCTACCCGACTGTGTCATTTCGAAAGGAATCATTGACCAACGCTTTGGATTGGCCGCTGAGCTGTAACCAGCAATCAAACCAGTATTGGTGTTGGTTCCTGCATTCACGCAGTACTTCTGGAGACCATGGTTTACAAACACCGCTCGGTAGCTAATTTGAATGGAACCGGCAAAGCCGTCTGCTTGGGTAGCCACTGTGTTGTCATAGAAAGAACCAACACGAACCAGCCAATACGTATTCGCTGGAACACCAATCAGGTTGATACCTGCAGGGCCTGCCAGATCAATCAAGCCATCGCCGTTGTCATCGCAATTATCATCGCGACAAGCAACATACTTGCTTGGAAGATCTTGAGGAGAGCCAATATCATTGGTTTCACCAAGGTTGTACAAGCTCATGACCGAGTCGCCAGTGTTGCCTTGACCGCACATATTGATCAAGATTTCGCCAGCGGCTGGTGTTGGGCCAACGATGTACCACACGTCGTGGCTGTATGAGGACGAGCAAAGCTTCACAACATCGTTTGGACCGTCGCTGTTTGCATGCGTGCAATCAAATGCCGCAAACGCTGGGAAACCGAACAATTGTGATGCGTTTGTCACGCAATCATTGGAAGCACCAATCCAAGGTGCATCACATGTATAGATGAAATTACCGCAGGTTGTAACGCCTTCGGCAACGCAACTTGCGTCCCATGCTGCATCGCAGCAACTTGGAACAAAGCCGCAGACGTTTTCACAGCATGCGCCATCAGAGCAACCGCCTGTACCACTTGTGGTGATGCAGTCGTTGGTTGCTGTTGTGCATGAAGCATTGTCATATGCGCTAATTGCAACATCTAAGCCGTAAGACAAAGGACCGGCATAGCTGTAGCCAGTAGGCGCAGATGACTCAAATGGAGTTGACACAATGATGAGCAATTCACCAGCCGAAACTGGGAAGCGCGATTGCTGACTTCCGTTGGCGTAGGTGTAAAGAACATTGTGCGGGCAACCATTCAAGCCATATTCGCCGACCAAGTCGACGGCAGTGGCAGGATCGCTACCTTGTTCCATGAAAATTAAGTCATATGTGTTTACTCCGTCTAATGGAGTACCTGCTGCATCGGACATGCTCAGGGTGACGGTGACGTAGCACGCATCGGTGACTGAGAACAGAACCCAGTCAAGATCGCGAGAGTTCAGGTCGCCGCCGTCGCAAGGACTGTTGTAGGTACCTACGACACCCTTGACGCGGAAAGAATCGCCAGGATTGAAGGAACCAGCTTGCAGGTACATGTAATCGCCGTTGGCATCAAGTTGATTCCAACCACCGTTTTCATCAACGCCGCCAGTAGGGCTGCAATCGGCTCCAGAGTCGAACGCGGTATCGGTGAAATCACCGCCGCTATTGGAATCACATTGGGCGAATGCGCCCCCTGCCACGAATAACGCTGCTGAAGCAACGAATCCGTAAGTAAACTTGGAATAACACTTGGACATTTCAATTCTCCTGTTTGGTGCAACCGAAACTTGCGTCCTTGATTTCTCCGCCATAGCGACGTCACTACAGCTCTTAGATATAGACGCAATACAACTTAACTACGGCTAAACCTAACTCGTGCTTAACAAGAGTCCAATTAAAAATAAAATAGTTTTATAATTTTTTAACAATTCAGCAATACGTTTTTTGGGGGCACGGGTGCACAAGCGTGGAGCGTGGCTGCCCTTAGGAAGTTGCGAAACCAAAAACCGCCCAATATAGCCAGAAATACTAGTTTTTTTCAATTGTCGCCGACAATCCTTTGGACTGCAGCTGGTCGCGAACCAATTCCGCATGTTCGCGGTGAGTTTGAAAGACAATCGCAGATCCGTGGTTATGAGTCTCTAAAGTTCGCTCTGTAGCGTCTTTGGCGGGCAATCGGACCAACTGAACCAAAGTTGAAACCACATACACCATGTCATTTTTGTTGTCATTGTGAAGTCGCACCGCCCACTGAGGCATGGCTTGACTTGGACGGGCGATTGTTTCTGCAGGCAATTCAATAGTTTGGCTCATGCGAGCATAGTGACGAAGATGTGCGCAAAATGCAAGCAAAAAATGAAATTTCAGTCCGCGCGCACGTTCATGCGACCACGTGTCTTGGTCAATGCGCTTGGGTTAGGCGCGCCAATCAATCAGCACTTTTCCAAATTGATCCCCCGCTTCAAGGCGCGCGTATGCGGCGCGGCCGTCTTTGGCGTGGTGGGTTGAATCAATCACGGGCTTCAACGCGCCGCATTTGTAAAGCGCCATCACGGCGCGGAATTCATCCATGGAACCCATGGTTGAACCCAAAATGGAAAGTTGATTCCAGAACACACGGGTCAGATCGGTAACGCCGTCGCTGCCCGTGGTGCAACCGCAAGTGACAAAAGCGCCGCCGCGGGCCAAGCTTTGAATGCAACTTTGGTGAACAGCTTTACCAATGGAATCAATCACCACATCAACGCCGCGTCGGTTGGTTGCGGCGCGGACTTGCTTTGACCAATTTGCGCCGTCATCCAAAATGCAATGATTGGCGCCAAGAGATTTGGCTTTTTCCAATTTCCAGGCGTGACGACTGGTGACAATAGTTGTGCAACCGAAATGTTTTGCAATGGCTAGCGCGGCAACAGCAACGCCGCCGCCAATTCCTGTGATCAGCACTTGCGCTCCAGGCGTAACGCGCGCGCGCGTAAGCAACATGCGGTACGCGGTGAGATGGGTCAGACCAATCGCTGCGGCCTCAGCGGGATCATGCTGCGCAATATCAAGAATGTTGGTGACGGGCGCGGTGAAAAATTCCGCGTGCGTGCCGGGCGAATGCTCGCCAATCATGTGAATGTCTTCGCCTGCTGGATTGTGATTGGGCGTGTTGGTGGCGGCTTTGGAAATGGCGGCCATAAGAATGACGCGCTTGCCAAGCCACGCGGAGTCCACGCCCGCGCCAAGTTTGACCACCTTGCCCACGCCGTCGGAACCACCAACGGTTGGCCACTGAGTGTCAATACCAGGCATGCCGCGTCCAACCCATAGATCCAAATGATTCAGCGCGGATACTTCGGTTTGAATTTGCACTTCGCCGGCGAGCGGCTGCGGCGTGGCGCGGTTGGTGACAAAGTGCACATTGGGGGCGACGGGGGTTGCTTGTTTGGCAATTTCAAGGGCATTCATGAACAAAGTGTAACCATGGTGCGTGCGGGAGATTGTTGATTGCGTGAACGCGCGCGCCAACAGCGGAGTCTTGCAAACAGGATTTCAATAAGTCGCCGACGTGAGCGCGCTGCCGTTTGAATAGAATCGCTTCAAGAATGAAACCAGCCTTCAAACAACTCTTTGCATGCAAAATGAAACACCCATCGCACATCCAGTCTTTCATACGCATAGTGGCAAGCGTTTTTTTATTCAGCGCATTCGTCGGCGCGCAGGCAGTCGCTGTTGAGCAGGCGAAACCCGTTGGTAAACCAATGCGCGCGGCGACCGCGCCGGCCGCCAACGCCAAAGTGATCGCCGCGCCCGCGGGATTGGATTTTGGAGTTGTGGCGCCGCACACTTTGCTGGAAGGCAATTTTAAACTTGTAAACACTTCGGACAAACCGCTGAAAGTGTTGGGCGCGCAGCCATCGTGCCAATGCACCACGATTGAAATCACGGGCAAGGAAATTCCGGCGCAAGTGAGTGGCGTGCCAGGCGTGCTTGAAGTTCCAGTGACCATGAAGGTGAGCGCCACCGGAATAAAGACCGCGCAAGTGAAAGTGGTGGTTGAAGGCGAACCCCTGCCAATCACTTTGGATTTGCGCGCGGAAGTTGCCTATGCGGTGCGCATGGCCATTGTAGACGCCGCCGGAAATGCCCAGCCTTTTGTTGACGCCGCAGAAGACGCTTCACGCTTGAACGGCGTTGCGCAAATTTTCAGCAGCGATGGAAAACCGTTTCGAGTGTTGAGCGTGCAAGGCGCGGCGCCGATATTTGTAAATTGGAATCCGCAAAGCGACGCGCCACTGGCGAAGTATCAGGTTCAATTTGCGCTTGCGAATGAGCCATGCGAAATGGTTCCCAAATATTTGCTTGTGGAAACCGACCGCGCCGACGCGCGCATGATTGACGCGCGCGTGCGCCACGCATGCACACGGATTTCGCCGGCGCTTGAAATCGCTGAGTTTCGCTGTAATGCGGGAGTGATCGCGGCCGGCGGCGCGGCGACGTTTGATATTGAAATCAAGAAAATGGGAGGCAACAGAATCGCATCGGTGAAGGCGGTCCAAGCAAAGTTTGTCGCTGAATTAGTTGGTCAACGCGCCGATGGAAGTTCGTTGTTGGTCACGATTCGCTTGACGCCAGGAAAGGAAGTCAAAGGCGTGTTCATGACCACGGTGCATTTGATTGCCGCGGATGCCAACGGGCAACCATATATGACGCAAAAACCAGAAGCTGGCGCGCCAGGTCAGCCACCCAAAATCACAACACTGCCCGCCGAGGTTGATTTATTGGTGTACGGAAAAGTGGAATAACCCACGCATTGTGACGCGCACATGAACGTGCGCTTCATGAAACTCACATTTCTTCACGCGGGTGGAAGTCGCCCTGCGCCACGCGATGCTTTAAAAAACAAACGACAGCCGCACCGTAAATATCCAGGCGCCGGAAATATTCGCCGCGGCATCGGAACTAGGCTGGCTTAAATATTGCATGTCGGGCTGAATTGAAAACCACGGCGTGACTTGGAAATCGTAGAAGGCCTCCAAGATTGCCTCGGAGGAACCAGGTGATGTGGTGAGATTTTCGTTGCTGGTGAATTGGTTGTAGGCCCACAGAAGGCCGACCGTATCGGATGGGCGCGCATCAATAATCCCTTGCCACTGCGTTCCAAACATAAGGCCCCACTGCGAAGGATTGCGATTGGGATCGCTCCAACTGAATTGACCGAATAATTCAAGCCCCATTAATTTGCCAGGACCGTCTGGATCAAACACATGCTGATTGGCGTAGGCGTATGTTCCTGTTGGTCCACCGCCAACGCCTGGACCATTCACTCCAGAAATGTCGGTGTACCCAAGTTGCTCAAACCAACCCGCACGAAACTTTCCCTCATGTTCGCCAATGGTCCAATCGGGGCCGGCCTCGGCGATTAAAAAATAACTGCCAGGATTATCCCACAGAAAACTACTCAGGCCGTGCGTGCCAGTGTCAGAGCCAACAAATCCTGTGGTTGGATTCGCAAAATTACTGGAGCCGTCGAAGAACCCAACTCGAGCGTCGAATTTTTCAAGCGGCTTGGCGAGAATTTCCACTCCGCCCGCCTGGCGCGGATAGGTGGGCATGTCTTGCACCAATGCGGCTGGGTAATAAGCCGAACTATTGACAAAGTTCAAACCGGTGCATGGAACGGCAAAGTCAACATTGGCATCTATTTTTCCAAACTTCACCTTCAGACGGTCGCCCAGAATTTCTTGTTGGTACCAATACTGCCCAAGTTGCGTGAATGATCCAAATGAATTGAGGACGTCGTAGCCCCAATAGTCAGGAACTAATTCCGCGGGCGAGCGTGTTTGATTGGCGGTTTGAAAATCAACAAAAATGGTGCCGCCCTTCAGACCGAAAAGTTTTTCCGTATCACCCGTCGCGTTGATGTCGAACAACGAAAGCATGGTGAAGCCGTTCACCTGTCCGCCGTTGAGCACATTTACAAAATCAAGCGTGCCGGTTCCTTGCAACGTTATGCCCGCGTTCTGAAGTTTGGAACGCGCGCCAAAAAAATCACCCGTCATGGTGTTGGATTCCCATGGCCAGGAACCACCTAAATTAAAATCGGCAGCGCCGGCGCTTTGCGGACCAACTGATTCGCCTTGTTGTTGCTGCAAAATAGTTTGCTGTTGTTGAGCTTCGGATGTTTGTGTGTCGGTCGCGGGTGCCTTGGGCTTGTCACCCACGGGATCAAATGGCTTGGGCATGGAACCCGTTTGCGCAGAAGCCGCAGTGACGGTCATGTACAGCGACAACGAAATGCTGCTCAACAATACATGTGCATGCTTGTTCAAAACCATTTGATAGTTATAACTTATTTTCGCCGCATAGAAGATATAGTTTTGATATGAAATTTCAGTTGTGGACCACAATCCTTTACCACTGTTTGACCGCGCTCTGTGCGATGGCGTGTTGCGTATCTTTTGCATCGCCTTGCGCTGCCATGATGAATGAGGCGCCGCCAATTGACCCAGGCAAGTTGCCCGCAAATACAACGGCGGACATTTCACAAACTCAACACGTTGCGCCACCAACTGCGGCGCGCGCCACCACTCTGAATATGCCGGCGGCCACTGTTTCGTTTGATCCCCCGCCACCAGTGATTCGGCGCGTGACAACCAACGCCAGTCTGGTTCCAATTGCGCCCTCGACATTTGCCCACGCTCTTGAGGCGATTGATAAAGGGATTTTATTTTTAAAGTCGTCACAGTCAGCCAGTGGCGGGTGGATGGATGGTGTTGGGGCGGCGCCAACGCCAACTGCGCCGCCCACCGCGGCTGTTGGTGGCGACACGCAAACAAAGACTGCTGCGGCAACAAGTACTGCGGCAAGTGCGACGACAAATTCCGCGGCCAGCGCCGCTGTAACAGCGCTGGTGGTGCGCGCCTTTGCGCAGCGCGGTCTGAATATTCAAAGCGACGCCGCGCTCGATCGTGCCACCACGCGACTTGTTGCGTTGGTGACTGGCAAAAATGGTTTTGAACCCGACTCCAGCGGTGGCATGGCAACCTATGTCGCGTCTTGCACCGCAATGGGTTTGGCGGCGCTGCAAGAAGCGAAATATGAAAAGACATTGGCGGCCGCGTTGGCATGGATTCGCGAAAGCCAGTGGGATGAAAACGAAGGCATTGTGCCCACGCAAGATTGGTATGGCGGCGTGGGGTATGGCAGCAAGGGGCGACCCGATTTAAGCAACACGCAACTCATGCTTGACGCGCTGCATGAATCAAACGCCACGGCGAAGGATCCATCAGTTGAGCGCGCTGTGATTTTCTTAACGCGATGCCAAAATTTAAAATCAACCAACGCGGCGGTGTGGGCGCAAGCCGGCGCCAATGACGGCGGCATGGTGTACACGCCCGCCAACGACGGCGAAAGTTTTGCCAGTGAAATGGCGGGCGAAGGACGCACCGGTGAAAAGATGCCGCCTGGAACACGCGCGCTGCGCAGTTACGGAAGCATGACTTACGCCGCGTACAAAAGCATGTTGTTCGCCGGGCTTTCCAAAAATGATCCACGCGTGCAAGCCGCGCAGAAATGGATTGAAAGCAATTTCACCTTCAGCGAAAACCCTGGCTTGGGTCAGCAAGGGTATTACTACTACATTCATGCGGCCGCGCGCGCCATGCTGGCTTGCGGCAACGACACCCTAACGGACACCGCTGACACAAAACATAATTGGCGCGAAGAGTTGATCGATTCCATTATTGTTCGTCAGCGCCCAAATGGCTCTTGGCAAAATCCAGAGACGCGTTGGATGGAGGACTCGCCGGATCTTGCGACCGTGTTCGCCGTGCTGGCGCTTGAAGAGGCCATCAAGCCTGTTCTT
>SERZ01000061.1_pt1 | contig 60694 bp, 61 predicted proteins | sample 3171461 | NCBI WGS metagenome assembly SERZ01 (sample SAMN06051861, study PRJNA518727) | freshwater metagenome | biome: subpolar coniferous forest; feature: holomictic lake; material: water; isolation source: holomictic Lake 227, 6 m depth | place: Canada: near Kenora, Ontario | collected... | reverse complement strand
TGATTTTAAGATAATCTTGTCTCATAATGAGTACCAGCCAGAATTCAGAGCAATTTACGGGGCTCATTCTTCTCAGTGGTGTAGATAAGCCGGGAATAACTCAAGCTCTTTTTGATTCTTTAGCGCCTTTCTCGATCTCGATTTTAGATATCGAACAAGTTGTTATAAAAGACCGCCTCATCCTGACCGTTCTTTTTGCCCTCAATCCAGCGCATCAGGAAGCCATCGAAAATGATTTGACTACGTGTGCTATCGATTTAGATGTTGATATCGCGACTCTATTTTCTACTACGACCGCTGACTCAATTGCAAGCAAGGCTGGCTTGGTGCACGTAGTTGTCCTTGCAAGGAAATTAAGCCCTGCAGCAATTGCAGCTTTATCGGGTGCGATTTCGGGAGTGGGAGCTAACATTGAACGAATTTCGAGAATAGCATCGAACCCAATTACTGCCATTGAATTCTTAATATCCGATGCCAATAAACGAGAGTTGAACGCTCTGCTGGCTCCTATCGCTTCAACACATGATGTTGATATTGCAGTTTCTCCGGGTGGAGTTTCGCGCCATGCACGTAAATTGGTTCAGTTAGATGTTGATTCAACACTGATCTCACAAGAAGTCATTGACGTATTGGCAATGAAAGCCGGTGTGGCCGATAAAGTAATTGCTATCACCGAGTCCGCTATGCGCGGTGAGATTGATTTTGCCGAATCTTTGCAGGCACGAGTGGCACTGCTAAAAGGTTTACCTGCAACTGCTTTAGTAGAAGTCCAAAAGGAAATTACTTTGACACCTGGGGCTCGGAATTTGATTGCAACCTTGCAATCACTGGGTCACACTGTCTCCGTAGTTTCCGGAGGATTCATTGATGTTATAGAACCCCTTTTAATTGATTTGAAAATAACATTGTATAAAGCTAATAAATTAGAAGTTGTGGATGGGTTACTGACTGGAAAAACGCTGGGCCCAATTATTGATCGTGCGGCAAAAGCCCAAGCACTTCATGAGTTTGCAAGCAAAGTGGGCGTATCTATGGAACAAACCATCGCAATCGGCGATGGCGCAAATGACTTGGACATGATCGCCGCTGCTGGCCTTGGAATAGCTTTCAATGCTAAACCAGCAGTGCGTGCGGCAGCTGATGCTTCAGTGAACAATCCTTATCTGGATTCAGTCCTGTACTTATTGGGCATTGCCGACGAATCAGGCGGAGAAACTATTTAAAGCCGACAGGCGTGAATATCGGTAACTAAAATTCCTCGAGCCCCGGCGGCCCACAGTTCATCCATTACGCGATTAGTGTCTTTTCTCGGAACCATTGCTCTGACGGCGACCCATTCGGGCTTTTGCAGAGGTGAAATTGTCGGTGATTCCAAACCAGGTGTAATTGCACACGCAATCTCTAGTTGACTCTTTGGAACATCATAATCAAGCACAACATATTTTCGTGCAGTAACGACGCCTTGTAAGCGACGAATAATGATTTCTAGCTCGGCAGGAATTGCAACTCCGGTCCGCCCGATAACAATTGCTTCGCTAATTAAGATTGGTTCGGCAAAAACTTGCAAGCCAGCTTGACGCAAAGTATTGCCGGTACTAACAACATCGGCAATTAAATCCGCAACTCCCAAGCGAACAGAACTTTCGACCGCGCCATCTAAGCGGACTACCTCGGCTGTAATACCTAGTGATTTCAAATGTGAATTGACAAGCCCTGGATACGCCGTAGCCACACGTTTATTAGCAATATCGCCAGGTTGCATGTTTGCATTGGCTGGTCCAGCAAAGCGAAATGTGGACCCACCAAAACCAAGTTGCAACAACTCATCAGCTTGGGCGCCTGAGTCAATCAATAAATCTCGTCCCGTGATTCCAGCCTCTAGCTCACCCGAACCAACATAGATAGCGATATCGCGTGGACGTAGGTAATAAAACTCAACATTATTGTCGGCATCAACTAAAACAAGGTCACGGCTATCTGTGCGCTGACGGTAACCAGCTTCTTTCAGGATAGCAATTGATTCTTCGGCTAATGAGCCCTTGTTGGGGACAGCAACTCTTAACATTTTATACTCGATTCATTTACAAGTAGGTGTAGACATCGTTGAGAGTTAAACCGCGTGCCAACATCAAAGTTTGTACATGATAAAGGAGTTGAGATATCTCTTGCGCTAAAGCTTGATTACTCTCATGTTCAGCGGCCAGCCACACTTCACCAGCCTCTTCCAAAACTTTCTTTCCGATCGTATGGATGCCGGCATCTAGTGCCGTGACAGTACCTGAACCCTCCGGGCGTAGTTCAGCTTTTTGGCTTAATTCAGCCCAGAGGGATTCAAATGTCTTCATGCGATAAGTTTACTAGAACAAACTAAATCGCTGTGCTCAATTTCTCCCGCTTGGAAATACGTAACCACGAGAAGAAACCCCATAGGACAAATGGAAGATAGATCGCGTAGAGGGTTCCCGTTGGGTAGTAACCATTTTTGAAGGCGAAAGGTACGCCCACAAAATCAACGGCGACCCACACCAGCCAAAATTCAACGTACCCACGACTCATCCCATAGGTTGCAAGTGCAGTACCTGTAAAAATCCAGGTATCGACAAGTACCCACGTACCAGACTCGCCTAAGGCTTTGAAAACCTGCATAGAGATCAAAAAGAAGAGAACTATCGCCGGAACGAGAATTTGTTTCTCTTTCACAGTTGTCCAACGCGGAACGACGGCAGGTTTCTGCGCACCATTAATTTTGCGGTGTTGTGCCCAGCGAATCCAACCGTAAACGCTAACAATGATGAGTAAGAGATTACGGCTAGCTTGGCCATAAAAGTTGCCCGATGGCTGATCTCCATAAGCAAAAACTGCACCAAGAAAAACTGTGAACAGTAATGCGTCGCCCAAAATACCCACTGGCCACGCTGCAACTTTTCGACGAGCTCCTAATATTGCACTGGAAAGTCCGAGCACACCGCCAACAACTTCGCGTAGGGCAATTGATTTACTTCCAAAATGAATCGTGCTTTCAAAAAACCATTTAATCAGTGACACTGTTGATCCTTCCTAGTAGAAAAGCTCCAGGAAGAAACGAGGCATTACTAAAACGCACATGCGCATGTAAGCCCTGTCCCTTTATCCAGACTTTAACTGTCGGTTTTGGAGTTACACCAAATCAACCGATCAATGGATTTGATCGGGTCGCGGACTTTACCGCCGGTTCGGATTTACACCGACCCCCGGAACAACGTGGGCCTAGTTTGCCACATTCTGTGCAAGTTGGCGCAATGAAGCGACCATTGCAGCGGGGTCTTGGGCGTTAAATACCGCACTTCCGGCAACGAAGGTGTCGGCACCTGCAGCGACGGCTTGCTCAATAGTTTCTAAAGAAATCCCGCCATCAACTTGTAACCAAATAGGACGATCTCCAATAACCCGGCGCGCGCTACGTACTTTCTCCATCATATCCACCATAAATTTTTGTCCGCCGAAACCAGGTTCAACTGTCATTATTAAAAACATATCAACATCATCTATGAAATCAAAATATGTATCGATAGCTGTGTTGGGTTTGATTGCTAAACCCGTGCGAGAACCTAGAGAATGAATCTGTTTTAGTGTTGCGGATATGTCTTGCGTGGCTTCGGCGTGAATCGTCACGCTTTGCGTACCAACCTCGGCGTAGCGCGGGGCAATACTGTCGGCATCGGCGACCATAAGGTGTGCATCGATTCCTATGGGACAACTCTTGATTATCTTCTCTGCAGCCTCAAAATCGAAAGTGAAATTAGGAACAAAAATATTATCCATAACATCTAAATGGATAAGGTCGGAAACATCGGCAATCTTGGCTATCTCTTGGTCAAGTTGTGCAAAGTTAGCATTCAGAATACTTGGCGTAATGCGAATCTCTTGTTTCACTCCCAGATGCTATCCGTTAGGTATCGATTTCTTGCGGAACAAAGCTAAGAACATGGCGTCCGTGCCGTGTTTATGCGTCCATAGCGATAACGACCCTGATCGCGTTGCATCCTTTAAATTTGCCGGTAAGTAAGTCTCTACATTCACATGCTCTAATTCCGGATGCTTTTTCAAAATATCAAGGACTTGCACAGTTGTCTCAGCTAAATGCGGTGAGCATGTGGCATAACCCAAGATGGCCTCAGGATTAAGAACCGGAATAGCCGCTTCAATCAACTCGAGTTGCAATTGGGTTAACTCTCTTAAGTCGGCAACTGTGCGACGCCAACGAACTTCAGGTCTGCGTCGAAGTGCACCTAAACCAGTACATGGTGCGTCAATAAGAATGGCGTCAAAGCTTTCGCCGTGCTGTGCAATATCACGGCCATCGCCACACCAAACGCGTGCTCCATGTACAACCTTGCGAACTAGATCAGCTCGTGGTTGCGAAAATTCATTTCCGGTGAAAGTGATATTTCGTTGTCGAGCGATACTAGAAAGAAGTGCAGCTTTGCCACCTGGACCGGCACACAAGTCCAACCATTGCTGCCCACCAGATGCTGCCGCAAAAACCGATGCGACCAATTGTGAACCTTCATCTTGCACGCCAGCTAAGCGATGTTGAATAAGTTCAAGTTTGCCGGGATTACCTTTCATGCTAACCCCTAAGGCGGAATATTTAGTTGGCTCGCCACCTAATGCAATCAAATCCGCTTGTGTGGAATATCCAGGCCATGAAACTAACGTTGGTATTGCTGGCACGTTATTGCTTCGCAATTCCAGTTCCACAAAATCCCACGATTTAAGCAGATCAAAATAGGCCGAGATAATCCAGGCTGGATGAGAATATTGGATAGCGAATTTTTCAACATGATCACTTATAGATTCCAGTGGTGCAAACCACTCTTCCAAACTTTTGCGCGTTACCGCTCTCAAGAGCGCGTTGACAAAACTGGCTTGAGATTCACCCAAACGTTTGCGGGCCACTTCTACAGTTGCTGATACCGCAGCGTGATCAGGGATTCGCATCTCATGTAATTGATGAACTCCCATGCGCGCCAAATCGACAATCCCTGCATCGACTTCAATCCATGGACGATCGGATACTTGACTTAAAACCCAATCATGCTTGCCTTGCATGCGTAAGGTTCCATACACAAGTTCTGTTACTAAATTGCGATCTCGCTCATCCAGCGTGGAAGCCGTCAATGCCGCAGGTAGCAGCAAGTTGGAATAACCAGCATTTCGGTTCACTTCAACAATCAAATCAAAAGCTAATAATCTAGAGGCTTCCGGTTTAGGCGCTTTAAATGTATTTCTTCGAGCCTCAACCACAACGTTCCTTGTCTAAGAATCGCGCGCCTCTAGACCAATCCATTGCCGACATTTCGCGTTTTCCGGACGGGATTACTGATTCGATAACTAGTGCGCCGTTGCCAGTACCGATATAACACAACGAATCTAAGGTTTTCAATTCACCAGGTTCTAAAGGCAATCGAGCTTGCGTCAATGAAACTTTTGAAACCTTGAGAACTTCTCCGCGAAAATTCGTCCACGCGCATGGCTCTGGAAAAAATGCACGAATAGAGTTGAGGATAAATGTTGCTGATGAATTCCAATCGATTTGTGCATCGGCTTTGCTTATCTTTTTAGCCAATGTCCCGATACCCGTTTGAGCCACCGGTGATTGACCACTAAGTATCGACTGCAAAACTTGTGGTAGAAGTTGTTTTCCAATAAGGGATAATTCTGAGAGTAATTCCAAACTTCGCCACGCAGGATCAATATCTACAGTTTGCGTGGCATAAATTGGGCCAGTATCCATCCCAGAATCGAGCTTGAAAATCGTAACGCCGGTGCGAACTTCACCCGCTAAAAGGGCCCGTTGTACAGGGGCAGCACCACGATAATTAGGAAGCAACGAGAAATGCATATTGACGCAACCGTACTTTGGGGCATCCAAAATAAATTGCGGAAGTAAAACACCATAAGCGATTGTTAAAAGTAAATCCAGATCAGCAACATATGGCAGTAGCTCGTTAGCATTTGCAGGTTTAACGAATGGAATTGAATGCTGATTGGCCCACAACGCTACTTCCGACTGCTTTAACTCACGTCCTCGACCAGCAGGACGATCAGGTTGTGTGATTACTCGGACTAATTCGTGGCCTGATTCGAGCAACCAATTGAGAGTGGGAATTGCGACGTTGGGAGTAGCGGCTACCCCAATACGCATTAAGTATTCCGCCCGAAAATTGTATGCGGTGATGCTTTGATTGTCAGAGTATTTCCCTTTTCTGTTTCAAGGTTGAACCACTCTGACTCACGAATTTCCTTCATTGCTAACTTACGATTTTCAGGAGTGAGGCGATCGATGAATAGGATGCCATCCAAGTGATCAGTTTCATGTTGTAGCGCTCGGGCTAAAAAATCGCTTCCTTCTACAACAACTGGCTCACCGAACATATTAAAACCTTTTGCCACAGTGTGTAGCGCCCGCTTAGTTTCATATCGTAAATCTGGGAAAGATAAACAACCTTCTTCACCATCCTGAATCTCCTCCCCTAGCGTGAGTACAGGGTTAATGAGGTGGCCAAGTACATCATCTACATGCCATGTAAAGACGCGCAATGGAACGCCTATTTGCGGAGCAGCTAAACCAGCTCCTGGCGCATCCAACATAGTTTGCGTTAAATCCTCTACTAAATTGCGCAGTTCTTTGTCAAAATCAACAACCGGAGATGCCGGGGTAAGTAACACCGGATCTCCAAAGAAACGTATTTCTTGAATCGACATGCGCAAATCCTATCAAAAAAATTACAGCGAATATGGATCAATACGCAGCATCGCGTCAGCTTTGCGGGCAATACTGCGACGACGCATCAATTCATGAAGTAACGCGGTCAAAGATTCCCGAGTATCGAGTGGGGACAAAAGTACGATTTTACTTGTTTCGGTGTTCACTCTAGTCGGCCCAAGCACCCTCACCTCTTTTGAAATACGACCATCATCAGATGCCTGCTTAATACCTGTTGCAACAGTGCTCGCTTGATTTGTTGGAAGCGTTAGCACTGCGCTCGTAACTGCGGGTGGAAAAACTATCTCACTTCGAGACTGCAACTCCCTTTTAAGCATTGGGGCCGGATTCCAACGGATTAGTGATGAAACAATCGGATGCGATTCGTCGATTGAAAGTAATACAACTCCTCCGTTACGTACTAACGCTGCAGTTTCAAAAAAGAGCTCAATCGCTCGTTCACTTGCACGTAAATCGTCATGGCTGAAATAAGTTAAACCGTCAAGAATAACAACTGCAGAATAGCCACCATCGACATATGGCGCGGCCCCGGGCGTACTCAGAACGAAGGAAGGTTTAGGTTCTACCGATTTTTTTATCACGTCGCCAAATGAAAGGACGATAGGAATTTTTGGAAAAGCTCTAGAAATTTCCTCCGCGGCTCGTTCGATACCACGTGAAACAAGAAATTTGCGATCTCTACCGCAATACGTACATATCCAATCTTTTTGTTGCAACCCACAAATCCGACATGAAGGGTCAGCTGATTTGCTTGTCAAATGTAGTTTTGCGCCACACGTGCACGTGGCAATATTTCTGCAGTGCGCACAAAGTACAGCATTGGCATAACCTTTGCGTGGCACTAGAAAAAGTACGGGACCTTTAGCCACACTTGTCCTAATATCTGCGAATATGCGCCCCGGTAATAAAGTCGAATCGGCTGAAGAAAATGCTTTAACAACGGTTTTAGTAGCAGCATTATCAAAATGAACTTTCTTAGCTTCTATAAGCGCTGCTATATCTATCGAAGGCACATAGCCTGTGAAAATGACATTACAACCCTCCATTGCATGGCGCATAAGCGCAATATCTCTGACATTCCAACCAGGATTTCGGATCTCGTAAAATTCGGGTGACGTCTCCTTGAAAACTATAATCGTTGCACCAAGTGCTAAAGGTGCGAAAATTGCGTTACGAGATCCAATGATCACTCGATGGCCAGGTTTGAAACTCGCTAAATAATCCCCATATCTTTGCGCCCTAGAAACACCACTATCAATTCGAAGAACCTCACTTTTTCTACTTCCGAAACCATCCAGTAATGCGATGACGTCGCGTTCATCCGGCGCAATAATTAAAACTGATCCAGTTCGCGCATATTCCAAAGCCAATGTGGCAACTTGCTCGTGAGGATTACGATGTGCTGGCAAAGCTTTGAAAATAACTTTTCCACTTGGTGTCCGCTCAGAATTAATTAATAGCACCGATGACCCAACAAATTCCTTATCAACAGATGCAACTCTGGGAGGAATCGCGCTCTTAATAATCTCCCACGGATTTGTGGCCCAATGCTGCGCCACACTTGTTATCAGCTTCAAAGAACGTGTTGTGGCAACTGGATGGGGCGAAAGAACTTTTGTGATTGATTTCAGTTTGGCTGAACTATCTGAAACTTGTACACGTGCAATTACTAAACCTTCAACCTCACGCGTTCCGAATGGGACCTGAACTCGAATCCCGGTCTTAATTTGGGCAGAAAGTTTCTCGGGAACTTGATAATCAAGAGGGGTATCTAAGTGAAAGACACCCGTGTCCACCCATACGCGAGCTACGGGAGAATCAATAGCAATATCACCAGGTGGTGCAGGTGCTACTTGGGACTTGAGTTTAAAAAGCCGTGGCGTTGCCACAATCGTTACTTAATTGCGTTTTGAAGCTCTGTGATCCGGTTGGTGCGTTCCCATGCAAATTCTGGGAGCTCACGACCAAAGTGACCATAGGCGCTAGTGAGGGCATAAATAGGACGCAGTAAATCCAAATCACGGATGATTGCTGCCGGTCTCAAGTCGAAGACTGTCGTTACGGCATTTTGAATTTTACTGACTGGAACTGTTTCGGTTCCGAAAGTTTCGACAAATACTCCAACTGGTTGTGCCTTGCCGATTGCATAAGCGACTTGAACTTCACATCGACGTGCTAAACCTGCTGCAACCACATTTTTTGCGACCCACCGCATGGCATAAGCCGCAGATCGATCTACCTTTGATGGATCTTTTCCACTGAAAGCTCCACCTCCATGACGTGCCATTCCACCGTAGGTATCAACAATAATTTTACGTCCAGTTAAACCAGCATCTCCCATCGGCCCGCCAATTACAAAGCGTCCAGTGGGATTGATCAAAGTTTTCAGATCTTTACGAGGTAAATCGATGAGCGAAAGAATTGGATCGATGACATGTTCAATAATTTCTGGAGTCAACTTCTTGACTACATCTACTTCTTCGGCATGTTGACTGGAGATCACCACGGTATTGAGCGCAACCGCACGATCTCCGTCATACTCAATAGTTACTTGAGTTTTACCATCTGGTCTTAAATACGGTAACAATCCGCTCTTGCGAACTTTTGTGAGTTGCTGCGCCAAGGCGTGCGCTAGCCAAATTGGTAGCGGCATCAACTCTTTCGTGTCATCGCATGCGTAACCAAACATCAAACCTTGATCGCCAGCACCTTGAAGATCAAGTGGATCCACTTGCGAACCGACACGGTGTTCATAAGCATCATCTACGCCTTGAGCTATATCTTGCGACTGCTGACCAATAGAAATCGAAACGCCACAACTATTTCCGTCGAAACCTTTCTCTGACGAGTTGTAACCAATTTCCAAAACCGTGTCACGGACTATTCCCATTACATCGGCATAACCATTGGTGGTTACTTCACCAGCAACATGTACCTGCCCAGTAGTGATGAGAGTTTCTACTGCTACGCGGGATTTCTTATCTTGGGAGATAAGTGAATCTAGGACCGCATCAGAGATTGCATCAGCGATCTTGTCTGGATGTCCTTCAGTAACAGATTCTGAGGTGAAGAGGCGTTGTGACATTGTCCTAACCTAACTGCTTGAGGGCGTAATCTAGAAGAAGATCGGCAAGCGTGTCTTTGCTGGTTCTGGCGATGGCGATTTCCTGACCGTCTACAAGCACAATCGTACCTTCGGTCTCTTCTTGACCAAAAATAGCGCCATCAGAGACGTCGTTGACATAAATCAAGTCCAGACCTTTAGCTGACATTTTTGTTTTTGCTGATGCAACTAAATCGCCAGTTTCGGCCGCAAATCCCACCATTACCTGATTCTTTTTTTCAGTCGAGAGTAGTTTGAGTAAATCAGGATTAGCAGTTAAATCTATGTGGGTGTACTGATCTTTCTTAATCTTTTCATCAGCAGTCGATGAGGGTCTGGCATCAGCCACAGCTGCGGCCATTACTAAAATGTCACAACCAACAAATGATGCTTGCAACGCCCGAGACATTTGTGCCGCATCCTCTACGTGTTCTATTTCAATTCCAGGCAAGTCATCTGTGTTTACATTGGCTGCAATTAAGTGCACGCGTGCGCCTCGACGACATGCAGCTTTCGCAACTGCGATTCCCTGTTTGCCGGAAGATCTGTTTCCAATGTAACGAACTGGATCAATAGCTTCACGAGTGCCACCAGCAGAAACCAACACTTTCTTTCCAGCTAAATCCTGAACATAACCAGTTAGCTCATTAAATGTTTCAAGAATTGCTTGAGTTTCCGGAAAACGTCCTTGACCAACATCACCGCCAGTTAAGCGACCTACTTCAGGATCCATTACGGTGAAACCTCGTGATCGCAAAGTTGCAACATTAGCTACGGTAGCTGGATCCGACCACATGGACGGGTGCATCGCTGGCACTAACATCTTCGGTGCATCGCTAGCTAAAACAAGATTAGTAAGTAAATCATCGGCGCGACCAGCTGCCAATCGAGCAATCAAGTCGGCAGTGCACGGTGCAATTAAAAAGAAGTCAGCAATCTTTCCCAAATTCACATGACGTACTTCATCCACTCGCTCCCACACTTGCGTAGTGACAGGGCGCCCAGATAAGGCTTCCCAAGTTGCAGCTCCTACGAAATTCAGAGATGCAGGGGTAGGTACAACCGTGATGCGGTAACCCGCATCTTGCATGCGACGTAAAAGATCGGCAGATTTGTAGGCGGCTATTCCTCCCCCGATACCGAGAATTACCTCGCGGTTAGTGGAAGACATAGGTGTTGGAAAAATTAAGCGGTAGGTTCGAGATTTTCAATCGTGAGTAAGCCTTCATTGATTTCGCGCAATGCGATAGATAGTGGCTTCTCGTGGACGTGTGTTTCTACAAGTGGACCGACATATTCAAGTAGGCCTTCTCCAAGTTGAGAGTAGTAAGCATTAATCTGACGAGCGCGCTTAGCTGCGTACAGAACAAGACTGTATTTAGAACCGCTCTTGTCTAGAAGCTCATCAATCGGTGGATTAGTAATTCCATCCATTTTATTCCCCGCTCAGATCGTATGCTCTGTGAATCCGTTTGCGGACTCAAGAGGTGAATGATATCAGTTGAGTTACAACTCGCTCGACGGCGTCATTGACGATGACATGATCGAAAAATGAGGTTGCTGCCAGCTCCTCTTGGGCTAATTCCAGCCTGTGTGCCCGGCGTTCGGGGTCATCAGTTCCTCGGCCCTCCAAACGTGCCACTAATTCCTCCCACGATGGAGGCTCAAGAAAAACCAAAATCGCTTGAGGTAAATGCGATTTAACTTGCTTGGCCCCGTCGATCTCTATTTCTAGGAGAACGTTTTCACCTCGAGCTAATGCATCGAGAACTTCTACACTAGGAGTTCCATATTTATTACCAGCAAACTCTGCCCACTCTAGAAATTCGTCCTCCTTCACTCTGCGATCAAATTCATCATTGCTGATGAAAAAATAGTCAATTCCATTGAGTTCATTGTTTCGAGGTGAACGGGTAGTTGCAGAAACACTTACCCAGAAATCCCCTGATTTTCTTAAAAGCGCAGCCACAGTGCTTTTTCCGACGCCACCTGGACCAGATAAAACAATCAATTTACCCGGACGCACTGCATGTGAACTTTTCATGAATTCGCTACGTAATTCCTTAATTTGATGACGTCCTAGGCCGGCAATTCTACGGGTGGCTGAGATATTTAACTTCTCCATAAGCGCGCCAGCGCGGATTTTTCCAACTCCCGACAAGGCCTCTAACAACTCCCGCACTCTCATTTTTGCGACCGCTTCATCACTTTGAGCTAATTCCAAAACTGCATCTATCGAATATTCGCCGTTTTTAATCTTAATCTTGATTTCAGCGCGACGTTTGCGCGATTGAGCTGCTTTTAAAAGTGCTGCGCTGCGCTGCTCGGGAGTCAGTTGTGGAGGTGCGCCCATAGGTTAAATCTAACTGGTGATTGGCTTATTGCAGAATCTGTTCGGCAATTTCAATAGCACGCTCACGCATCGCCGCTGCGCCGTTACTAAAGCTTTGCGTAATTGGTCGACCTATGACTACAAAATCCGCACCGGCTTCGATTGCCGCACGCGGAGTCATAGTGCGCATTTGATCATCGCTACCGGCGGTATCTAATGGACGGACTCCAGGGGTAATAATTGTTATATCTCCACCAACTGCGGCGCGAATAGCAACAATTTCGAGTGGGGAACAGACAATTGCTCGAGCACCACCAGAAACTGCTACTCGAGCTAAACCAACTGCAGAATCTAACGCTTGGGATTTGAAACCGATGTCGCTCACATCCGTTTCAGATAAGGAGGTCAAAATGGTGACTCCTGTTACTGAGGTTTTAGGCAAGGCTTCAACGGCAGCTCTGACCATCCCTTGTCCACCTGATGCATGAACTGTAAGAAAGCGCGGGGCTAGATTGGAAACCGCCTTAGCCGCCCCACTTACTGTGTGTGGAATATCGTGCAGTTTTAAATCTAAGAAAATATCAGTTTCACATTCACGTGCAATTTCTAGAACGCCTGCACTACCGAAAGTCAGGAAAAATTCCAATCCCAATTTAACAACTGAGACCACGCCATCAGTTGCTTTAACCCACTGCTTTGCGATCGCTAAATCTGGAGTATCTACTGCCAGAACTATTGGCGCTTTCATTATGAACTACACCTCTTCCGGCCGGTGTGCAAAACCAATGGCTTGGCGCATTGAAGTAAAACCTTTGCTTACTAAAAGTTCTTTTAGTTCATTTTGAATCGACATAATTGCTGTTGGATTACCAAAACTTGCAGTTCCAATTGAAATTCCACTAGCACCGGCAGCGATCATTTCAAGTGCGTCTTTACCACTAGAAACTCCACCCATTCCTAAAATCGGAACTTGTGGCATGGCAGCATGAACTTGGTATATGGCGCGCACGGCGATCGGACGAATCGCCGGACCGGATAAACCTCCAGTTTTGCCACCTAAATGTGGACGCATCGTGTCTAAATTTATAACCATTCCTAATACTGTATTAATCAGAGCGAGAGCATCGGCACCAGCATCTACAACACCGCGCGCAATTGATGGCAGGTCAGTTACATCAGGTGAAAGCTTGGCAATGATCGGTAATTCCCCACCAATGGTGCGACGAACACCATCGATAACTCGTTTAGAGGCCTCAGGATCGCAGGCGAAAACTAGGCCACGATTTTCAACATTGGGGCAAGAGATGTTTACTTCAATCGCACTAATTCCAGAAATTGAACGCAGTTTGCGGGCAAGAGTTGAATACTCTTCAACAGTTTCCCCAGCGATTGAAACAATGATTCTCGATCGTTGCTCTATAAGAAATGGAATGTCTTTAGCAATGAATGCGTCGATTCCCGGACCTTGCAAACCAATGGAGTTGAGCATTCCACTGGGCGTTTCAGCCATACGCGGAGTAGGACGACCAGTTCTAGCTTTCATCATCACCGATTTAGTGACGACTCCCCCGATATCGCTCAAATCAAAAAATTGCGATAGTTCCCGTCCGGAACTGGCACAACCACTTGCAGTGAAAGTCGGAGCGGGAAACCATGCGTTTCCTAGCGTTGTTGAAAAATCCAAAGCCGTCATAACGTTTTACCAACTTTGTCCCATTGAACATGCGCCCCGTCCATAACTGGCCCATCGATACAGGAACGCTGCATCGTTATATTGCCTTCGGTATCAGAGACTGGAAGTACGCATGTCATGCAGATACCAATGCCACACGCCATGGATTCCTCGACTGCACATTGATGAACAACGTCTGTACCCCGTGTGATTGCATCGATTGCCGACAACATAGCCATAGGCCCGCATGAATAAATAACTGCGATATTCATATCATTGATCAAATCACGTATTGGATCAGTGACCCGGCCACTTTGTCCCATAGATCCGTCCTCGGTATAAATCCGCAACGAGTTCACTGAGCGCTTGCCTTCCATGGGTGCATAAATTTTCGAAGCCGTGCTTGCACCTAACAACATATCAACACGACATCCTCGGGCGTTGAGAACTTCAGCTAAACCAAATAAAGGTGCAGAACCATATCCGCCACCAACTAGTAGAACTTGAACTGGTTCGGTCGGAATTCCAAACGCGGTTCCCAAAGGAACAATGACGTCAATGACGCGTCCTTCAGTCTGTGCACACAACCATTTGCTGCCTTGACCATGAGGCGCGACAATCAACTCCATAGTTCCACCAAAAGTTGAGCTTGATGACACTCGCGATATCGCAAAAGCTCTACGCAAAATCATGCGCGAATTCTCGCCACCAACATTTATTGCGACGAAATTTCCTGGTTTACACACTGTTGCTAAATCTCCAATATTGATAATTAATTGGTGGTATTGCCCAACGCGCTTATTACTAACGACTGTCGCTAAAATTTGTGAAGCATTTTTGTTGATCAAAGCCATGGCTAAGCCAACCACTTTTGTAGCGATTTTATCGAGAGTTCACTCGTCTGCAGAAAGCGAATACCTTCAACTGCAGCGCTAAAACCAGCTGTGGTCGTGATAATTGGAATCGAGCGTTGCACTGCCGCAGTACGAATCAACCAACCATCCTGGCGCGTACCACGACCTACCGGAGTGTTAATCACTAAATCAATATCGCCCGAGTTGATAATCTCGACAATAGTGCGCTCCCCTAATGGTCCTGTGCCTTCGGAGTTTTTACGTACAGTTATGCAAGTAACACCATGTTGCGATAAATAAGCTGCAGTGCCCTCGGTAGCTAAAATCTTGAAACCGCAATTCATCAAACCAACGGCCGCCTCTATCCCAGATTCCTTATCTTTATCAGCCAGTGAGATAAATACAGTTCCGGATTTCGGCAGTGGCCCGAACGCGGCAATTTGGCTCTTGGCATAACTCTCGCCAAACGTTGGGGCTATTCCCATAACTTCTCCGGTAGAACGCATCTCTGGCCCAAGTACTGCATCCACTCCACGACCATCACTGCGTCGGAATCGATTCCATGGCAATACGGCTTCTTTCACCGAAATACCTTTAGCTATTCCATCGCCGTTGGTAGGAAGTAGTCCTTCCTTGCGAAGCTCGGCAATCATGGAGCCAACTGCAATTCTTGCCGCAGCTTTAGCTAATGAAACTCCCGTTGCTTTACTTACAAATGGAACGGTACGCGAAGCTCGAGGATTAGCTTCCAGGACATAAAGTTTAGAATCAGCAATGGCGAATTGAATGTTGATCAGTCCACGCACATCCACACCGCGTGCAATTTTTTCAGTAGCAACTCTGATCTCTTGCAATTGCGTTGCAGAAACTGTCATAGAAGGCAGGACACAAGCACTGTCGCCACTGTGAATTCCAGCTTCTTCTATGTGTTCCATAACGCCACCTAAGAAAAGTTCATCGCCATCAAAAAGAGCATCGACATCGATTTCAATGGCGCTGTCTAAAAATCTATCAACTAGAACCGGACGATCTGGCGTGATGTCAGTGGCACGGGTGATGAATCCAGCTAAGGCCGCATCATCATAAACAATTTCCATACCGCGACCGCCAAGAACGAATGAGGGACGAACTAAAACAGGATAACCAATGCGTGCGGCGATATTTATTGCCTCCAGCTGTGAAGCTGCCATCCCGAATTCAGGTGCAACTAATTCTTGCTGTGCCAAAATATCTCCGAAAGCGCCACGTTCCTCGGCTAAGTTAATAGCTTCTGGACTTGTACCAAGAATGTTGATTCCAGCAGCTTTGAGACCTGCAGCTAGGCCAAGTGGAGTCTGCCCACCCAATTGCGTGATTACACCAAGAACGGGTCCGGCTAAAGTTTCAGCATGAACAACTTCGATGACATCTTCTAAAGTGAGCGGTTCGAAGTACAAACGATTACTTGTGTCATAGTCAGTTGAAACCGTTTCAGGGTTGCAATTGACCATAATTGTCTCGTAGCCAGCTTCGCGTAAAACAAATGAGGCATGCACACATGAATAGTCAAATTCAATGCCCTGTCCAATGCGGTTTGGGCCGCTTCCCAAAATAATGACGGCAGGCGTAGTACGGGAACGCACTTCGGTCTCTTCTTCATAACTTGAATAGTGATAAGGCGTGAAAGCTTCAAATTCGGCAGCACATGTATCTACCGTTTTATAGACCGGGCGAATTCCAAATTGATGGCGTATACGTCTGACTTCATCTTCGGTTAAGCCGCGTAATTGTGCAATCTGCGCATCGGAAAAACCATTTGATTTAGCTTCTCGAATAAGTTCTGCACTTAGCTCTCCGGGTTGGGCAATTACTTGTGCCTGCGTGTTGATAATTTCTATTTGACGCAAATACCATGGATCTATTTTTGTAGCTTCGAATACTTGCTCAATCGAGGCTCCAGCCCACATCGCTTTCTGAACTTGCTGCAATCGATACTCAGTAGGTATTTTCATCGAGACCAATAGATTCTGCTTCTCTTGTTCAGCGATTTGCGGCCACGAAAAGATGGCTTCTTTACGCTCAAGTGAGCGTAAAGCCTTCATTAATGCTTCAGAGAATGAACGACCAATGGCCATAGCTTCTCCGACGCTCTTCATTGTTGTCGTGAGGCGAGGATCAGCATCGGCAAATTTTTCGAAAGCAAAACGTGGAACTTTCACAACAACATAGTCCAAAGTTGGCTCGAAAGAAGCTGGGGTGACTTTCGTAATGTCATTTTGAATTTCATCCAGGGTGTAACCGATTGCCAACTTCGTTGCTATTTTCGCGATAGGAAAACCAGTTGCTTTTGATGCTAAAGCACTCGAACGAGATACGCGCGGATTCATTTCAATCACAATAATTCTGCCATTAGTTGGGTTCACCGCGAACTGAATATTGCAACCACCGGTATCAACACCAACTTCACGAATAATATCCATGGATAAATCACGAAGTTTTTGATATTCGACATCCGTCAGAGTCATCGCAGGAGCTACCGTTATTGAATCACCTGTGTGTACACCCATAGGATCTAAATTTTCGATGGTGCAGACAATAACTACGTTGTCTTTGTGATCCCGCATAACTTCGAGTTCATATTCTTTCCAGCCCAGAATCGACTCTTCCAACAGAACTTCAGACGTAGGGCTATGTCGCAAGCCAGCGCCAGCTATTTGTCGCAATTCATCCTCATTGAAAGCTATGCCAGAACCTAAGCCACCCATAGTGAATGAAGGGCGCACAACTACTGGGTAATTGAGCGAGACAACTGCGGCGAAGATCTCTTCCATCGTGTGACAAATAATTGATTGTGCAGATTCGCCACCAACTTTTTCTACAATGCCTCTGAAAAGTTCGCGATTTTCTCCTCGTTGAATCGCATCTACATCTGCGCCAATGAGTCGTACGCCATATTTAGCCAGGGTGCCACGTTCAAACAAACCAATAGCAGCGTTCAGCGCCGTTTGACCACCTAAAGTAGCAAGAACTGCGTCAGGTTTTTCTAAAGCAATAATTTTTTCGATAATCTCGGGGGTAATCGGTTCGATATATGTTGCGTCAGCAAATTCAGGATCAGTCATGATTGTCGCAGGATTAGAGTTCACAAGAATTACGCGAATGCCTTCTGCGCGAAGAACTCGACAAGCTTGCGTTCCTGAATAATCAAATTCACATGCTTGCCCAATAACAATTGGACCGCTTCCAATAACTAAAACACTCTTAATCGTGGGATCTAAAGGCATTATGCATTCACCGTCGCTGCCATTAATGCTATGAACCTATCGAAAAGATATGCCGCATCATGCGGACCAGCTGCAGCTTCTGGGTGATACTGCACTGAAAAAGCAGCTCGCTCCAGCAGTTGCAACCCTTCTACTACCCCATCATTTAAACTCATATGTGTAACTTCGCCGGGCCCATACACAGTGGTGAATTGCGAATCGGTGGGAGCTTTAAGCGCAAAACCATGATTATGCGCAGTAATTTCTACCTTGCCAGTGTTCTTATCAATGACAGGTTGATTAATGCCACGATGTCCAAACTGCAGTTTATAAGTCTCAAAACCTAAAGCCCGTCCCAAAATTTGATGCCCGAAACAGATGCCAAAAATGGGAATCTGCGCACTGAGAACTTCGCGTACCAATTCAATAACCCCAGTCATTGTTGCTGGATCTCCTGGACCATTGGAAATAAATACTCCGTCGGGTTTAATGCGTGCGATATCGTCCAAAGTTGAATCAAATGGCATTACGTGTACCTCGACTCCCCGCTCGGCCAACATGCGTGGAGTAGCCGCCTTTATGCCCAAGTCCAATGCAGCCACCGTAAATTTTTTTTCCCCTATAGCCGGAACTATGTACGTAACTGGAGTCGATACATCTTTAACTAGATACGCCCCAGCCATCGCTTGCGTCTTACGAACTTCGATGACCATTGCTTCTCTAGTCAAATCTAAACCCGAAAAGATTCCAACTCTCATCGCGCCTCGATCGCGTAAATGTCGAGTGATGGCGCGAGTATCTACACCCTGAATACCCACAACATTTTGCGCAATTAATTCAGCTTCTAAATCGTTGTGTGCTCGCCAGTTCGAAGTCAATGTGGAGGGGTTTCTTACAACAAAGCCAGCGACCCAAATTTTTGCTGATTCATTATCTTCATTGTTTACTCCAGTGTTGCCGATGTGAGGCGCAGTCATAACCACCACCTGTCGATGATACGAAGGATCGGTGAGTGTTTCTTGGTAACCAGTCATACCAGTTTGAAAAACAGCCTCGCCAAAAGTTGAACCTATTGCACCCCAAGAAGAGCCTTCAAAAATCCGTCCATCATCTAGAACTAAAAAAGCAGCGCTCATTTATCGCGCCGCTTTTTCTGCGACTTTACCGTCGATAAGTTGTGGAAGTCCATTGAAAAAAGTATGCGTAACTAAGCCTGGCAGTTCATAACCGTGGTACGGAGTATTACGACTCTTAGATTGAACGAGATCGCGATCAACAATCCAATTTTTATTTGCATTTATAACCGCGAGGTGCGCAGGGGCACCGGCAACGAGTGCTTGTCCATGCATTTCATATCGGCCTATTCGCGCAGGCGCAATGGACATTCGATCGGCAACTTGCGACCAATCCATTAGCTTGCTTTCAACCATGGTTTTGTTGACTATTGAAAGCGCCGTTTCTAAGCCAATCATTCCAAAACTGGCTTCTTGCCACTCGCAATCTTTTGACTCACTCGTGTGTGGCGCATGATCGGTTGCAATAATATCGATGGTGCCATCAGCCAGAGCTTCACGAAGTGCCATAACATCAGATTGCGTACGAAGCGGTGGATTAACTTTAAAAATCGGATCATAGGATGTAGCTAGATCATCAGTGAGTAGCAAGTGATGTGGCGTAACTTCAGCGCTGACTTGAATGCCGCGGGCTTTAGCCCAACGAATAATTTCGACGCCACCAGCAGTAGTAACGTGACAAATATGCAATCGCGATTTCACGTGATCAGCCAGTAGAACATCGCGCGCGATGATTGCTTCTTCGGCTATTGCCGGCCAACCTTTTAATCCCAGCGTAGCGCTGATCTGGCCTTCATTCATTTGAGAACCAACAGTTAACCGAGGCTCTTGTGCATGCTGAGCTATAACTCCGTCAAACTTTTTAATGTATTCAAGTGCACGTCGCATAACTAATGGATCCGAGACGCAATTACCGTCGTCACTAAAAACGCGCACCCGAGCAACTGAATCGGCCATCGCACCGATTTCTGAAAGTTGTTGGCCTTCTAATCCTTGAGTTACGGCACCAATTGGAAAGACATCCAAGTAACCAGCTTCACGTCCTAAGCGGAAAACTTGCTCGACAACTCCGGCGGTATCAGCCACTGGTGAAGTGTTAGCCATCGCCGAAAGAGCGACGAAACCACCTTTAGCTCCAGCTTTACTGGCAGTGAGAACGGTTTCTGAATCCTCGCGACCGGGTTCACGCAGATGCGTATGCAAATCAACTAAACCTGGGAGAACTACCGAACCTGTGATGTCAAAAACAACGGCCTTATCATCTGTAATCCCATTACCGATTTTAGAAATCTTTCCATCAACTATTAGTAGATCACTTGTCTGTGATCCGAGTATCGATCCACCTTTTAAAATGTAGCGTTGTTGGCTCATGATTGAACACCTACTTCCAATGGTCCACCAGCCAGTAAGACATAAAGAATTGCCATTCTGACATTAACGCCATTTTTCACTTGCTCCACGATTACTGAACGCGCACTATCGGCAACATCAGCGGCGATCTCTAGACCACGATTCATTGGGCCCGGATGCATCACTATCCCATGAGGTGACATCTTTGCCATGCGATCACTATTGAGACCAAAGTAGCGCGAGTACTCGCGTGAATTTGGAAAGAAAAGATCACTCATACGCTCTTGTTGAACTCGCAACATCATAATCACATCCACATTTGGAATAACGGAGTCAAAATCATACGAAATACTAACGGGCCAACTTTCAACACCCACGGGTAATAACGTTGGAGGAGCAACTAGCACTACATCAGCTCCCAGCATCGATAGCAATAAGACATTTGAGCGCGCAACGCGGGAATGCAACACATCACCAACTATCGCAACGCGAATTCCTTGCAAATCTTTTGAACCTTTACCTAAGTGCTTTCGGATGGTGAATGCATCTAGTAACGCCTGACTGGGATGTTCGTGCGTCCCATCCCCAGCATTTATCACACAACCCGACATCCATTCCAAATCTGCAAGTCGTTGCGCAGCCCCTGATGCCGAATGTCGGATAACCACCGCATCAGCGCCCATGGCTTGCAGAGTTTGTGCCGTGTCTTTGAGCGATTCGCCCTTACTTAAACTGGAACCTTTTGATGAAAAATTGATCACATCGGCTGATAAACGTTTGGCCGCAGCTTCAAAGGAGATGCGTGTACGTGTGGAATCCTCCGCAAAAAGATTCACGATTGTACGACCGCGAAGTGTAGGTAGTTTCTTTACTTGACCTTCATTGATTCGCGCTAGTTCAGTTGCCGTATCTAAAATTGATATTGCTTCACTTGTTGTTAAATCCTTTATCGATAATAGGTGGCGCATTATTTTTCAACCCCTTCGATAAGAACTTCGTCTACTCCATCAATTTCACTTAAATGCACACTCACTGACTGCTCCCGTGAAGTTGGCAAGTTTTTTCCAACATAATCGGCGCGAATAGGAAGTTCACGATGTCCGCGATCTACTAACACCGCTAATTGCACAGTTTTTGGACGCCCGACTTCACCTAAGGCATCCAGAGCTGCACGTATGGTGCGTCCTGAATAGAGCACGTCATCGATCAAAATGAGCTCTCGGCCTTCAATTCCAACAGGAGGAATTGTTGTCGGCATAATCGTTCGCGGTGGACGAAGACGAAGATCATCTCTATACAAAGTGATATCGAGCATTCCTACTGGAATTTGGAGGCCTTCAATCTCCCCCATTATTTTGGCAATGCGCATAGCTAGATGCGCACCGCGGGTAGGAATCCCTAAGAGAGTGATTGTGGAGGAACCATGATTCTTTTCAAGAATTTCATGGGAAATGCGAGTCAACGCACGGGAAATATCCGCTGCGGACAGGGCTTCGCTCATGTAAATCTCCTTCCCCACCTCGCAGGATGGGTCGTTAAAGGATGCAGGGCAGACTATAGCAGCAGATCTGACCAGCTGTGGATATCAGCATTTCTCGAGTCGCACTGCCTTCTACCATCGGGGCATGAATACAACTAGCGCGAAAATCGCGGCACGATTACGCACGGTGCGCACAGCACGAAAACTCACACTTAACCAAATCCAAGAGTTAAGCGGCAACACAATAGGTGCGATTGCTTTGGGTTCATACGAGCGAGGCGAGCGAGGGCTAAGCGTTGCCCGTGCAATTGAAATCGCCGATTTCTATGAAATACCCCTGACTTATTTGTTGACCGGAGAACCTGCCGAGATTGAGAAGGCACATTGTTTAGTCATTGATGTGCGCGAGCTTCGCGCGATTGTGAAAAGTAACAATGGGGAAAGTTCGATTTCAAAAACGATAGTGGTTTCATTCCTTGCCGGGATTATCCGGGCTCGTCAGGACTTCAATGGCGCAGTGCTATCGCTTCGTGAGAAAGACTGCGATTTTTTGGCGATGACCTTGGGGTGTTCCACTTCTGAACTTTTCGAGCTTTTGACTTTCGAAAAAATGCTAATTACTGCTAAATGCTCAGATTCTCTTTAAGCGATGCAATCCGGCCTAAAACACCGTGAATGTAGCTAGCCGAATCATCAGTAGAAAGTTCGCGCGCCAAGTCGAGAGCTTCATCAATTGCTACTGCATCGGGGATATCAGAAGCCCACAAGATTTCGTAGATTCCAAGGCGCAAAATATTGCGATCAACATTAGGTAGTCGATCCATATCCCAACCTTTTGCATACGTGCTTATAAGTTCATCAATTTTGCGAGAGTTATCGTTCACGCCACCAACTAATGCTTTGGTGTAATCACGAATAGGACGTGCATCCGGGCCCTCTTCAACGATGTCACGCGCGTTGAGAGTTTCTAGCGCATTCGTTCCTCTGATATCAGCTTCGAAAAGCAGATCTAACGCTTGCTTTCTAGCTTTACTACGGGCTGACACTAGTTAGCGCGGCCTTGGTAAGACCCATCTCGAGTATCAACCATGACTAACTCATCTTGCTTGATGAAGAGTGGAACTTGAATCTCAATACCCGTTTCAACAGTAGCCGGCTTTGTTCCACCAGAAGAACGATCTCCTTGGATTCCGGGTTCGGTATATGTGATACGTAGAGGAACCGAGGCAGCTAGCTCAATATAAAGTGGGTTACCTTCATTAACTGCTACGACAGCATCAGTATTTTCCAACATGTAGTTGGCCATGTCACCAACAACTGCCGCCGAAATTGTCATCTGGTCATACGTCTTACTGTCCATAAACACGAAATCATCGCCCTCTTTATAGAGGTACTGCATGTCGCGCTTTTCAAGTATTGCGATTTCAATTTTAACGCCAGAGTTAAATGTGCGATCAATAACTTTGCCATTCAGGACTGACTTGAGCTTGGTTCTAACGAAAGCTGGACCTTTGCCTGGTTTTACATGTTGGAATTCGATAACTGTCCACAGTTGAGATTCAATCTCTAAGGTAATTCCATTCTTAAGATCAGCTGTTGTAGCCACAGTTCAAACTCCACTCATGTATTCATCGATTTGGCTATCGATTCCCAATAGCAAGGGGTTAAGGATACCTGTATTTACTTAAAGCTTTTATCGCATTAGCCAAGCAAGGCTTTGAGGGCATTAATCGCAAGAACATAGGAATTTGGACCAAAACCCGCGATAGTCCCATTGGCCACCCCCGAAATTACTGAGGTGTGACGAAACTCTTCCCGCGCCATCGGATTAGAAAGATGCACTTCAATCAGAGGTGCCTTCAAAAGTTCAGCGGCATCACGAATCGCATAGGAATAATGGGTAAATGCAGCTGGATTGATAATCACTGGAGTTTTTGCATCAGCGGCTTCATGCAACCAGGAAATAATCGTGGCCTCATCATTGCTTTGCCGAACGTCACTTTCAAATCCGGCAGCGCTGGCGCTAGTTTCTATGAGCGATTTAAGTTGGGCGTAATCCAAATCCCCATAAATCGAAGAATCACGAATATCTAATCGGGCTAAGTTTGGACCGTTGATAACAATGAGTTTCATGAGCAGATTCTCTCATATGCCAAGGTCAGCTCGCTTTCATTTGCATCTTCAATGCGCAGAGTTTTGCCGACCTCACTAATTGCTACAAAGCGCAAAGTATTACCGCGCGACTTCTTATCTAAGGAAAGTAATGGATACAGCTTGTCCCAAGCACTACGTGGATACGTTACTGGCAGGCTCATTGCGCCCAAAATTTGAACGTGTCTTTCAATCGTCTCGGAATCCAGAAGATTTTTTACCCCGGCAAGTTGTGCCGCAAAAACTAGACCAATAGCAACGGCTTCCCCATGTCGCAATTCATACTTGCTGTGTATCTCTATGGCATGGCCCAACGTATGTCCGTAATTCAAAATTTCGCGATCAAAACTCTCTCGAAAATCGCCACTCACAACTTTGGCCTTTACTGCCACAGAACGATGAATCAATTCAACAACTAGTTGTGCATCGCTTCGAACCGTTACTACAGATTTACCTTCTAGTAAATCTAAAATATTGCCATCGGCAATAAATCCAGTCTTAACAACTTCGGCCAAACCGGCGGCAAAATCACGATCACTTAAACTCTTCAACCATTCGATATCGATAATAACTTCGATGGGCGAATGAAATGAACCAATTAAATTCTTCCCATAGTCACTGTTGATACCGGTCTTGCCGCCAATAGATGCATCAACCATTCCGGCAAGTGTTGTTGGAACTGCAATCCAATCAATTCCACGTAACCATGTCGCTGCAGCAAAACCTGCTAAATCGGTGATGGTCCCACCGCCTATTCCAATAATGAGATCAGAGCGTGTGAAACCTGCAGCTCCTAACCAATCCCATAAGGACTGCAAAACCTTTGGTGATTTTGCACTTTCTCCGTCGGCGACCTCAAAAAAATGTATATCCGAATCAATTGATTCCAGCCCTTTAAACCGATCACGCATTGCAACTGAGTGCACAATGGCCACGCGAGTACGTGTTGAGAGCGAAGGAGTTAATTGATTAAGCCAATTGCAATCCACTGTTACGTTGTAAGCGCGCTCCGCGCCGACTTTTATCGTTTTCACGTGAGCAATTCCTGAATTTTCTCGACGATCTGCTCAACACTCATGTCATCAACTTTAATAGTGTGCCCCGCAATAGATTCATAAATAGGTCTACGTGTCTCGGCTAGGGCTTGCCATTGTGCGCGAGGGTTAGAAAGTAACAAAGGTCTGTCGCGATTAAAACCAACTCTTGGCGCAGCTACTGACAAGGATACATCTAAGAAAATCACCCGATCGATTTCAGATTTTAGAATTGCCTGGGCTTGAGAAGATATCGGCGCTCCGCCGCCTAAAGCTAGAACGGCATCGTTGTGCTGTAATGATTCTTGTAGGGCTTTAAACTCCAGTTCGCGAAAGAAATCTTCGCCTTTATCTACAAAAATATCGGAAATCGCGGCGCCATAACTTTTCTCGACAACAGCATCAGTATCAATGAAGGGACACCCACGCGCATGAGCCAAGGCTTTACCTACTGTTGACTTTCCGGCACCAGGAGGACCGACAAGAATTACTGTTGCCATGTGCTTATTTGAAGTTCAAATTTTGCATGTAACTTTGAAAATTCCGACGAGTCTCCGTAATTGAATCGCCGCCAAATTTCTCAAGCACCGCTTGCGCCAAAACTAAGGCCACCATCGCTTCAGCTACTACTCCGGCTGCAGGTACGGCACAAACATCAGAGCGCTGGTTGATTGCTTTCGCGGCTTCACCCGTTGCAACATCAATAGTGTCTAAAGCTTTGGGAACAGTAGAAATCGGTTTCATGGCTGCGCGTACCCGCAAAATTTCACCGTTAGACATTCCACCCTCGGTACCACCAGCGCGATCTGTGCGACGCACGATTCTACCCTTGGAGTCTTTTTCAATTTCATCATGTGCTACCGAACCCCGTCGTGTAGCTGTTTCGAACCCATCGCCAACTTCAACACCTTTAATTGCTTGAATTCCCATCAACGCACCAGCAAGTTGCGCATCTAAGCGACGATCCCAATGAACATGTGAACCTAAACCAGGTGGCATATTGAAAGCCAACACCTCGACTACACCGCCTAAGGTATCTCCATCAGTGTGTGCTTTTTCAATCTCAGAGATCATTAACTTACTAGTAGCTTCATCTGCACAACGAACAGCATCTTCATCGATGCGCTTCATATCATCTTGAGTGGGTAGCATCGTTCCATTTGGAACTCTGACCGCACCGATAGATAAAACATGCGACAAGATTTTGATACCAACACTTTGTTCGAGAAAATTTCGCGCCACTGCACCAAGAGCTACCCGCGCGGCGGTCTCTCGAGCACTTGCACGTTCTAAAATAGGTCGCGCGTCATCAAGGTCATATTTTTGCATTCCAACTAAATCTGCATGGCCCGGTCGCGGTCTAGTTAATGGCGCATTTCTAGCTAAATTTTCAATTTCATCTTTCGGGACTGGATCTGCCGACATTACTTTTTCCCATTTCGGCCATTCAGAGTTACCAACTTGAATCGCAATCGGTCCGCCTTGTGTTAGACCTAAGCGAACTCCCCCAAGAATTGTTACTTTGTCCGCTTCGAAATTTTGGCGTGCCCCGCGTCCATAACCAAGGCGGCGGCGCTGCAAGTGATAATCAATATCTGCTGTGGTGATTTCCACCGATGCAGGGATTCCTTCGAGGATGGCACTCAATGCCTGACCATGTGACTCACCAGCTGTTAACCAACGCATAGGCGTATTGTTGCAGAATTCAGTGGGTTCCTGTCGCCAAATAAAGGCCCAAACCAATAAATATGGCCGGTGCCATCGCTATCGAGTTAGGAAATCGGCGAGTTACTAGCGATTGCAGGCCAATTTGCATCAAAGCCGCACAAAAAATGAGAGTGAAATATAGAAACATATCTAGTAATGAATTCATCTGTAGACCAAAGAAAATTACTACCAACAACTTGGTATCCCCCATTCCTAATCCTGCTAACGAGAATATGAGGAGAATTAGAAGAAAAAAAAGCGTGAGGATTATTGATGGGGCGCCGTAAAAAATGCAATGCATGAAGACGAAATAACCCAACGTTAGCAAGTAAATATTTGGAATCTTTCTATACGTCAGATCCGCTAAACAGATTGGAATCGCCAAAAGAAAGAGGAACACGCAATAAATCTAGACGCGAATTACGAACTAAAAAAAGCCCTGTGGACTATGCCAGTGCGCTCAGACCGCTCTTTCGTAAAAGGCTATACATCGATGTTATGTCAAAAGTAACTCCGGAGAAAATCTCGATCTGGGCAATCCCTTGATGAATGAGTAAATCTAAACCATCTATAACTAGACCGCCACGCGCAGCCCACTCCTTCGCCGCAAACGTTGGCCATGGTTTGTAGAGCGCTTCGAAGTATGGGGCTTTGGTTACGGTAGGAAAAGTAGCGCTCAAATGATCCGTCACACCTTGAGGGGTTGTGCTGATTATCAAATCTGCATCATGCAAAATCTGCGCATTGTCCCAATCCACAAAATTCAAATCTGAGACAATAACTGAATTCGACATATCGGGAATACGTGAGGTTGAACGGCTCACTACCGTTATTTCTTTAGCTAAACCATCACATGCTGCGGCGGCAGCTCGCGCAGTTGCACCCGCGCCAAGAATGACGACGTGACCTTCCACGTCTACGCCATGCATCTCCAAAGAGTTTGCAAAACCAATGACATCGGTACTTGTCGCCGACCAAAACCCGTCTGTGTGCACGAGAGTGTTTGCGCTATTAATTCTTGACGCTAATTCAGCGACCGATGTGGCAACATTAATCACTTCTTCTTTGAGGGGCATCGTTAAGGAAAATCCGGTCCATGAAGAATCTAAACCCGCAATAAATTCGCCAAGATTGCCCGACGTGCATTCGATCGCCTCGTATGAAGCTGGAATTCCTAACTCCTTATAAGCCGTTGTATGCAGGAGCGGGCTTAATGAATGCGAAATGGGCGAGCCTAGGACTGCCGCTTTAATCATTTAAAGGCCCCTGCCTTTCTATTTTTTTCATAGAGCGCCTTCCACATTAAGAATTCCTCATTCGATCGCGTGAAACGCGTATCACCAGGGGCAACAGTAATGAAAAAGAGCCAATCCCCGTCGACTGGATGAAGTGCGGCATCGATGGCCGCAGCTCCTGGATTGCCAATCGGGGACGGTGGTAGCCCATAATGCTTATAGGTATTAAATGGCGAATTTATGAGAGTTGAATCGGTGCTCAAAAAAATCTTACCGCGATCCTTTTTGATGTAATGCACCGTTGAGTCGAGTTGAAGGGGCATTGAAATTTCTAGGCGGTTACGGATAACACGCGATATTTTCGCAAAATCTTTTAGATCACCTTCGGCTTGAATGAGCGATGCAATGATCAAAAGCTGTGCAGGCGTATATTTTCCGGAGGCTGCAAGAAGGGCTTGGCCCGACGAATCTTTACTGAATCGATTGATAATTGTTTGAACCGCCTGTAGCGCATTTACGTCCTTCGCAAAACTATATTGCGCCGGAAATAGTAAACCTTCTACTTTTTTGAAACCGTTCGGCAATTTTACTTGAGAAAATGCTTGAGCAACATCTGAAGAGCTATACCCATAAGCAATGAGATAACTTCGTACTTCACTTTGCCAAGCACCTTCGGATATCTTGATCAAATGCGGAATCAACGCGGGATCTAGTAACTGTGTCAGCGCCTGCTTGGCACAAATTCCTTGATTCAGTTGATGCGCACCCGGTGCAACTTGGGCCGACCGTGAATTAGAAACTGCTACACGAAAATACGATAAAGCCGATTTAGTCACGCCATTGTTGAACAAAATATCGGCGACCGCTGAACCAGTAGCTCCATCTGGAATGTCGATGACTACAGAAGTAAGGGCACTCACATCGCTCACGCAATTGAAATTGGGCGCTGCAGAGATGTTGGAACGCAGCGCATGTATAGAAAAAGTGAGAGAGCCAATCAACAGAAAAGCTATGCATAGACGTGTCAGCGGACGTTCCAGAAACTTCATGAACGTTTCTTTTCTAACTCAAGGGCGAACTCCAAAATTGCGACTGCCGCGGCTTGATCGATTCTTTGACGGGCATCTTTGTCTTTGACCCCAGATTCGCGCATCGATTTAGTGGCGCTCACTGTGCTCAAACGTTCATCAATGAGTTCGACGGGACATGGTGTGAGCGACTTGATCAATTCGGCAAAATCATGTGCCTTTACCGATGACTCACTGTCTCGTCCATCCATATGTGTAGGTTTGCCCACGTAGATACAGACCGGTTCGAACTCGGTGAAAATTTCGCTCAGTTCGTGTGCAAGTTTTTTATCAGTTGCCACTAAAGTTTTTAGCGGAGAGGCCAAAATCGCATCTGGATCAGAAACCGCTACCCCAATTCGAACATCGCCATAATCGAAAGCGATTCGGCGACCTCTTTGCATAGAGAAATTATCCAACGAGGGATTGAGAAATAGCTGCCAACGCATCGGCAGATTTCAAAGCATCTGTACCGCCACCTTGAGCAAAGTCATCTTTACCGCCACCGCCACCGCCCAGGATTGTGGAACCCACTTTTACTAGTGCCCCAGCTTTTACGCCTTGGGCTCGGGCAGCATCACTGACTGCAACAACTAAAACTGGTTTGGAATCATTCACACTTATTAGCGCCACAACACTGTTTGCTGATTTGTTGCGTAGTTCGAGTGCAATTTTGCGTAAGTCATCGCCTGAAATTCCATCGCTGAGAACTGCAACCGTGGTTGTGATTCCCTGTATCACAGTTGATGTTTTCGCAATAGCGTCTACTTGTGCGAAAGCTTGAGAAGATCGCAAGGAGCTCAATTCCTTTTCAATATCTTTCATTGATGCCACGAGCGTATTTATACGCTCAGGCAATTCTTCAACTCGTGCACCTTTTATAATCTCAGTCAAAGAGTTCAAAAGGATATGTTCACGAGCTAAGAACTTATAAGCGTCGACACCGACTAAAGCTTCAACTCGTCTAACACCTGCACCGATAGAGGATTCACTTAATAACTTAACAACACCTAACTGGCCAGAGCGCGAAACGTGTGTACCTCCGCATAATTCACGGGCCCAATCCCCCACACTTACAACGCGAACTTGGTCACCATATTTTTCGCCGAACAACGCCATCGCGCCAAGTTTTTTAGCTGCGTCTTGACTCATGGTTTCGGCAGTGACTTCTAAGTTATCCAATAGCAATGTGTTGACACGAGCTTCTACTTCATTGAGTACAGATGCAGGAACCGCCCCAGTTGCTGGGAAATCAAAACGGAAACGTCCGGGCGCATTTTCAGATCCAGCTTGTGTGGCAGTTTCTCCAAGAAGTTCACGAAAAGCCTTGTGCACCATGTGTGTTGCAGTGTGTGCACGTGAAATCCCTTGACGCCTCTGCGAATCAATAGCAGCTAGTGCCGAACTCCCAGTTTCTAGTGCGCCACTAGTGACACGACCTCGATGCACGAAGATCCCAGGAACGGGAGTTTGCACATCATCAATTTCTACAATGCAACCATTGGCCAAAGTGATCGATCCACCATCAGCTAGTTGGCCACCACCTTCGGCGTAAAAAGATGTCCGATCCAAAATAACTTCGACTTCATCGCCAGCTCCTGCGCTATTAACTAGAACTCCATCAACGAGAACCGCGGTAATTTTTGCTTCATTTTCTATCTGCGCATAACCAACGAAATCAGATTTCCCGTGTTTGTCGGCTACTTGGCGATAGACAGAAAGATCGGTATGTCCGCTCTTTTTCGCTTTGGAGTCGGCTTTTGCGCGATCCTTTTGTTCTTTCATCAAGCGTCGGAATCCATCTTCATCAACTGAGAGGCCCTCTTCGCGCGCCATTTCCAAAGTTAAATCGAAAGGAAAACCATATGTATCGTGCAGTTTGAACGCATCCTCTGCAGGCAAAACTGAACCTTTGCTTTTCTTAAGTGCAGAACTAGCAACATCGAAAATTTGCGTGCCGCTCTTGAGTGTTTGTAGAAAACTTTCTTCCTCAGAAACACTGACCGATAAAATTCGTTGAGTATCAGTTACTAATTCAGGATACTGAGGCCCCATTGCGCCAATCGCAGCAACGGTTAGCTCTGACATGATTGGATCCATCGAACCGAGCAAGCGCATATTGCGGATTGTTCGGCGCATCATGCGGCGCAGAACATAGCCACGGCCTTCATTGCCTGGTGTGACTCCATCACCAATCAACATTGCCGAAGTTCGAGCATGATCAGCGATAATTCGCAGGGAGATATCGGATTTTTCGCTACCTCCATATTTTACGCCAGTTAGCTGTGATGCCTTATTCAAAATCTGCATCGTGGTATCAATTTCGTAAATATTTTCAACACCTTGCAACAACGCCGCCATACGTTCTAAGCCAAGACCCGTATCAATACTTTTGGCTGGAAGCTCGCCCAGGATTGGAAAATCATCTTTACCTGAACCAGCACCACGTTCATTTTGCATGAACACCAAATTCCACACTTCCATATAACGATTCTCATCAGCAATTGGTCCACCCTCGGATCCGTAAGCTGGGCCTCGATCGTAATAAATCTCAGAGCATGGACCGCATGGACCAGGAACACCCATCGACCAAAAATTATCAGCCATATCGCGGCGTTGAATACGTTCCTTTGGAACTCCCATTTTTTTATGCCAGATGTCGGCAGCTTCATCATCATCCAAATAGACCGTTACCCAAAGTTTTTCCTCAGGAAATCCATAACCGCCCTCATTGATAGGTCGAGTTAATAGCTCCCACGCTAGAGCAATTGCGCCCTCTTTAAAGTAATCACCAAAAGAGAAATTGCCACACATTTGGAAGAAGGAAGCATGACGTGTCGTCTTACCCACTTCATCAATATCTAACGTACGAACACACTTTTGTACTGAAGTGGCTCGCTTGTAAGGAGGCGCTATTTCGCCAAGAAAATAAGGTTTGAAAGGAACCATTCCGGCATTGACGAGCAATAGGTTTGGATCATCGGCAATCAAGGAAGCTGATGGAACGACAGTATGTGTTAAACCTTGTCGGTTATCTGATTCAAAGAAGCGCAGCCAGCGCGAACGGATCTCGGCGGATTCCACTAGAGGAGATCACTCAGCCTTCTTCTTAGTGCGCGACCTCTTCATAGAAGCCGCTGACAACAAAGCGCCAGCTACCTTTACCGCAGAGCCATTTTTATTCAAAAACGCATTTGTTGATTCACTAATCTTGTCTGAGAGATCTTCAGCATTCTTTGTTATGCGATTGAAACTCTTCAATGGGCCATTAACCAACGTGACAGTGGTATGAACCTCGTCGATCAGCGGCGCAGTCTCTTCAGTTAGTGATTTCAGTGACGCTTTAGCTTCATCGATCAATCGACCGAAGCGAATAATTACGTAAGCCACAGCTATAGCGATCGTCATCAGCGCACAGCTAGCGATTATTGTTGCGATTCCACCTGGACCCATGTGATTAGCCTACCTGAGGTGTTTGCTTAGGTGCGCCATCAATACCGCTCTCTTTGCGTTGCGCGGCAGTAATGGGAGTTGGAGCACCAGTGAGTGGATCTCCACCGCTTGCAGTCTTTGGAAATGCGATTACTTCACGAATGGAATCTGAACCAGTGAGTAGCGCACATACTCGATCTAAACCAAGGGCGATTCCACCGTGTGGAGGCGGACCATAATTAAAGGCTTCCAAAAGAAAACCAAACTTACTTGCAGCTTCTTCATCACTTAAACCGATAACACTGAAAACATCTTTTTGAATTTGTCGATCATGAATACGAATTGAGCCGCCACCCAACTCAGTTCCGTTTAAAACAATGTCATAGGCATAAGCCAAAGCAGTGGCTGGATCTTTAGCAAATGTTTGTGCGAACTCGGGTTTAGGTCCAGTGAAAGGATGGTGCACCGCAGTCCAGCCACCATTATCGGTGGGCTCAAACATTGGTGCATCGACGACCCACAAAAACTCCCATTTATCGTCGGGAATCAGATTGCAGCGTTTTCCAATTTCGAGTCGAACCGCGCCTAATAAATTCAATGACGCGGTGCGCTCCCCGGCAGCAAAAAATATTGCATCTCCGGCCTTTGCTCCTGCTGCAGAGGCGATCCCGGCAGCTTCGCTCTCTGAAATATTTTTAGCTACAGGTCCACCTAGGGTTCCGTCTTCATTGACAAGAATGTAGGCCAAGCCTTTAGCGCCTCGTGCTTTAGCCCAGTCTTGCCAAGCATCTAATTCGCGGCGTGCAGAGCTGGCTCCTCCGGGCATAACAACACTGCCAACATACGGTGCTTGGAATACACGGAAAGTCGTTGCCTTAAAAAACTCAGTTTGTTCAACTAACTCCAAAGCGAAACGCAGATCTGGCTTATCAGATCCAAAGCGAGACATTGCATCGGCATATGTCATGCGTTGCAAAGGAAGTGGAATCGTGTAATCAACGGTCTCTTTCCAAACTTTTGCAACAATCTTCTCAGCTACTGCCAAGATATCTTCTTGATCAATAAAGGACATTTCAATATCGAGTTGTGTGAACTCAGGTTGGCGATCAGCGCGAAAATCCTCATCACGAAAGCAACGCGCAATTTGATAATACTTTTCCATTCCAGCGACCATAAGAAGTTGTTTGAAAAGTTGTGGAGACTGCGGCAAGGCATACCAGCTACCAGGTTGCAGACGAACTGGCACTAAGAAATCTCGGGCGCCTTCAGGCGTCGAGCGAGTTAAATATGGTGTTTCAATTTCAAGGAAAGCTTCTTCTTCCATTACGCGGCGAATCGTAGACGTGACTTTTGAGCGCAAGCGTAAGTTAGCTGCAGGTTTTTCGCGACGCAAATCTAGATAGCGATATTTAAGTCGCACTTCTTCGCTGATGTCGGCATCATTTCCAGAGTCAACCGGGAAAGGAAGTGCCGCTGATTCACTGAGAACTACAACGTCATCGCCCATGATTTCAATATCACCGGTCGGAATATTCGAATTTTCATTTCCGGCAGGACGCGCTAAAACTTCACCCGTGATAGCTAAGCACCATTCAGCGCGCAGCGAACCGGCTATTTTTTCATCGCGAATCACGACTTGAACTGAACCAGAGGCATCGCGTAAATCGATGAACGCTACGCCACCATGATCACGTCGGCGTGAAACCCAACCCGCCAAAGTGACGGTTTGCCCGACGTGAGATTTACGCAGGGAACCTGCTTCATGAGTTCTTAACATGGGTTAGTTCAACATCCTTATTTCGAAAGCGCGGTTAGCAATGCCTCAATCTTAACCGATGAAGTTGCACCGGTTTTCATCTCTTTTAGCTCCAGAGTTCCACTAGAAATCTCTGAATCCCCAAGAACGATGACATAGCGTGCTCCACTCTTATCAGCGCCTTTCATCGCACCTTTCAAAGCCCGATCACCAAAGGCGATTTCTACATTTTTGCCATGAGAACGCAATTCGCTAGCTAAAGACAACGCCTTCACTTTGGCATCCTCCCCCAATGGAATGATGAAGAGATCCGATACAAATAAATCCTCATTGATAATTCCTTCAGCCTCAGCAGCTAGCAATGCGCGATCTACTCCTAAACCAAAACCGATTCCCGATAGTGACTGCCCGCCTAACTCGGCCATCAAGCCGTCATAGCGTCCACCCCCACCAATTCCAGATTGGGCGCCTAACAATTCGTGAACAAATTCAAAAGTTGTTCCGGTGTAATAATCCAGACCGCGAACCATGCGCGGATTGAGAACGTAAGTGATTCCGAGGCAATCTAAATAGTGAGTGACTTGCGCAAAATGTGTTTTAGATTCGGCGCTGAGATAGTCCAACAGCAGTGGTGCCTTGAGCATCGCCTGCTTAATTTCTTCGCGTTTGTCGTCAAAAAGTCGCAATGGGTTTAAAGTGGCGCGAGCTGCTGTAGCTTCATCTAAATTCATAGTTGCAATAAATTTAACTAAATCTAAGCGATGTGCTGCACGCGAGGCTGCATCTCCCAGTGAGGTTATTTCCAATCGATATTTACTCAAACCAATAGATTTGAATCCTGCATCAGCGATTGCAATAACTTCAGCATCAATTGCAGGATCATCTAAACCAATCGCTTCAATTCCCACTTGATAGAACTGTCGATAGCGCCCAGCTTGTGGTCGCTCGGCCCGAAAGAATTGTCCCGAGTACCACAACTTGGCAGGTAACTGTCCGCGATCTAAGCCATGTTCAATCACTGCGCGCATTACACCAGCAGTTCCTTCAGGGCGAAGTGTGATTGAACGTCCACCGCGATCTTCAAATGTGTACATCTCTTTGGAAACTACATCTGTTGATTCGCCGACGCCTCTGGTGAATAGCTCCGTGTCTTCAAAGACCGGTAATTCGATGAGTTGGTAACCAGCCAATCGCGCTGGAGAAATTAAAGCTTCGCGAACAAACTCAAAGGCGGCAGAACGTGGTGGCGTGTATTCACTGACACCTTTAGGGGCTTGAATTTTTTGCTTGGACATCAATATCGTCCAATCAGTTTGGTCAAATATGGATTACTTCGCTTTTCAGCGGCAATTGTCGTCTCTTCTCCATGACCTGGTAACACGCGAAGATGATCACCTAATGGCAGAATCTTTTTGCGCAAAGTCTGTTCCATATCTTTAGCCGAACCCGACGGTAGGTCGGTACGACCAATAGAACCAGCAAAGAGCACATCCCCGCTGACTAATAATTCATCATCAATTTCAAACATGAGTGAGCCGGCAGTATGACCGGGTGCGTGCAAGGCTTTGAATTTCATGCCCACGAGTTCCACGATCTCTCCATTGCGCAATTCTCGTACATCCGCAGGTTCGGCAAACTCCATACTCGATAATGTCGCTACAAATTCTGGGCCGTGAATTTTTTCTGGGTGAGCTAAAGCCACACGATCGAGTGAATGAATGTAGGCCGGAATCTGATAACCATCGGCAATGGGTTGAATTGAAAATGTATGATCCAAATGCCCATGCGTAGCGATAATTGCAACGGGTTTAAGCGAGTGTTTCGCGAGCAAGTCATTCAGAGTTGCACTGACATCGGGCATTCCAGGATCGATTACAACGCATTCACTTCCAACTTGAGGAGCAATGACCCAGCAGTTGGTGGCATACATAGGCGCAGCAAAAGAGTCGACCAGCATGGAATTTGCCCTCCCGTACGCTCACATGTCGGCGCAATTGACGCTCACAGTAGGAGACAGGGTACCTTTTACCTCCGCACCATTCACGCTCATACAGGCTGCGTCCTGGGTGAGCACGCACACTGATAGCGACGTTCCAGATAAGAACAACGCGCTGAAAGGGATCCACACCATGAGCGAGTTCAATCCAACACCTCAAGCAAGTGCAGCATCAGCATTAATCGGAGATCCCTCAGCCTTTGGTCGCGTCGCAGAAGATGGCACAGTATTTGTGCGTACTTCTGCCGGTGAAAAAGCAGTTGGTTCATACCCTGGAAAAACTGCCGAGGAAGCGCTCGCTTATTTCGTTCGTAAATTCGAAGTTCTTGCCGCAGAGGTTGCGTTGCTCGCTGCCCGTATCAAAAGTGGAGCGTTAGTTCCATCGGATGCATATGCAGCTGTAAAGAAACTGCGTGAGCAAGTTAAAGAACTCAATGGTGTTGGTGATCTAGATGCACTTTCTGCATCAGTGGAACAAATCGAACCACTTATCGAAGGTCATCGCGAAGCGTACGAGGCCAAGAAAGCTGCCGAGACTGCGGCTAAATCTGCCCGTCGCGAACAAATTCTTGTAGAGAAAGAAAAGATAGTCGCTGAGGCTGAAAGCCTTGCACTTTCCGAAAGTTGGAAAACCACTGGCGATCGTTTGAAAGTTTTGCTAGATGAGTGGAAATCTGCGCCACGACTTGATAAGAAAGCCGATGCTGATTTATGGAAGCGTTTCTCATCATCGCGCAATAAATTCGACAAGCGACGCCGCACACACTTTGCTGCCCTTGAATCAACACAAAAAGTAGTAACCGATGCTAAGAAAGCCATCATTGAGGAAGCCGAGAAACTGGCTACTTCTACTGAATGGGTTCCAACTGCCAAGCGGTTCAAGAGCCTTATGGATGCTTGGAAAGCTGCCGGTCGTGGCAAGCCAAGTGATGATGCAAAAATGTGGGCGCGTTTTAAAGCTGCGCAAGATCAATTCTTTGCAGCTAAAAATGCTGACCTAGAAAAGCGCGATGCAACAATGGCTACAAACTTAGCTAAGCGTGAAGAATTAGTGGTGCAAATCGAAGCGTTGCTACCTATTACCAACCTTGATGCAACTAAAAAATCATTGCGCGATTTGATGAATTCTTGGAGCAAGATCGGAATGACACACCGCGATAAGCGCGCCAGTCTAGATGCCCGCGTGCATGCAGTTGAAAGCGTTGTGAAAGAAGCTGAAGCTGAAATCTGGCGTAAAACTGATCCGGCCGCCAAAGCCCGTGCAGCCGAAGTGGTTAAGCAACTCACTGATTCGATTGAGAACTATGAAAAAATCGCCGCAAAATCTGAGAGCGCTGGCAATGCTAAAAAGGCAGCTGAAGCACGTGAATCAGCCACTGCACGTCGTGTGTGGTTAGAAGAAGCTAAAAAATCTTTGGCGCAATTTAGCTAAACCTGTTACGGCATTACCAATCCACCATCAACTGGAACGGTAATGCCAGTTACATAGCTAGATGCGTCGCTGACCAACCATATAAGTGTTGCCGCTAACTCCTCAGGATCTCCTAAACGTCCAGCTGGTGCGTACGTCTTGATCATTTCAACCATTTCTTTAGGAAGTTCATCGCTCATTTCAGATGGGAAAAAACCTGGAGCTAGTGCATTAACGCGAATATTTTTACGGCCAGTCCATTGAGTTGCAAGATCTCGAGTCAGACCGATTAATCCCGCTTTGCTCGATGCGTAAGCAGCTTGAGGTAGACCTTGGGGTTTGATGCCCAGAATGCTGGAGATATTTACGATCACTCCCCCGGCAGTATTTGCACGAGCAAAAGCTTGCGCCATCCAATAAGCACCGAAAAGATTTACATCTAAGACTGATTTAAATTGTTCGGGAGTCTCACGTGTTGCCGGTACTGCCGTACCTACTCCCGCGTTGTTCACCAAAATATCTACGTGACCAAATTGTGCAACTGCATGTGCAATTAAGGCTTCACAGTGTGCAGGTTGGGTGACATCGGTTTGGAGCGCAGTGAATTTTCGACCTGCCGCTTCTACTAAAGCACCCGTATCGGCTAATCGATCTATTCGCCGTGCGCCAAGGACTACATCGGCGCCAGCTTCTGCCAGAGCTTTTGCAAAAGCCACCCCTAAACCAGATGAGGCCCCTGTAACCACTGCGACTTTTCCGTCCAAACGAAAGCGATCAAGAATGCTCATACCTTCTCCTCAAATTGGTTAACTATGCGTAAGGTTGCCATATGGAATTCACTCTCAGCCCCAAGACAACCGAGTTTGCGCGCAAACTTCAAGCTTTCATGGATAGTGAGGTTTTCCCCGCCGAGACGATATACCACCAACAACGGGCTGCGCTTATCGCACAAGGTCAACCACATGAACTACCGGAAGTGGTGGAGGATTTAAAGAAAAAAGCTCGCGCCCTTGGTTTATGGAATCTCTTCTTGCCGCATTACGGACATGGCTTAAACGTTACAGAGTATGCAACGTTGGCCGAAATTACTGGTTGGTCTCCCGAAATCGCTCCTGAAGCAATTAACTGCGCCGCACCTGACACGGGCAATATGGAGTTGCTAGAGATGTTTGCAACTGATCAACAAAAGAAACAATGGTTAGAGCCATTACTTGAAGGTCATATTCGCTCTGGGTTTGCAATGACCGAGCCTGATGTTGCATCTAGTGATGCACGAAACATACAAACGCTCATAGCAAAGGATGGCGACGAGTTCGTTATCAACGGAATTAAATGGTGGACGACTGGTGCTATGGATAAGCGCTGTGAGATTTTGATTGTCATGGGTAAAACAGACCCCGATGCTGATGCATATCATCAACAATCGATGGTGCTTGTACCTATGAACACACCAGGCGTTAGCGTGGTGAGGAACTTGTCAGTATTTGGTTATGACGATCAGCACGGTCACGCCGAGATTTCATTTACAAATGTACGAGTGCCTGTTGCAAATCTTTTGGGCGCGCAAGGTGAAGGCTTCGCCCTTGCTCAAGCCCGACTTGGACCTGGCCGTGTGCACCATTGCATGCGCGCTATTGGCATGGCTGAACGTGCGCTTTCGCTCATGATTTCTCGGACAGCAACTAGAAATGCATTTGGAAAAGAAATTATTCGTCAAGGTGTAATCCAAGAGTGGATCGCGCAAGCCCGCATCGATATTGATCAAGCGCGCTTGCTCGTTTTAAAGACCGCATGGATGATCGATACCGTCGGAGCAAAAGCCGCTCGCAAAGAAATAGCCATGATTAAAGTTGTCGTCCCGCAAATGGCTTCGCGCATCATCGATCACGCAATTCAAAGTCATGGTGGAGCTGGTGTCAGCCAAGACACTCCCCTGGCTGGAATGTATGCCGGTATAAGAACTCTTCGCATCGTCGATGGCCCTGATGAAGTTCATGTGCGCGATGTAGCACGCTTAGAAATAAAACCTTATTTGTCATGAGTGATCTGACTGCGGTTCGTGAAGAGGACCGTTTCGACGTAGAACCCATGCACGACTGGTTATCGAATTTCATTGATCAGAAAACTCTGCCTGAAGTTCTTCAATTTCGCAGCGGTGCCTCCAATCTGACATATCTTTTAAAGTATCCAGATCGCGAACTCGTTTTACGCCGTCCTCCCGTTGGGACTAAAGCGGCGTCAGCACACGACATGAAACGTGAATACTTAATTCAATCCAGAGTTAAAACCGCGTTTCCTTTAGTTCCCACCATGATTGCTCTATGTGAAGACCATTCAATCATGGGCTCTGATTTCTATGTCATGGAGCGCGTTGTCGGAGATATTTTTAGGCGCGACATCAATCAAGAAATCACTGCGCAAGATATTTCAGTAATGGCAGATTCATTAATAAACGGGCTCGTTCAATTACATGCCGTGGATTCTTCGATTCTGCAAGAACTCAACAAAGGTGTTGGTTATGTACATCGACAAGTTGAAGGTTGGTCTAAACGTTATCGAAATGCCTTAACCCCTGATGTACCAAACGGCGAGAAAGTTATGTCATGGTTATCGGCGAACATGCCTGAAGATAGTGATACGTGTGTTATTCATGGTGATTGGCGGATTGACAATGTTGTATTCGATTTAGAGCGCTCCCGCATAGTTGGCGTTTTGGATTGGGAGTTAGCAACTGTTGGCGACCCACTGATGGATTTGGGTTCAGCCCTGGCTTATTGGGTAGATAAGGATGATGAAAGTGCATTTGCATCACTTCGCAGACAACCGAGTCATTTGCCCGGTATGCCTACTCGCGTGCAATTTGTGCAAAGGTATTTAGAATTAAGTGGGCGAGCGTGCGATGATTTCACTTTCTATGAGGTTTTTGGCCTGTTTCGTTTGGCCGTAATCATTCAACAAATTTGGTCTCGCTTCTCGGCGGGGCAAACAACTAATCCCGCTTTTGCCCACTTTGGTGCAGCAGTCAATACATTAATCAACCGAGCAGAGGGAAAACTCCTATGAGGGCTGGCCAAATAAACATTTCAACACGAGCTTTCGCCGTTGTAGACGTGCCAACGCCACATGCAGGGGCTGGTCAAGTGCGAATAAAAGTAGCCGCAGCCGGAGTCTGTTTATCTGATGTGCATTTCCTAGATGGGATTCTCTCCCCCGGTTTTTTAAATGGTACGCACGTCACTTTGGGTCACGAAGTTGCAGGTGTAGTTGATCAACTGGGAGCCGGCGTTGATTCCTGTGCAGTTGGAGATCGGGTAGTTATTTTTGCCGGTGAACGAAATGCCGCATCACAAGTGACCACGATGGGTTTTGACTACGACGGAGGTTGGGCTGAATACGTTGTTGTAGCGGCGCAATCTATTGAATTGATTCCAGATTCTTTGCCATTCGAACATGCGGCAATTATTCCTGATGCAGTTTCAACACCATGGGCAGCTATTTCCTCAACGGCAAAGGTGCAAGCAGGAGAAAAGGTGGCCGTGTTTGGCGTTGGTGGATTAGGTATTCATGCCGTGCAGCTACTCAAAATAATTGGCGCCAGTGTCGTAATAGCTATCGATCCGCGCGAAGATGCACGGGCACAAGCTCTAGCCCGTGGAGCAGATTTTGCTTTTGCACCTGATGATCCAGAATTGAAGAACCACCGTGGCCTACATGCAGCATTTGATTTTGCAGGGGTGTCACCGGTACGCAAGCAAGCTTTATCTATGTTGGGCGAGCAAGGACGATTGATTATCGTTGGCATAGCTAATGAACCGATCGTCATTCCTAGTGACATGGCATTTACATACATGCGTACTCAAATCTTAGGACACTACGGTTCGGAACAGTCTCATGTTCGCGAACTGATTGAATTCACTCGCCAAGGCCTACTCGATTTGTCGCAATCAATCACTGAGATTTTACCGCTGGAAAGCGCAGCCGAAGCGTTAGAGAAATTGGCTCAGAAAATTGGTAATCCGATTCGTATTGTTTTGAAACCCTAGTTGTTAGTGGTTCTATAAACATCATAAACACCCTCAATATGGCGCACGGCTGAGAGAACTGCATCTAAATGCGTCGCATCGGCCATTTCAAAAGTAAAACGAGAAATCGCAGTTCGATCTTTGGAAGTACTAACCGCCGCGCTAAGGATGTTGACGTGTTGATCCGAGAGCATACGAGTGATATCGGCTAACAACGATGCGCGGTCTAATGCTTCTACTTGAATGTTAACTAGGAAGACACTTGCCGCTCCTAGGCGCCAAGAAACTTTCACTACGCGATCATTTTGATTTCGAACTAAATCAGAGGCATTCACGCAATCATTTCGGTGAATCGATACACCGCTGCCCTTAGTAATAAATCCCATAATTGCATCGCCAGGCACTGGTGTGCAACAACGTGCCAATTTAACAAGAACATCATCGGTTCCTTCTACATCAATGGCGTTACTAGACCTACGTGTTGTTGGAGCATGCGTTGGAAAAACATCCATAGTCTGTTCTGGATGCGAATCTTCTGAACCAAGCGCCACAACTAATTTGTCGATGATTGAGGCGGCTGAAACATGACCATCGCCAACTGCCGAATAAAGTGCGTCAATATCGGGATAGCGAAGTTCGTGTGAAAGTTCAAGAAGTGAATGCCCCGCAAAAATTTTCTGCAGAGGTAAACCCGCTTTGCGCATCTGGCGCGCTATAGATTCTCGGCCTGCATCTATGGCTTCTTCGCGCCGCTCCTTACTAAACCACGCTTTAATTTTTGATCGCGCTCTGGGACTTTTAACAAAATTTAACCAATCTCGACTTGGTCCAGCGTGCTCCCCCTTATTAGTAACTATCTCGACTACATCTCCATTGCTCAATCGTGACTCCAACGGAACAAGACGGCCATTTACTTTCGCTCCAGCACAACGAATTCCCACATCGGTATGAACTGAAAAGGCAAAGTCCACTGGAGTGGATCCACTAGGAAGGGCTACAACACTACCTTTGGGAGTGAACACAAAAACTTCTGGAGTTCCTAAATCAAAACGTAACGCCTCTAAAAATTCAGAGGGGTCTTCAGTCTCTTTTTGCCATTCATGGAGTTGACGTAACCACAACATTTCAGGAGACGATTCATTGTTTTCATGACCTTGTTTATATTTCCAATGCGCAGCAATACCGTACTCAGCACGCGCATGCATGTCATAGGTACGAATTTGGATCTCTATGGCTTTTCCAGTCGGTCCAATAACAGTTGTGTGCAGTGATTGGTATAAGTTGAATTTCGGCATCGCGATGTAATCTTTGAATCGACCAGGTACCGGACTCCATCTGGCGTGGATTGCACCCAGTACGGCGTAGCAATCGCGGACATCCTCGACTAAGACACGAATTCCAACTAAGTCATAAATGTCATTAAATTCGCGGCCTCGCACAACCATCTTTTGGTAAACCGAGAAAAAATGCTTCTTGCGTCCCGTTACTGTCGCTTCAATGCCATCCTGAGTTAAATCCGCGGTAAGAATTTCAATCACATCATCGGTCAACTTATCGCGTGACGGAGAGCGCTCGGCAACCAAGCGGCTAATCTCTTCAAATTTCTTAGGTTCAAGTACCGCAAACGAGAGATCTTCCAACTCCCATTTAATGGCATTCATTCCAAGACGATGCGCAAGTGGCGCGTAAATATCTAACGTCTCACGCGCTTTACGTGTTGCACTATCGGGTGAAACATATTTCCATGTTCGGGCATTATGCAGACGATCTGCTAGCTTAATAACTAGAACTCGTATGTCACGCGACATAGCAACAACCATTTTGCGAACGGTCTCAGCCTGCGCCGTAGGTCCATAAGTAAGTTTGTCCAACTTGGTAACGCCATCAACTAACCCGGCTATTTCATCACCAAAGTCACGGCGCAGATCCTTGAGCGAGTAAGGCGTATCTTCAACGGTGTCATGTAATAAGGCAGCAATAATTGTTTCAGAGTTCAATCCAAGTTCAGCCAAAATATTTGCGACGGCAACTGGATGGGTGATGTAAGCATCTCCAGATTTACGTAACTGACCTTTGTGGGCTTTTTCCGCTACGTCAAAAGCACGCTCTACATCAGCAAAATTGCTGGTGGCATGATTCTCTTTGAGCGCACTGATTACCGGTGCAATCAAAGTATTCATTCAGTAACCGCTATTTGCGATGTTTGCGCTTTGGTTGGTTACGAGGTCCACGTCGTTCACCGGTCTCTGATGGTGTAACTGCTGCCACAGAAACTGGTGATGTACGAGCATTGACTCGCTTAGCTAAAGCCATCATTGCCGGTTCTTTTTCGCGAAGTTGCGCTAGAACAGGTGGTGCAATAAATACAGATGAATATGTACCGATTGCTAGACCGATAAATAGTGCCAATGAAAGATCCTTGAGAGTACCTGCGCCAAGTAGACCGGCTCCAACGAAGAGAATTGCGCCAACAGGAAGCAGGGCGATGAACGAGGTGTTAAATGATCGAACTAATGACTGATTGACTGCCAAGTTAACGGCCTGTGAAAAAGTACTTTTAGAACTTGCTGTGATGGTGCGAGTATTTTCACGAACGCGGTCGAAGACCACTACCGTGTCATAAAGGGAATAACCCAAAATTGTTAAGAATCCGATGACGGTGGCCGGGGTTACATCAAAACCAATCAGTGCATAAATTCCAACGGTAATGAAGACGTCATGGATAACGGCAATTATTGCTGCGATTGCCATCTTTGGCTCAAAAGCCATTGCTAAATAAAGTACGACGCAAATCAAAAATCCGAACAGGCCATAAAGAGCTTTGCGCGTAATTTCTTTACCCCACGACGGCCCAATAATTTGAGAATCAATGGTGTCGACTGAGACTGCAAACTTTGCGGCCAGCGCATCTTGAACTGCATTATTTTGTACGCTATCTAATGCACCAGTTTGTACGCGAACTTTGTTGGTTCCAATATTTTGAACAATAATTTCTCCGGGAATTCCAACTGCTCCTACTGCCGCGCGAGCATCGGCGATTGAAGCCCCTGCTTTTGAAACCGTAAATGAGGATCCACCTTTAAATTCGATACCTAAGTGCAACCCTTGTAACGATAACGCCGCAATCGAGACAATGATGAACAGACCTGAAACTGCATACCAACGACGACGTCGACCAATGAAATCAACTGATGTCTCGCCGCGGTAAAGACGACCACCTAGACCTGAAAGTTTAGACATTGCTTATGCCTCCTTTGTTACTGGCAGTGTTCCGGTGCTCTTAGCTGAAAGCCCAGAGAATCGGTGACCGGATGAGAAGAATGTGTAACGAGCTAAAATCGTTAGAAGTGGTTTAGTGAAGACAAACACCACGATTAAGTCGACCAATGTGGTCAAACCTAAAGTGAAAGCGAAACCACGTACGCCGCCTACTGCAAAGAAATACAGCAGAACTGCGGCAATGATTGAAACGAAGTCAGCTACGAGAATTGTTCGACGTGCACGAGCCCATCCAGTTTCAACGGCCGTGCGCAATGATCGACCTTCACGAATTTCATCGCGAACACGTTCAAAGTAAACGATAAACGAGTCAGCAGTAACTCCGATAGCAACGATGGCACCAGCAATTCCCGCCAAAGTTAAGGTGAATGAGATCCACTTTCCAAGCAATAAGAAGAGTAAATAAACCAGGCTTCCCGCAACTGTTAGTGAACCAAAGGTAACTAAGCCGAGCCCACGGTAATAAAGAAGTGAATACAGAAGAACTAAACCAAGACCGATACCACCGGCAATTAGACCTGCGCGTAGCTGATCAGACCCAAGTGTTGGTGAAATCTGTTGTACTTCGCCGCGATCAAATGCCAGAGGCAACGCTCCGTACTTCAAAACATTTGCTAAATCTTGCGCTTCCAGTTGTGTGAAGCTTCCAGTGATTTGAGCATTTCCAGAAGGAATAGCTTCAGTAATTCGTGGAGCTGAAACAACGAGACCATCCAAAACAATAGCAACTTGATTAAGAGGCGCGGCTAACGTAGTTACTCGCGCAGTTAAATTACCAAAGGCCTTAGTACCTTCGCCATTGAAAGTTAGTAATACATACCAAGCATTTCCGCCTTGAGTATTAATGCCAGCAGAGGCTTTAGAAATCTGACGACCTAAAACTTCAGCAGGCGCCAAAATATATTTAGTTATGCCTGCGCGATCGCAACCAACAATTGTGTCGGTCGGTGCATCAGTTCCAGAGCCTTGTCGATTTGCAGCCTTCGTACAATCCAAAGCTGCGAATTTCGCATTGATATCAGCAGTAACACCTGCAACCGGCGTAGCTTTTGGATCGGCAGTGCCGGTTGAAGCCGCTGTTGCGAGTACTTGGCGGAAGCGAAGTTCTGCAGTCTGTCCAACCAATTCAACGACGCGACGACCAGTATCACCAGGAACAGAGATAACAATCTGGCGATTAGTTCCACTACCTTGCGCAGCAACTTCAGATTCTGCAACACCAAGCGAGTTCACACGTTGGCGAATAATGGATACGGCTTGGTCGATGGCTTCATTAGTTACTTTGCCATTTTCTCCCGCAGCAATTCGCGGTTGCAAAGTGACCGACGTTCCGCCACGAAGATCTAGACCTAGACGTACTGACGTCGCTGCCTGAATGAAGACAAGACTGGTGAGTGCAATCAGCACGAGTCCCAGGATCGCCAACGAACGGACCGGACGAGCAGCCGTCTTTACTGGTTTATTAGTTGTAGACATAGGGGCAGAGTCTAGGCGTCAGGCGCGGGTGTGTCGAAAAGCGAGGCAAATTGAGCAGGTGGTGTTCGTCCTATATGAGCAAAACCAGCTGCCGTAGCCACTCGACCGCGTGGAGTTCTTGCCATCAAACCATTTCTGACTAAGAAAGGTTCGGCAACTGATTCCACAGTTTCTGCTTCCTCACCGACGGCAATTGCTAGCGTGGAAAGGCCCACCGGTCCACCGTTAAAGCGTTCTACAAGGGCCACTAAAACTCCACGATCCAAACGATCAAGACCAATTTCATCAACCTCATACATTTCAAGTGCTGCACGTGCATCGTTCAATGAAATTGAAGTACTTCCGTGCACTTGTCCATAATCACGAACTCGACGTAGCAAGCGATTGGCAATGCGGGGTGTGCCACGCGATCTTCCAGAAAGTTCAACGATTGCATCCTTTGCGATTTCAATTTCTAATAAGGCCGCACTGCGAGTGATCACTTGCGCTAACTCGGCATCATCGTAGAAATCTAAATGTGCAGTAAAACCGAAGCGATCTCGTAACGGACTTGGGAGTAGACCAGCCCGTGTAGTTGCACCTACTAAAGTAAAGTGCGGCAATTGCAAAGGAATAGCGGTTGCGCCAGGTCCTTTACCAACGACAACATCTACGCGAAAATCCTCCATCGCCAGATAGAGCAGCTCTTCAGCTGGTCGCGGCAAACGATGAATCTCATCTAAGAAAAGTATTTCACCTTCAACTAATGAAGAAAGAATTGCCGCCAAATCACCAGCATGTGTAATTGCAGGACCACTCGTTATGCGAATCGGGGCTTGCATTTCGCTAGCCAAAATCAGTGCCAAAGTAGTTTTACCTAACCCTGGCGGACCTGAAAGTAAAATATGGTCGGCAGGAGTTTTACGGTGCCGAGCTGCAGTCAACAGAACATCGATTTGTTCGCGCACTCGGTGTTGTCCAATGAAGTCATTAAGCGTTTTGGGGCGCAAAGCTTGCTCTAACGCCGACTCTTCACCTTTTACATTGGAAGCAACTAAGCGATCTTCGTTATCAGCCACGTGAACTCTTTCCACTGGCCAAAGCTAATTTGAGCAGTTCACTGAGCTCCATTTTTGCAGGATCTGCATCAATGTTTCGAAGATCATTTACTACAAAACTAATAGCGCCATCAGATTCTTTAGGCGAAAATCCAAGAGAGACCAACGCACTCGTTAATTGTTCACGCCAAGCAGGTTGATGTCCTTTGTACGAAGTGCCTGGCGATAAATCGCTCAACTTTCCTTTGAGTTCCAAAATCATTCTCTGCGCGCCTTTCTTACCAATTCCCGGTACGCGTTCGATAGCAGAGATATCTTCTTGTGAAATCGCCCGTGCTAAATCTTCAGGAGTCAGCGCACCCATAATCGAAAGCGCAACTTTTGGCCCAACACCAGAGACGGTTTGCACTAATTCAAAAAGATTTTTAACTTCTTCGCTTAGAAAGCCAAAAAGGGTAAGTGAATCTTCCCGGACAACCAGCGAAGTGTGCAGCGTTGTTTGTGCGCCAAGAGAGATACCCGAACTTGTTTGCGGGTTTATTAAGAGCGTGAATCCAACTCCCCCAACTTCGATTACCACTTTATCTATTGCAAGGGATCGAATCGTTCCTGTTAGCGTTGAAATCATTTAGCCACGCAACTTACGTAGGCGAGTTTTTTCAGCGCTCACTGCTGCGGCAATTCTAGAAGTTGAGCCACCACGCCAGATATTACAAATCGCTAGTGCTAGTGCGTCAGTCGCATCAACTGGTTTAGGAATTGAATCTAAATTCAAAATCTTCTGAACCATCTGTGCGACTTGAGCTTTGTTGGCACGACCCGAACCAGAAACTGCGGCTTTGACTTCACTTGGCGTATGCATCATTACTGGAATTCCAGCTTTAGCGGCAATTAGCAGTGCGATGCCAGCGGCCTGACCTGTACCCATAACGGTTCGCACATTGTGTTGTGCAAAAACTCGTTCGACTGCGATTACATCCGGATTCCATAAAGCAATCCACTCGTTGAGCCCTTTATCTATTTCCAATAATCGCGATTCCAAGGCCATACCACTCGGAGTCATAACGACTCCCACACCCACCATTGTGAGCGGTGATCCCGGACTACCTTCAACTATGCCTATGCCGCAACGCGTTAAACCAGGATCAATACCTAGTACTCGCATCGGGCTCACCCATTTCTATCAATAGTTGGTTAATAGCCTAAGCCTTAATGTGTGCGAAGTTATTCCAGGCTCGCCATAACCTCATCTGAAACATCGAAATTACTATAAACATTTTGAACGTCATCGAGTTCTTCAATCGCATCAATGAGTTCGAAAACCTTCTTAGCGCCGTCGGCATCTAGAGGAATCGACATAGATGGCAAAAATGAAGAATCAGCCGATTCATAGTCAATGTGAGCGGCTTGTAACGCTGTACGAACGGGTACCAAATCAACAGGTTCGCACACTATTTCAAATGATTCACCTAAGTCATTTACTTCATCAGCGCCAGCTTCCAAAACCGCTTCTAAAATCGTATCTTCGGTTAATCCATCGATCTTATTAACGATGATGACGCCTTTGCGATTAAACAAATATGAGACCGAACCCAGATCTGCCATGGATCCGCCATTGCGGGTGACTGCAACTTTAATTTCGGATGCAGAGCGATTGCGGTTATCCGATAAACATTCAATCATTAATGCCACACCGTTTGGACCGTAGCCTTCGTACATAATCGTGATCCACTCTTTAGCTCCAGCTTCAAGACCGGCACCACGTTTAATTGCGCGATCGATATTATCGGCCGGCATAGAAGATTTTTTAGCTTTAGCGACGGCATCAAAAAGTGTTGGGTTGCCATCCATATCTGCGCCACCATTGCGTGCGGCAACTTCAATAGCTCTAATTTGCTTCGCAAAAACTTTTGCACGACGACTATCGATAATCGCTTTCTTGTGCTTGGTTGTCGCCCATTTGGAATGGCCAGACATGGCTTACACCTTCAATCCTTGATCAGAAACGAATTAGAAAACTTACTTTACCTTCTCTAAGGCTGGCCTAGCCACTTCCTCGATGAAATAGCGATGAATACGATGATCGGCAGTTAATTCGGGATGAAAAGATGTAGCGAAAAGTGTTCTGGACCGGACTGCCACTGGGTGCGAGTCGACGGTTGCTAAAATTTCAATTCCGCTGCCCACTTTCTCTACCCATGGTGCACGAATGAATACTGCACGCGTTAGTTGGTCAGAGCCGTCAGCAAAAGCGATGTCGGTTTCGAAAGAGTCCACTTGGCGCCCAAAAGCATTTCGCCGAACAGTGATATCTAAACCACCAAAGGTTTTTTGACCTTGCTTTGCATCCAAAATTGAATCCGCTAACAAAATCATTCCAGCACAAGATCCATACACAGGCATTCCCGTTGCAATCCGATTCTTGATCGGATGGTAGAGATCAAAGATTTCAGATAACTGCGCGATAGTTGTTGATTCTCCCCCAGGTATGACAAGGGCATGAACTTCTTCTAACTCACTTGGGCGACGCACTTCAACTGGATTAATTCCGCAAGCGATAAGCGCACTGGTGTGTTCGCGAACATCGCCCTGGAGCGCTAGAACTCCAACCTTCATGATGAAAAAGAGTTACCAGCCGCGCTCGGCAAGACGATGAGGTGCTGGAAGATCGGCAACGTTGATGCCAACCATAGCTTCACCCAATCCGCGTGATGCATCAGCAATAACTTTTGCATCATTCCAAAATGTCGTCGCCTTTACACACGCAGCGGCGCGTTGTGCTGGATTTCCAGATTTGAAAATACCTGAGCCGATAAAGACTCCATCTGCTCCCATACTCATCATCAAGGCAGCATCAGCCGGTGTTGCAATTCCACCAGCAGTGAAGAGAACGACTGGAAGTTTGCCACTTTGCGCTACTTCTTTTACCAATTCATATGGTGCTTGTAATTCTTTAGCTGCGACATAGAGTTCATCTTCGCGCATTGAAGATAAGCGGCGAATTTCTCCACCGATTTTGCGCATGTGCTGCATTGCATTCGAGACGTCGCCAGTTCCGGCTTCACCCTTAGAACGAATCATCGCCGCGCCTTCATTAATTCGTCGAAGAGCTTCTCCAAGATTGGTTGCACCGCAAACGAATGGCACTGTGAAATCCCATTTATCGATATGGTTTTCATAATCAGCTGGAGTTAAAACTTCTGACTCGTCGATGTAATCAACGCCGAGAGATTGCAAAACTTGTGCCTCAACGAAGTGACCGATGCGAGCTTTTGCCATCACGGGGATCGAGACTGCAGCTTGAATTTTTTCGATCATGTCAGGGTCAGACATACGAGCAACGCCACCTTGCGCACGAATATCTGCGGGCACGCGCTCAAGCGCCATCACAGCAACTGCGCCAGCATCTTCGGCAATCTTTGCTTGTTCAGCGTTAACGACATCCATGATGACGCCGCCCTTAAGCATTTCTGCCATACCGCGCTTTACTCTGCCTGTGCCTTTTGCTTCTGACATTTTTATCTTCACTCTTCTTTCGCTGATGTAGGGGTACATCCTACTTTGACTTGGACGGACTCGCACTCGGGGTTATATAGGTGAAATCAGGCTTGGTATCGGTGAGTGCGACCCACACTTGGCCCGGTGCAAATGAAATTTCGCTGCCATCGCTCAGACTCCACGTAGTCCCTACTTGTGCTGAAGATCGTGACCACGTTGCGACATAAGTTTTTCCATCACGCAAAATAAATCCAGTACCCGTGCCAACAGTTTGTGAAAATGGAGTTACTCCCCCGACTTTGTCATGATATTGCGACGGGGTAATTGAAACCATTTGAATCACTAGCGTTGTGGGTCCTAAAGTTTTGCCCGATTGCGCAAGATCAAGTGTCGAGTTATGTAGTAGTAACCAACGTTTCTGGCTCTCTGACCACTCAGCTTTATAACTCGCCGCTGGCCAGTGAAGTGTGACTGAAGAAGTTGGCTTGCCGCCAACAGGAGCAGGTGAAAATTTCCAACCCACAGATTTAGCCTTTTCAATCAGGTAATTCTCCGTCACAGTTTTTTGCATCAATAGATCGGCTCGTAGAACCATCGCGTACGGTGGGTTACGTGTTGGATCGGTTGTATAAATAGTTGGAGACTGGGACTGGGCACCTAGATTCTGCACATTAGCGGCAGCGATTACTGGTAAAAATTTCTTTTGTGCACCGCTGTAAGCGAAAGCCACGTGACCATATTGACTCAGGATATCGATGTCAGAAATTCGAGCACTTCTCACCGGACCCACTTGAGTGGGAATCGTCGAAGAAAATACCGCTGCTAATCGGGTAAGTCCACCTTCAACTTGTTCGATATATACAACATCAGCATCCTCTAAACCAATCTGCGGATGCGCTTCATTCGTATCATCAACTTTTGCAACTAAAACCGGACCGTTACTACCATCGCGCCCACTTAGGACATTCTTTTCTACTTTCTTGGGAGAAACTTTTGCGATTGTGTTTCTTAACGATGAGCAACCCGCAAGTAATAATGATATGACGACAAGTGCGATTAGTACTTTGGATTTAGAGGACATCGGATTCAAACTCATAGGTGACTGGAAGGGGTGCAGTACCGGCTAAGCGAAAAGTTTTGACGATAAATTTGCGCCGCACCATCTGAGTCGATGAAACGGCATCGGTATGAATCGCAATAGCAATACGAATTTTTTCAGTGAGCGCGGATAATTCGCCTAGCAACTGTTGTTCAGATGGTGTGGCAAGTACCATTCCATCAGATAGTAATAAACCCAAAGCTCCCGATAATCCACTTTCAGCCATGGAACGATGCTCCACGTCGGCATCCCGGGCTTGATAAGCCGCACCGGTAAGCAACATACTCGAAGCCGGATCGGCTAAATCACTATGTGCAATCTCAAGGGCCACGGCAGCACGTTTCTGCAACAGAACATCTAAATTCGCCCAACTGGTTTCAACTCTATGGTGCAAGCGATCTAAACGCGTGGCTGAAAAGGATAAATACCAAATTACTAGAAGCACGGCAAAACCAATGATGAGTGAGTTAGTCATTTCTTTTCCTCATCTCTTGATAAGAACCGATTCCATGAACGGGCATCAGAGCCGACTTTAACGCCATTACCACCCACGATTGCCATTTCATAAATTGAAAAAATTTGATCAGCTACTTGATCCCAATCAAATTGTGAACCTCTGGCTTTCCCAGCAAGTGCCAGCGCATGTCGTTTGTCTTCATCTCGTAATAGCTCTATCACCACTTTAGCTAAATCAGTTGAGTCACCAGATTTAAAAAGTGCACCGAACTCGCCGTGTCCGAGCAGTGAATCAAAAGCTGGAATATCACTAGATACAACACATGCCCCGCCTGCCAAAGCTTCGGCCAAAATGATTCCGAATGATTCACCCCCAGTATTAGGAGCCACATATAGCGAGACCGAAGACATGAAATCTGCTTTTTCCTCCTCGGTGATGCGTCCTAAAAATTCAAAGCGGTGAAGCAATTGCGGATCAATATGTTTTTTTGCATCATCGATGTCCCCAGGACCTGCAACAAACACTTTCACATCTGGCGCAAACCTAGAAATAATTGGTAAGGCATCCACCAATACTTGTAAACCTTTACGTGGTTCATCAAAGCGTCCGATGAAACCGATGGTGTTACCGGACCATTTACTTTGCACCGTCCCTTGGGCATATCGTTTGGCATAAATTCCATTTGGAATAATTACGGCATCAGTTTCTAGGTGATCGATGAGAGTCAGACGCGCGGCTTCAGATACTGCGATTCGAGCTGATAGTTTCTCAATTGCCGGTTCCAGAATTGGCCCTATTGCGAAGATAACTTTCTGGCGTTTTGCTGCAGCGTGAAAGGTTCCCACCATTGGTCCTTCAGCGGCCCAGCATGCCAACAAGGAAATCGATGGAATCGCTGGTTCATGCAAATGGAGTAAATCAAAATTTCCAGCGGCAATCCATTGACGCACGCGTGCGTAAGCGATTGGCCCAAATAGAACACGCGCTACTGCGCCGTTATAAGGAATTGCAATTGGTTTTCCAGCACTGACAACATAAGAAGGCAGGGCGCTTTCATCAATTGCTGGAGCTAAAACCGAAACTTGGTGGCCAGCCTTGATTAAAAACTCGGCTAAATCACGGATGTGGTTTTGTACACCACCCGGTGTATCCCAACCGTATGGGCACACAATTCCAATTCTAAGCTTTTTGGTTAACACTATTCGCGGTCCTTAAAATCGCCATCAATCCAGATGCGTTGCATCATGTGCCAATCCTGCGGATGCTTACGGATACCTGCAGCAAAAAGATCCGCTGAAGTCTGTACTAGTTGTGAAACTTTTTCGCTCTCAGTACCTGTTGTTGGAATTGCAATATGTTCTAAGTCTATGTGAATGCCAGAATCAGTATAAGAAACATAAGCACTAATAAATGGTGCACCCGTACGAAGTGCCAACAATGCAGGTCCGGCTGGCATGCGCGCGGGTCCACCGAAAAACTCCACATCAATACCAGATCTAGATAAATCTCGATCTGCGGCCAAGGCAATAACACAACCTGCTTTAACTCTCTGCATCAAGGTAGGTATCACTCTTCCATCTAAAGGCAAAGCTTCCATACCAAAATCAGCTCGGTACTGCATAAATTTCTTAAAAAGTTTTTCGGGCTTTAAATGCTCTGCCACAGTAACTAATTGTGCGCCTTTGGCACAAAAATATGCAGCTGCATGATCATAGTTACCACAATGTGGCAGCGTGACTATTGCTCCATTACCGGCGGCAATTGCATCCAGCAAAATACTTTCATCATTGATAGTAACGGTGCTAAGAATTCTCTCCTTGGACCAATCGGGAAATCGAAACGTGTCACACCAATAACGAAGCGCCGAACGCATTCCACGGTAAACCAAAAGATCTAAATCTAGCTCTGTAATTGTGGGCTGTGTTCTTGCCAAGTTAGAGCGCAGACGAACCACGCTTTTCCCATTCTTGCGAACCAAATAATCAGCAATCCTGTTTGCATTTGCATATACAAATTTTTCAGGCAACCACCTTAAAATTCGCCAAGCAGCGAAATATCCCCACGCCACGATATTTTGCATCATGGTTTTAAAGCTCGTTTAACGATCAGCATCCGCTGGATCACAGTAATCGATCCAAGAATTGCTAAAAGCCACATACCGATTGCCAGAATGTAATCGAGTCCCAGGCCATCTAGACCGATTGCCACTAGAGCGATAATTAATCTCTCGGTACGTTCGGCAATTCCGCCGGTGCATACAATTGAAAAACTTTCAGCTTTAGCTCGAATGTATGGAACTAGCATTCCAGTTACTAAAGCCAGAATTACAACGTAACTCAAATGATCGCGCGCATTTATCAAGTAAATCGTCAGCCCTAATAAAATCGCGCAATCAGTGAGTCGATCAATCGTGGAATCTAAAAAACTCCCCCACGTACTTGCCCCAGCTTTAGATATCCGCGCCATAGCACCATCGAATAGATCGCTTAAAGCAAAAATAACTATGCAAAGCGTTCCGGCAAATAAGTGACCTGTGGGGTAAAAATACATCGCACAAGAAATCACACCTAGCGCTCCAACCCAGGTAACTGCGTTGGCGGTGAGCCCGAAGCGCAAGGCGGCGCTGGCTACGGGTGTTATTAATCTCGTAACCGCGGGTTTCAAAGAACGACTAATCATTAAGGCACATCGTAGGCTGAGCCAGTGCAGAATGACACTTCCCGCTTCAATCTCGCCGTCTTTGGCCACGAGAGCGCGCATCCGGGACAGGTCGCTCAAGCCTTTTCTGGACGGATTTTTGAGAACGCTACTAGTGAAATTGATTGTGCAATTTTTGTCCTTAATCCCAACACCGGTATCGATGCAGAGACAATTGCAATCTGGCAATCACTCGATGAATTTTTGATTCCAAGAATTGTCGTGGTGAATGATTTAGAGAAAGATGCTGGGGATTTTGATGATGCTGTGATGCTTGCGAATCGAATCCTGGATCAAGTCGCGACGCCTTTTTTAGTACTGCATGACGAAGACGGTTCTCCTCGGGCATTAATTAGCCTTGCAGATATGAACATTATTGATTACTCAACTGTGCCACCAACTAAGAAACCGAGCGAACCCGAACATGAAACTTTAGTGCAGGAATTTCGCGATGAATATCTTGAATTAGTTACATCGATGGGTGAAGGCGCATTTGCCGCGGGTGTTTTATTTCCAGCAATTCCGCTGTGGATTGAAAAAGGAATCGGCGTAGATATCGTCAAGCACTATTTACTAGAGCTTGAAAAGCAATTACCAAGCCGCAGCTAGTTCATCTCTTGTAAGTGTGAGCAATTGCGGCAGGACTTTAGTTTTACCAATAATCGGCATGAAATTTGCATCTCCGCTCCAGCGAGGAACCACATGTTGATGAATATGTTCTGCAACTCCAGCACCTGAAATTGCCCCTTGATTCATTCCTAAATTAAATCCCTCTGGGGCTGACACTTTACGAACTGTCACCATTGCATGCGCAGTTAGAGCAGAGATTTCTTCGCGCTCATCCGTGGTGAGTTCTGTTAGATCTGCAACATGGCGAAAAGCACACACTAAGAGATGACCTGGGTTGTATGGATATAGATTCATCACTACGAAGGCATTGATTCCACGGTGAACTATTAAGCCCTCTTGATCCGTCAAAGTAGGAATTCGGCAAAAAGGGCACTCCACAGAATTGCCTTCAAGAGGACGATTTTCTCCGCGTAGATACTCCAGACGGTGCGGGGCCCACAAACGTTGCCAGCCATCGGGCATGCCTGCGCCATCAATCTCCATGATTAAACCTGAGTGCGCTCTACGACTACTTTTTGAATTTCAAGAATGGCTTGCGCAATAGGAATTCCATTCTTCTGTTCGCCATTGCGATATCGAAATGAAACAGCCCCTGCCGCCATATCTTCCTCACCAGCAATAACCATAAAAGGTACCTTCTGCATTTGCGCGTTACGAACCTTCTTCTGCATGCGATCATCAGATGCGTCTAATTCAGCACGAATCCCAGCTTTTTTCATCGTCTTTATGACATCGGCTAAGTAATCAGAGAATGCCTCAGCAACTGGAATACCAACTGCCTGAACTGGTGCTAGCCAAGGAGGGAAGGCGCCTGCGTAATGTTCGGTAAGAACGCCAAAGAATCTTTCGATGGAACCGAACAATGCGCGGTGAATCATTACTGGACGTTGGCGTGAACCATCAGCTGCGGAATATTCAAGTTCAAAACGCTGCGGTAATTGAAAATCAACCTGAATCGTAGACATCTGCCACGTACGCCCAATGGCATCCTTAGCTTGTACGGAGATCTTCGGTCCATAAAATGCTGCGCCACCTTCATCTAAAACTAGTTCAAGGTTTTGTGCCATTGCAGCTTTGCGTAGAGTTTCTGTCGCTTCTTCCCAATCAGAATCAATACCTACGAACTTTTCCGGATTCTTTGTGGAAAGTTCAAGATAGAAATCATTGAGTCCATAGTCACGGAGCAAATTCAAAACGAAAGTTAAAAGCGAATCGAGTTCGGCAGCCATCTGCTCTTTAGTGCAATAAATATGTGCGTCATCTTGAGTGAAACCTCGTGCTCTAGTAATTCCGTGCAGCACCCCAGATTTTTCATAACGATAAACAGTTCCGAATTCAAACAAACGCAGCGGGAGCTCGCGATAGGAACGTTGACGAGACTGGAATATCAAGTTGTGAAAAGGACAGTTCATTGGCTTCATGTAGTACTGCTGGCCCGGCTTCTTTATCGTCCCATCGGCATGAAGCTCTTCATCCATAATCATGGGTGGATACATACCTTCTGAGTACCAATCCAAGTGACCAGATTTTTCAAAAAGCGCCGCCTTTGTTAAGTGCGGTGAATACACAAATTCATAGTCTTCTTCTTCATGTCGCTTGCGTGAATAATCCTCCATCGCTCGGCGAATAATTCCGCCCTTAGGATGAAAAACTGCTAGACCAGAACCAATCTCTTCAGGAAATGAAAAGAGGTCAAGTTCAGTTCCAAGTCTGCGGTGATCGCGCTTCTCGGCCTCAGCTAAAAGTTCAAGGTGGGTATTGAGTTCATCTTGTGATGGCCAGGCAGTGCCATAAATACGTTGCAACATTGGATTCTTTTCTGAACCGCGCCAATATGCTGCGGCGCTACGCATCAATTTGAATGCCGGAATGTGTTTTGTAGAAGGTAGGTGCGGACCTCGACATAGGTCGCCCCATACCGGATTTCCATCTCTACCTAAATTGTCATAAATAGTTAACTCAGCCCCGCCAACTTCAACACTTGCTTCTTCACCCGCTGGACCTTTAATACCTATTAACTCGCACTTATATGGTTCATGAGAAAGTTCAGTTAGCGCTTGGCTTTCAGAAACAACGCGGCGGCGAAAACGCTGACCATCTTTAACAATCTTTCGCATAACGCTTTCAATTTTTACTAAATCATCTGGATTGAAAGGCGTCGTGGGATCGAAGTCGTAATAAAAGCCATCCTTGATAGGTGGTCCAATTCCTAGTTTTGTATCAGCGAAAACTTCTTGTACCGCTTGTGCCATAACGTGGGCAGTTGAGTGGCGCAGAACAAATAAGCCATCTTCTGAGTTGATTGAGACTGACTCAACTACATCACCTTCTTGAAGATCTGTCCATAAGTCTTTGAGAACTCCGTTGATACGGCACACGACTACCTCTTTATTATCGGCAAAGAGGTGAGTAGGTCGCTGATCTGCCTCTATCTGGCGTGAAGCACCATCAACGGTTACCTGAATCATGTGGCTAGCCTACCGAATACTCGTGTGCCAACGCCTTTATTTCTTCTCCGAAGGCGTGTGAAAGATGCAACGGCCTAGAATCAATCGATGAAATCGCATGCGATAAACGCAAACTACTTATAAAAAAGGCAGAAGTGATTTCCAATAGCCGAGCAGCTGGGATGCTCTCTACGGCAACCCTTCCCTTTTCAATCAAAATCTCTCGAATAATTCCCGGCAAAATCGCATCAGTAGTTGGCGGTGTTACCCAGTGTCCATCAATGTTGGCAATCAGATTTGAAGTTGAGCCCTCACAGATGCTGCCTTGCGGATTCACAACGAGTGCATCATCAAAACCAGCAAGGCGAGCTTGCTCCAGGATTTCTAGACGGTTCGTATAGGGAAATCTTTTATGGATATCGCCAATAACTGCATCTGGGTGCAATCGTACATCACAGTTTTTTTCTTGTTCTACATAAGGCATATGGACTGCCAACCAGTTACTTTGCTGATCAAATGAGATCCGTAGCATTCCTAAACCTTGTGGAACTGCGGCTAGCAAATCAGTTACACCTTGTGTGATTTGCTCAGTGCTTGGGATTGATATCCCCAAAGCCAGCGCGCTTTTATGCGCTCTTGCAAAATGCCGAGGTAAGGACAACGCTTTGTTTCCAACGCTCTTAATCGTTTCAAAAATGCCCTCACTTTCTAGCCATCCAGAGTTACTTGCAGGCACTTCGCTGATCTTTTTAAACTCTGCGTTGTAAAGCACTTTCATAGCAGACCACCAGCAAGTGAAACTAAACGCCTAGCTTTGAGTTGAGTTTCTTCCCATTCATCCACTGGAACACTGGCCCAAGTAATCCCGGCGCCAGTTCCAAATCGTAATTTGTCATCTTTATAAAATATTCGTATCGCTACAGAGAGTTCACACATATCCCCTTGCACCCAACCAAGTGCACCGCAATATGGCCCGCGCGCTCCTTCGTTATTTTCAATCACTGAGATAGCCGATGATTTTGGTGCACCACTAATTGATCCGGGTGGGCTCAAGCGGGTAAAGATCTCGGTCCACGTAATTCCATCTTTGAGCTCGCCTTCAATATCTGAAACCAAATGAACCAGACCCGGATGCGCTTCGGTTGATAACAAGCGTGGCACAGTGACACTTCCACTCTTGCAAATTTGTCCTAAATCATTTCGCATCAAATCAACAATCATGATGTTCTCTGCTCTATCTTTCAGGCCGAAATCAACTGTGCCCACGGCGCCCGTGCCCTTTATTGGTGAGGTGCGAATTCGATCTGCATCGCGTTTGAGGAAAAGTTCAGGTGAAGCAGAAGCTATGTTAATTCCCGGAGCTTCTAAATATGCAGCCCATGGCGCTGGATTGCTCTCAAGAATTTGTGAAAACAGTCCGCGCAAATCTTGGGCTTGAACATCAATAGAAATTTCTCTGCAAGCATTCACTTGATACACCCACCCTTGGGCAATGTGTTCTTGCACTTTCATTACATATGCAACGTATTCATCTTCATTCAAACTACTCGACCACTGCCCATTTATTTTCTGCCATGGCGATGTTGGAAATTTTGCTTCACGTACAACATCAAATTTAAAGGCAGAGAACGCGCCTTCAAATGTTGTAGAAATGGCCCAGAATCCCCCGTCCTCTAAACACGTTGGATCATTGGAAACTTGCGACAGCCCAGTAGCAAGGCGACCATTCATCCAAAAGATAGGCGCATTCTCCGTAGAACTCACCAGGTAAAGGTAGCCAGTCAAAACCCACTTTGGCGCTTAGGGCGAACCTGCGATAGATTTTGCCCCCTCGCGGACGTAGCGCAGTTGGTAGCGCGGAACCTTGCCAAGGTTCAGGTCGCCGGTTCGAACCCGGTCGTCCGCTCTCAAAACTGGTCGCCGTTCACGTAAAAAATGAACGGCGTTAGTTTTTGGTCGGATGGCCGAGAGGCGAGGCAAGGGACTGCAAATCCCTCTACACGGGTTCAAATCCCGTTCCGACCTCCATTAGTAGAACGAGTGCAAAGGAAGAGCTCATGGGTGATGACGTCAGACCGTGGGGTCACTATGAAATCTTGTCTGAAAGTTCAGATCACAAAGTAAAGCGGATTGTTGTAAGTCCCGGTGCTCGCTTTTCATACCAACGCCATCAACACCGTGCTGAACATTGGTTCATTGTCAGTGGAAAAGCAAAAGTCACACACGATGGTCTTGAATTTGAAATGTCATCAGGAGACTCAATCGATATTGCCCAGGGCGAACTGCATCGATTAGCAAATATCGGAAACGAGCCCGTTGTTTTCATTGAGGTTCAAAGCGGCTCATATTTTGGTGAAGATGATATCGAGCGCATTGAGGATGACTACG
>SERZ01000060.1_pt1 | contig 61046 bp, 81 predicted proteins | sample 3171461 | NCBI WGS metagenome assembly SERZ01 (sample SAMN06051861, study PRJNA518727) | freshwater metagenome | biome: subpolar coniferous forest; feature: holomictic lake; material: water; isolation source: holomictic Lake 227, 6 m depth | place: Canada: near Kenora, Ontario | collected... | reverse complement strand
CTTTTCGCCGCTACAGCATCACTAAATGTCACTGCCGCCGATATTGATTGTGGGATAGTAGTAGGTATGCCAGCCGGGGGATTAGCCGATATCTATGCTCGTACATTACAGAAACTTAATAATAATATTGGCAGAGTAGAGAATAAGGTAGCTACTATGCAAATACTTGCAATAGATTACATGGGATATAACCCTAATTTTATGTTGTTGGCTTCGCCTACTATGTATAGTACTCAAAATCCTAATAAAGTACCTAAGGTAGAATTAATCGAAATGTTTATGGGGTACGACCTGGTAGCTGTCACTACAAAAGATATTACATTTAAAAGATTAATGACTGAAAAAATTAATATAGGTATTCCATTGCTTGGTAGTGCCCAGCATATTATTGCACTACAACTTAAGGATCACAATCCATTAATTGAAATTATTCCAACAGGCGGTGATGCGAAAGCATTAATATTACTTGTTAATAAAGAATTAGATGTATACGTCTCCGGCAAGGGTAATTTAAGTGTATGGGAAGAAAAATATAAATTACAAACTATCATTGATATTCCGGCAGGAAAAACAATTAAGAAGGATAATGTGACATTACGCAATTTTGCTACTGTTGCTATGTGGAGTCATGTATCAGCTACAGCTGAACAAAAACATAAACTTGCAACTTGTTTAAATGAAACAACATCAAATCCGTTATGGCCGGACGAGGCACGTCGAATGGGCGGTGTACCTTTATCACTTACTAAAGAAGAGGGTAAGAAACTTCTTGAAGATTTTATTGCTGCTTTGAAAAAATACGACATTTAAAATATAGATAAATATTGTATGGTAATTCTCAGGATATAAATGATTAAAGATAATCGTTGCACATTACCGTTTACTGGATTACATGTTTTAAATCTAAAAAATCATACCTTCGCGGCATGTTGTAGAACACAGCACGATCCAATAGACAAGAGTACAGGGTTATTAACCACGTCATTAATTGAATTAAGAAAATCTGTTATTAATAATGAGAGAAATCCCCAATGTGCATTATGTTGGGAGCGGGACGATAAGACATCCATGTCTTGGCGTCGATTGCAATCTCAACATTTTGTAAATCCAGCATATTGGGTGAATAAATGGGATACTCTCGATCTGTATCAGCCTGTAGGTAAAATTGAGATAGTATTTTCAAATAAGTGTCAATTAATGTGTATTTATTGTAATCCTATCGTATCTAGTATGTGGCAAGATTCCCAGAATAATTTTTCTGAAAAATTTAAGCCATACGAGACAAATTTAAAACCTGCTATAGATATAAAAGATATTGTTGATGTTTCGAAATTAATGGGAATAAGTATTACAGGTGGAGAACCGATGATGGAATCTGCCTGTATTGATTTCTTAATGGAATTAGAACCAGACATGGATAGGTCTTTTACGATAATTACAAATCTATCATATGGCGATGCAACTTTTAATGCATTATTAGACATTATTGAGAGGCATAAACGTGTATCAATAGCAGTTAGTTTAGATGCTATAGGTGAGAATATAACACGAAAATATCTTAATTGGGATTTATGGAAAAGAAATTTTGAAAAATTAGTAAATGGATTAAATGATCGTAGAAAACTATATCCGGACATTATGCTGATTGTTGTTATTACGGTAACTTTATTAAATTATAAGAATATTCAATCTATAATCGAATATATAGTCTCTTTTAGAAAACAAGGCATTGAACATATTAGTTTCGGGATTAATCCTGTCGCAGACAATAGTTTGGTATCATTAAAATCAGGTAGACTTGATCCGAGTTTTAGTATACAATTACAACAAGAAGATGCAAAATACCTTAATATACGTGAACAGAAACAAATTATTGGATTCAATGAACTTATTAATAATACAATATTAGATATTGATTTAGAAAAATCAACACAGGAGTATTTGCAAGAATATTTTAAATAACGCGGGATTGGCATATTGGTTGTGTCCTAGCCTTCCAAGCTAGTTAAAGGAGTTCGATTCTCCTATCCCGCTCCACTTAAATGATAAATAATGTTTTAGTCTAGGAGACATCATGATTAATTTAATAATTGGTATCGCGATTGGCGCAGCATTTGCACCATTTTGGATGATGGTATGGAATCAGATTAAGACTTGGTGGGCATCAACAAAGAAGTAAAATTATCGGCGTAATTCAATGGTAGAATAGGCTCCTTATAAGGGCTCAAATCAGGTCCGATTCCTGACGTCGATACCAAATTTAGGAAATATTAAAATGGCATATGTAATTAAAATAGTGGGAACAAAACCGGCAAACGTAGCATGGTTTAAAGATAGCAGTCCTACCGCTCCACAGACAATAGCTAATATGGTAGAATGGGATCTTGCTGCACCAGGCCGCCTAAGTAGTATGTTGGTACCGATAGATGCAGATAATTATGAGGCAACAATAATATTTGATAATGCAATACACGGTGATGAATGGCTAAGTGCAAAAAATACACAGCCAGATTGGGTATTACATGATACATATTTTACTGCACATAATGTTGTTACTACAGTAACAATATATCCGTAAAGTTTTTAAAGTATAGTTTCAGCAAAAATAAAATCTTATCATAAAAGACCGGTCGTGGTTCGATTCCACGGTTCTTCGAAAGAGGAGTTATTGTAATGGTAGCATGTTAAAAAAACTATACTGAATATATAATCGTGATTTAATACAAAATATTTTAAACTAGATAAATAGTTTAGATATAAGGTGCTAAATTATGGGTAAGAAAGGCGTATATAGTGATCCTCTGTGCAAAACATGTGGAGACACTGATCCTTCACATTTCTTCAGAAGAATGAAATCGATGTGTGGAAAGTGCCATTCGAAGGACATAGGAAGAAGGTTAATAAATTCGAGAGAAAAGGCAATAGAATATAAAGGTGGAAAATGCGAAAGTTGTGGGTATGATAGGTACCGTGGAGCATTAGAATTTCATCATAAGGACCCTGCTGAAAAGGATCCTTTAGGATTAAGAGCGTATAAACTTGAGAGACTGTATGCTGAGGTTGATAAGTGTATTTTACTTTGTGCAAACTGCCATAGAGAGGAACACGGGAGACTCCGGCTAGAAGAAAAGGAAGATAGGCTGCATGGCGCGGAAACGGTCTTGAAAACCGTCCCATTTAGTAATAGGTGACAGTTCGATTCTGTTATCTTCCTCCACATTTTCCTCCATCTGTTATGATAAATATGCTAATGAAAGCATCAGAAATATTATGTGAGAAGCCAGTTGAATCAAGTTGGATTACTGACTTGGTATATAACAGGCCGAATAAGACTCTCACTATGAGATTATCAAATGGTATGTCTTACTCGATTCCGGGTATTACAAGGACAACATTTGAGAGATGGGTTAAATCACCATCAAAAGGTAGATATTTCCAACAGCAAATTAGAGATACCTATCAAATAAGTAGAATAAAATAGCATCTTTATATCAGCGGTAGATGGCTTTCGTGACAAGAAAGAAGTGGCAGGTCCAACTCCTGCAAGATGCACCAATAACTGGCGTTCGTTCAATGGATAGGACAAGATTCTTCTAAAGTCTATATAGTGGTTCGATTCCACTACGCCGGACCAGTTTTAAATGAAAGAAATAAATGACACACAATTTTACATTTTTTTGGCAAAATAGATCACCGTTCTCTAATTGGTATCCTAGTATTTTTACGCACAACGGTATTACCTTTTCACGAGGCGAGCAATACATGATGTATCAAAAAGCTATTATGTTTGGCGATATTAATACTGCTCATGCCATTCTATTAACAGGTAATCCTAAAGAACAAAAAGATTTAGGCAGAATGGTATCTAATTACAATGATGCTGTTTGGTCAGCGAAAAGAGTTGAAATAATGGTAGAAGGTTTATTTGAAAAATTTAACCAAAATCCTTTATTGAAAGAAGCATTGTTAAATACAGGCGATACAATAATTGTAGAAGCAAGCCCCGTTGATAGGATCTGGGGAATTGGTCTAGCCGAAGATGATCCACGTGCATTAGATCAATCAAAATGGTTAGGCCAGAATCTATTAGGCATTACCTTAATGCAGGTTAGAGATGCAATCAGAAAACTTTAAAGAAAAATTAGATATGGGGATAGACGCAGAAAATCTCGTCTATCCTTACTTAGTAGCACATAATAGTTATGTTGAAGATTTGCGTCAACAGAAACATGGCGAATTTGCCGGTCCACGCTTATGTGGCACAGAAGGTAAAGTAGTTCTTCCCGATTTCCTAGTTTACAATAAAAATCCTTCTAAAGGTACCTTTGCTGTAGATGTTAAATCTAAAAATTCTATCTATACAATAAATGGTAAGAAATGTTTTACGGTAGATGACAAATACGAAGATTATAAAAAAGCAGCGCAGATTAAACGATTAGATTATCTAGCAATCATTTTTGTCTATGAAGACAGAATGTATATGTATAAGGAATCTGATTGCAATGGCATGCATCAATATACACCGAGCGCATATGGAAATGGCCGTGTATATTATTTCGAATTTGATAAATCCAAGATGGTGTATTAACATGGAAGGGAGTTATGCGCCTGGCCCCAGAAGCAACAGAGATTCATTCTTCAATAAGATGAAGAAGAAACCAGATGTTCAGGCTGTGCTTGATAATCTAGATGGTTATACCGTTGAACAACTTACTAATTTAGAAGGATCTCATTTCCCACAATGGATAAGAGATGCACTAGTAAGAAAGAAGGAAGGTAGATCTAAAGGCGACATAGAAGCAAGAGCAGAGGAAATTGCTGCAAGAATGATAGCAGCAAGTAATAAGGATAATTAAGATGGCATCGTTTTTTAAGGAGGGCGATAAATTGTCCTTCGAGGGTTTTAAAGGTAATATAATTAAGATAACAGAAACATATCGGAAGAATGTTATTGTATTAAAGGTTACAGAATTACCTAGACATAAATCGTTTATTGGTAAGAAAATTGAGACAATTGGTTTATTCGAATATCCTGATGGTACATTAGAATTTATGTCTATCATAGATTGACTTTTATAAACAATATCTATATAATTATAGTACGGAACAAGATAAGTAATACCGTATAAAGGGATATTAAATGAAGGTAGAAATTTACGGTAAAGATTTATGCACCTATTGTGATCAAGCAGTTGCGTTATGCGAAAGTAAGAAGATAGAATATAATTATATTGATGTTGCTGTCGGAGAAAATCTAAAATTCTTGACAGAAAGAATGGGTACCAGGCCACGTACTGTTCCACAGATATTTTTAGATGGAACATATTTGCCCGGTGGTTTTAGTGGACTTAAACAGGAATTAGCTAACAGCTAAGAAACGGATATGCCGAAGAGATCGCCGTACGAGGACGATTACGAATATGATGATAACAATGAATACGATGAAAAACATCGCACTCACCGTTATAAGAAAGAAGATAGAGAACCCGAAAAGAAAAAGAGATGGGATCGGGAAAATAATTATGATCGTGGTAATGAGCACAACGATCGTAGGTAAATAGTTTATTGGAAGATAGATTGCTTGGAGCATAAACAGCCTCGAAAACTGCTCCACTTTGAAATATAGGTGATGGTTCGATTCCATTATCTTCCGCCAAATAACTCGCTATAGTTCAATGGATAGAATAGGAGTTTCCTAAACTTTAGATGTAGGTTCGATTCCTACTAGCGGGACCACACATTATGGATACAGTTCTACAAAAAGAAGTTACTATCCCTGCACAGCAAGTAAATTTTCTTGAGAGGCAGTTGGTTATCAACGGCTTTAAGAATTTCTCAGTATGTGTTTCAAATAATGGAACTACAGCGGTAATATCTTTCGAAGATGAAGCGGAATATACAGTTTTCATCCTAAAAGATATACTTAGGAAAGCTAAAGAAGAATCCGGATACTATTTAATAGGTCCGGATTTTGATTTTATGATTCGTTTAGAAAAGAAATTAAAATCCTATAGTAAATTTGATGAATTCTTTATTAGAAAGAAAACAATAGATTTATAGATCATAAAAAAGCCCACATAAAGTGGGCTTTTTGTTGAGCAAAATTTCTGTTAGACAGAGAATGTTGCACTTAGAGTAGCTTGAACAGGTGCCACATCAGGATCAGGGACAGTTACACTAGGTGCTACAAAATAACCAGTTCCGGCCACACCACCTATTGATGTAACTCTGTTACCGGTAAGCACTGTACTACCAGCGCCGGCTACAGGTGCAGGTGGTGCGTCAATAGTAAAGGCAACCGGGGTAGCATATCCTGTACCCGGGGCATCTATCACTATAGATGTAACTCTATTGGCAGTAAGAACAGCGTGTGCAGTAGCATCGCTATTTCCACCCACTACAGCTACATTAGGTGCAACAGGATAAAAACCATTTGCAGCAGGATTTCCTATTACGACTGCTGCGTCAACAGCACCGGCGGTCGCGGTACCGGTGGCGGTAGCAGTTACGGCAGCAGGTGGTGGAGTAATTATAAGCGCCGCAGTGCCGGCATAAAAGCCGTTTGTAGCAGCATTGGTAACTGTTAAACCCAATACACCGTTTGTTAATGTTCTTGCGACAGTGACAGTGACGGGTGCCGGCGGGGCAGTAAGCGACACGCCCGAATACCCCATACCTGCTGAATCGATAACAGCAGTAGCCACCGAACCACCTGCAATGGTAGTATGTGCAGCACCACCACCACCACCGCCAGTAAGTGTTACCGCAGGAGCAGTAAAATATCCTGCACCGGGGTCATTAACAGCAAGTGTTAACAATGCTCCGACAGAACCGGTACCTGTAATTAAATCAGCTTCGCCTAACGCAGCAGCAGGAATTGTCGACCAGCTATAACTAGCGACTGAACCATCTGCCTCAAATAGATCTAATCTATACTGTGCAATTTTTGCACACGGACGAGCCGAACCGCCAAATGGTGTAGCAAGAATAAAACATTCGCCCGGATTTAAACCACCGACATCTGTTGCATTAACCATGAATACAATTTCTGGATCATGTGCCAAGGCAGAATCTTGGACAACATATGCGTTAGATCCTGTTTGTTTAATAATGTAGTCGCTTGTGGCAGTTGTGCCATCGGCAAATTTAACTCCGCTAACTACAATTTGTGTACCTGGTGTTGTGGCAGGTCCAAACCACTTTTTCTGTATAGGTCTTCCCATAATATTTTCCTTGAATAGGTCCCCTTAAATAAGGATCTCCATTATTCAGTGTGGAACTATTTCCACAATGTAAACTATTTATCACCACTTGACACAAAATGCGTTTTGTAGCATAATACAAAGACGTTGTTAAATACAGAAAGAACACACAATGAAGTTAGACGTAGCAGTTAACGAAGTAGTCCTATCAAATGTCGGCACTACAGGCGAATTTAGAATCCGTAATTCAGCTAAAGCATTTGCTATTCTGTCAAGCGGGTTATACAGCAATAAAATCAAAGCAATTATTCGTGAACTTAGCTGCAACGCGGTTGATAGTCACGTAGGTGCAGGAAAAGCAGAGGTGCCTTTTGAAGTGCATCTTCCTACATTCCTAGAACCTTGGTTCTCAGTTAAAGATTTTGGACTTGGTTTAGATGGTGACCAGGTTGTAAATATCTATACCACATATTTTGAATCTACAAAGACTGATTCTAATGCATTTATTGGTGCATTAGGCCTTGGTTCAAAATCCCCATTCAGCTACACAGAAAACTTTACTGTGACAGCAATCAAGAATGGCATTCGACGCATCTATAGCGCATTTATTAACGAAGTAGGTGTGCCATCTATTGCTGAAATGAGTGAAGAACTTACCGATGAGGGTAATGGCGTTGAAGTTAAATTTAGCGTTACAGATCGATATGACTATAATAGTTTCCGTAACGAAGCGCATAATGTGTTCTATTGGTTTGAACATAAGCCAACTATTACAGGTGATAATGCTTTCGAACATCGCGGTGTAAAGTATAAAGAACAGAATGTTGTTCCTGGAGTACACGTTCGCAGTGATTCCGAAAGAGAATGCATTGCAATCATGGGTAATATCGCTTATCCATTAAATAATGTTCCAGAAGCAGAAAAGCACTTTGGTGAATTATCGTCTCTTTTAGATTGCGGACTGGTTCTTGAATTTGGAATTGGTGATCTTGATTTTGCAGCATCTCGTGAACAACTTAGTTATATTCCGCTTACTATCAATAGTATTCGTACCAAACTTGAACAATTAAATGCTAATTTAGCTGCTCACTTGGCAACCAAAGCTGATGCAATAGTAGATGAATGGGATCGTGCAGAATTTCTGTATACCGAACATCGCACAAGATTGTATGCTTCTGCTGTGAAGAAGTATGTAATTGATACTAAATTTCCGTTATTTGACCCAGCATCATATCATGGCAAGAAAGATTTTACATTTCAGCTACCGGATCTGGAATCAAGAAAATTAGATATGAAAGCATTTCATGTGCGTGGTGATCGATCTAGTAAAATAGGTGAAAGTAGTACCTATATTAATAATACCCATGTTAGAACAATGCAAATTCCGGTGGATAAGAATGTCGTTATTGTATTAAATGATTTGAAAACAGGGTGCGTAGCCCGTGCCCGATATCACTTTTCAAGTGATAGCAGATATTACGATAAAATGGTATATTGTGTATCTCATGCAGATACAGATTTAGCAGTTCGTCAGGCAGAATACAATAAGATTATTCAAGAATTGCATAAACCGCCTGTTGTGTTAAAGGCAAGCGAATTATCGATAAAGGAACGGACAAAACCATTATCTACAAATGGTATCGCAATCGCCGATCTTAAATCAAATGGCCGGCGTGGCTATGCAGATTCATATACTTGGTCGCCTTATTCGCAGGAGATTGATGAAAACGAAACATATTATTATGTATGTTTATGTAATCACGAATCTATTGACGTTAATGGTAAACCATTTAATATATTTAAGATTAAATCATTAATGGATGAATGTGGTGTCAAAGAAATTGAAAATATTAAGATCTTTGGTGTTCGTAAGAATCGTATTAAAGAAATTCAGAAGTTAGATAACTGGATTTGGATTGAAGATATTCTTAAGGAAGAAACAGCAAAAGTAGCTGATTCGCACATTGCATCATTGGTTGCATCAGAGATGCTTGACGCTTACTACAATAGAGTTTATACTAATACAACTGTCGCAAAACAGGTTGGACCAGACTCGGCTTATGCTAAGTATGTCAAAGAAGTAGGTAGCATTAAACGTGCATCAGGGAATGTAACTCAACTTGTTCAACTATGCGATATGTATGGTAAGAAGGTTCAGGTTGAAGCAGTTAAGAAAAGAATTCAAGACGCAAAAGATGAGATGTATACGAAGTATCCTTTAATGAAATATTTCAAAGATGCGTCTGATAAGGCAACCGAAAAAGATGCGATAGAGTATATTAAAATGGTAGATAAACAGGAGAAAACAAATGAGTAACGCAGTTCCGTATCTAATTCAGGGTAAGAATATTATCCTTGTTATCGATGGCAAAAGCCACACAATCAGCAAAGACACACACATTGCCTATGGCAAGATTGTTGATGCGCTAAAAGCCCAAGACTGGGACGCATTGCGCGAACATGTTGAGCCCGCAAAAGCAATTGTTAACTTTGGCAGAGGTTATGTAGCAATTAATGGTGGTAATGTATCTTGGAAAGGTCAGCCATTCCATAACGCACTTGCAACACGCATGATCGAAATGTATCAAGATGGTTTCCCAATTGACCCAATGGTACGTTTTATGGAAAACCTTATGCAGAATCCATCTAAGCGTTCTGTGGATCAAGTGTATGGCTTCCTGGAAAAGAATAGTCTCCCGATTACAGAAGACGGTTATTTCCTTGCTTATAAGAAAGTCCGTACAGATTATCTCGATATTTACACAGGCACTGTTGATAACAGCATCGGCCAAGTAGTTCAGATGGATCGTAATTTAGTCGATGATAATCCTGAATCGCATTGTTCCACCGGTCTGCATTTCTGTAGTGAAAGCTACCTAAATGGTTTCGGTGGCGGTGGCGATCCAGTGATGATTCTAAAGATTAACCCGGCTGATGTAGTTAGTATTCCGACCGATTATAATGGTGCTAAAGGTCGCTGTATGCGATATGAAGTAGTTGCACAAGTCAATGGTGATCCGAAAGATGCATTCGCTTCAGTAGTAAATGGTGAATATAAATCTACCACTAAGTTAAGTCCTATGTCATCCTGGCCTTTCCCAACAGACGAAGCCAGAGAAACATGGCCACCAGCAGGTAGTTGTCCAGGTACCTGTACAGATTGTACCTGTGACGAAGAATTCGAAGATGATGAAGAACTTTATGACTTAGTTCGTGTCTACGGTGGCTGGGTAGAATGTTCTGATTTAACATTAGAAGAAGCACGTAATAAAGTTGCCAGAAATATGGCACAGAAGAAAGCAATGTTGAAGATCGTTAAGGCCGGAACCGACGAAGAGGTTTAAGGAAGAAGGGCATTATGCCCTTCCCTTATATAATGAGAAGAATAATATTTTTTCTTCTATTAATTAGTTCTATAAATCTATTTGCTAAAGGTAACGATATATTACCTGAGTCGGTAACACCGTTGCAAATAAGTCAGCTATTTGTAGAACAGAATAAGATAGATATCAAGAATCTTATTGATTTAGTAGATAAAGAAGAAAAGATTGTGTTTTGTATCAACGAATATATACAGAAACAATCTAAATCGTATTCGAAAATTGTGCAGAATAACCTATATGATTTGATACATAACTTTGATCGTATAGCTTCGAGAATTTATGGTAAGAAGCAACCGGTAGATGAAATACCGTATGAGGATAAGATAGAAGCCTTGGCAAGAGTACAATGCGAAGCGTATTATGCGTTAAAGGTGTTAAAGTAGTTTAAGTATGTGGCTTTGTAGAGCCGGTCGAGTACCTGCAATCAACAAGTAGCGCCAATGTGAAAAATGCTGTGCATAGCATACATGTGTCTATTAAGGATGGTGCGGCACTTTCTTCTACAGAAGGAATGTAACCGCGGGGGTTCCGCAATGTAGGACGGGGAACTTAGGTGGGGTGCCTAAGTACATACTTTGATACGGTGGCAGGGCAACTTGCCACCGTATTTTTTTGGAGTAAGAAATGTTAAAAAATATTGCATTTATAGGTTACGGTTTTGTTGGAAAAGCTTGTCATAAAGCATTTGAACATAATACCGAAGCTATTATAATTGACCCGAAATATTCAACCACAACAATAAGTGATTTACAGATAAGTAATCCACCGCTTGTTTTTGTATCGATTAATGCTCCAACTTTAGATGATAGGTCAGTGGATGCATCGGTAATTTACAATATATTTCAACAGTTAGCAGATATAGAATATGCAGGATTGGTTGTTTTAAAGAGTACTTTGCCGCCAGCAATAGTAGAAGACTTATACATTAAATTTGGTAAAGATTCGATAATGAATAAGGAAGGCGCCTTGCGGTATATTTATTCACCAGAATTTTTAAGAGAAAGAGAATGGGAAAAAGATGCTTTAGAACCGGATCAAATAATTATGGCTGGAAATTATCATGATTGTATAGCGTTAGAGATAATATATAGAAATCATTCTAATATTAATTGTATTGATGTTATATTTAATAAAGTAGATTATAGGGCAGCAGCATTGGCCAAATATGCTATAAATTCCTATCTTGCGAGCAAGGTTGTATTTATGAATCAGCTTCAGCAGTTGTATAGAGACACATATAACGAGTATAATCATTTACCGTCAATGGATTGGGCAGAATTTATTAATATGATCGCCTCTGATCCAAGGATAGGTGATTCTCATTTAGATGTGCCCGGGCCAGATGGACAATTTGGATATGGTGGTACCTGCTTTCCTAAAGATGTGAAAGCAATGATTGGATTTGATACAGAGAATAGATTATCTGTATTAAGAGAAGCTGAATTAGCTAATACAAAGATTAGATTGACCGGAGATAATAAGTGAAATATTTATTTTTAGATGATGAAAGAATGCCGGGAGATGTCAAATGGCTACTCATTGGTAGTGTAGGCTCATGGGGTGCAGATTGGCAAATTGTTCGATCATGCGATGAAGCGATTAAATGGGTGAAGGATAACGGATTCCCAAATGTTATTTCGTTCGACCACGATTTGGGTTTGATGCATTATGCAAATGATTATTCCGATGGAAAAACAGGATACGATTTTGCTAAATGGCTAGTAGAATACGATATGGATACTAATTCCATGCCTACTAACTTTTCATTTACTGTGCATAGTAAGAATCCGCAAGGAGCAATAAATATAAAGTCTCTAATAAATAATTATATTAGATTCAAGGAGAATAAAATATGAGTTCTGGAATATTAAGAAATTGGCATGTATCTAAACTTACAAAGATTAAGTCACCTGTGGAATATTTCTTCGCAATGCAAGAATATGCCTACTACGAGATGATAGTTTTGAAGTTTAACACAGCAGAAAAATTTCGGAAGTTATTTGATAAATAATATCAACAACTACCTTTAGGACCGTTGTGGCTACTGCCGAAATGCAGGCGTCAGGGGCAAATAATTCGCTACTATTTGCCCCTAATTTTACATCGGATACAATATGAGACTATTTGAATTATTTGAAGCAAAGATCGCCAAGAAGCCTGTGGTACCATCTACGACACCTCGAAACTTTGTTGCCAAGAATGCTCCTACATCTGGTGCAGGTCCTCATACATCCAAAAAATTTACCCGCAAAGAAAAACATAAGAATAAAGTTTAATACTGTTAATTCTTAGAGTTTTTATCCTTTCTCACTAAATACCCTCTTAGTAACAACCAAGATTAGTTGCTATTCTGTTTTAGTCTCAGCTAAAATAGTCACATATCACGAGGATAACATTTATGGCAGTTAATAAGCAGACAGGAAACTTTGAAATGTGGTCTAGACCTACCTTTTCAATCATAACAAAATCTGATAAAAATTTCAAATCAAACTTTCATGGAGCAATGATGTATGCTCATTATGAGCTATCTGCTGCCCAGTTAAAACAGGAAGTTGTTAAGTATATAAAACACATAGATCCGAAACATCGGTTATTGGCTCGCATTACAGATATGCATGAAAATAGATTTGTCACGGTCGGTAAGTATATGTATGTATTAAACCATGGTGCTGATATACCAGATGATGTTATGGCTAAATTAATGCCGGCACTTGAGAAGGTAATAAATGAGGAAAACGCGAAAATCGCTGAGATCAATAAGGAGGCAAAGTATCTTGCCTCTAAAGAAGACGGCACTAAGAACATTAACCCAGTTCCTAAAGTGGTTATCTCTATCCAAGATAGACTCCGCGAAAAGGCACGAGAGGTTTCGGGGGAAGTGGAAGGGTGGATAGATGACTTCTGTATGGATAAGAAACTTCCAGTGAAGACTGTAGATGATTTTGTAAATCTATTCAAAACATATGATTTGAAGGCACAACATATGCGGCACATAAAGGAAATATTTACTCGTCGTAAAAATGAGATTTCTGAAGCTGTAGAAGGTAAAGATAAGGATCTAACAGAAGCATATTCGAATTATACAAAGGCAGAACTTAAGAAGAGCGATCTGTTCAATAAGAATTTATTTAAAGCCTGCGATATGCTTCAAGAAGTCGCCAAGGTAGAACGAGCACCACGCAAGAAGAAACCTGTTTCTCATGATAAAGTTATTTCTAAGCTTAAATTTAAGAAAGATGATTCTTCATTGGGTATTGTGAGTCTTAATCCTGTACATATTATTGGAGCAAAGGAAGTATGGACCTATAATGTTAAAACACGCAAATTGTCTCAGTATAAAGCGGTCGAAGGCGTTGGACTAAGTGTTAAAGGGGCTAGTTTGTTGAATTATTCTGCAGATTCTGTAGAAAAAACACTACGTAAGCCTGTAGAGATGCTCGCAGACTTTAAGAAGGCTAGTAAGGTTAAACTTCGCACTTTTTTAAAGGATCTAAGCACATTAGATATTCCATGTAGCGGCAAACTAAACGAGCACCATGTTATTCTAAGGATTGACAAATGATATTATTTCTTGACACAGAGTTTACCGATCTTGTTCCAGGTAACAAACTTATCAGCATTGCATTAGTTAATGAGTTTGAAGACTTCTTCTATGCCGAATTAACCGATACATATGAGTTGAAAGATTGTTCGGAGTTTGTCAAGAGTTTTGTATTGCCGTTCCTAAAAGGCGGCGAATATCGTATGTCATCCTATGATTGTGCTTTAAAATTGGGTGCGTGGATAGAGAATCAATCGGGTCAGTGTATATTAGGATGCGATAATCCTGGGTGGGATACACCACATTTACATCGTTTGCTTGATCCGTTGTGGCCTGCTAATCTACACAGAAATCAATACCTGCCTGTATATGTTCCGGCACACATTGAAGAAGATCTTGTGCTAGAAAACAACTATGATATTCATAATGCCCTAGATGATGCTATGGTAATGAAGAAGGCCACGGACTTGCAGAAGAAGCTCAAGTATTGATAAATAGTGTATCACTGGAGTTGATACACATATGTCCTCACAAATTACGCCGAGAGTTTTGTTAATGAAGCAAATCGAGCTACAGCTCGGTTCGCAAATGGTTGATGTTGAATTAGATGTCGAGCACTTAAATCTTGCAATTACAATTGGTATCCAGAAATTGCGTCAGCAATCAGATGGGGCTAATCTTGAGAAGGATATTTTTCTACACATTACACGGGACATAACGGAGTATACTCTTCCAGATGAGGTGCAAGAAGTTAGGCGTCTATACCGCCGTGGTGTTGGTGCATACACTAATGGTGGGGTAAATTTTGACCCGGTTGATGCTGCATTTTACAATATCTATTTGTTACAACCAAATAGATCGGGTGGATTAGCAACATGGGATATGTATAATCAGTTCCTAGAAACCACAGAAAGATTATTTGCAAGTCAATTAAACTTTACATGGGATGTCAATTCACATAACCTAACAATTATTCGTCGTCCAACAGCCGATGAAGAAGTTGTAGTTCGTGTGTATGCTAGTAAATCCGAAGATGACATATTAAACGACCCTTATACAGGTCCTTGGTTGCGTTCCTATTCTACAGCATATTCTAAATATATGCTAGGTGAGGCAAGAGATAAATTTCCGGGAGGATTTCCTGGACCAAATGGTAATGTTACGTTGAACGGTGCATCTCTTAAACAAGAAGCACAGACAGAGATGGATAAACTTGAATTACAACTTCAGAATCTTGTCACAAGTAGTGATGGATATGCGTTTGTAATAGGTTAACAAAAATAGCAGACCCCTAAGCTGTCTCTGTATAACTACATAGACTTTAACTTAGGGGTTTTCTTATGATTGTTGGCCTACTTGGATTTATTAATAGCGGAAAAGGCACTGTTGCATCGCAACTAGTTAGTGGATATAATTTCAGACAAGATAGTTTTGCAGCGGGGCTAAAAGATGCCTGTGCGGTAATGTTTGATTGGCCACGACATATGCTCGAAGGCGACACAAAAGAATCCCGAGAATGGCGCGAAATCGTTGACCCATGGTGGTCTGAACAACTAAGTATGCCCAATTTCAGCCCAAGGCTTGCCTTACAGGTGATCGGGACAGATGTTATGCGTAATAATTTCCATCAAGATATGTGGTTCTTAACACTTCGTAATAGAATCCGTAAAAATCCTAATCAAAATGTAGTTATTAGCGATGTCAGATTTCCAAATGAAATAAAATTTATACAAGAACAAGGCGGTACTTTGATTAAAGTAAATCGTGGTCCTGCACCTGTTTGGTATGAAACAGCCATATTAGCGAATAAGGGAAATTCTATTGCTAAGGATGTAATGACTCAAACTTACTCAAATGCTCACCTCAGTGAATGGGCTTGGGTGGGTTCTAAAATCGACTACGAGATAAATAACGACAGTACTCTAGAGTTTCTTGAAGGGCAGGTACGAGAAATATTAACTAATATATTATAGTTTGGTATTTCGTTTGCCGTATATTTAATCACCTTCTAGATAAATACTAGCAACAAGAAGTAATATCTTCATAGGAGTTAAATTATATGGCAGTTTTAGTATCCCCAGGCGTAAGCGTATCAGTTATCGATCAAAGCATTAATGTTGGTGCCGGTCCAGGAACAGTTCCGCTAATTTTTATCGCCACACAAGAGAATAAATCTACCCCAGACGGATCCGAAATTGCCGTAGGTACAACTAAGGCAAATGCTGGTGTAGTTTGGTCTATCACTTCTCAGCGAGATTTGGTACAAACATTTGGCGATCCAACTTTCTACTCTGTAAGTGGCACATCATTAAATGGCTATCCATTGAACGAATACGGTCTGCTTGCATCGTACTCATATCTAGGTATTTCTAACCTATGTAGAGTTGTCAGAGCAGATGTCAATACAACACAATTAGAACCAACACCTATTGAACCAACAAGTCCTGCAGCAGCCGGCACATATTGGTTTGATGAATCGTCAAATAGTTCTTCATATGGTTTATTTGTTCGTTCTGGTACATTCCCGAACGAAATATGGACTACAGTGACACCAGCATTTGTTTATGATTTTTCAACAGGTACATCTAATACACCTGGCGCAACTGATGGTGTAATTGGTGATTGTGCAGTTGTGTTTCAAACAGCATCCGGCACATTATCGTATTGGAAAAAAGTCACTAGCACTGTATGGGCACAATTAGGTAATAGTAATTATACATCGGCTGCAGGAGCAACTTCAAATACTCTACTAGGTATTACAACTGTAACAGTAACTTCAACTGCTGGTTTAGCAGTCGGTATGGTACCCGTAGTTACTGCTGGTACAGGTATATTTGCAGCAGGAACAACTATTACCAGTGTTTCCCTAGATGGAATACATTTTACCGTATCACCAGCACCTTCTGTTGAATGTTCTGGTGGCGGATCGATTATTGAAGCAGGTTTTGAGATTGCAATTCAATCTGTATGGCCAGATCTAACAGATGCATTATTGGTTGAAGAATTCTGGGTTAAAACAACATCAGCGGCACAAGGTGCAAATCTTGTTCTAAGAAAAATGAGTGCATCAACAGGATCATTCCTGCAAGTTGAAGCACCGATACTTGTTGATGATACAGCAGCCGATACATATTATAGTGCAAATGCTGCCGGCTCAAATGGTCAGCTTTATATAGAACCTGTGACAACAAGTGCTAATCCAATATCAGCTACTGATTCGTTAAGATTTAACTTATGTACCGCCGATGTTTGGGCACCGTTAGTAACTGTTATAGGCTCAACTTCTGTACCTACACAAGGTCCTAATAATAGTCAACTATGGTTTAATGCTTTAGTTGGTTTAAATGATAATGCTGAATCAACAGTAGATATTTTAATTGCCGATGGAGTCGGCGCATGGCAGAATATTGATCTTCCTGGATTTACTTACACAGTATTGCCCGGCCAGCCTACATTGTATCCACAGCCAGCTGACCCTCAAGATAATGTCCCTGCCCCTATATTAGCAGCAGGCGATATATGGGTAAACACAGATGCTGTACCTTATCCGGTTATTAATCGCTGGAACGGCTCTGCTTGGGTCTTAGTAGATAATACAGATGAAACAACACCAAATGGTATTGTGTTCCAAGATGCTCGTCCAAATCCGATGTATCACAATGGTTCATATTCGGGAGAAAATAACGAAGGTGGCTCAAATCCAGACTTAGATCCTGATGCACCACAAGCTGCATTATATCCTAAGGGTTTCTTATTGTGGAATACACGTTATTCTACCAACAATGTTAAAGTATGGGAAGCACCATATGTATTTGATGGTGTAACTGCAGAACCAGATGATACAAATAATGATACAACAGGTCGTTGGTCATCAACATCAGGTAATAACCCAGGTGGTGTACCTTATATGGGCGCATCTGCACAGCAAATTGTTATTGTAAAAGCAATTCAATCTACTATTATTTCTAACGAAGATATTCGTGCAGAAGACTTGTATTTTAACTTAATTGCTGCTCCAGGCTATGTTGAAGCAATTGACGAAATGCTTGTTCTAAATGATGATCGTAAGGATACAGCATTTGTATTAGGTGATACACCATTTACATTGAGTTCAACAGGAACATCATTACAAAATTGGGCAACAAATCATAGCTCTGCATTTGGTAATGGCGCTGACGGTCTTACATCGGCAAGTAAATATTTTGGTGCTTGGTATCCAAGCGGATTAAGTACAAACGTTGATGGCACTGATGTAGTTGTTCCACCAACTCATATGGCATTACGCACTATTGCTTATAATGATCAGGTTGCTTATCCTTGGTTTGCACCAGCCGGATTACAGCGAGGTATTGTTAACAATGCGGCAGCAGTGGGTTATGTTAATGCAGCCGGCCAGTTTGTATCAGTTAAATTGAACGAAGGCCAACGTGATATTTTATATCAAAACGGTATTAATCCAATTCGTGTTATGCCACAGGGTGGTATTGTAGTGTTTGGACAAAAGACACGTCAGCCTTATGCAAGTGCAACAGACCGCATCAATGTAGTTCGTTTAGAGAATTATCTACGTTATCAATTAAATAACTTGGCACAACCGTTCTTGTTTGAGCCTAACGATACAACAACACGTAAGTCAGTGAAAGACGCATTTGATAGAGCTCTATCAGAACTTATCACATTACGTGGTTTATACGACTTCTTAGTTGTCTGTGATACATCGAATAATACACCAGCTCGTATCGATAGAAACGAGTTATGGATTGATATAGCAATTCAACCGGTTAAAGCAATTGAATTCATCTATATTCCAATTAGAATTAAGAATACAGGTTCGAATTTAGCAGCTTAATAACAGCTTAATAGAAGATACCGGGTTAATCGCCCGGTATTTTTTTGGCGATAAATATCTCATATGATTATATTACCACCAATTATTTCTTTAAGAAAATATATAGATTATGTTCAACCACAGGAAAATGTGGGATGCTGTACGGCCTGTGCCGTATTATTAGCAGCAGAAATTATTATGGCAATTGCAGGCAGCCAAATAAAATTTTCAAGGTTATATCTATATTATATGACTCGGAAAGCTCAAAATAGGTTAGGTCAGCCAGGCGCCGAATTAAAAGAAACATTAAATGCATTAATAGAACACGGAGTTCCGTTAGATAAATCATGGCCGTTTACTCTTCACAGGGTTGATACTATCCCAACACAGGCGGCCAAAGAAGAAGCAACCCTGTATAAACATTTTTCCTATCAAATATTAACACCTGATGATTATAAAAATTATTTGAATCTCGATATTCCTATAATAATTGGTATAAAGACCGGTAAACTCTTCTGGGAACTAAGTGGTGAGCTTAATGAGCAATCATATAAACCGATAAATAATAAAGATAATAGAGAATCTAATGGTCATGCAATGACTATCATAGGGTACGATGACACACTAAATGGTGGCTCATGGATTGTAGCAAACTCTCTAGGATTAAGATGGGGTAGTCAAGGTTTCGGGGCTATACCTTATATATGCAACAATGATATATGTGAATCTTATGCTATTACCTATTTGTTGAAATAACCGACGATAAAAAATTTCGGAATTTTGATAAATAGTATTAGCTTTTATAGCAGGAGAATAAAAATGGCAAATCCACAACCAACAATAGCCAAATTCGGTATACCGTTAAATGGTAACAAACTTGGTATTTTACAACCTAAACAGAAGTATCGTTTTAGAGTGCTCTGGACAAACTTTGGTATAAATAGAGATCCTAACCAGATGACAGCTAGTGTAATGACCTGTACTCGTCCGAAGATTACATATGAAGAAGTTAAATTGGATTCATATAATTCTGTGGCATGGATACAAGGTAAACACAGTTTTGAAACAATTGAAATTAAATTACGTGATGATATTACTAATTCAGTAGTTTCTTCAGTTGGTGCTCAAGTTCAGAAACAAATGAATCACTTTGAACAGACAAGCGCATCAGCAGGTATTAATTATAAATTTAGCATGGAAATACATTCGTTAGATGGTACAAATAATGAAGAATTAGAATCATGGTTCTTGGAAGGTTGCTGGATTAATTCGGCAGCATACAGTGATGGTGATTACGCTAGTGGAGATCCTCAAGAAGTTACATTAACAATTCGTTATGATAATGCAACAAATATTGCAGGATCAGATCAGGCATACGGTAGTAATGATCCATATCCGAACATACCAAGCCCAACCGGTGGTAGAACTTTCGCTTAATTTAGAAAGTTTGGAGGTGGCTTATGGCTAACTCAGTCGTGAACAATGGTGGGAAACTCTATTATGAAAAGAGTTCCCACCATGCTTCGTATAATTTTAATCAATCAGCTCAATCTTTATTTAGAAATCAGCCCCGTTTTCCGTTTGAGTATTATATCAATATTAATTTGAATAATGTTGGAACAGCAAATGCTTTTATATCTGGTTTCTTTAATAGTCCCGACCTGGCACAAATGATGCCACTTGTTAAGACTGTTGATATGCCGGCCTTTAAGATTGAAACTACACCTTTAAATCAATATAATAGAAAACGATTAAGTCAGACAAAGATAGCATTTGAGCCAGTTAAGATAGTATTTCATGATGTTGCTGATGGTAAGACTTTAAAATTCTGGGATATGTATTATAGATACTATTTTGCTGACGGTAATGAACCGGGAAAAAATCAAAGTAAAGAATCTGCTCAACAGTTTGGCGGTACATATTATACAGAACCGGCAGGCGCAGCATCTGGGCAAAGTACATCAGCTTTTGCAGCTAAAGATCCTAGAAGATTAGATTTAGGAAGCGGGTCATCTACTAATACAAACGGTGATAAAAGCGCCATACAAAATATTGTTTCAGACACACTAGACAATCATAATTTCGGATTCAATTTGCCTACTGTAGAGAATATTAGAAATCTAATTCAATCAATAGATATATATCAAGTACACGGTGGTCGGTTTAATCAGGTTACACTGGTAAATCCGCGAATTTCAGCATTCACGCACGATGTATTAAATTATGCATCAAGTGATAAGACTCTCGAGATGACATTTGTATTTGAATATGAATATGCGTATTATACAATACAAAATATGAAATTAGGTGCTGGTGAAGCAAATAATTCGTCTTCTATGGAACAATTTGAACACGGGGACTACTTAGAGTTGCAGTCACTCTCGTTCACTAAATCAGATCCAGCCTTTATTGAATCTAATAATCCTGCATTACAAAATAATAGTTCTCAGAGTATAGGAAACAATATACAGGCCTCATTGTCCGCGGTAAAGAGTCAGTATATAACTGAAACACCACCTGTAAGAACAAGTTCTAGTTCACTGGGTGGAATAGTAGATATATCACCCTCCCCTGCTAATATACCTTCTACGCCTAATATACAAACTCGCCCATTTGAATTCTCGCCCACAATTAGTTCAACAAGTCCCGCAAGAGGCGATACAGGTGCAGAGTATTCTGGTGACGCAAGGTACACATACTATCCCGACATGAATCGAGCAAGTGGAGCATAATGGCTAGTTCTATTTCATCAATTGGCCGATTTAGTTCTCAGATGCTTACTTATTTAGGTACGCAAAGAACTGTTAAAATAGTGCCAGGTAGTATAGATAATACGTTTAAGTATGCTACAGAAACAACAGTATTTCCTAATCCTGGTTCTGTATCTCAAGCAGCATTAGGTGCAGGCGTAGTTGGTAATTATTCAGCAGCAACATATAATTCAACCATGTGCTATTTTTTATCACGTGGTGCAACGCAAGTATATGCTGATACAATGACTGGTTTAACAATAGATATAGCAAACATGCTAGGAATATCTACGGCAACTTTATTGGTACAATCTGAAGTCAACGGAGTAACAACATTAACACCCGATGCATATAGATCTTTTAATATGCTTAGAGATACCGGTAATCAGGTAGGCACAGCCACTAGTGTTAATAATAAATACAGTCTCCAGTCTAGGCAAATAAGGTCTTAAATGAGATCTTATGTACAAGGCCAGTATAAACCTATAAATCCTAACAAATATGTAGGGACTTATCCTATAATCTTTCGTTCTTCGTGGGAACATAAGGTTATGGTAATGTTTGATACAAACCCAAATATATCAAGTTGGGCAAGCGAATCCTTAAAAATCCCCTATCAAAATCCATTCACTGGTAAGTATACTGTGTATGTGCCTGATTTTGTAGTTACTTATGTGGATGCTAAAGGTAATCAAAAAGCAGAGATTATTGAAGTAAAGCCAGCCAAGGAGACTTTCTTAGAACAAGCAAAGTCCCAACAGGCTAAGGCAGCGGTCGCATTGAATACTTTCAAGTGGGCAGCAGCACAAGCATTTGCGAAGCATCAGGGCATGACGTTCAGGGTTATGAACGAAGGTAATATTTTTAATAACCCGAAAGGTAGAGCCTGATGACTAAGAAAATGGAAGATTTTTTCAACTTACCTCCCACTGAAAAGCCGGCGGAGGAAGAAGAGTTGCCTACAAAATCTAGAGAGCAACTAATGATCGAAGCTACTGAAATTAATAACGCACTTACTACTGCAGAAAAGATAGATTTCGCATTACCCGTGGTTGTCGGCCTCGAATCGCACGATAATGAGATGGATGAAGTTGCTAAACGGGCGATGGCAAAATTTGAGGATCTTTGCGATTTAGGTGGTAATGTACCTGACATGCACGCCGGGAAGATCTTTGAAGTAGCAGCACAATTTCTTAAGATAGCAGCAGATTCTAAGATATCTAAAGCAGATAAAAAAATAAAGATGATTGACCTTCAACTCAAGAAAGTTCGTTCAGAACAAATAGATTTAGAACAGGGCAACGGTGATAAACGTCAACTAGGTGGCGGAGAATTCGATAGAAACGAACTTCTAAAATATATAGTGTCCAGTAAATCAGAAAACTCTGATAAATAGTCGTAACACTGGAGTCACTATATGGCAGAAAAGAAATCATTTACCTCATATGTTGCAGATGCAAAGACAGATTATAATTATGTCTTGAAATTTGCAGTGCATGAAATGACCGACGACATGATTGATATGCTCGAATCGTGCTTAAAGAAATACGATCTAAAATCAGCATCCTCGTTTAGAAAAACACCTATACAAGAAAGTCCGTTAGATTTTCCTAATATAAAAAATACAGCCGTATTTATTTGTGATTTAAAGCTTGGCTATCCCGGCTCACTAGATTTCCTTAGAACTTATATCTGTAATAATTTGGGAATTTCCCCACAGCAATTAGCTGTATATTCTGAAAACGATCCACGTCAAATTGAGACAGATTTATATCTAGATAGAAATTCTCCAGAATACAAGAAGAAATATAAAACACGCCTTGGCAGCGACCCAGATGATACTGAAACAGTACCATATGGTGCAGCATATAACACTGATTTCCTAAAGGCTCTTGATAAAGTTAGCAAGGAACGTCAGTCCACAATAGTAATAAATCCGTTAAGTCCAGCAGAGACAATCGATCATACTACCTTAACAAAGGGGTATGATAGTTTCAATGATCCTAAGAATTTAAAGAAAGACGATTTAGGACTGTTCGGCCGTGTTAAAAAGCCTAGTCTTACTAGAGCAGGAGTCCTATAATGAATTTACAAAGAATGAAACAATTAGCCGGTATTAAGCTTAACGAAAGTGTTGTAGCTATTCCCGGCGTCGGTCAAGGCAGTGAGTCTAATATGCAGACTGCAGGTACTGTAGGCCGTAATCAAGATTATGCAGCATATGATGCATCACAGCAACCTGCGACAGAGAGCAGAACATTAGATGAAAAATCTACCTCTGAAAAACAAGCAAGATTTATGGCTGCCGCAGCACATAATCCTGCATTTGCTAAAAGAGTAGGAATAGATGCAGGCGTAGCAAAAGAATTCAACAAGGCCGATACTGGCACTAAGCAACTTAGTAATGCTATGAAAGAAGAAGTGAAGAAAAGCCAAGTCCCTGCAGTTCAGCGAAAGGCCGCACAACCGCAAGGAGATTGGAGAGTATCGATGCGCGATATAGAGCAGGAGAATCCATCAAATAAAGAATGGATGGATCAACGTGCTCAGCAAGTTGGTATTAAACCACGTACTCAAGCAGATGAGGGTGAAATGTTTCACCCAGATCATGATGCTGTGCATGGTGCAATGTCTGATTCGGATTATAATCAACATCAAGAAATGCAGCAGGATGCACGTGATGCATTTAACGACTATGTAAGAGGATATCTAACACAGCATTATTCAGCTGATTCTAGATTTTCCGATGACGAAGTTAGCGAGGTGGCCGCTGCTATGGGTTGTGATGAAGGCGAAGTATGGCAGGCTATGGAAGATATGGGCTTATTAGATGGCAGTGATAGCGAACCCGGTGAAGGCGGCCCTGACAATTATATGGATGATGCCGAAGCCTTAGCAAGTGCTGGTCATGGATCTGATGAAGATTACGGCGATTACGGCAATGATGAATTTGAAGAAGCATTAGATTTAAATAATGGCTACGGTGGCACTAAAGCTGATGGTGAAGATTTCTTCCCTGATGGTGCAGATAGTCCTGTTGTAGATAATGTTGGCCCGTCAGGTTCCCGTCAGGGCGATAATCCAGAGCAGAAGAAGATGCAGGTTGCAGAAGTTCATAAAGAATTAGTATATGGTTACAGAAATTATCTAAAAGAATCGGCCTTAACAGCCAAAAAAAAAAGTTAAATGAAAATCAACAAGTCTCTGATATATCTATAAACGATTATTACGGAGACTTTAATGTTTCTACTGACAGTATTGACTATGATAGTACTATTAGCGTGGCAGGAAAAGCATTAGATAGGGAAGGTAATGTTGCAGAGATCGGGTTTGATCTTGATATTGTAGCATCAGCAGGTTGGGAATGGGAACAAGACGAAAGTCCTACAGGATGGAATTATAAGTCCGATTCTCCAACATATACCACTACTACTTTTGCGTCAGTCAATACACCTGTGGTAAGTTCAGTATCATTCTCTCCAGAACAAGATTTCACTATAAACGGTGAATCTCATTCTATTCGCAATGCTCAGAAGTATATAGATCCTACTGTTCTTAAACAATTACTAAATCCTGTATTATATGCGAAGCTAATGGGTTCTGCCTTTGAAAAAGAAGCCGAGAATATGGAACAGCCGGAACCGGATTTTGATGAGCCGGATTATGGTAGGGATGAATATTAATCATGGCAATATATCAAGATGATACGCTTGTAAAGCGTGCTCATAAGAAACTTCATTATACAAAAGAACAAACAGATGAATTAAGACGTTGTCTTGATCCTATTTCTGGACCCGAATATTTCATAACAAATTTTATGTATATTCAGCATCCGACACAAGGTAGACAAAAATTAGCATTATATCCGTTCCAGATAGAACTGATTCATACATACCATACATATAGAAAATCTGTTAATATGGTTAGTCGCCAGATGGGTAAGACTACTGTGGCTGCAGGATATCTTCTATGGTTTGCTATGTTTAATGAAGATTCGACTATCCTTATCGCATCTAACAAATATGATGGTGCCCAAGAAATTATGCACAGAGTTCGTTATGCGTATGAATCTATACCAGACCATATTCGTGCTGGTGTAAAGACATATAATAAACGCTCTATTGACTTTGACAATAATTCTCGTATTGTAGCAACGACTACCACAGAAAATACAGGTCGAGGCATGTCCTTATCGCTTGTTTATCTAGATGAGTTCGCATTCGTTGAACCAAATATAGCGAAAGAATTCTGGACTTCTTTATCTCCTACATTATCAACAGGTGGTAAATGTATTATCACATCAACACCTAACACTGACGAAGATCAGTTTGCTGATATATGGTTTGGGGCGAATAAGCTAGTTGATGCAAATGGAAACGAAACAATAATCGGTGTGAACGGTTTTAGACCGTACATGTCAACATGGGAAGCTCATCCAGATCGTGATCAAGCATGGGCAGATTCAGAATTTGCAGCACTAGGCGAAGATAGATTCCTACGAGAACATAAGTGTCAATTCATTACATTTGAAGAAACCCTTATTAATCCTGTTAAACTTGCTCAACTTGAACCATCTCAACCTATAAGAAAATCGGGTCAAGTTCGTTGGTATTCTGATATTCGCCCTCATATGACCTATGTTGTTTCTTTAGATCCTTCTATGGGTACCGGCGGCGATAACTCTGCAATTCAGGTATTGGAATTACCTTCATTGGTACAGGTAGCCGAATGGAGCAGTAATAAGACTCCTATTGAAGAACAAGTAAGAACAATGAAGCGTATCTTAGAAGAATTATATGAAGCAGGTAAACCCGAAATATACTGGTCTGTTGAAAGTAATTCTTTAGGTGAAGCCGCCCTGGTTGTTATTCGAGATACAGGTGAAGAAAACTTCCCCGGTACTATGTTGCACGATCCTAAGAATAGATTGCAAGGTAGAACAGGTCGTAGAGCAGGGTTTGTTACAACAAATAAATCAAAATTAGAAGCATGTGCTAAATTAAAATTCCTTATAGAATCTAACAAAATGAAAATAAATTCGAGAGGGTTACTATCAGAACTTAAGGTATTTGTTTCTAGGGGAAATACCTTTGAGGCTAGAATTGGCCAGACAGATGATTTAATTATGGCAATGATATTAGCGATAAGAATGACAGATTATATTTCGACCTGGGATGATAAATCGCAGGCAGCAATTAATAGTAATGTAGGTTCGAATAATGATTCTAGTTTCTTATCACCCATGCCGATATGCATCTAACGGACAGATAAGATAAATAAGAGAAACAAGGATTTGTATATGGTAGAGATGGATGATATGGCAGGGAAGATATTTGCATTGCTAAAAGGTAATAATTTTCAAATTAAAATATTTGATGGCGAAGGTGCAGAAACTACAGACCCAAAAACTGGTCGTCGATTCTTTGTGGCCGACCCCAACATAATGGTAACCATTAACGAACCATCAGACGAGAACAGCGGTAATATAGAGTTCAGCAAAGGGTCTTCTGTGGATGATTCTGTGGATTCATTACAAGATAATATTCGTAAGATAGCAGACGAATTCCAATTAAATGCAAATATTAAAGTCTTTGGTAAAACTATTCAACCAAGAGATTATGCCTATCAGGCGAAGATGAAAAAGGAAACTAACATGAATACACTGGCCGAAAGTTTAAGCAGGATGTTTGGCTCTGCAAGAACATCACAACAGACTCTTGAGAATGTTAGAATTCTAGTGAAGCATAAAACAGCAGTTGACGAAAATGTTCGCGGATCTCGTTCACGCCATATAAGCGCAATTTTCCTAGAATGCAATGGAGAACGTATTCGTTTCCCGCATAACTATCTACCAGGTGCAAGAGCAGGGGCACAACATATGGCACACGGTGGATCCATGAGCGATAAAGTTGGTGCATATATAATTGAAAGCACAGGTCAACTTCTAACACTTCAGTCGTTTAATCGTTATGTGACTACAAACAAACTTATTAACGAAGATAGTTCGAGTATTGTTGATACAGTTAAAGAAAATATCGAAACACTTCGTACTGAATTAAAGAAACTCACAGGTTCGAAGACCTATGAAACAGTTAAGGCACGCTTAGAAACATTTGAGCGTGAACCACTTGCTGAAGATGATACAAGTCAATTAAAGGAACTTTTTACTATTCGTCGCTTCGATGAAAAGTTTGAAGGAGTATTACCTATCATTAAACAACTTGTTCAAGAGAAAGATACCTTCCATAAACGTATTGAAGAAGCTGCCGGGAATATTGTCTTGCTTCGTCGTGAGGCACTAAGTACAACACCGATGTTTGAGTTCGCGAGCGATAATGCTCGTATTGGATTTAAACTAAATGAATTTGCATTGCGTATTATAGAAAATGATGAGCTATCTAGTTTTGTTAATAAGATTGGTACAAAATTATGTAAAGAGGGTATGGTAAACGATTTCGAACGTGCTGTACTTAAACAAGTTTTAGAAAATGCTAAGATAGTAGAAAAGGCTGTCGAAGCTAGGAAAGATATCAAAGAAACAACCGACCTGACTGCTTACTTTGATAAATATGATTACAACTTCTTTTAAGAAGTTCTTGACAAACACACAAGGTTTTCGTACACTAACTACATACGAAGACCTTAGCAGGTAAGATGCGAAAGGGCCTAACGTGACCCGAGTAGATCGTAGTTCAAATAAAAGCGTTTAAATTTTAACCAAAGCATAGGAAATAAAAATCATGTCAAAAACACTCGAAGAAATCCGTAAGAAATTACAAGCATTAGATACACGCAAGAGCGGAGGTGGCCAAGGTGGTGGCGATAAGGCAACTTACGCACACTGGAATATCCCAGAAGGCACATCCGCAACACTTAGATTCCTCCCTGACGCAAACGAAGATAACACATTCTTCTGGGTTGAACGTCAACTTATTAAACTCCCATTCCCTGGTATTAAAGGACAAGACGAAAACAAGCCTGTTGTAGTCCAAGTTCCTTGTATTGAAATGTGGGACGGTAAGATGACTTGCCCTATCTTAAATGAAGTCCGCCCATGGTGGAAAGATAAGACATTAGAAGATACAGCACGTAAATACTGGTGCAAGCGCACATATTACATGCAAGGTTTTGTTAAGCAAGATCCGTTGAACGAAACTGACTCTCCAGAAAATCCAATCCGCAAGTTTATTATTGGACCACAAATTTTTGCAATCATTAAGGCTGCATTAATGGATCCCGATATGGCATATAGTCCTGTTGATTTTATCAACGGTACTGACTTTATTACTTCTAAGACAAGTAAGGGTGGTTATGCAGATTATGGTACTTCTAAGTGGGCCAGAAAAGAATCTAGTCTTACAGAAGACCAACAGGCAGCAATTGCTCAGTTTGGTACTGTTGATCTAGCAACATATTTGCCAAAGCGTCCAACACCAGAACAATTAGCAATTATGTTCGAAATGTTCCAGGAATCGTTAGATGGCGAATTGTATGACCCAGCACGTTGGAGCCAGCATTACAAGCCGTTTGGCTTCGAATCAGCACCAGCTGATGATGCAGAAGGTGGTGAAGGTAAGAAAGTTACACGTACTACTTTCGCTCAACGCCCAACAGCACCGGTTGTAGCACCTAAGGCTACACCTATTGTTGTACCCGAAGACAACGATAGCGATTTTGATGCAGATCCTCCAAAGGTCGAAGTCAAAGAAACCGTTTCTGCTACAGCGGCACCTACAGCCGGCAAATCTCCGCAAGAAATCTTAGCAATGCTAAGAAATCGCAACAAGTAATATAACACGGCCCGGACCTCTACAGTTTTCTGTACGTTCGGGTTATCTTTAAGGAGAACCTATGGCTAAACCATTTGATATTTCGAAGTTTCGTAAAAACTTAACAAAAAACATTACAGGTATTTCTACAGGATTCAACGATCCAGACACATGGATCAGCACAGGATCCTATGGATTGAATTATCTTATTAGCGGAGATTTCTATAAAGGAGTCCCGATGGGTAAGGTAACGGTATTCGCAGGCGAGTCGGGTGCAGGTAAATCTTATGTTGTTTCTGGCAATATTGCTAAAGCAGCACAGGAACAAGGTATTTTCGTTGTCATGATTGACACAGAAAATGCACTTGACGAAAAGTGGTTGTTACCACTAGGTGTAGATACAAGTGAAGAAAAGATGCTGCGTATCAGTGCATCTATGATAGATGAAGTTGCAAAGATCGTTCACGATTTTGTAACTGATTACAAGGCAAATCATTTAGATTTGCCAAAAGATCAACGTCCCAAGATTCTGTTTATTATTGACTCTATCGGTATGTTATTAACACCTACTGAAGTAAATCAATTCCAGGCAGGCGATATGAAGGGTGATATGGGTCGCAAGGCTAAACAACTTAAAGCATTCGTATCTAACTGCGTGAATATGTTCGGTGATTTAAATATAGGTATGGTTGTTACAAATCACACCTATGCGAGTCAGGATATGTTTGATCCCGATGATAAAATTTCCGGTGGTTCAGGATTTATGTTTGCTTCGAGCATTATTGTTGCTATGAAGAAATATAAGTTAAAGGAAGACGAAGAAGGCAACAAAGTTGCTGAAGTTACTGGAATTCGTGCAACCTGCAAGGTTGTGAAGACTCGATACTCTAAACCGTTTGAATCAATTAAACTTAACATTCCTTGGGAGACAGGCATGAATCCGGTATCTGGATTGTTTGATCTGTTTGAAAAATCGGGAGTATTAATAAAAGAGGGTAATCGTTATAAATACGTTTCCAAGAAAACAGGTGAAGAAATGAAGTATTTCCGCAAGGACTGGAATGACTTCAGCAAGATGAAAGTTATTATGGATGAATTCACCCAGGATGATTTAAAAGTTGTTATAGCAGATTCACCAGACGAAAAAATTATATTAGAGGTACAAAATGGTTAACGAAAATCATGAATTGTTAATGGAACTATGGGCACGTATAAAATCCCATATTCAACCTAAAGAACGATTAGAAGTGGCAGATATTCTTGTTGTGGTCTTTGATGAGTTTAGTCTAGTAGATGAAGAACTACTGGATGAAGATCTTGATAAAGAACTTAGGGCTGCTGCAAGGAGTCATTTATCAGAGTTGATAGAAGATGAAGATGAAGAAGGATATGATGACGAATAAACAATCTGCTGCCGAATTCGGTGAAGCATTAATTCTAACAATCAATAGCAAGGATGCATTGAAATCCATGACGCAAGTCCAGCAGTTCAAAGAAAATATGAAAGATGTGACTGTGGGTGCCGACTACGTAATTTGGATTTCAGAGCCTGCAAATCTGACTAGGGTACATAAGGCCCTGGCAGATGACCTAGACGTCCCTCCGCGAGCTATGGCGATTAAAAGAATATTAATGTCTAGAACCCAGCGGGCGGTATTGTTAATACAGGCAATGGAAATTGCAATTAGGCGGGTACATCAATTGTGAGCAGTTGGTATTATAAGGTTACTGCTGATCTATCTAATGTAGGTGGCTTCTTAGATCATTTTGAACTAGAATTAGAAAAAGCTAGATTAGAATTATCTTTGAAGGGTAAATCACTGGAACGACATGCCGCGGAATTACCCGGTCTAGTCGAACAAAGATTTGCCCAACTACAAGAGATAGAAGCAGTCCTTGAATACCTTAATATCAAACTTAGACAGGAACGATCGGCAGAATTTAAGAAGTTTCTGGAAGCATATAATAAAACTCTGAGTTCTAGAGATGCAGAAAAGTATGTCGATGGTGTACAGAGCATTGTAGATACTACCTTACTCGTTAATGAAATTGCATTACTTAGGAATAAGTTCTTAGGAATTAGCAAAGGATTTGAAGCAAAGAACTTCATGACTGGGCATATTATAAAATTACGAGTCGCAGGACTCGATGACGCGAGTGTTTAATGGCAACAACAACCTTACAGATATTAGATGAAGTAAACATTCGATTTACGGACTTAGATGTTGTTTGTCGTCGCAAGATGGTACAGGCATTAGAGTTTATACTGCCTTATGCTCGTCATACACCTGCATACAAACTAGGCCGGTGGGATGGCAAGATGTCATTTTGTGATATAGGCGGAAGATCCTATGTTAATCTATTAGATAAACTATTACCTATTGTTCAACAATATGGTTATGAAGTAGAAATAGATGACCAACGTATATCCGGTGAGAATTTTGAATTTGAATTGGTTGAAGAAGATAGCTATAGTCATATATGTTGGCCTAAAGGGCATCCATATGCAGGTGATCCCATCTTAATCAAGGAACATCAACTAGAAGTAATAAACTCCTATCTTGAGAACATAACAGGTATCAATATTGCCCCAACAGGCTCAGGAAAGACCCTAATTACGGCGATTCTTAGCCACAAAGTTCAACCTTATGGTCGCAGCATAGTGATTGTACCCACTAAGGATTTAGTTACACAAACCGAAGATGATTATATTAATATGGGATTAGATGTGGGTGTATTCTTCGGCGACAGGAAAGAGTATAGAAAAACTCACACAATATGCACATGGCAAAGCTTAGAAAGCCTAGCAAAGAAATCAAAAGAACACGATTTAGAGATCGATATAAATGCTTTCTTCGAGGGAGTGGTCTGCGTTATCGTGGACGAGGTACACAAAGCAAAGGCAGATGTATTGAGACGGCTATTATCGACTTATTTGTGCAACGCACCAATTAGATGGGGTCTAACTGGAACAATGCCCGAAGAAGAGGCAGATAAAGTTGGTGTAGTTGCCTGTATAGGTCCGTTATTGGGTAAAATTAATACAAAAGAATTGCAAGACCTAGGTATACTTGCACAGCTACATGTAAACATCTGGCAGATGCAGGATTTAGGTGAAGCAGCATTTACAAATTACCAGGCAGAACTAAAATGGTTAACAACTAGCCAAGCTAGATTAAAATTTCTTGCCAAAGAGATTATTACTATGTCTGACAGTGGTAACACACTTATATTGGTTGATCGTGTTCAGACTGGAGAAATGTTACAATCACTTATACCAGATTCGATATTCGTTTCTGGGAAGATGAAGTCAAAGGCTCGTAAAGAAGAATATAAAGAAGTTCAGGAAGTCGACGGGAAGGTTATTATAGCTACATATGGTGTGGCGTCTACAGGCATTAACATTGTCCGTATTTTTAATCTTGTCTTATTTGAAGCAGGCAAAAGTTTTGTTCGTGTAATTCAAAGTATCGGTAGAGGTATTAGAGTTGCACCAGATAAAGATTTTGTTAATGTATATGATGTATGTTCCAACTGTAAATTCTCTAAACGACATTTGACAAAAAGAAAGAAGTTTTATACTGAGGCAGAATACCCGTTTAGCGTTAAGAAGGTGAACTATTAATGATAATCAATACACAACTAGATATAGCACATATTGAATTAATAAAGATTTTTATTAAAGCAAATGATTTAGTAGGTATAGTACTTAGAGAATACCCTGTTGAAGTTAGGGGAAGATTTCATATGTGTTTACAGTTGGAATCAACATTCGAAGATACATCTATTGCACTTACTTTTATGGGTGTTATACATTGTGGTGTACTGAATATGCTAGATGACTATCTCATGAAATGCGGAGTAACACCTGACTCATTAAAACCTAAATCTATTCATAGACAATTACAAGAAGAACGCGAAGCTAAATTCAATGAAGAATTTATGACACACTTATTGGAGATTAAAGAACAACATGAACATTCTAACAAATGATAATCGGGCATATAATCTCGACAAGATTCCTAACGAAATAGAGGATATTAGATATTGTGTATTAGATTATTCAGATCCGAAAAATCCTGATTACTTTTTTATACCACTTATCTTTTTAGAAAGCTTTTATGCCCCGGCAGTGGTATTACGTATCGGGGAATTTACAGTACAAATGCCGCTCGATTGGTCTATACTGGTATGTGATTCGGATTATAGTGACCTAGAGTTGATGCCGTTAACAAGTTTAAATGATCGTGGGTTTCACACAATGGTATATAATCCATTAAGGCATATGGTACCGAGACCACAAGAAGTAAGTATTACAAATGTGTATGCTGAAGTAAAATGGTTCTTTCCTAAATTAAAGAATGGTAATATTTTAGTTGTACCTGTTGAAGATACACCGTACCCTAATTGTGTATTATTTGTTAAAGAGATTAGTAAATTGCCGGATGTTATAGATATTGGAGCACTCTTTGAGTAATGAAGTAAGTGATTGGCTAAGTGGGTTCTTTGAGATGAATCCAGATGCTTTACCTGCCGAAGAAGAGGTAAAGACAAAGGCATACAAGAATGATTTATTTAAGGATATCTTGCCTGCACTTGACCGCCGTGACATAAAATACTATAGTACTCTAAATGCCGAACAGCAAAAAGATGTATCGATATGGACTTTAACTAGATGGATGAGTTCTACAGCAAGCGGAGCAGCAGATCAACTGTATACTGTAAATAAAATTGTCAATGATAGTTCTAATATATTCAGTTCTAAGAAAACTGAAAATTTTTTAGAAACTAATAGACATAAGGAATTGCAGTGGATGCTTCTTGCTATTTCGGGAACAGGTAAAAGAGAAAAACACGAATGGCCAGGTGCACCAAAGGGTGTAAAGAAAAGTCCGCTCATAGAAGCACTTATTAAACATTATCCGTTACTTAAGGACGATGATATAGAATTGCTGCTTAAATTAAATACACAACAAGATTTAGAGTTCTTCTTTAAAGAAAACGGATATGATGATAAATCAATCAAAGAATTATTCAAAGGCGAAGCTAAGGGGAAATAACCTTGTTGGCTAAAAAAGCAATGGACCAAAAATTCGAATGTCGATTTTGTGGAACAAAATTTCGTAGAGAAAATACATTAACTACCCATATGTGTGTAAAGAAACAACGCCATATGGATATAAACACTGCTGGTTCGCGTTTTGGATTTAGGGCATTTCAAAAGTTCTATGAACTCACGATGCAATCTAAGAAGCCAAAATCTATCGATGAGTTTATTAACAGTCCGTATTATATAGATTTTGCTAAATTTGGGAATCATCTAGCATTATTAAAGCCCGTTTATATTGACAAATATATAGATTTTGTTATCATGAATAGCATAAAGCTAAAAGATTGGACAAAAGATTTTGTATATGATTATTATATTGAGGATCTAGTAAAGAAGGAACCAGCGGGTAGCGCAACAGAACGAACAATAACAGAGATAATAGATTGGTGTAATAAAAATAATACCCCCTTTGGGGATTTCTTTGTTACTATCTCAGTAAACGAAGCAGCACACCTTATTAAGACAGGTAGAATAAGTCCGTGGGTATTATATCTAGCCGAGTCGGGTGAAAAATTAATGACACGGTTCAATGAAGATCACGCTAAGATAATAGGTTCTATTATAGAGCCGGGTGTATGGATGAAGAAGTTTAAGAATTCTGAAGAGGATGTTGATTATATAAAAAACGTATTGACGCAGGCAGGCCTATGAGAGAAATACAATTAAATCAGTGGAATATAACAAAACTCCAATTTATGGAGTGGATAGCAGAGACAGAGGCAGAAGTTTATGCTGTAATCTTCCTTGATACAAAACCTGTGGATAGAGCACCGAGATACAGTTTCGGCAATGATGAAGATTTCTTAGCATTTAAATTAAAATTTACAGAATATAAACCTGAAATGGTAGGATATAAAGGTAAGACAACGATAGATACCTCTTCTTACTATTGCCCATACATTCCTCTCAAATGAAAGAAATTCAATTACCGTCGGGTGTTAGTTATCTTAAAGATTTAATGGTTATTCTAAAAGAACAAGGTGTTGAACATACTTATTTTTCCGGTAAGAATGTTATTGCTTTTGTCAATGACGAAGATGCATCGATGTTTATGTTGCAACACGGCGGCAATATGAAATCTGCGTTAGAAGAATTCAGAAAACAATTTAGTAGGATATATGTGCAGTGAAGAAAGTAACAACTGACGTAGATATTGACGTGTTTGGTAGAGATAATATCTTAAGAGGTATTGAGTGTATCTTTGGACGGATAGATCGTGCAGATAATAAATTTGAAAAACATCCCTCAGGTGTTTATTTTCAAAATATTCCGAGAGATCCGACAACAAACATATCCACGATAGATCACCGAATTGCAACCGATTACGGTTATTTTAAGATTGATTTCCTTAATGTTAATATGTATGAAGCTGTCAGGGATGAAGCACATTTGCTTGACTTGTTGAATAAGGAACCACCGTGGGATTTCTTTGAATACGAGGAAATTACAGACCAGTTATTTCACATTAAGGGATATAGTCATCTATTACAGAAATATAAACCTCGGTGTGCAGAAGATTTAGCTATGATACTTGCTATGATACGTCCTGCTAAGGCTTACCTGCAAGGAACTGAATGGGATAAGGTTAGGACTGAAATATGGGATAAGAGTTTAGATAGGACTGCTTATCATTTTAAGCGTAGCCATTCGATTGCTTACGCTCTTGCTGTGATAATAAATCTAAATTTATTGATTGAGAAAATGTCGAAAGATTAATCAGCACGTCTAAGAAGTTGTATCTGACGTTTCTTGATGCGTTTCTTCATTATATTATTTAAACTTGTTAGTGACCCGAACATAATTTCTACGTCCTTATTCACTATAGTCTTCATGCAATAACGGAACGGTTGCATTTGTCCCTGTAAGAAAATGTTAATCGGCAGTAATCTATTACTCTCCGACCACCATACATCACCTAACTCTAGGAACAATAATTTTTCTTCTTTAGAACGTATTACTTCATAATCATAGAAGCTGATAATTTTGTCATCAGAATTTTGAATGATGCCAATATACTCCTGCGTTTGGCATCGCAGGCCGCTAATAAACGGGAATTTATCTTTAATTTCTTCAAAATTTATCATACGACTTATTTATACATTTTAGAATCAAAGGAAACATTTTTTGATGTTCTTATTGATAAATATACAAAAGACAAGGCAGTTTGATGAAATTATCAGAATTTATAACCGAGAAAATTAAATATAGTGCAACAACACATGATAAAAATCAGCACGATTATGTTCTAGGTAATGAATTAGAGAAGACAGCAGCATTTGGTAAGAAAACTATTGTAGTGAGTAATATATCGGATTTAGATAAGTTAGATCAACTTCGGACGGAATCTAAGGCAACAGCATTATATTTTTATATGACACAGGCCCTGAATAAATCTAAGAATCCAGAAAAAACATTCAAAGAATACAAGAAAGCTGTAAAACACTTTTTAGATAAGAAAGTGTTATGCACATTAGATATACCTGTTGAGTTTGCAGATAAAATATCAGATCTATCTAAATCGGATTATTTTATTGCTAATATAGTAATTAAACTGCCTAATATAAAGTCGCTTAATTCTAAGGCAGCTATTAAATTACAAGGTGATAACTTTGGTGATAGTAATGGTGGCGTCTGGGTCACAAATCTTAAAAATATAATGGTAAAATCTAATTTTACTCCTTGGAGTAAATATAACAAAGATCACGGAGTAGACTTAGAATAATGGATATTACTTTTCACAAACTATATCTTTATGATCATGTTAGGCAGCTACTAGCGTATGATAATGTATTCTGCCCATTAAAGGATAACGGCCCAATGAATAAGAACCCAATACTGGCACATAAAGGAATTGATAATAAAATTATATTTAGAGCTCTAGGCCCTGATAGAATTCCTGTTGATATTTCGTGTAATCAACAAGTCTATGCAAGAATTATTGATGTAATAAACAATACAGTTGCATTAGAAAAATTATGTAGATTAGGTCCTGCCAAGGGTCTTATTACATTAGAACTCGATAGTGGCGACATCGTAGATATTGCTCCGGGATTATATCAAATGGTTCTTATTAGAACAGAAGACTTTGTTTCTGATATCCCCGGCTATTACATAGAGAAACCATTATACAGTGATATGAATGATAATATCTCTATGGAGATACAAATTACAGAACAAGCGTTTAAGGCACCACTACCAAGTATTACATTATTACCCGAAGATTGGACACCCGATATTTTAGCACCTACTACTGGCGCACCTCGTCCGTGTTTTTATACAGGACGCATTCCGGGTGGACGAGTATTGAATCATAAAGAATCAGTTCAATCATTCTCGACCTATACTGAAAATTTTACAGGTGTGTTAGAGATCTGGGGAACACTAGAAGAGACACCAAGTCCGTATCTAAATGATGTAAGATGGTTTAAGATTTATCCATCAAGTATGTCAGTAGATATCGAGTATGTCGGATATACAGGAACACAGGCGTGGACGTTCAGCGCAAACTTTATGTGGCTGAAGTTTAGATACTTTCCGAGTACAGGAGTATTAGACCACGGTCTTATGTCAAAGTTGATTGTTCGAACATAGTTGATTTTCGCAGAAGAATCTGCTATACTTGTTCAATGATCATAGATTCTTTGAAAGATGCGATTCTCGCCAACATAGGACCACTCAAGCAGGCTCCAAAAGGTTGGAATAAAAGAAATTGTCCCTTATGCCACACGCAAGGCCACGGGCACGATACTCGCCATCGGTTTGGAATACAATTCAATCCACAATCTATAGCAATGAATTGCTTTAACTGTGGATTTTCTGCTGGTTATACAGACGGAAAAGAATTATCTAAATCGTTTAAATTCTTCTTAAGTCAATTACACATTGATCACAAATTTATTGAACAGATAGAATTTGATATATTCAAACAAAAGAATCAAATTCAAAATGTGAGGGAAGGCGACGAAGATAAGGTTGAGGATAAGGAAAGTAAATACCGGTCATTATTTCAGAAATGGCATCCTATGGAGTTGCCCGATGATTCGTTCCCCATTATGGAATGGCTCGAAAATGGATTAGCTGATCCTGATTTTCTTCGTGTGGTAGATTATGCCGTAGATCGGAAGTTATATGATTTAGGCGAATTTTACTGGTCTCCTGTAACATCACATAACATGAATCAGCGAATGATCATCCCTTACTATTATAAAGGAAATATAGTAGGATTTACAGCAAGACTATGCTACGATGTGCCTGACAAAACTATACCAAAATATTATCAGCAAAGTCCAACTGACTTTGTCTATAACTTGGACCACCAGCAGGGTTGGTCGCGTAAATACGCAATAGTTACAGAAGGCGTATTGGATGCTTATGTGGTAGATGGTATAAGCATATTGGGCGAGATAGGACAGAGCAAAATAGACATAGTAAATAGATTACAGAAAGATGTCATAGTATGCCCGGACCGAGATAAGAAAGGTTGGGACTTAGTTAATGTAGCTATAGAAAATGAATGGGCAGTTGCTTTCCCTAAGTGGGATGCTGATATTAAAGATGCAGCAAAGGCAGCAGAGAAATATGGTAGATTATTAACCACACATTCTATTATTTCATCAGCTGTATCGGGCAAAGAAAAAATACAACTAAAATGGCAGATCGAACAGAATGAGCGCCAAAGGAGAATATGAACGATAGTAACGCAAGCGAAATTAACGACTATAGCAAAGATATTGAGGATTTATTCATTAGCTTTATGATGAGTAACAAGGATTTGTTTGTTCGTTGTAAAGGTATTATAAAATCCAGCTACTTTGATGATAGGCAGAATCGGGATACGGTTGCATTCATTGAAGGGTATAGCACAGATTTTTCTAAGATACCTTCACTAGAACAAATTAAAGCAATTACAAAAAAAGACATACTCATTATGGAGACCGATGCCGTTGTGCATGATGGCTGGTTCTTAAGAGAGTTTGAAAAGTTCTGCCAACATAAAGCATTACGTGATGCGATTTTAGCATCGCCAGAAAGATTGGATGAAGGTAGATATGGAGAGGTATTAGCTGATATTAAGGCAGCAGTTGAAATCGCTCTAGTTAAGGATTTAGGGCTCGATTACTATGCTGACCCGAAGGCACGATTAGAATCAATGAGAGATAATAAAGGCCAGATATCTACAGGATGGAAATCAATTGATTATAAGTTATTCGGTGGATTAAATAGAGGCGAATTAACTATTTTTGCAGGACAATCTGGTGCAGGTAAATCACTATTCTTACAGAATCTTGCAGTAAATTGGGCCATGGCTGGACTTAATGTAGTCTATCTTTCGCTTGAATTAAGTGAGAAACTATGTTCGCAGCGTATTGATGCAATGCACACAGGGTATGAAACAAAAGATGTTATGCGTAATATCGATGATGTGCATATGAAAATACGTGCATCACAACAGAAGAGCCAGGGCTCGATGCGTATTAAACAAATGCCAAATGGTTGCACCACGAATGATATTAGGGCATTTATCAAAGAGTATGAAATACATAGCGGCAAGACAGTAGATGCTATTCTGGTAGATTACCTAGATCTTATGTCACCACTTAGTAAGAAGATTTCTGCAGAGAATCTGTTCGTTAAGGACAAATATGTGACAGAAGAATTGCGTAATCTAGCAGTGGAATTAAATATGGTAACAGTATCAGCTTCGCAGTTGAATCGTGGTTCATATGAAGAGATTGAATATGATCCAAGCCATATTGCGGGTGGTATTTCTAAAGTTAATACGGCAGATAATGTTGTAGGTATTTTTACAAGTGCTGCAATGAAGGAAAGTGGGAGATATCAAATCCAATTCATTAAGACACGTTCGAGTTCTGGCGTAGGATCTAAGGTAGATTTAGCATTCAACAATAAGAGTCTTAGAATATCCGATCTAGAAGAAGGAGAGGATAATGCAATCATGGCTACCTCAAAAGGTGTTATGGAAGAACTTAAGAAACGAAGTGTTATAAGATCGGGTGAAAAGATAGATCCTAAGTCCGGCGAGATTACCAAATTTACACAAAATGATTCAAAAGTGAACCCATTAGAAGGTGCAGCAGCAGTTCGGGCTTTCATCAAGAAAAGGTAAAAGCTGATAAATAGTTGAAAGTAATTGGGAGCCTTAAATTGTCTATTAATCGCAGAAGCAGATCTATCTTAGAAGAAATTAGTTCTTATGTGCCGCAGAAGAGCAAGGAAGAGCTAATTGAGGCACGAGCACAGCATATAATAGTTTCGGCTATAAATTTGTTAGAATCCATTGACGAATCATTCTCCCCTGAGGATGCAGAGGCATTAAAGAAACGTTTTGTCTCTAGCATTCGCGGTGCTGATCCTAATCGCTTTACTAGAATGGTAAGACGTATTAAGACTGGTAGCGAAGAGGATGAAGATTCTAATGGCTGATACAAAACGTCTTACTAGAGATTGGATTCAATTTTTAAAGAGCAACCAGATTGTTGCTTTAAATTCGGATCCTACTACAGGTAAACTTGCCTATAAGAAAAAGGTAACGGCTGATGATTTATCTCGTTTCTTAGAAACTAAGACTGACTTCGACGAAGAGACAATTAATAATGCAATTCAAACGGTGCTTTCTAAGAAAGGCACACCTAGATTACCGGATAAGACAGATGAGCCAAAGCCGGGCGAGGCCCCAACACCAAATCCACCGGCACCCGGTGCACCACCTAAGTCCGGTGAACCTCCAACACCTGGCACACCTCAATCAAAGAAATATAATACAGATGATGCCACAGATGTAGAAGTAAAATCACCCCGTCCGGGTTTACCTGCTCCACAGCCTAAAGAAGATCCTGCAAAAACTGCAAATAAACAGGAAATGATGCAGTTAACCAAAGGCCAGGGCCTTACAAGAAATGATGATGGCACATTAGGGGTAACAATAGATGATCCCGAAGATCCTTCAGGTAATACCAGCCTAAATTTAACATATGATGACAATTACAACATTGTAGGTAAGAAGAAATATAGAAATGTGCCTGATGAGGATACTCCTACTACATCTCACCGCCAACACACCGGTGGTAAACTGGCCGGCCAGCAAAGTCAGACAAGAAACGCAATCAATAAACGTAATGCAAGAACAAAGCCGGGTGATCAAATGCAGCTGGTTGAAGAATTTACAGATAAACCAATTGAGTTAGAAGAGAAGGATGTAGAAGATGTATTTGCATTACTATATCCTACAGAAGCCCCCGAAGATAAAAAACAGGCCGATCTCGATAAACTAAAGGACTTGGTTAAGACAAAAATGTCAGCTAGTCAGCGTAAAGAGCTATGGAGGGCATTAAACGAATCTGTATTATTTGAAGAATATGTAGATAAGGATGATGTTAGGGAACTGTTCAAATACGCGACAAAATTAAAAGGCAATAAGATCGATATTGAGGATCTCCGCCTAGCATGGAAAAAGGCAGGGTATCCAAGCGATACCAACGATATTGCTGCTATATTACAGAGAGCTGGTTTTGGTAATAATGAAATAGATCGCGTATTTAATGAAGTGTTAGGCGACTACGAAGACGAAGGTGATGACGAAGAATATGTAGATGATGAAGAAGATACACCGCCCAGTCCGGCTATTATTAAGATAGCCGAATATGTAAAGAAGAATGGCATTAAAGACGAGTTAGTTGCGTTCTTACAGAAGGAATTCGGCGAAGAATTAAGCGAACCAGAAGAATCTGCACCCGAACCTAAGAAGAGTATGTTTGATCGTGCCAAAGAATTTGGTAAGAAAATGTTCGGTAGAAAAGCAACAACAGAAGAAGTGAGACAAATTTTTACAAATATACTCAAAGAAGAAAGAACTATGCTGTCGGCTCGTATTAAAGAACAAGAGCAGAGATTATTAGGTAGAAGTAGAAAGTAGTATTAGATAAATATAGAATATGAGATTAGACGAAATTGTAACATTAAATGACGTGCTGAAATCAAATCAGTATATTAAACTTCTGCGAAGTTTAAAAGCACACGCTAAAAATGATATTAACATAACTCGTATTAAGAACCGCGTAATTCATTCGTGGAAAAAAGGAATGAAACATCGTAAGCATTATGATGATCTTCTATCACAAATTAACTTAAATCTCAATAAGTTAATCGAAGATTGAACGTTATTTTCGCCTAGATGATAAATAAGTTTATGAATAGGATTATCCTATCAAAAAATTAAGGAGTTATTATTATGACACAAAAAATTAACGGCGCCGCATACTCTGGTATCTGGGTAGAAAAACAAGTAGCTTTCATTAAGCTTACATTTAACCACAGTCTTATTGCTATTCCTGCAGCAAGCATGTTTTTAACTGGAACAGCAACAGCAACAACAACAACTTCGGCAGGCGACACATCGTTCGGCGTAGTTGAGTCTGCTGTCGTACAAGCATTGAAGCAATTAGAATTGAAGGCAACAGTATTGGGTATTTCTGCTCTAAGCGCAGCAGGTACAGTTGTTGACGTGATGGTTGGATGTTCGGAAGGTTACTTCTCGGACAACGTTGGTGTTATTTCTACTGGTAATACAGTGGTTGGCGCTAAGGCAATTATCACAACAGCAGGCGGCAATACAGTGCTTGGACAACTTGTTGATGTTAGCGATTCGTATTTGACATTTAGCATGTCATTCGCAGCATTCGATGGTACAATGCCAGTTGCTACATTAGCTAATGGTGATCTAGAAACAGGCGTAGGTTCTACACCAGGTTCTACAGCTACACCAAACGGTGCCCCAATCGGCTCTGCAAACAGCTATCAGCCAGTCACATTTATTACAACTTAATTGGTGTATTAAAGAAAGAAGAGCAGCTTTCGAGCTGCTTTTTTTTGACATAAATTTCTAAACTTGATAAATAATGTAAATGATAAGGAACAGTAATGTCTACACCCCCACCAGTGCCGCTAGGATATACAAGCTGGAATGTTTACATCGAAGAACAAGCAGATGAATCGCCAGACCAGAGTATAGAAGCTCGTAGGCTTATTAAGCGTAATATTAAACTTGAGCAGATCGCTCAAGAAATACGTCAGGCCGGTGGTGATACAAGCAGCCCTAGTTATCGACCTTATAACATATATGAAACACCAGGCACATTTAGCCCAGCAGAAGGGCATCCTTGGTTGTTGACACCTACCTATCCACAGGCTCATATTACTGATCAATTAGGTAATAATTTAATCACAGAGTCTGGTGATATATTAATTACGGAGTAAGATATGCCAGATGTAAAAATTTCAGAATTACCATCATTACCATCATTAGCTATAAATTCATTATTTCCTGTCGTAAATGCAGGAGATACATATAATGTAACAAGTGCTGTATTAAATAACTTTGTGTTGAGCAATCTTACAATAGATATAACTTATGCTAATTTATATACATTATGGACAGGTGGCACATTACAACCCGGTATTCTTTATAAAATTACCGATTTCCGATCAATATATGATCAACCAGATTATTCGGCACCCGGTGTTCCAAAGGACCCAGTTGATATAACCAACCCTATAAGCCCAGTTGAGCCATTAATAGTGCTTGCTACAAGCGCCACTTCCCTTAACAGTCAGGCATGGTCTGCCCAGTATCCTGCAGATTATATCGAATATAATATTGCATTTAATGTAACCGAATATAAAGGTACGGCCGCTAAAGGCCGTATTTCTCTCCGTATAGACGACACATACAACCAGACCCCGTATGATATGCGTGGTATTGTATTTAAGCGATATGCCGATGCTCTTGGTAATTTTACTATTGTATGGGATAATGGAAATGCATCCAAATCAGATATTCCTACATTCGGAATGACATGCGAGAACGTTAGACTTAGCCAGCACGATGCCGATGATCCCGGATTTGATGATCCAGTTTTCTTTGCCAGCAACAATGTGTTTGGTGATTATTGCGAATCAATTAATGCCAAAGGTGATTTCTACAATAACACTATTGGCAGCTTTGATCCACTAGGTGCAGGTGCATTTATGTATGGTACCGAGTTTGGCCACTTTTGTCACGATAATAACTTTAGTGATAATTCTAACAACAATCATATTGCCAATGAATTTAGTTGGAATACACTAGGCGCGGCCTTTTGTAACAACACAATTGGTAACGGGTGCCAATTCAACGTAATAGGTGCTAACTGCCAGGCAAATACAATCGGTGGTCAGCCTGCAGGAAGTGGATTTGCCAATAATATCATTGGCGAGAATTTTTCCAATAACACAGTCGGGGCGGGTTTTTCTAATCCCGGCATTACAATTGGTAATAATTTTTCGTACAACACTATTGTATCTCCATTCTTTAGTAATATCGCAATAGGTATAAACTTTACCAACAATAATATTAACGGTATATTCACTAGTAATACAGTTGGTGACGGATTTACTATGAATGAAATTAAATGTGCGATTGCAGGCAAGGATCTTACAACAGTTGATATTAGTTATCTAGGCATTACTGTTGAATATATTCAAACCGGTGATGGTGGCACTATACCGCCAACTGTCGGTCAGGTATATGCAGGATATTTTAACAATAATCCAGTACCCGGACCGTTTGGTTGGATATATACTGGTGTGTAAATTCTCCGAATTAGCTCATCATTATAATAAAACCCAGCTAAATAGAAGATAAGGATAAGAAATGCCAATTAGAATTCACGGTGCAGCAACGTCAATGCAAAATTTGACCGCAGATTTGCAATATTATGTTTGCTACGCATCCTCACCTGGTGCATTTACTAACCCTAATCCTAATCCTCCACCTTCCGAAGAATTAGCTCGATTAGTGAATATTCAGGTTACAGGTAGTCCTTTAGATCAGAGTCAGAAGAATTTCGAAGTGTTTTTAATGAGTATTGGGTTGCGAGCGATGCCGGTTGTATTATCGGATCCAGCAGCGGTGATACAACTAGCTGATTATACACCAGAACTCTCCGGTGAAGGTTTTATTTGGAAATTTGCGGTTGAGAGAGGTGTTCAATTCTTTAATTTTACACCATATGGAACACCCGGCCCAGTCGGCCTATTAGTAGATGACCTTAACGGGGTTATTTTACCTAGTGGTGTTAGAATTACTACAGTTACAGGTAGTCCAAGCGGTTGGGCTAAGAATGTTGCTTTCGCAAGGATGGATACAATATGATTAAGAATGATAGAGTTATTAGCTCACTTATACACGGTGACGCAGTTGAAAAACTTATTAAAGAAAATAACATTGACATTACAGAAGCACGAGCAATGATTTCAGAAATGTCATTCAAAGATTATTGTTCTTTAGATGAAGCGAGTGCTGATATTCTACCTCCATCGGGTAAACCATTATCGCCTACAGGCCCGGGTGGTGCACCTCCTGCTGCCACTACACCAGGACAACAAAGTCAGCCAGCTGCAACTGCTCCAACACCAGTAAAACCAGCCGCCGATCCGCGTGGTGTTCAAGTTAAGAATCCGCAGACAGGCAAAATGGAGTGGATGAAACCTTCTGTTGACCAGAATGGAAAACCTGTGGTTGAAGATAAAGAATTAGCAAGAATGAAACAATTGGCAGGAATATCCGAAGACGGTAGTGGAGGCGCATCTTGTGCGGGTGGTATAGCAATCGCGCCAACATCGCTCGGAATGAAGAAGCGTAATTCAGTTGAAGAAAGTCCTTCATTAGAACATCCTGTTGCAGGCCGTAAAACTATACAAGGTGCTACAGCAGAAAAGAAACCAAGCGGTAAATTGTCTGCTAACCTTGCGGCCCGTAATATACCTACAGCGAGTAGAATAAATAACGGCTTCAAGAAATAATATGGATAAATCTGCCTTACTTGATAAATTAGACAGGGCAACTTCTCGTGGTGCCCAACTTGCTATTAGTAATGGATATCCTATTCCACTATCTAAGAAATCTACCTTAATAGGTAATACTTTCGTAGAGAAAAATCCAAACGGTCTTTATAACATATTAACACCTAATAGAACACCTATATATGAAAATATATCTGTATTTGATATAGCGGTAATTATTGCTCAGAGATATAATACGGGTGAATTAGGCACTATAAAAAAAGTATTATTGTTAGAAGAAAGATTTACAAAGTATCATTATGATATGATACATTATTTGAATTGCTTAAAAGGTGCCAGGAAGAAGCACGACATAGAGCGTATGGCAATTTTAGAAGACAAATTTCAAGTAGCCGAAACTCTTGCCAAAAGTGCAAGGGATAGTATCTCTATTTTCAAGAGAGTAAAATAGTAACTAGAATGATAAATACTAGAAATAACACTTAACAGGAACGGTTTATATGCTTTTACACGATATTGGTAAATCACCAGATGCCACATTTAGAAGGATAAATCAACACCTTGAAACTAATTACGGGTTTAAAATCTCTGAAGATGTTAGTGATAAAGACTTAGTTGCTATCATGGAACAGATTGAAGAAGAAATTACTGATTTGAAAGTTAAGGGAGATGATGCTAGAGGTTCTTCGGAAATTTCGAAGAGATTGCTAGTTTTAGAAGGTATTAGAAATCTTAGAGAATTTGCTATCACACAATTCAAGTCGCCAAAACTTGACAGCGTGGTTAATAACCTAGTTGATTATGTAGTTGATACATTTGAAATAACAGGTAAAGATTCAATAGATTATGAACGGGCGGTAGAAAGAGCAATGGATGAATATCGCTCGAGTAGATATCGTTTCCCGGATGATTTTATTGAGCAACGTGTTAGACAAGAATCTATGGCACGTATTCAATCAGAATCGGCATTATCTGATCCACACGGTATGTCAGTAGAAGCCCCATCCCCGATGATGATGGAAGAAACCGATAGCGAAGTAGCTGAAGAAGATAGTGAAATGAGTGGCACAGAATTAAGTGAAGACGACGAAGAACAAGTATCAATGATCCGTGATAAGAACGGTAATATGGTACCGGACCCATTTGCTGCACAAGCAGCCGCAAGAAGAAAAGGAACAGCAATGAAAGAACATGCAAATTTAGTAAAGAACCTACGCCGCCTTCTAGAAACAGAAGTTAGTCAGGCCGAAGTTATGATGGCAGCTAAGGGCTTTGCTCAAGAGTTGCAAGAAATGGTAGAAAAGATCGGTCGTTTACAAAATGAAGATCTTCCACCTGTAACAGATCAAATGCGTGAGACATACGGTATGGAATCAGCTTCTGCTTTCCAGACACAGATTTATGGAGCATTACAGAGTGTTATGGATGCACTTTATACCGCTAAGAGTCAAGTTGATGATGCAGTGGGTAATATGGCTGCTACCGGCCAAGTTAGTGCTGAAACTGATATGGATAAAGATATCGGAATGGACGATGGCATGGGCGACATGGGTGATGAAATGCCGATGGATGATGAATTTGCAGATGATGATTTAGATAACATTGGTGCAGATTTAGAAGCTGAACCAGAAGACGAATTCGGCGGCGAAGAAGCACTCGGCCGTTCTAAGAAAATGGAATCTGTTGCAACATTGCAACGTAAAATTACAGAAATGAAGAAGCTTGTTGCTAAAGCAAAGAAGCTTAAAGAAGCCAAGAAGTAATTGAATGAGAGCAAGAGAAATACTCCAGGAAGATTATAATCAGAGTCTGGAATCAGATCTTACTAATCTTCTAATAGGTGCCAAAGGTTCCGGGTCACAAGAAATCAATACACGAGATCTTGTAACACAACTTCGTGGCATGGGTTATGCGGTTGACGAAAATAGTCTAATGCTTTTGCTAAGTCGTAATCCAGCAGTTCTTAATGCTACCCCGACACTAGTTCGTATGACTGGTGCCGAAGGGGCAGAGCAAGGTGGTGGTGATCCTGCACAAGATACAGCCGCTCGTGTCGGCGATATGGCGCAGAAGGCCACAAAGATCTAATAAGGTAACAAAATGTCCTGCGATTCAACTACTGGTTTTCCAACATCTGCTCAAATGGAGCAACTTGCTACAAATAACTCAGTAGTATGGGAAGAAATTTGTAAGATTCAGCAGGCCGTTCTTGCTGCATCTAGCCAGTGTCAACCAGGCGGTGGACAGATGTGTACCACTTTAGGCGGCACAACACCGATGACCTTTGTTGCAGGTGTTACTTCAGTAACAGTTGTAGACGGTGGAGCAGAATATTATCAAGATTTCCCGGCAGTTGTATTTGTTCCACCAGTTGGGATTATACCTGCAGCAGATGCATCTGCCACTGTGACAACCAACGGTGGAAATATTTTATCTATTGACATGGTAAGTGGTGGCTCAGGCTACCAACCGGTATCAGCAACAATGGCAGTAAGTTCGTTGACTGGTGCCGCAGCAGATTTGCGCCCATTGGTTAATGCTGCCGGTCAGATTGTTGGTATAAATGTTGTTAGTGGTGGATTCGGTTATACAATAGCTGATTCTATAACAGCCTCTCGTGCTGTATTACCTAATTCGGGTTATACCGATGCTATATTTGTTATTACATCGGTTAGTATTACCGGTGAGATTATTGGAATAGTTATATTGAATCCAGGCTCAGGTTATCAACCTAGTGTTACAGAAGTGCAAATTGTATCTTCGTTAAATCCTTCATTACCATATCCATTGGGTGGCGGATTTATTGGTACAGTAATGACGGATATAACAGGTGTAATTACTCAAGTTATTATTACTAATATAGGTGCAGGTTATGCGGTTTTCCCGCCATATCTTGTAATTACTGATCCGGGTACAGGTGCTACAACCTCTGTAACACTTAACGCAGATTCTGTTTCTGCTATTGCTGTAACATCTCCAGGAACACAATATACATCTTCTGCTATAGGCAATGTATTTAATCCTATCACAGCAACGCTGCCAAATCCACCAGTCGCGCCGGCTATAGTTACTATAAATGTGGCGAATAATACATATGGTACTGATCCTCTGCTATATTGGCAGGTCTGGGCAGGTCTAACAACAAATAAAGCGATACAAATGCAACTCAATACGGTATTGTCTTACTTCGCTGGTCTTGGATATACAATTATACTCCAAACAAATCCAAATACAGGTTCTACCCTACAGTGGAAAATCTGCTGGTAAAGCGTTGACTTTGTGATACTCTTTGTGTTACAATTCACAGATGCTTATACAAAAATACAATTATAAACCCCTAAAGAAAGTTGATACAGGTGATGGTCGCCGATACATAGTCGGTGAAGGTCGAACACTTCCATCTGTAACTACGATTCTTGGTAAAACCAAAGATATGACTCACCTCAACGAGTGGAAAGCTCGTGTAGGTCAGCAAGAAGCAACCCGCATTGTAACTGAAGCCGCCGGTATCGGGACCGGGATGCATAATAATCTCGAAAATTATATCCATGGTAAAGAAATGACCGGATCTTTTATGGCCCAATCTCTTGCTAAATTAATTATCAAGCAAGGTTTATCTAAAGTAAGTGAGGTATGGGGAACAGAAATTTCTTTATATTCAACAGAATTATATGCCGGGACAACAGATCTTATAGGATTGCACGATGGTATACCAACTATAATGGACTATAAGAATAGTATAAAAGAAAAGAAGAAAGAGTGGATTGAAGATTATTTTATGCAATTGGCAGCATATGCTCTTTCGCATAATGAAATGTATGGCACAAATATCAACCGTGGTGTTATTATGATTGCCACCAGAGAGGCTAAATATCAGGAATTTATAATTGAAGGCGACGAGTTTACTCACTACGAAACCCTATGGGCAAATAAGGTATGTGATTATTATAAACGCTTCTATATCAGCTAAATACATCACAGAAGAGGATTTATAAGAATGGCACCACCAGTAGTAGTTTCAAGAATTCAAAATAGACGCGGTACACAAGATCAGTTTGATGGTAGTAATTATATGCCTGACGCACCGAATAGTGTGTATCCACTTGGATATAACGGTGTGGGTGGTTATAATACTATCTTACACCCTAATCTTGCGTTTCCTGATTTTACACGAACAAATTATCCCAATGTTTTATTGCAAGGCGAATTAGCATTCTGTACTGATTCTCGCAGGATATTTTTAGGTAATGAAAATGGTGAATATGTAGAAATTCCGATTGTACTAGGGACCGGTATTTTTTTACCGCCATTGGTAATTTCTTTACCACACCAAGCATTCTTTACCCATATTACTGAACTTGATTATCTTCCAACTCCTTTCTTTACATTATTATATGACTTAACTGATAATGCAAATATAGATTGGAATACAGTAGGAACAAATTTCTCTAAGAACGGTGAATTGAAAATTACAGCAATTAATAATGAACCGCCTGATGCAAGTCTAACTGATACAGGCACAGAGATAAATTTAACAACCGAACCTATATGCGATATTAGCTTCAAGGCCGAATACGTTAACTCACCAAGTCACCATATAGAAATCTCATATAAACATAATTTTCCTACGAATCTAACATTCAGCACAAGTACAATTAGCTGGGTATCATTCTCTTAATATAAACATATGAGTTGGAATACAATTCCTAATGACGAGCGGCTCCACCTCTGGAAAAAGTTAAGAGATGATGTTCGCCTACTACCTTTGACAGAACAATTAACTGAGATTGCTAAATTCTGTTCTAGAATGCCATTTGGCTCCCGAACCCTAGATTATTATAGTCCTGCAGACTGGCCGACTCCTTGGGAAATATTATTTCACGGTTCTTTCTGCACAAGCTCTATAAGTTTGCTAATATTTTATACATTAACACTTCAGAACCCCTCTACAGGCGTAGAATTACAGCTAGTCGAGGATGATGACGGGCTGTATTTATTGCCGATTATAAATGACCAGTTTGTCTTGAATTATGAGCTGGGCGCGGTAAATAATTACTCAGAAATTCAAAATAACTTTAAAGTATTACAAAAATATACCAAAGAAGAGATTAAAAATATAACTTAAGAAGATTACATTAACGGCCCGTTCATGGGTCGTTATACATTTCCCGGAGAAAAAATGCTATACGAAACCTACATCGCTAAATCCAGATATGCCCGCTACATTGATGCTAAGAAGCGTCGAGAGAATTGGGATGAAACTGTTGAGCGTTATTTTGATTTTTTAGAAAATCATTTACAACAGAAACATAATTACGAATTATCTGAATCGATGAGAGCAGAATTACAGAGTGCTGTTACAAATTTCGAAGTTATGCCTTCTATGCGAGCATTAATGACTGCAGGTAGAGCATTAGAACGTGATAATACAGCTGGTTATAATTGTTCTTATTTGCCAATTGATGATCCGAAAGCGTTTGATGAAGCAATGTTTATTTTATTGTGTGGCACCGGAGTAGGTTTTAGTGTAGAAAGACAATATATAGCAAAATTACCCGAAGTACCTGAAAAGATTTTTGACAGTGAATCAACAATTGTCGTATCTGATAGTAAAGAAGGTTGGGCTAAATCGCTACGCCAGGTTATTGCAATGTTATATTCCGGTGAAGCACCGAGATGGGACGTAAGTAAGGTTCGTGCAGCAGGCGCTAGACTAAAGACCTTCGGCGGAAGAGCATCAGGCCCAGAACCTTTGGTAGAATTATTTAAATTTGTGGTAAAAGTATTTAAGAATGCTCAAGGCCGTAAATTAAACAGTATCGAATGTCACGATATTATGTGTAAGGTGGGCGAAGTGGTTGTAGTTGGTGGAGTTCGTCGTTCCGCTATGATCTCTTTGTCCAACCTTTCTGATGATCGTATGCGTAATGCTAAGACAGGTTCGTGGTGGGAGACACAAGGACAACGTGCTTTGGCTAATAATAGTGCATGCCACACAGAAAGACCCGACGTTGGTATCTTTATGAAAGAATGGTCTTCACTTTATGAGTCAAAATCAGGTGAACGCGGTATCTTTAATAGAGAAGCAGCTAAGAATATTGTTAAAATGAATGGTCGTCGTAGTCCTGACTTTGAATTTGGTACTAATCCTTGTGCAGAAATTATTTTACGTCCTTATCAATTCTGTAATTTGACTGAAATAATTGTTCGTGCAACAGATACATTAGAAGATTTGCTAAGAAAAGCTCGTATTGCAACAATAATGGGCACATTTCAGTCAACAATGACACATTTTCCGTATTTACGTAAGATATGGAGAGATAATACAGAGCAAGAACGCTTACTTGGTGTGTCAATGACAGGTATTCTTGATAATCACTTACTTAATAACCCCACTGACGACGGATTACCTGCTCGTCTCGAGGCATTAAAGACTCTTACTATAGATACAAATGCAGAATTAGCGGCTATTTTAGGTATTCCAGCTTCTGCAGCAATTACAGCGGTAAAACCATCCGGTACGGTATCTCAGTTAACAGATACAGCAAGCGGTATTCATCCACGCCATGCTGCTTATTACTATAGACGTATCCGTGGTGATATTAAAGATCCACTTACTAAGGCTATGATGGCAGCAGGCGTGCCACACGAGCCCGATGTTATGAAACCCGGTAGCACTATGGTGTTTACCTTCCCGAAGAAGGCACCAGAAGGCGCAGTTCTCCGTTCTCAACTAGATGCTATCAAGCATTTGAATCTATGGCTTGTTTATCAGCAACATTATTGTGAGCATAAACCATCTGTAACCATCTCGGTAAGTGAAAGAGAATGGCCAGCAGTTGGTGCCTTTGTATGGGATCACTTTGATGAGATGTCCGGTGTATCATTCTTGCCATACGACGGCGGCGATTATAAGCAAGCACCTTACGAAGATTGCACACAGGCAGAATTTGAAGCATTATCGGCTAAGATGCCAAAGAGCATTGATTGGGATGCTATAGTTGAGATGGAAGATAATGTGGAAGGCACACAGATGTTAGCTTGTACAGCTGGCGGCTGCGAAATTTAATTTTGAGTATTTGTGTTCCTAATATTGTATGTGTATAATCACTAAAAACGTTAATAACAAGGATTAAAATGTTAACACAAAAACAGAAAGACACACCATATATAGGCGTATTTAAATTATCTACAGGGGAAGAGATTATAGCTAGTGTTGTTGAAGAAACATCAGCAGGATATGTAATTAAAAATCCATTATGTATGGTACCTACACAAAAAGGTTATCAATTTGCACCATTATTGATGATGGCTGATCCAAGTAAACCTGTTACATTAAATGGGTCATTGGTTGTAGCAACTACACAACCTGTCACAGAATTAGAGGGCCAGTATGAGAGTCTTACAACTGGAATTGCCCTACCGCAGAAGAGCTCAATCATAACTTAACACACAAGGAATATATGTCAACACGAACTGCTCCAAAGACTCCATACGAAATTAGACTTGATCTACTCGAACTTGCTCGCGATATATTACAATCTCAGCATGATGCCAAAGCTGTGCTGACAGCCGGAAAAACTGCTCCTACTACAGAAGAAGTTATTACCGAAGCTGAAAAGATGAATGCATTTATCTCCAAGGCAAGCCAATCTCATTAAACTTGACAATCCGGTGTTGATACAATAAAATGTGTCAACACCGGATTCTCTTATGTATAAACGTATCAGTAAAACACTAAAAAGATTTAAATCTTGGATGAAATTTGATCCGCCAGGATCAATGACATCAAAAGGTTGGCGCCTTTTTGACGAAGAATTTAAAGAAAAGGCACCAATTCGACATTGGTTTAAAACAAGTTTTAAGAGAGCAGTTATATATCCGGTTATGTGGAAATATAAGGATATCAAATATTGGATTCTATATAGAACAACTCGTCAATACCATAAATTAGATTCAGGATTGAAGCCGGGATACTACGAAATTGATACTTTAATGTTAAATGTTAATTTTAACATGTTAAAAGATTTTGTTGAAGTAGAACAAGCAATACACACATATTGGTGGTCAGAGGATAGTAAGGCTGCTAGTTGGTGCGAGAAGCATATGCCTTTTTATTTTAAGTTCTACCCGTTTAGACGACCCGACTTAGGTATAAAGCACCTTGATTGGGCCGCTACCTTAGATGATCCAAAGTTACCTCCACACGAACGAAGTGATAGACAGGCAGCAGATGCAAGGGAAATTAAAATTCTATATAAATGGTGGGTAGAAGAAAGACCTGCTCGTAAAGAAATAGAACATACCCCTTATGACGATCAAGGAATGGGTTCTCTAGGTTGTTTTGATGATGACTTTGATAGGGAGGCCGAAGACTTCAAAACTCATATTGCATCTATGGAGCAAGGTAATAAACAAGAAGAAGATTGGCGCGAAGAAGACACAGCAATGTTGATTAGACTCATTAAAATTCGCCAAAGCCTATGGACCTAAATATCCCGCCTGATCTCGAACACGAGATGGAACATGATGCTATAGTAATTTCTTACCTTGAAAATATAGATATAGCAAGACAATTTTATGCCGCATTATGTAATATGCGATGGAAGAAAGAAGACAATCGCCCCGAAGATCAACAGATTATAGATAAGTTGAAAGGTGTAGATTCAACTGTCTGGTCAGTTGGTTGGAGAGGTTCGGGTGGAATCATTGCGGACATTCGTAATAGACACTATAATACAGCAGAAGACTATATGAGTTTTTATTGCAGCGGAAATGAAGGGTTTGTTTCCGACTTGGTTAATGAGTGTTTTAAACGAATGGGGTGGAAACAATTTCCATGGGACGATGACTTTCTCTAATTTAGCAAATCATGTAAGGAATAAATTTAATGGGATGCTGGTATTCGGTGATGTTCATGCCGATTACGAATCCTTTAAGCGTGCCTATGAGTACGCAATCGCCCATAATTATTTTCTTATGTCAATCGGGGACTTGGTAGATCGCGGTTCAGGACCGTATCAGGTTGTATCTCGTATGGCCGAACTAGCTGAGGTTGGTAAAGCAGGACTCACTATCGGGAACCACGATGATAAATTCAATCGTTTCTATAAAGGTGCTAAAGTAAGCTTCTCAGTGGATGCTAAGAATACATTAGCTAATGTAGGAGCAGAAAAACAGTACGATTTTCTGAAAATGTATTCGACTCTTGTTGAAAGACCTATGTTTTCTTCAATGTTTCATACATTCGATGACATTACATTAGTTCATGCAGCGAGTCATGCGAGTATGTGGGATTCTACTATAAAGTTTGGCAGTGAAGCACGTTCACGAGCCTTATATGGTGAAGTAAATGGAAAAATGAATGAGAGAGGTTTTCCTATGCGATTCTATAATTGGATAGAGGATATTCCTATGGGTAAGACCGTTGTAGTAGGGCACGATTGCTCACCGATCTTCAATGTAGATATAACAGAACCTATGGTAAAAACAAATAGCAAGGGCGGCCGCGCAGTTTTTATCGATACCGGTTGTGGTAAACATGGAATCTTAAGCGGCGTAGTCGTTACTCACGATAAGAAACATTTTAAGATCGGTGATTTTGTTAAATTTAACGAAAACGCAGAATAATTTGACATCTATGCTGTCGAAGTGTATTATTACAACTGTTGCAGCTATTAGGGCAGTAACAAATTTTTAACCCGGAGAAATTTATGACAACAAACACAAAGAAATTGGTAAAGATTGACAAGACCGTTACGTTTATTGCTGTACCTAACAGTAGCCTTATCGAGTCTTATGCCCGCGCAGCTGGCGATTTGGCACTGAAGCTGAAGAATGGTTCTACTTACATCTATAAGGGTGTTGATGAAAAGACATTCAAGGGTTTTGTTGATGCCGCATCCAAGGGCAAGTATTTTGGTGCCAGCATCCGTAACAAGTTCGTTGCTGAACAGGCTGAGTAATTATTTAATGGATTGTATAGGAAACTATACAATCCTTTTATAATGAATAAAGGCATAATTGGCGTAACAGCCGGTAGTTTCGACTTAACACACGCCGGACATTTTCTAATGTTTGAAGAATGTAAAGGTAACTGTGATTATCTAATTGTATTACTTCAAACTAATCCCCACACCGATCGACCAGATAAAAATATTCCTGTACAAAGTACACATGAACGGTATCTACAGGTTCGTGCTTGCAAATACATCGATGAGGTTGTGGTTTACGAGACAGAACAAGATCTGTATAATTTACTTTGCTCAATCAAGTTTGATAAACGATTTATTGGATCAGATTGGCAAGGGAAACCATTTACTGGGCATGATATTACCGGTATGATGGAGAAGGTAGTTTTTAATTCTAGAAATCATGGATTCTCAACTAGCAGTTTACGAAAAAGAGTATATGAAGCAGAAAATAGCAAACTTATCTAAGTGGAACATTAGCATTGAGTATGGTCCAGTTGCAGCAGATGTTCATCACATCGTGGTTGATGCTGCAAACTCAGAAGAGGCTTTAATTAAGGCTGAAAAATGGGCCAAAGATAACAATGTAAAGAGTCCTATGTTTAGCGAACTGTATGAAGATTCATACGACGACTTCTTAGAATGGACACCCGAAGAGGAAGAAGAGTTTCTACTTATAGTTAGTAAATCGACTAATATTGACGAAAGTTAATTATGGAATTTTTACGTTTTATTAAGTGGCAATGGAATCGTATAAACAGAGATGATAAAGCATTCTATGTATTATTGTTAATAGTTGTTGCATCGATCGGGTATACCTGGTATATTGGTTCCACATTTATAACAATATTATTGACTGCCTTTGGTATATTTATACTCGGGGTAGCAATATGGTATCTATTTATTGCAACAGAAAAACAGTGGAATCTGTATAAGAAGATAAAAGAACAAGAAGCCGAAGAGATTGTTCGTAAACTACGTGGCAATAATTATTCGACGCCCCCGGGCACAGGGTTCTATTGACCTAAACAGTGCCTTTAATTTATAATAAAGGCTAAATAACAGTAGTAGAGATAGACTTTACTATATTATTAAACAACATAGGATTTATGTTATGACAAAACAGTATCATACACTTGTATTCATCGGCCGCTTTCAACCGGTCCACAACGCTCATACAGAAATTATCCGTAGAGCAAGCAAACTCTCCAAACAAATTATTATCATTGTCGGTAGTGCCAATCAACCACGGACTTATAAGAATCCGTGGACAAGCAAAGACCGCCAGAACATGCTCGAAAATGTTCTGAACTATATAGTTCCGGAAACCGAATGTGCAGTTCGCATAGAGCATAATGTAGACACAATTTATAACGATACAGCATGGGCTGGTCGCATTCAGTCTATTGTGGCAAAACATACACAGCCCGGTGATAAAATTGGTGTGATTGGTCACAAGAAAGATAGCACTTGTTTCTATCTTGATATGTTTCCGCAGTGGGAACAAGTTGAAGTACCACTATTGGAGCCACTCAACGCTACAAATATCCGTGATCTTTACTTTCGCCGAGATGCTAATATGCACTTTATTCAAGGTGTTGTGCCACAACCTGTGTTTAGATTACTCGAAGGTTGGAAAGATACACCAGAATATGAACAAATTATCCGTGAACGAGAATTTGTTGAAATGTATAAGAAGCAATATTCGAGCCTACCATACGAACCGGTATTTGTAACAACAGATGCAGTGGTAATATGCTCCGGGCACGTGGCAATGATCAAACGCCGCAGCGAACCTGGTAAAGGTTTGTGGGCATTACCGGGCGGATTCTTAAATGCTGCTACAGACAAGAGTGTCGTAGACGCAATGATTCGTGAATTACGCGAAGAGACAGGTATTAAGGTACCTGCCCCTGTACTTTTAGGCAGCATTAAGGATTCGCGTGTGTTTGACGCAATAAACCGTAGTGCTAGAGGCAGAACAATAACGCACGCCTTTAAAATTCTATTGCCAGACGGTCCACTACCTAAAATTAAAGGTATGGATGATGCAGTCAAGGCAGAATGGATCCCAATTAGCGAAATAGATAGTAATGTATGTTTCGAAGATCATTTCGAAATTATTAATCACTTTTTGGGGAACTAAAATGAGAAATAAGATACCAACTGGCTACCTCTTTACAGTCGATGGATTACGTGGCGAACTCGAAACATTATCTATCGGAGACTACGGAAAATCACGAAACATAAAAGCTGATTTTCTCGGATTTCCAAATGAAATCAACGGAGTTGCAAATGGCAATTGTTTGCCCTTATCTGAAAAATGGGTGATCACACTCTCAACGCAATATGGTTGTATCCAAAACTGCCGATTTTGCGATGTGCCAAAGATTCCATTTAAGGGTAATGCATCCTTCGACGATCTTAAGTTACAGTTTTATGAGGCAGTAAAATGTTTTCCCGAAGTTCATTATACTGACCGGTTGAATATTCATTTTGCTCGGATGGGCGAACCTATTGTTAATGATCATGTTTTCAACTTCGCAAGATGGTTATTTACTAACAAGCATATTATTCAGCAAGAGTTAAATCTCCGTACCGAAGTTATTCATCCTGTTCTAACTACTTCGTTACCGAATAAGTTTAAGCACAATGAAGCGAGATTAAATGAATGGTGCCAGATTAAAAATGAGCTATATAATGGCCAGGCAGGATTACAGTTGAGCATAAATTCAACTAGTGAGGAACAACGAAATGATATGTTCGCGTGTGGGCAGCTAACCCTTAAAGAAATATCCGATATTGGAAATCGACTGCCTGATCCTATCGGCAGAAAATATTGTTTGAATTTTGCTTATAGCACTAACTACGAAATAGATGCTAATAAGCTATTGGGTCTTTTTGATCCGAATAAATTTATGGTGAAGATTACTCCGATCCACAATAATGACGCATGTAGGAAAAACAACATTAAAACTGTTGGCGGATATGACTCCTATCTACCGTATAAGACGGTAGAGGAATCACTTAAACTGGCAGGCTACGATGTGTTAGTTTTTGTTCCTTCGATGGACGAGGAACAAGGATTAGTTACGTGCGGGAATTTGGTATTGTCCAAAAAATTGACCTAATATAGTAATAGTGCTATAATAAGTCATGGTAAGAAAAGTCCCGACGATAGAGTTGGGCATTTAAATAAAGGAACTTTATTATGAAACTCTCTAAAAACATTATTTTAAATTCTGACTCGTACAAATATAGTCAGTTCAATCAATACCCTAAAAATACCGAATATGTGTATTCATACATTGAATCACGGGGCGGTGCATGGAACGCTACAGTCTTTTTCGGACTGCAGGCATTTATTAAGGAGTATTTGACTACTCCAATCACAAAGGAAGATATCGATGTCGCAGAAGCCATCATCACTGCTCACGGTGAACCGTTTTATCGGGAAGGGTGGGAATATATTCTTACGGCGCACGAAGGTCGTCTTCCAGTCGTCATTAAAGCGGCCCCAGAAGGTTGTCTCATACCAACGAAGAACGTATTAGCAACAATCGAAAACACTGACCCGAAGTGCTGGTGGTTGACTTCATTTCTGGAAACAGCAATTCTTCGCGCAATTTGGTATCCTACTACTGTAGCAACAAATAGTTACGAATCGAAAAAAATCATCCTCAACGCATTGGAGAAAACAGGTGACCCTACTCTTATTGATTTTAAGCTTCACGACTTTTCGGCAAGGGGTGTTTCCAGTTTAGAAACTGCCGGACTTGGTTCCATGGCTCATCTGATCAACTTTAGGGGAACTGATACGGTGACTGGATTGCTATATGCAAGGGAATACTACGGAGAGGATATGGCAGGATGGAGTATCGCAGCCTCAGAACATTCCACAATTACGAGTTGGGGCAAAGATCACGAAACGGATGCTTATCGTAACATGATCAAATTGTTTGGAAAGCCGGGCGCAATGTTCGCCTGCGTAAGCGATAGTTATGACATCTACGAAGCCTGCAAAGTATGGGGTACCGTTCTAAAAGACGATGTTATTGCATCCGGTGCAACCCTGGTTGTTCGTCCTGATTCGGGTAATCCTAGTGATGTTGTAGTCAGGTGCCTTTACATATTGGAAAAATACTACGGTTCGGTAACAAATGCCAAAGGATATCGTGTTCTAAATAACGTGCGGGTTATACAAGGCGACGGGATTGACCATTCGAGCATCCGAAGTATTTTATTTTGTATGGATATTGCTGGATTTAGCGCAGATAATGTTGGTTTTGGACAAGGTGGGGGACTTTGTCAAATTGTGAATAGAGACACCATGCGGTTTGCCTGCAAATGTTCATCTATTGGTATTCGTGAAAACGACGAATTAGTATGGAAAGATGTGTACAAAGACCCGATTACAGATTCTGGAAAGAAATCAAAGCGCGGACGAGTAACTTTGATGAAAGATTCGAGGGGTGAATATTACAGTGGGGTAGAGGACTGGACACCGAGTGAATTGATTGAGGTATTTAAGGATGGTAAATTGCTGAAAGAATATACTTTCCAAGAAGTGCGAGACAATGCCAAAAAATAATTATACAATAGACCACTTTACAATTAGATTGTAACCGGAATT
>SERZ01000058.1_pt1 | contig 62147 bp, 58 predicted proteins | sample 3171461 | NCBI WGS metagenome assembly SERZ01 (sample SAMN06051861, study PRJNA518727) | freshwater metagenome | biome: subpolar coniferous forest; feature: holomictic lake; material: water; isolation source: holomictic Lake 227, 6 m depth | place: Canada: near Kenora, Ontario | collected... | reverse complement strand
TCTATAGATGCTTTCCCGTCCAACTAAATTCTTGACCCAAGTCAATTTGACGCAATTCATGTTGTCAGTTCACAACGCATGAATTCGCTTTACTTTGCATATTCTGCTGTTTTTTTAAACAATTTTTACGCTTTTCAAAAGTCATTGTTGACTCCCTGATTTTTGTCCGCTGGTGACGGCCGTTAAGATTGCCCGTTTGTTCCACTGGAGTTTTTAGCATGAGTATTACGACCGTCGGCATTATTGGCGCAGGCACCATGGGCAACGGCATTGCGCAGGCATGCGCCGTTTCTGGCATCAACGTGGTCATGGTCGACATTTCGGACGCCGCCGTGGCGAAAGGCATTGCCGCCGTCTCCGGCAGTCTGGACCGCCTTGTCAAGAAAGAAAAGATCACTGCCGCCGACAAAGAATCCGCCATGGCCCGCGTCAAGGGCAGTACCAACTATGACGAACTGAAAGCCGCCCAACTGGTCATCGAAGCGGCAACTGAAAATTACGACTTAAAAGTCAAAATTCTCAAGCAAATCGATGCCTTGGTTGCGCCAGAAGTGATTGTGGCGTCAAACACCTCGTCAATTTCCATCACCAAGTTGGCGGCCGTCACCTCGCGCGCCGACCGTTTCATCGGCATGCACTTTTTCAATCCTGTGCCGATGATGGCACTGGTTGAAATCATTCGCGGCCTTCAAACCAGCGATGCAACGCACGATGCAGTGCATGCCATGGCCAAGGTGCTGGGCAAAACGCCCATCACGGTCAAAAATGCACCGGGTTTCGTTGTCAACCGCATTTTGATACCCATGATCAATGAAGCACTCTTCGTTTTGGCAGAAGGCTTGGCCACAGCAGAAGACATTGATGCCGGTATGAAATTAGGCTGCAATCAACCGATTGGCCCCTTGGCGCTGGCCGACATGATTGGTCTGGACGTGTGCTTGGCGGTGATGGATGTTTACTTAAGCGAATACGGCGACAGCAAATATCGCCCTTGCCCACTCCTGAAAGAAATGGTGGCGGCTGGCCGTTTGGGTCGTAAATCTGGACAGGGCGTTTACAAATACTAAGCCGGAGTCGAACTTGTAGCACTTGCACACAGGCCAAACCCTGTGTGCTGCTTGAGGCATTTCAAGATTGTGGATAAATTCTTGATAAATTACAATCCGGGTCGCAGTAATTTCAATTTATCCACAGAAACTAATACCAATAATGACAGAGGGACAACACGCCAGCCAGGCTGGATTTTCAGGCCAGGGCGCTGGGCAAAGCTTGTGGCAAACCTGTATCGATCAATTGGCTCAGGAACTACCTGAACAACAATTCAATACCTGGATCAAACCGCTCTCGGCTCAGGTCACTGATGACCTTTCCAAAGTCACTATTTTTGTTGCCAACCGGTTCAAACTGGACTGGATCAGGGCCCAATATAGCAATCGTATTTCCAGCCTTCTTGAAAAGTATTCTGGCCAGTCGGTGCAAATTGAGTTAGCACTTGCTCCTCGTGAAGCCCCCGCCAGAACTCATTCTCTTCAGCGAGCCGTTGAACCCATTGCGATGGAAGAGACGAGCGAACCAGGTGAAGACCGTGCACAAAACGACCATAAAAATCGCCTTAACTCTGCACTGACCTTTGACACCCTGATCGAAGGTACCGCCAACCGCATGGCACGCGCCGCCGCCATGCATGTGGCAGGTATGCCGGGGCACTTGTACAACCCACTTTTCATCTATGGCGGCGTCGGTCTGGGCAAGACCCATTTGATGCACGCGGTGGGCAACCGGCTGCTAGCAGACATGCCGTCGGCCAAAGTTCTCTACATCCATGCTGAGCAGTTTGTCTCGGATGTGGTTAAAGCTTACCAGCGCAAGACGTTTGATGAATTTAAAGAGCGCTATCACTCACTGGATCTGCTGCTGATCGATGACGTCCAGTTTTTCGCCAACAAAGAACGCACGCAAGAAGAGTTTTTCAATGCGTTCGAAGCCTTGCTGGCCAAAAAGTCTCACATCGTGATGACAAGCGACACCTATCCCAAAGGCCTCACGGACATCCATGAGCGCTTGGTTTCACGTTTTGACTCCGGACTGACGGTCGCCATTGAACCGCCTGAACTGGAGATGCGGGTCGCCATTCTGATCAACAAAGCCCGGGTGGAAGGCATTGATATGCCGGAAGAAGTTGCGTTTTTCGTGGCTAAAAACGTGCGCTCCAACGTGCGCGAACTCGAAGGCGCGTTGCGAAAAATTCTGGCTTACTCCCGCTTTAACCAGAAAGAAATTTCGATTTTATTGGCCCGGGAAGCCCTGCGTGACTTGCTGTCAATTCAAAACCGTCAAATCTCGGTGGAAAACATCCAGAAAACGGTGGCTGATTACTACAAGATAAAAATCGCTGACATGTATTCCAAGAAGCGCCCCGCCAGCATTGCCCGACCACGCCAGATCGCCATGTACCTGGCGAAAGAGTTGACGCAAAAAAGTCTTCCGGAAATCGGCGAACTATTTGGTGGGCGCGACCACACCACCGTCTTGCACGCCGTGCGGAAGATTGGCGGCGAGCGCCAGCAAATGACCGAACTGAACCAGCAACTCCATGTGCTGGAGCAAACGCTCAAAGGCTGACAGTAACAATAAAAGTGGAAAATGGCAGGATTTGCATATCGCTTTTTCTGCTCGATATTGGTTTGAATTTAAGACACTAAAAAGAGGTTGACATGATCGTCCTGAAGGCCACCCAAGACAAAGTTTTATCAGTACTGCAATCGGTCGCAGGTATTGTTGAACGCCGGCACACCCTGCCCATCCTGGCCAATGTGCTGATTCGAAAGACCGGCACTTCGCTCCAACTCACCACCAGTGACCTGGAAATACAGATTCGCACCACGGCCGTCATGGAAGGCGACGAAGGCGACTTCACCACGACTGTGGGCGCCCGCAAATTGATCGATATTCTGCGTACCATGCCCGCAGACCAGACCGTTTCGCTGGAATCAAGCGCCAGCAAACTCATCCTCAAGGGTGGCAAGAGCAAGTTCACTTTGCAAACGATGGTCGCAGAAGACTTTCCGTTGGTTCAGGAAGCTGCCAACTTTGGCCCGGTGTTCAGCGTGCCGCAAAAGACCCTGAAAGACTTGCTGAGCCAAGTGTCGTTTGCCATGGCGGTGCACGACATTCGCTACTACCTCAACGGCATTTTGTTTGTGGCAGAAGGCAATCAACTAAGCTTGGTTGCCACCGATGGCCACCGTCTGGCCTTTGCCTCGGCCACGCTGGACGTCGAAGTTCCCAAGCAAGAAGTTATTCTGCCGCGTAAAACTGTGATCGAGTTGCAACGACTTTTAAGCGACGCGGACGGCGCCATCGACATGCAGTTTGCCAATAACCAGGCCAAGTTCACTTTTGGCGGGATGGAATTCGTGACCAAACTGGTCGAGGGCAAGTTCCCTGACTACAACCGCGTGATTCCCAAAAATCACAAAAACAGCATCACGCTGGGTCGAGCCGCCTTGCTCGCCACCTTGCAACGCACTGCCATCCTGACCAGCGACAAGTTCAAGGGCGTGCGCCTGAACCTGGACCCCGGCACCCTGCGCGTGGCGTCCAACAACGCAGAGCAGGAAGAGGCCGTCGATGAGCTCGACATTGATTACGGTGGCGACAGCATCGAAATTGGCTTCAATGTCACCTATCTGATTGATGCGCTGACCAACATGAGCCAGGACATGGTCACGCTGGAACTGTCGGACGGCAACAGCTCGGCCTTGTTCACCATTCCCGACAACGCCACCTTCAAATATGTGGTGATGCCGATGCGTATTTGAGTCCGGTTCTTGTAGCCCTTGAGAATTTATTAAATCCACTGATTAGATCGCCATGACCGAAGAAAACAAGCCAGTTCAGACCCCAGAAAACGGCGAGGATGCCGTGAACACGGGCGAGGGAACCTCTGACAGCTCCAACTTCCAGCCCACCATCGACGCTCACCAAGAAGGCGCGTCAGAAGCCTATGGCGAAGGCTCGATCCAGATTCTGGAAGGCCTGGAGGCGGTTCGCAAACGGCCTGGCATGTACATCGGCGACACCTCAGACGGAACCGGCTTGCACCACCTTGTTTTTGAGGTGGTGGACAACTCGATCGACGAATCCCTGGCGGGCCATTGCGACGACATTCTGGTCACCATCCACTCCGACAACTCGGTGTCCGTGGTGGACAACGGGCGCGGCATCCCTACCGGAGTCAAGATGGATGACAAGCACGAGCCCAAGCGCTCGGCCGCTGAAATCGCCCTGACCGAACTGCACGCTGGTGGCAAATTCAACCAGAACAGCTACAAAGTCTCTGGCGGTTTGCACGGCGTGGGCGTGAGTTGCGTGAATGCACTCTCCAAAATGCTGCGCCTGACCATCCGCCGTGATGGCAAAGTGCACGTCATGGAGTTCAGCAAGGGCTTTGTGCAAAACCGCATCACCGAGATGGTGAACGGCGTTGAAGTGTCGCCCATGAAGGTGATTGGCACGACCGAAAAACGCGGCACCGAAGTGCACTTTTTGCCCGACCTGGAAATTTTCCAGACCAACACCGAATTTCATTACGAAATTCTGAGCAAGCGCCTGCGCGAACTCAGCTTTCTGAACAACGGCGTGCGCATTCGCCTGAAAGACGAGCGCAGCGGCAAAGAAGACGACTTCTCGGGCGCCGGTGGCGTCAAGGGCTTTGTCAACTTCATCAACAAAGGCAAGACGGTGTTGAACCCCAACATCTTCCACGCCATGGGCGACCGCCAGAGCGACCAAAACACCAACATCGGCGTTGAAGTGGCGATGCAGTGGAACAGCGGCTACAACGAGCAAGTGCTGTGCTTCACCAACAACATCCCCCAGCGCGACGGTGGCACTCACCTGACCGGCCTGCGCGCCGCCATGACACGCGTCATCAACAAATACATTGACGACAGCGAAATCGCCAAAAAAGCCAAGGTCGAAGTGACCGGCGACGACATGCGCGAAGGCCTGTGCTGCGTGCTGAGCGTGAAAGTGCCCGAACCCAAGTTCAGCAGCCAGACCAAAGACAAGCTGGTCAGCTCTGAAGTGCGGGGCCCGGTGGAAGACATCGTCAGCCGCCTGTTGCACGACTACCTGCAAGAACGCCCGGCCGACGCCAAGATCATCGTCGGCAAGATCATCGAAGCGGCGCGCGCCCGTGAAGCGGCCCGCAAAGCCCGCGACATGACACGCCGCAAAGGTGTGCTTGACGGCATGGGCCTGCCCGGCAAACTGGCTGACTGCCAGGAAAAAGACCCGGCGATGTGCGAAATCTACATCGTCGAGGGCGACTCCGCCGGCGGCTCTGCCAAGCAAGGCCGTGACCGTAAATTCCAGGCGATTCTGCCCTTGCGCGGCAAGATTTTGAATGTCGAAAAAGCCCGATACGAGAAGCTGCTGACCAGCAACGAAATTTTGACGCTCATCACGGCGCTAGGCACCGGCATCGGCAAGGCGGGCGGCACCACCGGCAACGACGACTTCAACGTCGCCAAACTGCGCTACCACCGCATCATCATCATGACCGATGCCGACGTTGACGGCGCCCACATCCGCACGCTGCTGCTCACCTTCTTCTACCGCCAGATGCCAGAGTTGGTCGAGCGCGGCCACATCTACATTGCCCAACCGCCCCTCTACAAAGTGAAGGCCGGCAAAGAAGAGCTCTACCTGAAAGACGCACCCGCACTCGACGGCTTTTTGCTGCGCATCGCGCTGGTCAATGCCTCTGTGCACACCGGTGGCGAAAACGGCACCTTGCTGAACGGCGACACCCTGGCTGAACTGGCGCGTAAGCACCAGACTGCTCAGGCCGTGATTGCCCGCTTGAAAAACTTCATGGATGCCGAAGCCCTGCGCTCCATCGCCGACGGCGTGGTGCTGAATCTCGACACCGTGGCCGATGCTGAAATCTCAGCCGCTGCGCTTCAAGCCAAATTGCCCGACGCCGAAGTGGCCGGTGAGTTTGACGTGCGCACTGACAAACCGATTTTGCGTATCAGCCGCCGCCACCATGGCAACGTGAAAAGCAGCGTACTGACGCAAGACTTTGCGCATGGCTCCGACTACGCCGCCCTAGCCGAAGCCGCCAAAACCTTCAAAGACCTGCTGGGCGAAGGCGCCAAGGTCATGCGTGGTGAAGGCGAACGCCAAAAAGAAGAAAAAGTTTCCGATTTCCGTCAAGCCATGGCTTGGCTAATCACCGAAGCCGAGCGCACCACCTCACGCCAGCGCTACAAAGGCTTGGGCGAGATGAACCCGATCCAGCTCTGGGAAACCACCATGGACCCCACCGTGCGCCGCCTGCTCCGGGTACAGATCGACGACGCCATCGAAGCCGACCGCGTGTTCACCATGCTCATGGGCGATGAAGTTGAGCCCCGCCGTGAATTTATTGAAACCAACGCCTTGCGTGCTGGAAATATCGACATTTGATGGGCAAAGATTTGCCGTTTTAGCGGCAAATCTTTGCAGATGCAGCTTGCCACTGCGGCAACAGACTTGTTAAAAAGGGTTCGATGGTGGCATCGAACCCTTTTCCATTTCATGAGACCGGTCGTGCTGCTACCTCGCTTTTGTTATAAGCAAAATAGCCTTCTAGCCCCCGTGTTACCTGCGCAAGTAGCTATTAATTTTGAAGCGTATTCATTACTTTGCCGTCACAGTCACCGGAATGGTCACCGTGGATGACAGCCCCAGCGAATCAACCGCCGAGACCTTCAGGCTGTAACTGCCCACCACTGGGCTTGGCCAAACGGCGGTCAGGGTCAAGCCACTCATCGAGAACGACATGCCCAGCGGAACACCGGAGATGGACACCGATATCCAGCTAATAGCACCCGAGTCGGTGATGCTGATCGTGCCCGTCAGCGGTTTTCCGAGTACGCCTTTCATAGCCAAGGCGGTGATCACAGGGCCAGCTGTGGCAATCTTTACGGTCATGACACCCTGACCGCTCAAAGCAGTCTTGGTGTCCTTGGCCACCACGGTCACAGCGAAGGTGCCCAGCACCGGGCTGGCCCAGCTGACCACACCCGCACTGCTGATGCTCATGCCAGCGGGGGCGCCCGTCAGCGTGTAGGTGACGGGGTTAGGGGCCACCACGGCTACGGTGAACGAGAGTGCCGCGCCGGGCTTGCCATTGATGGTGGCAACTGACACCACTGGGGGCAATGGCGCCGCAATGGCAATCGTGTAGACGCCCTGGCCGCTCAAGCCGGTTTTGGTGTCTTTGGCCATGGCGGTCACCGAGTAAGTTCCAGCCACAGGAACAGCCCAAGTGACCACACCTGTTGTGCTGACAGCCATCCCGACCGGCGCGCCACTCAAGGTGTACGTGACCGGATTGGAGGCGCTGACAGCCACGGTGAACGACAACGCCGTGCCGACCTTGCCGCTGATGGCGGCCGCAGTCACCACGGGGGCTGGTTGCTGGGCGATGGTGACGGTGTAGAGGCCTTGTCCGCTCAAAGCGGTTTGGGAGTCTTTGGCAATGACGGTGACTGGGAAGGTTCCCACCAAAGGTGTTGCCCACGTCACCACACCCGCAGCGCTAATGGCCATGCCGGCTGGCGCCCCGATCAAGCTATAGGTGACGGGATTCGGGGCGGTGACCGCCACAGTAAACGACAGCGCCGTACCCACCTTGCCGCTGATGCTGGCCGCCGTGACAACAGGGGCTGCTGCCACCGCAGTTGTACCCGACAAGACGCTCAGCAAACTGGTGACATTGGGGGTTCCCAAGCCCGACAGCGGGTCATAACCGACCTTGGCGGTACAGGTGGCACAGGTTCCATCGGTGCCTTTGGTGACATCGGCAAACACGCTGGCGTAGTTGCCGGGAACGGTTGCAATCTGGCCATACAGAACGGCATGCGGGGCGCCCAAAATGGGCTTGGCCACTTGGGCGCGGGTGGCGTTGGCGACGGCAATCAGGCCGGCCCATTGCGGGGTCGACAGGCTGGTGCCGCCCACGCTGAGCCAGCTCACGGTGGCGCTACCGGGCGAGAGTACTGCCACATATTGGCCTGAAGCGGGATCAGCATTGAAAGCTACGTCGGCCACGGTACGGCGTGCCAACGTGCCCATGCCCGGGACCGCATTGGTCTGGTAGCTGGGCGTTGGCGTGTAGAGGCTGGTGCCACCCCCAGTGCCCGACCAACTCACTTCTGAGCGGGCGCCGGTGCCGGTGTAAGTCAGGGTCGTGCCACCAACGGCCACCACGTTAGGAGAAACCGCAGGCCAGGAAACAGCCGCACCGGAGTCACCCGTGGCAGCCAGATAGGTCATGTTGGCGTTGCCAAAAGCGGCGTCCACCGAGGCGGTGTAGTTACCCTCGTTGGCACCAAAGCTCATTGACACGATGCCAGGGCCCATGACATTGGCCAGCTTGATGGCGCCCAATAGGCTGTTGAGCGAGGCATCGGCGGCTTCGATCAGGATGATGCGCGCCAGCGGTGCCGTGGCATGGGCCCACTGCACATCCAGCGTGATTTCAGTGGCCCAACCTGCGTCATAGGCGGGCGCTGCAGCGGTCATGGTGGCGCTGGCGGTGTTGTAGACGACAGAGAACTCGCAGGCGGTTTTGGAAGCCGTTGCCAACGGCAAACTGGCCGTTACGGCGATGGCCTTGGTGGTGCAAGCAGGCAACCCAAATTTTGTATTGAACGCCGCCAGCTCGGCCGCAATATTGGGGTCGTGCATCGCATCCACGATGTAGATCGTCTGCCCCGCGCCCATCTGCGCCGCTTGCGCCGTGGTCATTGTTGTGCCCGCAGCGGGGAGCAGGGGCAGGCCGTAAGCCGAACGAATCTGCGCCGGCGTGTAGGTTGAGATGACACCCGTGGCTGCCATCGGGGCAGCAGCGGCATCGGCCGACAAGACCACCGGCGCACGCTCGGCACGGTGGTGGCGGGCAGCCTTCATGGATTGGACCGTCAGGCGGCGGCTTGATAAATGTTCCACGTCAGCCGACAGGTGATGCTGATGGGGTCTGCGATGGGCTGAAGTGTCGTGGGTGACGGCATCGCCATCGTCGGGTGTCGACAGCAACGCGGGCGCCACGTGGAACAAAGGCTGCACCACCAAGGCCGCCGTCACGTCGGGCAAAGGTTCCACGGCCATGTGCAGGGTGGTGACACCGCTGGCCATCGGCGTGGCGACTTGCGGACTGTTCACTGAACTGTTTTCGCTATCGCCACCCCCACCGCATGCGCTCAGCAATGCGGCAGCGCAAACGGCCAATAAAGCACCGCGGTGGGCTGGCTTGAATTCAATAGATTTGTTTAGCATGACAACGTCGCTCCAGGTTGGGCGAGGGCCACGCTTGAACAACGTTTTTTGCTTGGCAGCAGCAACAAACCCGATGGGCTTGTCTTCACGTTGGCAACCCCGCTACCATGGCGCTTGCGCGCGTTAGGCCGGTGGCTTTGCGTCCCCAACTTTCGTCAGGTTTGCCCTCAATAATCCCAGCACATGCAGGAATTAATTTGGTAAGTGTATGTAATAGCGCTGCAAAAGTAAACTTTTTTTTTCATTTTTTTGAGTGAGCGCATTGACAAATCACCACAGTGAACCTGTAAAGCTGCACATCTGATGCGCGGACAATAGACGCATGAAACACGACACGATTCGCGCCGACGATGGCGAACTACTGCAAGTACACCTGATGGGCAGCGGCACCCCGATTCTTCTTTTGCACGGGTGGACGTCCAACCATGCCGCGTGGTCGCCCCTGCTGGAACCGCTGGGCGAAAACTACCGCCTGCTGCGCCCGGATGCGCGCGGTCACAGTGGTCAACCCCTTACCGTCAATCAGGCGCCGGATGTCAAACGCCTGGCGCGCGACGTCATCAACCTGCTTGATTTTTATGGCATCGAGCGGATTGCAGCGGTCGGTCACTCGATGGGCGCGTTGACGCTTTGGCAGTGCCTGCGCGATGTCGGCACCGACCGTTTTTCGCACCTCGCCTTCATCGACCAGTCGCCCAAACTACTGACCGACGCCACTTGGCAGAACGGCATTTACGGCAATTTCGACAGCGCCCACGCACAGCGCCTGCTGGACGACCTAGGCACTGATTTTCCGGAAGCGGTGCTGCGCTTGATCGCGCTGGGACTCAACTCCAAGGCGCGCGAAACCTACCTGCGCAACAGCTCAGGCTGGCGCGCCGCACGCGAGGCCTTGAACCGCATCGACCCGGCACCGGCCATCGCCATCTGGCAGTCGCTGGTGGCCGCCGACTACCGCGATGTGCTGCCCAAAATCGACGTGCCTACCTTGCTGGCCTACGGTACGGCGAGTAATTTCTACACCGCCGACACCGCCCACTTTGTGGCCAGTCAGATACCCGCTGCGCGCTTGAGCTTCTATGACGGCGCAGACCACTGCCCGCATCTGTTGCAACCTGATCGCTTTGCTGCAGAGCTGACCGAGCTGCTTAATCAATAAGCACCATTTAGGCTTCTAGCCCCCGTCCTACCTGCGCTAGCAGCTATTAGATATATAGCAAACCAACTGACATAACCGCGTCAGACCGGCGAGGCGTATTTGGCCAGAAAACCCCGAATATCCCGAAAATCGGGCAGGCGTTCTGTCAGGGTGTCGTGGTCCCAATCCCACCACGCGGTGGCGTCCAGCGCGTCGGCAATTGCCTTCGGAAAGCGCTGGCGAATCACCTTGGCCGCCACACCGCCAACGATGGCGTAAGGCGGCACGTCCTTGGTCACCACTGAATTGCTGCCGACCACGGCACCGTTGCCAATGCGCACGCCCGGCATGATGACCGCGCCGTGGCCGATCCAGGTGTCGTGCCCGATGACCACACGCTGACGGCGCCGCCACGCGAAAAAATCAGCCTCATCGGTATCGGCCATGCCGTACATCGTGGGGCGGTAGGTGAAGTGGTGCAGCGTCGGGTATTCCATCGGGTGAAAACCGGGGTTGATGCGCACCATGGAAGCGATGTTGGCGAATTTGCCGATGTCGGCCGACATCAGGTCGCCATAGGGCTGAACATAGGAATAGTCGTCAAGCAGGCAGTTTTCCATGCGTGTCTGCTCCCCCACTTGGGTGTAGCGGCCGAAGCGACAGTCTTTCACGATAGCGCTGGCAGCCAAGGTGGGGGCCCGCGACAAGCTGACGGCGCCGGGCAGGTTGTGGGCGGCAATAGTGGTGTGCGTCATGGTCAGTACGCCCGTTGGCCCGCGAGCCAGGTTTCCATCACGGTCGGCATGCCGGCGCGGTTCATGCGCACGCGCAGCAGGTCGGCGCGCACGCCGGGCGCGATTTCGCCACGGTCATTCAGGCCAATGGCGCGCGCCGGGTTGATCGTCACCGTGCGCGCTGCTTTGGGCAAGGTCCAGTTGTCCAACGCCCCCAGCATGAAGGTCGCCATCAACAGGCTGCTCGGCACATAGTCGGACGAGAAGATGTCCAGCAGGTCCAGTTGTGCCAACTCGGCGGCCGAGACGTTGTTGGAATGCGAGCCACCTTTGACCATATTGGGCCCGCCCATGATGATGGCCATGCCGACCTCGCGGGCCGCCTGCGCGGCGGCCACGGTGGTCGGGAATTCCGCCATGCTCACGCCTTCGAGAACGGCGAGTTGCACGTCGCTCAACAACGTGTCGTCATGGCTGGCCAGCGGAATATGGCGCTCACGGCTGGCTTTGACAATGACTTGGCGGTGCGGCAGCGCATAGGCTTGCTGGTCGGCTTTGCGCTGCGCGATCATGGCGTCGAACTCGGCTTCGTTGTAGCGCCCATTGCGCTCGGTGTAGCGGCGGTAGCTGGCCAGGTCGCGCCACTGGCGCTGGCCGGGCGTGTGGTCCATCACGCTCACCAGGCGCAGCAGCGAGTCATCCGCGTACTGGTGAAACACCTCCAGAATATCGGGCGCCGACACCTCGCAGCGCAAGTGCAGAAAATGATCCACGCGCATCAGGCCTTCGTCGCGGCACTGGTGCAGCGCGGCTATCGAGGTGTGCTGGGTCTGGCTGCGGGCGCCGCCTTCGTCCAGATCACCAATCACCACCGAATCCAGCACCGTGGTGATGCCGGCCGCCGCGCATTGCGCGTCATGCACCGTCATGGCGGAGTGAGCGTTCCACAGCACGCCGGGGCGCGGCGACAGGTGCTTTTCCAGGTTGTCGGTATGCAGCTCGACCATGCCGGGCATCAGCCAGTCGCCGGCCCAGTCTTCGGCACCGGCAACCGCCGTGTCACCGCGATCGACCGAGCGGATGAGCCCGTCTTCCATGTGCAGGCAGCCGATGAATTCTTCATTCAAGGCAATGATGCGGGCGTTTTTAATAAGGCGTGACTTCATGAAAATACTCCTGAAAATTCAAATAGGTTGGCGGTGCTGTTCAACATCGAAGCAGCGGGTGGCGACGGCTTCGCGCACTTCGTCGTCGTGAAAAATACCGACCACGGCGCTGCCTTGGGCACGGGCGGCGCGAATCAGTTCCACCACCACGCGCCGATTGTCGGCATCCAGCGAGGCGGTCGGTTCGTCCAGCAACAGCACCGGCGGTGTGGTGATCATGCCGTGGGCAATGTTGACGCGTTGCTGCTCGCCGCCTGAGAAAGTCGCGGGCGGCAAATGCCATAAATGCTCGTGCAGGTTCAGCCGCGTCAACCATTGAGCGGCTTGCGCCCGGGCGTCCTCGGGCGCCACACCCAAGCGGCGCAGCGGGTCGGCCACGATGTCGAGCGTGGACACACGCGGGATGACGCGCAAGAACTGCGAGACATAACCCAGCGTGCGTCGGCGCACCTCAAACACCTCGCGCGGCGCAGCGCTGGCCAGGCTGAGCCACGCGCCTTGATGGCGAATGCGCACATCGCCACGGGTGGCGCCGTAGTTGCCGTAGAGGCAGCGCAGCAGCGAGCTTTTGCCGCTGCCCGAATGTCCGGTCAGGGCCAGGCATTCGCCGGGGCGCACGCTCAAATCGATGCCGTCAAACACCGGCAACTTCAAGCCACCACGTCCGTGCAGCGTGAAGGTTTTGGACAGGTCAATGGTTTCAATCAGGGCGGTCATGGTGTCAGTACCGAGGAAACAAGCAGTTGGGTGTAGGCGTGTTGCGGGTCGTCCAGCACACGGTCGGTCAGGCCTTGCTCAACCACCTGCCCATCTTTCATCACCAGCATGCGCTGGGCCAGCAAGCGCGCCACGGCGAGGTCGTGCGTGACCACCACGGCGGCCAGTTGCAACTCATCCACCAGCTCGCGCAACAGGTCCAGCAGGCGCGCCTGCACCGACACATCGAGGCCGGTGGTGGGCTCGTCCATGAACACCAGGCGCGGGTTCGTCACCAAGTTACGGGCAATCTGCAGACGCTGCTGCATGCCGCCCGAGTAGGTGCCGGGCAGGTCGTCAATGCGACCGGTGTCCAGCTCCACGCGCGCCATCCACGACAGAGCTTCGCTGCGCAAGTTGCCGTAATGCCGCGCCCCCAGCGCCATCAGGCGCTCACCAATATTGGCGCCGCCCGAAACATTCATGCGCAGGCCGTCGCGGGCATGTTGCTCGACAAAACCCCAGTCGGTGCGCGCCAGCCAGCGCAGTTGCGCCTCCGACATTTCGGCCAGATCAAGCAGTTCACCGGTCCTGTTTTTGGGCTCGTCCTCATCAGGCGTTGGTGTCGGGGTTTGCGGCCGCACGTCGTAGTGCACCGAGCCTTCGTCGCAGGCATGGCGTGCTGCCAGCAAGCGCAGCAGCGTGCTCTTGCCGGAGCCGGATTCGCCGACCACCGCCAGCACCTCGCCGGGGTACAAATCAAAACTCACATCACGGCAGGCCCAGCGTGGCTGGCCTTGGTGCACAAAGGCCTTGCCCGCCTGGCGCACCGACAACAACACGTTGGGCTTCATGCCTGCTCCTCAGTCAGGGGCTCTAACGCCGCATACGGTTCAAGCTGTTCTACCGGCGCGGCCAGTGCGTCGTTCAAGGTCACCGCCAATTGCGTGCCGACGTGTCCGGCCTCGCGGCGCTCCTCGCAGTAGTCGCTGTCGGAGCAGACAAACAGGCGGCTACCGGCGTCGTCCACGATCATCTCGTCGAGGTAACTCTCAGTAGCACCGCACAGCGCGCAGGCATGGTCCCAGCGCTGCACTTCAAACGGGTGGTCTTCAAAGTCCAGACTGCGCACCGGGGTGTAGGGCGGGATCGCGTAAAGCCGCTTTTCACGGCCAGCGCCAAACAGTTGCAGGGCCGGGTTCATGTGCATCTTGGGGTTGTCAAACTTCGGGATAGGAGAGGGCGACATCAGGTAACGCTCGTTCACCATCACCGGGTAGTCGTAGCTGCGCGAGATGGCGCCGAGCTGCGCAATGTCTTCGTAGAGCCGCACATGCATCAGCCCGTATTCACTGAGTGCGTGCATCTTGATGGTCTCGCGCCGACTCGGCTCCAACCGTGACAACGGCTCAGGCATAGGAACCTGATACACCAGAATTTGTGCTTCGGTTAACGGCGTTTCCGGGATGCGGTGGCGCGTCTGGATCAGCGTGGCGTCACGTGTTTTCTCGGTGGTAGGCACGCCGGTGGTGCGGGCAAAAAAGCGCCGGATGTTGACGGCGTTGGTGGTGTCGTCGGCGCCCTGATCGATCACCTTGAGCACATCGCTCAGGCCGATGATGCTGGCCGTGATCTGCACACCGCCGGTGCCCCAGCCGTAGGCAAAAGGCATCTCGCGTGAGCCAAATGGCACCTGGTAACCAGGCACGGCCACCGCCTTGAGCAGCGCACGCCGGATGCGCTTCTTGGTGCGTTCATCCAGAAAAGCAAAGTTGTAATGTGTGTCCATCATGCAGCCTCCTGTGCAGCTTGGGCGTGGCGGGCGCGCAGCTTGCGCACCAGTTCCAGCTCGGCCTGAAAATCGACGTAGTGCGGCAGCTTCAAGTGCTGCACGAAGCCCGACGCCTCCACGTTGTCGGCGTGCGACAACACAAATTCCTCGTCCTGCCCGGGCGCGGTGCGCGGCTCGCCCAACTCATCAGCGCGCAGCGAGCGGTCCACCAGCGCCATCGCCATGGTCTTGCGCTCGGCCCCGCCAAACGCCAGCCCGTAGCCCTGCGTGAACTGCGGTGGCACCTCGCGGCTGCCGCTGAACTGGTTGATCATCTGGCATTCGGTGACTTCCAGATCGCCGATGTCAATCGCAAAACCCAACTCGTCGGGCACCAGTTCCACACTCACAAAACCTCGCCGGATTTCGCCCGCAAACGGGTGCGAATTGGCGTAGCCGCGCTGCGAGGAATAGCCCATCGCCAGCAACCAGCCTTCGTCCCCCCGGGCCAGTGCCTGCAAGCGCAAGGCGCGGTCCGCCGGGAACATGAGCGGGTCGCGCGTCAGGTCGCCGGGCGCGGCGGCGTCAAACGGTTGCGGGGTTTCCAGCAGCCCTTCGCGCGCCAGCAGGTCGTTGATGCGGGGCACGGTGGCGGGCGGCGACTCGAAAGCCGCGGGGGTTGGCGGGGCTTCAGGGGCGGGGCTGTCGCCTTCGGCCAGCAAGGCAAAGTCGAGCAGTCGCTGGGTGTAGTCATAGGTCGGCCCCAGCAACTGGCCGCCGGGCACTTCCTTGAAGGTGGCCGAGATGCGCCGTACAAGTGCAATGCGGGCGGTGTCGAGTGGCAGCGCGTAGCCCAGGCGTGGCAAGGTGGTGCGGTAGGCGCGCAACAAGAATATGGCTTCGACCAAGTCCCCGCTGGCTTGCTTGATGGCCAGCGCGGCCAGCTCCGGGTCGTACAACGAGCCTTCGCTCATCACCCGGTCTACCGCCAGCGAAAGTTGGGACTGAATTTGCGCCACCGACAGGGCGGGCAGCGTGGTGTCACCCCGACGCTGGGCCTCCAGCAGTTGCCAGGAACTCTCGATGGCGGCAGCGCCACCTTTGACTGCAACGTACATGTCAGACCTCTTCCAGATGGCGCACACGCGTGCTGCGTGGCAAACCCAGGGCGTGTTCGCCACAGGTAAAAATGATGTCCACGCCTTGCGGAAAGCTCGCGTGGTTGGCCTGCCATTGCGACCAGAAATCAAACGGCAACCCTTGCAGGCCGACCAGTTGCGTCTCCTGAATTCCCGGTCCGGTCCAGGCCATCAGCGGGCCACTTTCCAGGTGCGGCACCTCGATCAGCACCGTACTCGAAAACTCGGGCGAAGCCGCACTGCCCTGTGCAAAGTCGGCCAGCACCACCGGTTGCGCCAAGTTGGTCACCACGGCAAAACCAGCCGCTGCTGTCGGTTCGGCCACAGGGGCTCCGGTATGAAAACGCAGCCACTGCGGCACTTCGTTATCTCCGTGCTGCCAGCGCACCGGGGTTTCGTCGTCGCACAGGCTCAACAGCAAGCGCGCCATCGCGCCACCGAGGGGCACTTGCGCCAACGCGGGGCCAATCGAGCGGACCTGGCCGGGTCGGGCCAGCGCGTCCAGCACCGCGCGAAACGCCTGCTGGCTGTCATGCACCGGGTCAAGCAGACCGGCCGCCAGCAAAGGGCTTGTGTTCATGTTGCTCATGCCTCGCCTCGTACAAAAGTAAAAAATTCCACCTTGGAGCCGGCCACCGCCTGTTGCTTAAGCGCCCGGGCTTGCGCCTGCGCCAGCGCCAGCGGCGCAATCAAAGTGCGCTGCAAGGTGTCGTGGTGCTGCGGGTCTTGCAGCAAGGCGTCGAACGTAGCGGCCAGCTCGGCCCGGCGCTTGTCGCGGCCCAGCGCATAGGCCACGCCCAGCGGGCCGTCGCCCACCCGCACGGCGCAACGCACCACGCTGGCCTCGCCCAGGTTAAACGGGTTGCCCGTGCCGCCAATGCGCCCGCGCAGCATCAACATGCCAACCTCGGGTGGGCGCACCGGGTGCCGCACCAGCAGTGGCTGCACATGCGGCAAATAGTCTTTGAGTTGCGCCAGACTGGCGCGGGCCAGCACAGCCAGCCATGTTTTTCGCGCGGCGTGAAGATCGCTTGATTTATCGCTTGTCATACAGATGTCTAAATCAGTTGCTAAAGTGAACACAAGCCGCTAGTTCACTACGGCAACATGAAATATTTATGACATCCGCGGTAGACCTGGCCCGGTCGCTGGCAGTTTTAACTATTGTTTTAATAGCTGCTTACGCAAGCAACACGGGGGCTAGAGGCCTATTTGGCTTAAAAATTGGCCCATCAACCAGAAAGATTTATGCCTTTTGGACAACTCATCTCCCATGCCCCCGGCCGCCGCAGCGGGGTCTCGGTGTGGCGACAGATTGCCGACACCCTGACCACCGAGATTCGCGACCGCACCTACGCCGCCACCGGTCGCCTGCCGGGCGAGGTGGAGTTGTCGGCCCGTTTTGCGGTGAACCGGCACACCTTGCGCCAAGCCGTTGCCGCGCTGCAAACCGAAGGCCTGATTCGCATTGAACCTGGTCGGGGCATGTTTGTGCAGCATGAGTTGCTGGACTACGCGCTCTCACGGCGCACCCGCTTCAGCGAAAACCTGCTGCGCCAGGGTTTTCTGCCCAGCAAGCAACTGCTCACCGCGCTTGAGATGCCAGCGCCGGAGCGCGCTGCGCGCGAACTCAAACTGCCCCCCGGCGCCAACGTGCTGATGGTCGAAACGCTGGACGAAGCCAATGACGCCCCCATTGGCCTGGCCACCGCCTACTACCCGGCGCTGCGCTTTGCCGGCTTGCTGGAGATGCTCTCGCAAGGCACCCGCACCACCGACATCCTCAAACATTTTGGCGTGCAGGACTATGTGCGCGAGCAAAGCCGCATCACCACCCAGATGCCCAACGACGAGACCGCCCGCCTGCTCAAGCAGCCCACTTCGCGCCCGCTGTTGTGCGTGGAGAGCCTCGATGTGGACATGGACGGCACGCCCATCAAGTACGGCGAAACCGTTTTTTGTGGCGACCGGGTGCAGTTGGTGGTCAATACCGGGATTGAGGCATGAGTGCGCGTTACGCGGTTTACTATGGCCCTGCGCTTGGCTCGCCCTGGTGGAATTTTGGCGCGCATTGGTTGGGGCGCGACGAGTCGACGGGGAAGGATTTGCCGCAACCGCTGCTGGCGCAGTTCACCCCGGTCGAGCTTCGGTTGATCACCACCTCGCCCCGCCGTTATGGTTTTCACGCCACGGTCAAAGCCCCTTTTCACTTGAGCGGAAAACACACCTTGGATGACCTTCGTGCCCGCCTGGAAGAGCTTGCCAGCACCCTTAAGCCGGTAGCACTGGGGCCGCTGCAGGCGGTGACACTGGGCAACTTTGTGGCGCTGACGCCACTCACGCCGCCCACTGAACTCTGCACGCTGGCGGGAACCTGCGTGACCGATCTGGATGACCTGCGCGCGCCCTTGACGCCGGCTGATCTGGCCCGGCGCCAATCCGTGCCGTTGGATGCGCGTGAACAGGCGCTGCTGTTGCAGTACGGCTACCCCCATGTGCTGGAGCGCTATCAATTGCACTTCACGTTGAGCGGGCCGGTGGCGCATGAATCCGCCCAGCGTGTGCTGCAAGCGGTGGTCGAACCGGTGGCGCAGTTGAACCAGAAGGCGCCGCTGATGTTGGACCGCCTGTGCCTGTTTGTGGAGCCCGCGCCGGGTGAAGCTTTCCGGCGAATTGCCGATGTCAGGCTGGGCGCATGAGCGGCCTGTGGGTGTTTGTCTGCGGCCCTTCCGGCGCTGGCAAAGACAGCGTGATGAACTGGGCTGCCGAGCAACTGGCCGCGAACCCAAACATTATTTTTGCCCGGCGAATGGTCACGCGCCCTGCACACCCAGGCTCGGACCATGACCCCGTCACACCCGATAATTTTTCGACCCTGATGGACTCGGCCGAATTGGTCTGGCACTGGCAGGCGCATGGCTTTCACTACGGCATTGACGCGCACTATGCAGCCGAGGTGTCTGCCGGGCGGGTGGTCGTGGTGAATGGGTCGCGCGAGCATGCCAGTGGCCTGGAAGTGTCGGAAAAAATCCGCGTGGTGCAGATCATGGCCGAGCCCGACCAACTGGCGCACCGGCTTGAAAAACGCGGCCGCGACTTGCCGCACGAAGTGGAACGGCGACGGGTACGCAACACCTTGTACGCAGACTTGCGGGTCGATCTAACAATCGTCAATCAAGGCGCGCTCGCCGACGCGGGCCAGCAATTGGCGGACTACCTGCTGACGGCTCAATCGTCGTCGTGATCGTGGCTGCGGTGTGGCGCGCGCGGTGCCTGAACCGGCAGCGGTTTGTCACCATAGGCACCCCGGTAAACTTCCGCCGCTGAAAATTGGCATTGCTGGTTGAGGCCGATGGTTCTGAGCAAATCGATGTTTGCCTGGGGCAACAAACCGGTCTGCGCCTGGATCTGCACCCGAATCTCGTCACAGGTTGGGGCGGGCACGTCAGCCGCCTGCGCACCCAAGGCACACAGGCTGAGAATTCCAAAGAGATGGATTGATTTTTTCATGGCAACAAGCTCCTTTTGAAGGTAGATAACAGCCTCCCGATCTGACCGGCGACACGCTGGGTTTCATTGTGCGAGTCATTTATTAAACGCCCCTTAAATTCAATCAGGACAGCCATCTTTTGCTTTAGCGCAGGCCCTTTTCTTTAAGTTTTGCTTAAGCTGGTACACGCATAGTCCGCGCAAATCAACCTACCCACCTGAACGGTCATTCACCATGAACTCACACATATTTCTCATCATGGCAATTCCCGCTCTGGTGGCTTTGAGCGGCGGCATTCTCGCGGCGGTCTGGACGCCCAGCCACCCGACGCGCAGCATGATTCAGCACTTCGCCGCCGGCGTCGTGCTGGCAGCGCTGGCGGTTGAGCTGCTGCCTGAGATTGAGCGCGAACATGCGCCTGGATTGGTGCTGGCGGGCTCTTTTGCACTCGGCAGTTTGTTCATGTACGGCTTGAAACTGTGGACCCTGAAAATGGAACACACGGCCAAGCTGGCGGGCACCGCCACGGGGTTGAGCACCGGCTTGCTGCTCGCCACCTTTATTGACGTGGCCACCGACGGATTCATCATCGGCGCCGGCTTTGCGGCGGGCGGCGAAACCGGCACTATCCTGGCGCTGGGCTTGTCGGTTGAGTTGTTGTTTCTGGGCTTGGCCATGACCTCGGCCGCAACCAAGGGCTGGCGCATCATCGGCATCTCCGGCGCACTGGGCGTGACCGTGCTGGTTTTTTCGATGCTGGGTAATTTGCTGCTGTCGGGCGCCTCACACGCCGTGATTGGCGGAACACTGGCCTTCAGTGCGGCCGCCTTGCTTTACCTGGTGACCGAAGAATTGCTCATGGAAGCCCATGAAGTCGAAGAAAAGCCGATCTCGACATTGGTCTTGTTCGGCGGCTTTTTGGCCTTCTGGAGTATTCAGCTAATCGGGCGATAAATCTTTTTTTTACACCCAACCTGGGTGTTGAAAGTATTCGCCATACAAACGCAATGACTGCAAGGCGCCCAAGGCCCCGACGCGCTGCAACTTGACGGTCGCGCCCGTGCGCATCATGGCCACGCTTTGTTTCAAATCGATCATGATCACCAGATGGAAAGCTGTTTTAGCCTCCTTGGTGATCGTTTTGTTTTTCTCGATGTCAGCCATGTTTTTATCCAGTTTGCTGGCCAACTGCTGGTAGTCCTGGGCGCTGAGTTGCTCTGCGGTTATACGTGTCTGACTCTCCACCATGGCTTGACGAATGTTCTCCATGCCTTGCCTGATCGCCGTGTCGGTTTCCCATTTTTTACCAGCGTTCAAGGCGCTCTCTGCTTTTGGGGTAGCGAGCGTGGGGGCAGGCGCGGCGGCGGCCGAGGCCACCGCAATGCATAGAACGAGTCCGATGCCACTGCAAAGTTTGAGACCGGTGGAACGTAAAACTGAAAGCATCGTGGCCCCTTGTGTGCAAAATTGAATCAACAAAGCCGCAAGTGTTGCGACGGATTCTTAAGTAAGACTTATTGATCCCAACTTCCGAAGCTCACGCTATGCTTAAGGTCTATGTATTCGCAACATTTCGGCCTGTCACAAGATCCTTTTTCCATCGCCCCAGATCCGCGTTACCTCTTTATGAGCGAGCGCCATCGGGAGGCACTGGCACACCTGCTGTATGGCGTGGCGGGTTTGAGTGGTGCAACCGGTGGTTTTGTGCTTTTGACCGGTGACATTGGCACCGGCAAGACCACCGTCTGCCGCTGCTTCCTGGAGCAGATTCCGATCGGTTGCCATGTGGCTTACATCTTTAATCCCAAGCTCACCGTGATGGAGTTGCTGCAGTCGATTTGCGACGAGTTTCACATTGCGGTGCCCTTGGTGGGATCGATCGCGCCGACGGTCAAAAATTACATCGACACGCTCAACGTCTTTTTGCTGCAAAGCCATGCGGCCGGGCAAAGTTGCGTGCTCATCATCGATGAGGCGCAAAACCTGAGCGCTGGTGTACTCGAGCAGTTGCGCTTGCTCACGAACCTGGAAACCAATGAGCGCAAGCTGCTGCAAATCGTGCTGATTGGCCAGCCAGAACTGCGCACCATGCTCAAGCGCCCGGAGCTTGAACAACTGGCCCAGCGCGTGATTGCGCGCTTTCACCTGGACGCGCTGTCCAAGCCCGAGACCCGTCAATATATTCAGCACCGCCTCGCGGTGGCAGGCCACACCGGCGCTTTGCCGTTTAACGAGCCTGCCCTGCAAACCATCTACCGGCTGGCAAACGGCGTGCCGCGTCGCATCAACCTGCTGTGTGGTCGCGCGCTGCTGGGCGCCTGGGCCAATGGTCAGAATCAGGTCACCCAAGGCATCGTGCAGAAGGCCGCCCTGGAAGTATTCGGGCCGGAATCCACGCCCGTTAATCTTGCCCCAGTCCGTCCGATAAGCTTGTTTTTGCTGGGCCTGGGTGTGATGGTCGGCATCCTGTTGGTCGGCATTCTCATGTGGCACAACCCTGCACAAAGCCCGCGCCCGGCGGTGTCGGCAGGTGTGCCATCCGCACCGGCAAGTGCCAGTTCGAAGCCTGTTGCCGCCTTGCCAGCAGCGCCTGTCCCCATTGAAGAACTGGAGGCCTTACTGCCCCTGTTGTCGCTTGACATAAACCAGGCCTGGCGTGACCTCGGTCCGCTGTGGAACATTGCAGCCACTGACGGTGACCCCTGCTCAAGCATGCCCGTACAGACACAAGGACTCCAGTGCTACCGGATCGGCAACCTGACCTTGCCCTTGATCCGCCAGCTCGGCCAACCCGGCATCCTGACGCTGCAAGACGGTGTGGCACCTCCGGTCTACGCCCTTCTCACGGGGTTGACCGAGAAGACCGCCACGCTCCGGTTGGCCGATCGGCTCCACACCGTGCGACTGGTGTCACTGGGGCGACTGTGGCGCGGCGACTTCGCCACCTACTGGCGCGTGCCGCCAGGGTACAGCCCTGAGCTGCGTGATGGCATTAGCGGCCCGATCACTGAACGGCTGGCCCGGCAGCTCACGGTGCTGGACGGCATGTCCGCTTCTATCGCTTCCTCGGCACCCCTTACCCTTGACTCAGCCTTGAGGGCCCGTGTGCGGGCTTTTCAGCGCGCTCAGGGCCTCAAGGCGGATGGTCAGCCCGGTCCCATGACCTTCATGCAACTGGACAGCGCCACCGGGATGACCGAGCCCCGCCTGCAAACTGTTTCGCCTTAAACCATGTCCTACATACTTGATGCACTTAAACGGGCCGATGCTGAACGTGAGCGCGGCGCGGTGCCTGGCCTGCATTCCCAGTCATTGGCCACACCGGTCATGCCCAACGAATCGGGGCATAACCACCGTACTTGGCTAGCCTTGGCCACCTTGGTTGCGTGCAGCGGTATCGCAGCTGGTATTTGGCTTTGGCCAACACCTGCCAGCAAGGTGGCACTGCCCGTTGTTGCCCCAGTAGCCACACCGCCGGTTGTCAAACCTGAACCTGTCCTCATCAAGGCACCCCCTGCAGCGCCACCTCAAACTCAGAAAGCCACGCCGATCAAGGCCATTCCAAATATTGCAAGCACACCTGCGCCAGTTCCAGCTGCTGCCCCGCTACTCAGCGAGTTGCCGGAAGAGCTGAGGCGCCAGATCCCGACCTTGGTGGTCACCGGCGCGGTTTATTCGGAAACTCCTGCCAATCGGTTGCTGCTGCTCAACAACCAGGTGCTGACGCAGGGCAGTCTGGCTGCCCCTGAGGTGATTTTGGAAGAAATTCGGCCGAAAAGCTCGGTCTTCAACTTCAAGGGCACACGCTTTCGATTAGCGCACTAAGGCAGCACCCGTGATCAGGGTGGCCCAAGGTTCAGATCAGTGATTTACGGATGCGGGCCGAAATCACATCAATGATCGTCACGGTGACGATGATGATGATCATCACGGCGCAGGTTTCAGCGTACTGAAATCCGCGAATGATGTCCCACAAAATAACGCCAATGCCCCCAGCGCCCACCATGCCGACCACCGAGGCCGAGCGCACGTTGGATTCAAACCGGTACAGTGAATACGAAATCCACAACGGCAAGACCTGTGGAATGATGCCGTAGACAATTTCTTCCAGGGCATTGGCCCCGGTGGCACGAATGCCTTCCACCGGCTGGGAATCGATCGACTCCACCGCTTCTGAAAACAGCTTGGCCAAAATGCCAGTGGTGTGCACAAACAAGGCCAGCACGCCCGCAAACGGCCCCAAACCCACCGCCACAATAAACAGCATGGCAAACACCATCTCGTTGATGGCGCGCGTGGCGTCCATCAAACGGCGAATCGGCTGGTAAACCCACCACGGCGCGATGTTCGACGACGACAGCAAGCCCAGCGGCACCGCAAAGATCACGGCCAGTACGGTGCCCCACAAGGCAATTTGCACCGTAATGACCATTTCCTGCAGATACAGGCGCCAGTCGCCAAACTTGGGCGGGAAGAAATCTGCCGCATAGGTAGCCATATTGCCGGAATCGCGAATCAGGTCAAACGGCCGCAGGTCGGCGCCCTGCCAGGAACCGGCCAGCAGCGCCAGCAACACGCCCCAAGCCATCAAACCCAACCAGCTGGTGCGGGGCGTTGCTTGCATTACTTGGCTAAGCTCAAAGCGGCCAGTTGTTTGTCAATATCAGCCAGTTTGGTCTGCTTCTCTGGGGCAGCCAATGTCATATCTGCTTCAAACTTGTTGCGCGTCTTGAACAGTTCCAACTGACGAATCGGTATCAACTGGCTGTTGGTCGAGGCCTTGAATGAGGACAGTTTTGAAAGCTTGAACAAGTTGTCTTTTTCCTGCTGGCTTCCCTGGCCGTAGGTGTAGAAGAAGTCGCGCACTTTGGCTTTGGTGGCCTCTGGCAAATCTTTGCGAATCACCAGTGGGTCCAGGGGAATCAACGGCGAAGTCCAGATCACGCGGATGTCGTTGAATTTTTGTGGCAGATGCTCTTTGAGTTTTTCAAGGTTTTCGCTGTTGTTGGTGGCCACATCCACCTGCTTGTTGGCCACGGCCAGCGCATTGGTTTCGTGGTTAGCGCCGCGGCTCAGCTTGAAGAAGGTTTTGGCGTCAATCTTGTTTTGCGTAAAGACGTAGTAGCTCGGCACCAGAAATCCGGAGGTGGAATTTGGGTCGCCATTGCCAAAGGACAGGTTCTTACCTTGCTTGAGCATGTCGTCCAGCGATTTGATCGGGCTGTCTTTGTGCACGATCAGGTGCGAGTAGTAGCCCTGCGTGCCGTCAGCATTGACCATCTGGGCAAACACCTCGCCACCGGCGCGGTCCACAGCCTCCATTGCTGACTTGTTGCCAAACCAGGCGACCTGCACTTTGTTGAAGCGCATGCCTTCGATGATGCCGGCGTAGTCCGAGGCAAAGAAGGCATTCACTTTCATGCCGATTTTTTTGCTCATGCCGTCCAGAATCGGTTGCCAGTCAGATTTCAGATTTTGCGAAGACTCGGTCGAGATAATGCCGAAATTGATTTCTTTCAGTTCCTGGGCAGAGACTGGGTTGACGGACAACAGCAAAGCGCCAGCCAAGCCAGCCACTAGTTTTTTAAACATGAACATTTCCTTGGTGAAACGAAGATAAAAAGCGAAAGAGTGTCAGGCGGCAAGCGCCATCGGAGACAGTGCGGCCAGCGGTTTGGGCCAGGCGAGGTGAGGGCCGGTGTGTTGGCTGTCTTGCAGACTGGAAATGTGGTCGCCCAGCGAGAGAATTTCATCGGCGTCAGCGCCATAAAGTTCACGCAGGAGCATGGGCGTCAAAGCCACTGAGGGGCCGTCGTACACCACGCGACCCTGGTGCAGACCAATGGTGCGCGGACAGTATTTCATGGCCACGTTCACCTGGTGCAAGGACACCACCACGGTACATTTATCTTCGCGGTTGACGCGCGCCAGAATGTCCATCACCTTGCGTGACGACTCGGGGTCGAGCGAGGCAATCGGTTCGTCCGCCAGAATCACTTTGGCACCCTGCACCATGGCGCGGGCAATGGCTGCCCGTTGTTGCTGACCACCCGACAAGGTGGAGGCCCGCTGGGCGCTGCATTCGGCAATGCCAACGCGCTTCAAGGCATCGACACCTTGGGCTCTCTCGGTCGGGGTGAACCAGCGCAGCAGACTGCGCCACAAAGGAACCCGGTGCAGGGTTCCCGCCAATACATTGATGATGACCGGCAAGCGGTCCACCAGGTTGAACTGCTGGAAGACAAAGCCGATACCGGCCCGTGTCTGGCGAATATCAGAAGCAATTTTGCCGTGCTGCTGAACAGTTTGTCCGTGCACCCGAACCAGCCCTTGTGAAGCACCATCACCGGCCATCAGGCCAGCCATGTGTCGCAGCAGCGTTGATTTACCGGAGCCGGAGGCACCAATCAGCGCGACCATTTCGCCGGCGGCAATGTCCAGATGTATTTCATCCAGCGCCTTGCGGCCGCCGTGAAACGTTTTATTTAATCCCTTGATGCTGATGGCGATGGTCATGTTGGCTCCGTGTCAATACACAGACCATATCGGCTCAATATGACAAACCAGTGTCAACCGAGCCGACTGCCATTTACTTGCAAAGTGGAGGTATTACCCTCCGATTGAGAACTAACTGCTGATATAGCTCGTCAGTTGTGAGATGGTTTCTTCGTGTTCCGCAATGATGTCATCCATCAAATCGCGGATAGAAATCATGCCCATGACTTTTTCACCATCCATCACCGGGAGGTGACGAATTTTTTTCTGGCTCATCAGGGCCATACAGGCGTGAGTGCCGGTTTGTGGCGTGACCGTGATGATGTCGCGGGTCATGATCTCAGCGACAGTGGTTTCTTTGGAATTTTTGCCCTGCAAGGCTACTTTTCGGGTGTAGTCGCGCTCTGACACGATGCCGACCAGTTTTCCTTGGTCCATGACAGTCATGGCGCCCACGCCGTGGTCCGCCAGCGACTGCAGCGCTTCAAAAACAGTGGCGGAAAGACCAACCTGATAAACAGTTGAGTCACGTTTTTTCAACAATTCAGAGATAGGTTTCATTGTGGCTCCAGGAAAATTTTTATGACTGATAACGCAGTGTAAACAAATTTCTTCCTTGGCAATAGCTCCATACCCATTTGATTTATTTCGCCAGCACTTTGGTCAAAACCCTGTTTCTATTTTGGGTATTAGTGCGACATAAACCTGATTTTTCGACCTGTTTTGGTTTCCTGTCTTCTTATCTAATGGTTCTATAAATACATAGTAGTAGTAGATAAGGAAGTAGACCTTCTGTGGATAAGCCTATTTTTCTTATTTAAATCATTAGCTTACTTGCTTTTAACCCATGTGCGTGGCCCTGCTTTTCTGGTGTACCTGAAAAGGGGATAGATTTGGTTTTAAAACTTTTCTGTTGATAACTATCAACTTATGCGAGAACTATGCACAGCTTTATCCGGCGCATAAGCAAGAGCGCTTAAGGTTGTAAGCTTGGTGTTATCCTGAAATCTAGATTGATGCAAATGTCCTGGTGATGTGGCCCAGGTTTATTAGACAAATAGGGCTCTAGCCCCCGTTAAATCTACGTAGTCAGCTATTTTTTATATAGCAACAAACAATGATGAATGATAAAAAACCGTTTGAGATTGCCCGTGAAACCCTCAAGCAACTCACTACACGCAAGTTGGCCCCTACGCCCGTCAACTACCAGGCAATTTACAGTGAAGTGGCCGGTATTGCCAATGAGCCATCCTTTCCTGCAGACCGGTTGCGAGAGATTGCACAATCTTTGCCACTCAAGACGCCCGGCCAGCAAAAGCAAAAGGGCATGCTGGATTCAGCCATTGGCAACCTGAGTTGGGACGGTGTCAAGAATGCTTTGATGGCCTATGGCGGCTTCAGTCCACCTGCTGTGGCTGCGCCGACGCTCGCTGCACCCACGGCGGTGCAAACTGATTCAGCCAGTGCGACGGCCCCGGCACTCACCGCTGACTTTTTTGAGCAAATCGCACGCCTTATTCATTACGCCCTGCCAGCACTGGGCACGGACGACGTCCGGTTTAACGAGCAGACCCAGTTGTTGATCAAGGCTTTGCGTCAACCTGGGGCCGATGCGGTGGCGGTCAAGCTGATGCTCAGCAACTTTGGCAGCCGTTTGTCGTTTGCGGCTGAAGACCAGGCCGAGATCAAGACCACCCTCTTGAAGCTGCTGCACCTGATCATCGAAAACATTGGTGAGTTAAGCGTAGATGACCGTTGGCTCAAGGGGCAGATTGATGCGCTGATGACCGCTTCGGCACCCCCACTCTCTTTGCGGCGCCTGGACGATGTTGAGCGTCGCTTGAAAGATGTGATCTTCAAGCAAACCGAAGCCAAAGGCCGTGCGCTGGAAGCACAGGAAGAGATGCGTCTGATGATGGCCACCTTCATTGATCGCTTGTCGCAGATGACCGAATCTACCAGCGTCTTTCACAGCAAAATGGAAGAAAACGCCCGCTTGATCGAACAAGCCAAAACCTTGGCGGACATTGCGCCGGTGATGAAAGACGTGGTTGGCGCCACCCGCACCATGGCGCACGACAGCCTGGCTGCACGCGATGAATTGCAAGGTATGCGCGAAAAAGCATTGGCCACCGAAGTCGAAATGACCAAGTTGCACGAAGAATTGGACCGGGTCAGTGCGCAGGCGCGTCACGACCCGCTGACTGGCGCTCTCAATCGCAAGGGTCTTGATGAGGCGCTGAACCGGGAAGTCTCCAACGTGCGGCGCAAAGAGACGCCGCTGTGCATGGCCTTGTTGGATATTGATAACTTCAAAAAACTCAATGACCAATTGGGGCACGCCACGGGTGACGAAGCGCTGGCCCATTTGGTAACTGTGGCGCGCGAGGCGATGCGCCCGCAAGACACTGTGGCCCGTTATGGCGGCGAAGAGTTTGTAATTTTGCTGCCCGATACACCACTCGATAAAGGCGTTGAAGCCATGACGCGCTTGCAGCGTGAATTGACCAAGCGTTTCTTTTTGGCCGGTACTGAAAAAGTCATGATCACTTTCAGTGCCGGAGTGGCGCAACTGACTGACGATGAAACGGGTCCCGATGCCATCAAAAGAGCCGATCAGGCCATGTACCTGGCCAAGCGCTCAGGTAAAAACAGGGTGTTGGGCGCATGAATTATTTAATTTTGGGACTGGTTATTTTTCTGGGTGTGCATTCTGTGCGCATCGTGGCCGATGACTGGCGGACTGAAACCCGCTTACGGCTGGGCGAACGCGTCTACAAAGGGCTGTATTCAGCGGCATCGCTGCTCGGTCTTGGGCTGATCATCTGGGGCTTTGCCCTGGTACGTCAGCAGCCTGTGCAGCTCTGGAGTCCCCCAGTGGGGATGCGCCATCTGGCCGCCTTTTTGAACTTGATTGCTTTTGTGTTGCTGGTGGCCGCTTATGTGCCGGGAAATATCATCAAGGCGCGTTTTCACCATCCGATGATCCTGGCTGTCAAGTTATGGGCCTCGGCGCACCTGCTGGCGAACGGCAACTTGGGTCATGTCGTGCTGTTTGGCTCTTTTCTGGTCTGGGCGACGCTTGATTTCAACACTGCGCGTCGGCGGGATGCCCTGAACGGCACCCGTTATTCGCGCGGTACCACGGGTGCGACGGGCATCACAGTGGCCATCGGAGTCGGCACCTGGATTGCCTTTGCCTTGTGGCTACATGGTTTGCTGATTGGTGTGCGTCCGCTGGGCTAAAACTTAAAGGGAGGGGGTCAATGAGTATTCGTCATCTCGATTCTTTATTTGACCCTGCCTCCATTGCCGTTTTTGGTGCTTCGCTGCGTGCTGGCAGTGTGGGCGCCACGGTCTGGCGTAATCTGTCTGGCGGGGCCTACCAGGGCCGGCTGTTTGCCGTGAACCCCAAGCACCGTGAATTCAATGGCGTTCAGGTATTTGCCCACGCGTCTGATTTGCCGGTCGTGCCTGATCTGGCGGTGATTTGCACCCCCGCCTCCACCGTGTCGGGTTTGATAAAGACCCTGGCCAAGCTTGGAACGCGGGCTGCCGTGGTGCTGACGGCCGGCATGACGCTTAAACAAAAACAGGCCATGCTGCAAGCCGCCCGTCCCCATTTATTGCGTCTGTTGGGCCCCAACTGCATTGGTCTGTTGGCTCCCCACAAGGGATTGAATGCAAGTTTTTCACACGTGGACGCCTTACCGGGCGAACTGGCGTTTGTGTCTCAGTCTGGCGCGTTGGTGACGGCCATGCTGGACTGGGCGCGGGCACGAGGCATTGGTTTTTCGCATTTTGTTTCACTGGGCGAGCATGCCGATGTGGACTTTGGCGACATGCTGGACTACCTGGCAAGCGACCCCAAAACCCGGGCCATTCTGCTTTACGCCGAGTCCATCGATTCGCCCCGCAAGTTCATGTCAGCGGCCCGTTCAGCAGCGCGCAACAAGCCGGTGATCATTGTGAAAGCCGGACGTTCACCGCAAGGGCAAGCGGCGGCAGCGTCGCATACAGGCGCGTTGGCTGGCTCTGACCTCGTGTTTGAAGCGGCCATTGCCCGTGCCGGTATGCTGCGTGTCAACACCTTGCAAGAGCTGTTTCTTGCGGCTGAAACCTTATCGCGCTTCAGAAACAACGAGAGCGACTCGATCACCATTCTCACCAACGGCGGTGGTGCGGGGGTGATGGCCGCCGATGCCGCGGCGCACATTGGCGTGAACTTGTCGGTACTCAGTGAGGCAACCCGCCATCGGCTCGATGACGTGCTGCCCGCTAATTGGTCGCATGCCAATCCGGTCGACATTATTGGTGATGCCCCGGTGACACGCTACCAACAAACCCTGAAAGTGCTGACCGATGATTCGTCCACGGGCGCCATTCTCTTCATTCATGCGCCCACCGCCATTGTTCCCAGCGCCGAAATCGCGCAGGCTTTGGTGCCCATGGCGCGTCAGCAGGGATCAGCCCCGCCGCGTCTGATGAGTTGCTGGCTCGGCGAGCAGGCGGTGGTGCAAGCGCGGCAGATATTTCGGGAAGCGGGTATTGCCAACTTTGACACCCCAGAGCAAGCGGTGAGGGCCTTTTCCATGCTGGCCCGCTACCGGCGAAACCAGCAAGAGTTGACACAAGCGCCGGCCGCTTTGACGCATGCCTTGCACCCAGACACGGTCGCTATTCAAACCGTGATTAAGAATGCGCTGGCAAGCGGCCGCACGATGCTGACCGAACCTGAGGCCAAGGCGGTCTTGACGGCGTGTCACATTCCCGTGGTGGCCACTGTGCGCGTTAGCCCTGATCCTGAAGACGCAGTCACAGCGGCGGCTACGATTGGTTTTCCTGTGGTGTTGAAGATTTTGTCCGATGACATATCGCACAAGACAGATGTGGGTGGTGTCGCCCTGAATCTGCAGGACGCGGTCGAAGTGAAAGCGGCGGCACAAACCATGCTCGTACGCGTCAAGCGCCAGCACCCCAAGGCGCGACTGCAAGGTTTTACGGTGCAAGCCATGGTGCGCCGCGAGCATGCGCAAGAGCTGATCGTGGGCACCACCATTGACCGGGTGTTTGGCCCCGTTATTTTGTTTGGACAAGGCGGCACGGCGGTTGAGTTGATGGCGGATCGCGCGGTGGCTTTGCCGCCTTTGAACGAGCCCTTGGCCCGGGCATTGGTGTCGCGCACGCGTGTTTCCCGCTTACTGGCCGGCTGGCGCGATACCCCAGCGGTCGATGAGGCGGCCTTACTGGGGGTATTGGTGTCTGTCTCGCAACTGCTGGCCGAGATTCCAGAAATTGCTGAACTGGATATTAACCCGCTGATCGTGAATTTTGAAGGGGCTATCGCGCTTGATGCGCGCATTCGCCTGGATGCCAAGGCGCCGGCCGGTGCGTCAAATTTTGCCATTCAACCCTATCCACCGCAATTGGAAGAGACCACACAGTGGCAGGGTCGTGAAGTTTTGCTGCGCCCCATTCGGCCAGAAGACGAGGCGCTGCACATGGCATTCTTGCAGCAGTTGGACCCCGAAGACGTCAGAATGCGCGTTTTTTATAGCAAACGCACCATGGAACGTAGCGAGTTGGCGCGCCTTGTGCAGATTGATTACAACCGTGAGATGGCGTTTGTTGCCCTGGCGAACGACCCCGACGTCCAACCCCGGACCTTGGGGGTGGTGCGCGCCATCACCGACCCCGACAATCAGGACGCCGAGTTTGGCGTTATCGTTCGCTCAGAACTCAAGGGCAGCGGCTTGGGCCGTTTGCTCATGCAAAAAATGATTGCTTATCTTAAAACTCAGGGCACGCAGCGGATGGTGGCCACCGTACTGGATTACAACGAGCGCATGCTAAAGCTGGCAAAAGAGCTGGGGTTTAAGGAAGATATCGCACGAAGAGATGGCGATGACACCCGGGGAATATTTCTTCCCCTTACTTGATACCCATCAGCCACTGAATCATAAGCTTGGCCACAAAACCAACCATGCCAAAGCCCAGACCGATAAAGATGATGAAAGTGCCAAATTTCCCAGCCTTGGAAGCCCAAGCCAGGTTGCCAATGATGAACAGCATGTAGAGCATGAAGCCCCCCACGCCAAAGGACAGCCCAAAGGCGGCAATTTGATCTTCTGTGTAGCCAAACATTAGCGTGGCGTCCTTTCTGGCAGGCCGGAAACATCGACCAGGTCGCGGTAGGCATGCCAGCTGGCATGACCCAGCATGGGCACGACTGCAATCAAGCCCAGCAAGGCGGAGGCCAAGCCTAGCATGGTAAAGCCCATGATAACGGCGGACCAAAAGGCCATGGGCAGGGGGTTCACCAACACCACTTGCCAGCTGGTGAGCACGGCTTTCATCAAGCTGATCTTGCGGTCCAGCAACAAGGGGATGGTGATGACGCTGGAGGCAAAAATCGGGGCGGCCAGTACGCCACCCAAAGCGAGCCAAAGCTCAAACAGAAAACCATTGCGGGCCAGCATCACATGCTGCACAAATTCAAGCGGCGTGGTGATGGGCACCGGTGCCAGCAAGGTGATCAGTGCCGCCGAGGTCAGCACCCAACCCGTGGCGGCAATCGCCAACAGGACTCCAAATTGCACCAAACACCAATAATCGTTGCCAAATTTGTTGAAACCGCTGTTTTGCCAGTTAAACCAGGTTTTCAGAACCACGCTGAAATTGGCTTTTTCACCCCGTTCAAGCGCCCGACTCAGGGCATACAAACTGGTGGCCAGCACTGGGGCAATCACCAGAAAGCCTGAAATAGCACCCGCCAACAACCAGAAGCGGTCATGCGCTATATACAGAATAGCGGCACCACCAAGGGCCAGCACCAGCCCATGTGCAAAGCTGACCCAACCACAGTAAGCGATGTCACGCCAAGCCCATACCAACCAGTGCAACGGCCGGCTCAGTTTGATGGTGCGCACAACAGGCATGGCACGAACAGAGGAGGCATAAGGCGCCAAAGAGGGAGGTGTGAACATGGGTACTACCAGTTTAAAGCAGGCACTTGGAAGGAATCTTGACTCAAGTCAAGAGCTTCTAGCCAGTATGGCATGAAAGGATTAAATCAAGCACCGGATAATGCCAGTTTTACAGCTTCAGGATACTGCCATGCCCCGTCCCCTTCTTGATGAGTCAAGCATTCACCCCGCCATCCGGGAGAAAGTGGCCACCCACGAACAAGCGATTGTCAAAGAGGTGCAGGCTGCCGTGGCCAAACATCAGGTCGTGGTGGTCGGCATGGGCATGAACCCGTTTCCGAAGAAGGCGTGCAAAGCACTGGACGCGGCCGGGGTCGCGTACCAATACCTTGAATACGGCAACTATTTCAACCAGTGGCGCCAGCGTAATGCGCTCAAACTGTGGACCGGCTGGCCGACCCTGCCGCTGGTCTTTGTCAAAGGCATGCTGGTGGGCGGTGCCAATGACTTGATCAAGCTGATTGACAGCGGCGAGTTAAAGAAAATGCTGGCCTGAATGACAAAAGCCGGAATCGTATCAAGCGATTCCGGCTTTTTAATGGATTAAAGCAGGTTTAGAGCTGCATTTAACCGCTTTAAGGCTTGGCAGGGCCAGGGCCCATACCGTTACGCATACCACCCATGCGGCCACCCGCACCGGGTTTACGCATCGCGCTGACATCAAAAACCTTCTGCTGTTCCGGCGTCAGCGTGGCATAGAAAGCCTTGGTGGCCTCGCCCCGTTTGTCCATCTCGGCGGTCATGTCGCCCATATGCTGGGCACGCAGCGCTTTCATTTTGTCGATGCGCTCTGGCGTTGGCAACTTGGCGAGCTCATCGTGTGCGGCGCGCTTGGCCAGCATGTCAGCCGGGGGTTTCATGGCGGCGGTGTAGGTGGTCCAGGCGCCTTCCTGCGCGGCTGTGAGCTTGAGACTCGCTTTGAGCATGGTGTTGCGCTTGTCCATCATGGCTTGCATCTTGGCGGGGTCCATTTTTCCCATGCGGTCATGGCGCATGCCACCTTGCATCGGGCCGCCTGCGCCCATCATGCCAGCGCAATCGCCACCACCCATGGGTTGCGAGAACGCAGCAAATCCTGCCGTGGCAAGGAGTCCGGCGATCAAGAGAGGTTTGAAAACTGATTTCATGTGAGCTTCCTTTTTGATAAGACTGACGCACCGAATTCGGCATCAGGTTAGAGGGAATTTTGCGCCGCAACTGTATCTGTTACGTGATGCGTAAATAAGAGTTTGTAAAGTTACAAGAACTCATTTTGGGCAATTTTGATGGGATGATCAGCGCTGTCAAAAGTTTAACCAATCGCTAAAAGGGTGCCAGTGTTCAAGAACGTGATCATGTATCGAATCGGGGCCGGGTGGTCCGCCACCGTGGCCGACATAGAAACCAGCCTCGACAGCGCCCGCTTTGTGGAATGTGGCGCCTCACAAGAAAAATCCATCGGCTGGACTGAACCACGCGGCGAGGCCCATGGCCCGCTGGTGGAGTCGGTCGCCGGGCAATTTATTCTCAAGCTGAAGATCGAAACGCGTGCGCTGCCCGGTTCGGTCATTACCAAAAAAGCCAATGAGCGCGTGGCGCACATTGAAACCACGACCGGTCGCAAACCGGGCAAGAAGGAAATCCGTGAGATCAAGGATGACATCAAGCTGGAGCTGATGCCGCTGGCCTTCTCCAAGGAATCATCGGTCTGGGTCTGGATCGACCCCGAGGCCCTTCTGCTGGTGATCGACGCCGGCAGCCAGGCCCGAGCCGACGAAGTGGTGACGATGCTGGTGAAGTGCCTGAGCGGTCTGGCTGTGGCCTTGATAGACACCAAAGTGTCACCCACCGCCGCCATGTCCGAGTGGCTGATCACCCAGGAACCACCGGCAGGTTTCACCGTAGACCGCGAGTGCGAGCTCAAAGCCGCTGATGAATCCAAAGCCGTGGTGCGCTACACGCGCCACCCGCTCGACACCGACGAGGTGCGCGAGTACGTTGAGAGTGGCAAGTTGCCGACGCGCCTCGCTCTCACCTGGGACAGCCGTGTGTCGTTCATGCTGACCGAAGGGCTGCAAATCAAGAAGCTGGCGTTTCTGGACGTGGTCTTTGATGGCGCCTCTACCGGCAAAGACGATGGTTTTGATGCCGATACCGCCATTGCCACCGGCGAACTGCGCAAAATGCTGCCTGACGTGCTGGCGGCACTGGGCGGCGAAGTGGTCAAGGCTTAAAAAAAGCGGCCTCAGGCCGCTTTTTACTGCGTCGAACGCTTCTCTGCGTTACTGAAATTTGCGAATCGACATGGCACCGCGAATCTGGCCGAGGGCATAACCCACAGCTTTGTCATCGGGGTACAAAGTGTGCAACTGGGTGCTCACTTCAGGCATCAATTGGTCAGCTTTGCCATGGCAAGCCAGGCAAACTTGTTGCACTGGCAACGCTTTCATGTAACGGACCTCGGTTTTACCTGCCGTTGTCACAGTGTCTGACTTTTCCAGCGTGGCGGGGCTTTCACCGGCCGCCGCGCGGCGGTCAAACTCTTCCAGAGCGGCGCGCTCCCAGGCATCAGGCACCGCCTTGGGGTTGCGGTTTAGAAGACTGACGCGCTTGATCGCCCAACCGGTCTGCTCGGAAGCCGCTTTGGCCATTTGCGGGGCTTTGTCGCGGCACACATTCATGGCAGCGGCTGGTCCGCCCTTGGCGATCTCTTCGTTGAGCACCTGCAGCAATTTGGGAGGGACCTGACTGGCGACCTTGCGGGCCTCACCCAGCCATGGCGCATCTTCTGCGAAGGCCGTCAGGCTGGACAGAAGGACCACTGACAACAGGATTTTTCGCATGAATTATTTCTTCATCGAACAAGTGTTCCAGCCAAAAATGGCATACGGAGGGCACCAGCCGATGGCACCGGTGGCCAGGAACACAACGCCCAGCCAGCCCCACACGCCAATGTTGCCCGTCAGGGTCAGGCCAATCAGTACCAGACCGACTACGATGCGCAAAATACGGTCAATGCCGCCGACGTTTGATTTCATGGAGAGCTCCTCAATGGGTTGGTGAAGGGCGGATTAGATGCTGTTTATGCCGAAAAGTATGTGACAGAAGTCACTCAGCCAGCCTTTAAGCCCCCATCGATGACGCCAGCGCCCGCAGCGCCGGGCCGTTGACGATCTGAATCTGCTCGCGCCCCAGCGTGACCCAGCCTTCTCGCTCAAAGCGGCGCAACAAGCGGGTAACTATCTCGCGCACCGTGCCCAGCTCGTTGGCCAGCGTCTGGTGCGTGGTGGCCAATTGCTGGCCGTGGCCCAGCAAGGCGGCGGCCAACCGGCGGTCGAGCTTGTGAAAGGCCACCGCATCAATCAGACTGGTGAGGTCGGCCATGCGCTCGGCAAACAGGCCCAGCACTTCGTTTCGAAAGTCAGGGGTTTCCAGCCAGCGCTTGAAAATATCGTGCGGAATCAAAATCAGCGTGCTGGCTTTGGTGGTGACACCCTGGGCCGACATCGGCTGCAGACGAAACAGGCTGGCCGATGACACCAGACACAACTCGCCCGGCACCACGCGGTACAACTCCAAAGAACGCCCATCGCCCGACTGGCGCGAGACCTTGATCTCACCCTCCAGCACCAGCGGAAAACCCTGGCAAGCCGAATTTTCATTGAACAACACTGTGCCGGCGGGCACCTGCATCGGTGCCACCAAGGCGCCCAAGTCGGCCAACGAAGGCTGAACTTGCGTGAGCGCCGGATAAAGCGTGATGGGCGAATTCGCGGCTTCAGTCATTGAAAGCTCAAGCGGCAACTGTGTAGCCTTCGTCGGCAATGGCTTTGGCCAGGGCTTCACGCGGCTGCGTTGACGCCACTTCGACCCAATTGATACTTCGGTCAATCTTCACTTCGGCTTGCGGGTCGAGTTGCTTCACCGCACGGGTCACGGCTTTTTCGCAATGGCCGCAGGTCATCCCTTGTACATTGAAGGTCTGGTTCATGGAATTTCCTTTTGAATTTTCGTGAAAATCAGTCTAATCGAATATTGTGAACCTTGCCCTCCTGGCAAGCATCAGACACGGGCTATGAACACCACAACAAATCCAACATTGGACATCGGTATCGGCGGCATGACCTGCGCTTCATGCTCGGCTCGGGTCGAGCGGGCGCTGAAAAAAGTGCCCGGTGTGCATGACGTAGCGGTTAATCTGGCCACCGAATCGGCCCGCATTGTTTACGCACCTTCCGAGCAGATGGAGGCACGCTTGCGCCGCGCTGTGCGCGATGCCGGTTACGAGCCGGTGGCAGCGAATACCGCGGTTGACCAACAAGAAACTTCGCCTTGGGCGGGCTTCATGCCGGTGGCCATCGGCTTGGCACTGTCGGCCCCGCTGGCATTGCCGATGCTCGGCGACTTGCTGGGCCTGCACTGGATGCTGCCGGCCTGGTTGCAGTTTGCGCTGGCGACCCCCGTGCAGTTCATTCTGGGCGCCCGTTTTTACAAAGCCGGCTGGCACGCGCTCAAGGCGCTCACCGGCAACATGGACTTGCTGGTGTCGATTGGCACCACAGCCGGTTGGGCGCTTTCGGTGTGGTTGTGGTTAACGGCTGCCAACGGCGCCATGGTGCACCTCTACTTTGAGGGCTCGGCCATCGTCATCACGCTGGTGCTGTTAGGCAAATGGCTGGAAACCCGCGCCAAGCGCCAAACAACCTCCGCCATTCGCGCCCTGCACGCCTTGCGGCCCGATGTGGCGCACCTGATCGGGCTTGATGGCGAAGTGGACGTGCCCGTAGCCGAGGTGCTGGTGGGCGACCAGTTGGTGGTCAAACCCGGGGAACGCTTTCCGGTCGACGGCACGCTGCTGCAAGGGCAAACCGAGGTCGACGAGTCCATGCTCACCGGTGAACCCCTGCCCGTGCCCAAAAACGTGGAGTCCGCACTGACTGGCGGCTCCATCAATGGCGACGGTCGCGTGGTGATGCGGGTCAAGGCGGTGGGCGCCGAGACTGTTTTGTCGCACATCATCCGCTTGGTAGAAGACGCCCAGGCCGCCAAAGCCCCGATTCAGCGACTCGTGGACCAGGTCAGCGCGGTGTTTGTGCCGGTGGTGTTGGTGCTGGCACTGCTCACCTTGCTGGGCTGGTGGCTCACCGGCCACCCGTTCGAGCAAGCGCTCATCAACATGGTGGCGGTGCTGGTCATTGCCTGCCCCTGCGCTCTGGGGTTGGCGACCCCGGCGGCCATCATGGCGGGCACCGGTGTGGCGGCGCAATTTGGCATTTTGATCAAAGACGCGCAGGCACTGGAGCTGGCGCACAAGGTCGACACGATGACCTTTGACAAGACCGGCACGCTCACGCTGGGACGGCCCCGGTTGACGCATTTTGAGTTGGTGGGCAATGACAATATTCCGAGCACTGATCCTGAAATCATCACTCTGCCCACCACGCTTTCGTCGGTGCAAAATGATTTGCTGGCGCAAGCTGCCAGTTTGCAAAGCGGCAGCGAGCATCCGCTGGGCAAAGCGGTGGTGAACGCGGCCAAAGAACAGGGTCTGCCCATTGCGCCACCACACCAGGTGCGCGCCGTGCCGGGCCGTGGCACTGAAGGCGAACTCACCACAGACGCGTCAGCACCCGCGACCCTGATCGGCAGCCTGCGCTGGATGGACGAACTGGGCGCCGACTGGGGCGCTAACGCTGACGCCCGCCGCGCCCGAGTCACCGAACTTCAAAACACCGGCGCGACGGTCTCGGTGATGGCGCAACGCCTGCCGGCAACCGCGCAGCACGCGGAACGTGTTCAAGTGCTGGCCTTGCTGGCGTTTGGCGACGAACCCAAGCCCGGCGCCAAAGAAGCACTGGCCGCCTTGCGTTTGCGTGGCATCCGCTGCGTGATGATTTCTGGCGACAACCTGGGTGCCGCCAACGCCATGGCACGCCGTTTGGGCTTGAGTCCAGAAAACGGCGAGGTGCTGGCCGAGGTGCTGCCGGGCGACAAAGCCGCGAAAGTAATGGCGCTCAAGGTCGGTGGCCACACGGTGGCGATGGTGGGTGATGGTGTCAACGACGCACCGGCCCTGGCTGCGGCCGATGTCGGCATGGCCATGGCCAACCCGGGTGGCGGCACCGATGTGGCGATGCACGCGGCCGGCATCACCCTCATGCGCGGCGACCCGGCGCTGGTGCTTGCAGCGCTCGATATTTCAGACCGCACCGTGCGCAAGATTCGGCAAAACCTTTTTTGGGCTTTTGCCTACAACGTAGCGGGTATTCCGCTGGCGGCCTTGGGCTTTTTGAACCCGGTCGTGGCCGGGGCCGCGATGGCGATGAGTTCTGTCAGCGTGATGAGCAACGCCTTGCTGCTCAAACGCTGGAAACCTACCAAAATTTAAGCTAAATCAGGCTCTAGCCCCCGTGCTACCTGCGCCAGCAGCTATTATTTATATAGCCAATAACAACGCAGGCAGATTTCCAATTACTTGGCAGCAGGCTTGTCCAGCAAGGCCAGTTTGGGTTTGTAAGTGGCGCTCTGCACCACCATGTAGGTCACGGCGTTGCGCAGATCGGTGTCGGTCAGGCTGGCCATGCCGGCACGGGGGGGCATCGCCTTGTGGCCGCCAATGGCTGATTGCACCAGGCTGTCCATGCCCTTCTGCAGGCGTGGTTTCCAGGCCGCAAAGTCATCAATGCGTGGCGCGCCAGCAACCCCGGTGCCATGGCAATTCACGCAATGGCTGCCCACCAATTGCTCGGCGGTCACCGTCGTCGGCGAAGCGTAAGGTTTATTGGGGTCAACGGCGTGGCCAAAGCTCACCATGAAGGCAATGGCGCGGCTCATTTCCAGGTCGCTCAGGTTGGATTGCCCACCGTGTGCGGGCATTTTCCCAATGCCACTGATGGCGTGTTCGGTCAATTTGATCAATCCGTTTTTGGAGCGCTGCGTCCAGGCGGCCACGTCGCCAATCTTGGGCGCGCCGTCTTTACCGCTGGTGTGGCAGCCGGCACAAACCTGCTCTACAACTTCTCGCCCTGTTTTATCGGCAGCGAGAGCGGAAGTCGCGCCCAAAGACAAAACGGCCAATGAAATGCCGGCAATTGCCAAGCGTAAACGTGGATGTGATTTCATGTTGTCTCCATATTTAATGGCGATATCACCATTTTTTGAATAGGGATAAATTTTAAGACAACCCTGTAACCAAATGTGCTGATTTGACATAGATCACGAAAAGTAACGGGCCCAAAAGGCCCGTTGACTTGTAAAACTAGCGACTACCGGTTGTCGGGCAGCTCAATCTTGACTTCCAGCACTTCCAGGTTGTCCTGACGCTCAAGGTTGACCTTGATGTCGGCCGGATTGATCTTGATGTATTTACTGATCACGGCGATCAGTTCACGCTGAAGGTCCGGCAGGTAATCAGGCTCGGCGGCATTGCGACCGCTGCGCTCGTGTGCCAGGATGATTTGCAGCCGTTCCTTGGCCACGCTGGCGGTTTTCTTTTTCTCGCCAATGAAAAAAGAGAGGAATGACATCACTTTATTTCCCCCCGAAGAGACGCTTCAGCAGGCCTTGCTTGGGCGCCTCAGTGAAACGCATCGGCTTCTCGGTGCCCAAAAAGCGGTCAATCACGTCTTTGTAGGCTTCTGACACATCACTGCCCTGCATGTGCACGGCGGGTACGCCCTGGTTGGACGCTTGCAGCACCGACTCGCTCTCGGGAATAACCCCAATCAGCTTGATGCGCAAAATGTCCTGAATGTCTTCCAGCGACAGCATTTGGCCCTGGTTGACGCGTGCCGGGTTGTAGCGGGTGATAAGCAAATGTTCCTTGATGGGTGCCAGCCCTTCAATCGCGCGCTTGGTTTTGCTTGAGAGCATGCCCAGGATGCGGTCTGAGTCACGCACTGAAGACACCTCGGGGTTGGTGACCACCAGCGCTTCGTCGGCAAAGTGCATCGCCATCATGGCGCCGGTTTCGATACCCGCAGGCGAATCACAGACGATGAATTCAAAGTCCATGGCGGCCAGGTCATCAAGCACCTTGGCCACGCCTTCTTGGGACAAGGCTTCTTTGTCGCGGGTTTGAGAAGCGGCCAACACAAACAGGTTATCGCACTGCTTGTCCTTGATGAGCGCCTGGTTCAGGTTCGCTTCACCCTGGATGACGTTAATCAGGTCATACACCACACGCCGCTCGCAACCCATGATCAAGTCAAGATTACGCAAGCCCACATCAAAGTCAATAACGGCTGTTTTGTGGCCGCGCATGGCCAGGCCGGTAGCAAAGCTGGCACTGGTGGTGGTCTTGCCGACACCGCCTTTGCCCGAAGTAACCACAATGATTTTTGCCATGGAAGGGAGGTCTTTCAAATAAAAATTAGTTGTTCAGGGCTTCGATCAGCAGTTTGTCCTGCCCATCGTTGCTCAAGCGCACTTGCGCTGCCTTGCCGCGCACTTCAGGCGCCAAGGGATGCTCGCTGGTGCGGTAAATGCCTGCGATCGAAATTAATTCGGGCTCTAGGCACAAGGAAAAAATGCGGGCGTTCACATTGCCGCTGGCACCAGCCATGGCTTTACCGCGCAGCGGCGCATAGACATGAATGTTGCCATCGGCCACCACTTCAGCGCCCTGGTTGACCATGGCCAACACCACCAAATCGGCGCCTCGGGCATAGATTTTTTGCCCTGAGCGCAGCGGCTTGTCGACCACCATGGTGAGCGGGCCGGGGACTTCACGCACCAGTTCCCGAATCACCACCTCTTGGGCCACGGGTTGTGCTGCCACAGGTGCCGCCGCGACCGGGCGAACGCGGGGCAAATCTACCGGTGCTTCAACCAATCCAATTGCCAATGCCGCTTCCAGCCAAAGCTCACTGGCGCCCCGCACGGCGACCGGCACCAGACGACACAAACGCAACGCGACCAGCAAAGGCTTCATGTCTTGCAACGGCAGGTCTGAAGGCAGGTGTGAAAAGTCAATAACCAGTGCATCGTGGTCAAAGAAATCTGGTTCTTCACCCTTCACGCCATATTGCTTTGAAACATCCAACGCCAACCGATCCCAGTCACTGGTCATGAGCATCAGCGCCACCAAGGGCAACTGTGCACTTTTTATTTCAAAAGAAACAGGCACAGCTTCTGTCGGGGTGTTTGATGATGAAACAGGCATTTAAAAAGGGAATAGAAAAAAAGTAGGAATGCAATTGTCCGGAAGCAGGGTCCAAGCTTCTGTCCAGGCAAATTTTACTTGAATGAAATCAGGGTTCCTGCCGTCTGCAAGACAGGATGTTTTGTCTGGGTATTGCTATCTTCTAATTATTCTATTTTTTAATAGTAGTAGTAGATAAGGAATGCCCTGTTCTGTGGATAAGGTAATAATTTCATTTAATTTCAATGACTTACATGATGACAACTCATGTGCGCTGCTCTGCTTTTCTGGTGTAACCAAAAAAGGAACAACTTTCAAGGTTTTGATTTGTCTGTGGATAACTTGTGGTTTATGCCAGCTCTATCCACAGCTTTATCATTTATCAAATAGCCCTTAATCATGGTCAAAATTTAAAATAGTCAGGTAATTTGAGTTCGTTAAGATGAAACTCTTATAAAAAAGGAGACTCCCTCATGGCTCACGAGAGTATTCGCATCATTCAGGACGAGCACCTGGCCCTTGCCGCCATGCTTAAGTCGCTTACGCGCATGGTCGACCGGGATCCTGGCAATGAGGCTGAACTTTTTTTTGATGTCATGCGGGCGATGCTGTTTTACGTCGACGAGTTCCCTACCCGCTTGCACCACACCAAAGAGACCGAGTTGCTCTTTCCCCGGGTGGCGCTGCTGGCGCCAGAAACGGCTGAGTTAATAGCCCGACTTGACCAAGACCACCTCAAGGGCGAGTCTGCGGTGCGGGAATTGCAGCACTTGCTACTGGCTTGGGAACTGGTGGGTGATTCGCGCCGAGTTGCCTTCAATGACGCGCTGAAGCTGTATCTGGGCTTTTATGTGGAGCACATGCGCCTGGAAGAAACAGTGATTTTGCCCGCTGCGCTACGGGTGTTGAATGCGGCGGACTGGAAAGAACTGGACGCTGCTTTTGCTAAAAACTGCGACCCCCTTTCCGGTAAATATCCGCGGGATCCTTTATTTGACCGCTTATTTACCCGCATCGTGATGCAGGCGCGGCCCTTTTTAAATTAACGCTCTCTTCAAACCAACGCGGGGTAGTCGGTATAGCCTTTAGCGCCACCGCCGTAAAACGTCGTGCGATCTTGCTCGTTCAAAGCAGCCCCTACGCGCAGGCGGCGGGTCAGGTCAGGGTTTGAGATGAAGGGACGACCAAACGCCACCAAATCAGCCCCAGCGTCCAGTGATTGCTGGGCTAGTTCTGCGCCATACCCGTTGTTCACCATCCAGGCACCCTTGCCACCCGCATTTTGATAAGTGGTGTGCAACGCAGCATAGTCAAACGGGGTGTCGCCCTGCACAAAGTCACGTGCGCCACCGGTAGCGCCTTCGACGATATGCAGAAAAGCCAGGTTCAGCAGCGCCAACTTAGCCACCACGTAGTCAAACAACGGTTGTGGATTCGGATCTTGCGCATCGTTGGCCGGGGTAACGGGCGATAGGCGCAGGCCGACACGGTCGCCGCCAATTTCCTGAGTCACAGCGGTCATCACTTCAAGTAAAAAGCGGGCCCGGTTTTCGATGCTGCCACCATAAGCGTCGGTGCGTGTGTTGGAGCCCGAGCGCATGAACTGGTCCAGCAGATAACCGTTGGCGCCGTGTACTTCAACCCCGTCAAAGCCAGCTGCAATAGCGTTGCGGGCCGCGCGGCGATAGTCGTTAACGATGCCGGGCAACTCTTCAATTGTTAAAGCCCGTGGCATGGACGTGTCTTCAAATGAAGGCACGCCATCACGAATCAGCACCGTTTTGGTCTTGGCTTGAATGGCTGAGGGTGCCACCGGCGCCTGGCCACCGGGTTGCAAGTCGACGTGCGAGACGCGGCCCACATGCCAGAGTTGCATGACCATCTTGCCGCCAGCGGCGTGAACCGAGTCGGTGATGAGTTTCCAGGCTGCTACTTGTTCATCGCTCCAGATGCCGGGCACGTCGGAATAACCTTGCCCTTGGTGGCTGATGGCGGTGGCCTCAGTCACGATCAGGCCTGCGCCATTCACCGGGTCAGCCCGCTGCGTGTAATAAGTGGCCATAAGCGGCGTTGGAATCGCGCCAGGTGCGCGGTTGCGGGTGAGCGGCGCCATGACGACACGGTTGGCGCAGTGGATGCGGCCGACTTGAACGGGAGAAAACAAAGAAGTCATTGAAATACCTGGTTTCGTAAACAAACCATGTGCAGACAGATTGCCGGAATGCAAGCGTTGGTGTTGGGCTACTAATAGAAAATTTCGGATTAGTAGAAATTAGTTAAGAAAATTGTAAATATCAATATAATTTCGGAAAACTAGAAACTTATAGTATATTTTTTCATTTATCAAGTTGTTTCCAATTTTCCGAAATCTTTTTATGACACAAAAAATTTCAAAGAGCCAAAGTCAAAACACAACTGCGTTTGTTCTGCCAGCACCACAAATGGTTCATCAAATGGCGGATATCGGTCGGATGGTTCGCAAGCAACGCAAAGACCAAGGGCTACGCATTGACGATGCTGCCGCGCTGTCACATGTTTCTGTTGACCTGCTCTCCCGGTTGGAAAATGGTCAGGGCAGCGTTGGTTTGGAAAAGTTGCTGTCAGTTCTGGATGGCATGGGCTTGTGCCTCGTTGTTTCCGCCCGCAGCCATCCTGCGCTGCGAACGCTTCTACTCGCCGAGGCTCAACCGTGAGCCACTCGCTGCTCCTGATTGCTGATGGAGTGACAGTGAGTACCCTTGAATACGATCCCACACTGGATCGTTGGTCGCTTCGCTATGAACCGTCCTGGATTCAATCGCAAGACGCCTTTCCCTTGTCGCCCGCTTTGCCTTTGATTGAGCCTGCCACCGGCTACGCGCCAGGCGCTGTCAAACGCTTTGTTGAAAACCTGCTGCCAGAAGGTCGGGCGTTGGACATCTCGGCGACCACCTACAACCTTTCCAAGGCGAATATTTTTGGACTCATCTACGCGTTGGGCGTTGAGACCTCGGGCGCATTTCGGTTTTGGCCGCCCAATACAGATCTCCCTGGAACGGGCCCACGGCCTGCTTCGCGTGAATTGACACTGGCAGAGCTTGATGCACGACTGGCTCAGCGGGCGCAAATCCCTTTTGTGATCTGGGACGGCAACCCTCGCATATCCGTTGCCGGCTACCAAGACAAATTGCTGGTCTATCTGGATTCACCACTAGCAGCAGGCGGGCGCATGTTTTTGGCAGAGCCGCCTTTGGCTTCAACGCATCTGCTCAAGCCGCAGCCTTTGGGTGCTGACATGCCGCACCTGGTTGTTAACGAACATTACTGCATGACCTTGGCCCATCGCATGGGCTTGCCGGTTGCGGCGGTGAGTATCTTGCGCGCACCGTTGCCGGTGCTGGTGGTGACCCGTTTTGACCGACTTGTCACCGAGGGGCCAGATGATTTGACCGTGCGGCGACTGCACGTTATTGATGCGTGCCAAGCCTCAGACATGCCCGTCAGCTTCAAGTACGAGCGCAATATCGGCAACGGCGAAATGGTGGCCCATATTCGGGATGGCGTCAGTTTTGAAGTTCTCTTTGCCCGTGTCGCGCAAACCATCAACAAAGCGGCTGCACGGCTCAATATGTTGCGATGGGCGTTGTTTCAGTTTTTGATTGGCAACAGCGATGCGCATGGCAAGAACTATTCGTTTTTTGTGCAGAGTCAAGGTCTGGAGCCAGCGCCCTGGTACGACTTGGTGAGCGTGGTGCAGTACCCGGGCGTGAACCACGAACTGGCCATGGCTTTTGGTGATGTGTTTGTTCTGGATGACGTCAAGAGCTTTGCCCTTGCTGATTTCGCTCAGCGCTGCGGCGTGGACTGTGGCGTCTTGAATCGTGAGGCCAAACGACTGGCAAAGCTGGTGCACAAGCATGCCAAAGACGTGGCGATGAGTTCAGACTACCTTGAAGAAGAGCGTGCCTTTGCCGTGCAGATATCAGAATTTGTGGAGGAGCAGGCGGTGCGGTTGGAGCAAGAGGCCAGCGCTGCGCGGCGCATTAAAGCTGAATTTCTTTAAAGAGTCGTCGCTCCGCCATTTAAGGCCGATGTTGCAATTGACTCAACCATCTTAATGGTCTCTTCTTTGTAGCCATTAGCCAAAAATTTTTTGCGCTGGCTGAGGGAAACCAAACCATCGTTTTGCAAACACAAGCGCACCATAAGTGATAAATCGTTATTATTAATGTCAATTTCACTATTTATTTTATCGTAAATAGTATTGTATTTCTTTAAATAACTTGTTTCATTATATAAATCGAGTTCAAGCGCTTGTTGTGCCATTTTAAGTCCAAATTCAACGCATTGAGTTGCATCCCAATATCGATAAATTGATGATTCACCTTTAAATTTTAAATCAAAGTTTTCATCATCAATCATCGATATATCCCAAAGCCTGCGAGCTGGTACTGAAAATGATTTCAGGGCTTGCAGATAATTGGATTCATTGCGTTTCATGGCAATTGATATGGGCAAGACCAATCCTTGCGAAAGAATTTTCGATTTACAAACAGCCTTATGAAAAATAAAACGCGACAAACGCCCATTTCCATCCATGAACGGATGCGCAAAGACAAAGGCAAAGCTCGCTAGTGCGCCAATAATAATCGGGCTGACATTGATCGGCGGATGATTGAGCAAGTCCATAACCGAATCCATGATTTCAGGAATCAAATCAGGCGTTGGCGGAACATAAGTAATACCCAAAACACCACGACCGGGACCTCGCAACCAATTGACACGATGACGAAACTGCATATCGTGGTCCATGGGGTTGGTCACCGTCATGTTTTGCAACTGGACCAAGTATTCTTCGGTGATTGGCGTTGTATCTCGCGCCTGTTTTAGTAATTCAGTAAAGGCTACTGCTTTGCTTGGGCTTGGGTTTTCGCGTTCGATAGCAAACGAACTCTCTGTCTCACTTAAATAAGACCAACTCATGGTCCGGTCAAGTAATTCGAGGTCGAGCCCTGATATAAATTCTTGTGCACGTTGTAGCGTATTTTTTTCAAGAAGCTCAGAAATAATATTCGTTCGCTCAACCGTTGGACAATATCTAATGTTTCCTAAACCGTTGAAATCTACGCGCCATTTAGTATTTCGTGTTCGCTGCCCTGTTATATACCTGCTTCCATCAAATAAATCAACGTAGGGGCCAATCGCAGCAGGAATACCCGCCATTTCAGTACCGCAAAACTGCTCCCATAAATAAGCCGTTATGCGAATGTATTTACTGGCTGGACTGCTTCGAAAAGCTTCCATGATCTGAGCGGCTGGGATCCGCGGCAAGGCCTGGGCCAGCACTTGCAGGTTGATGCCCTCGTGCTTCAAGGCGAACAAAACGTGATCCAGCGGAATTTGCGAGGCGGGCGCGACACTGGCGGGTATTTCCAGGCTGTCTGGGCCTTGAATGACTTTTGTGACACTCGCGATTCGCGCCGGTCGCGCGCATGGAAATGCGCTGAGATTAAGTTGCTCTCTTAGAAATTCGTATCCGACAGTGCGTCCAACCATTTTTCACTCCGTTTAGAAAAATTTTACTTCGAAAGTAAAAATTTTCTAAGAAAAAACTATGAGGACTAAATGTAAGCGTAGCCGTTAGCCTTGAGCCGGTTTAGGGTTACTCGGCCTGTAGGCCCTCGTCCAGAAAGCGTAAGCTGATATTTTATTAATAGCAAAGTGTGAGCGCGGTTGCCACCGACGCAGGCTAAAAATATACCCGTAGTCCGACGGTGAACAGCGAGTAGTGAGTGCCGCACAGGCCCGACGAAAACTTGCCCCTATTCGGGATGGCGTCAGTTTTGAAGAAAAAACAAAGAACTGTTCGTCATGCAGCGATTCGACCGAACGCCTGACGGCACCCCCCTGGGGTTTGAAGACATGGCGGTGCTGGCAGGATTTTCATCGCGCGAGAAATACAAAACCAGTTACACCCATGTGGCAAAACTGGTTGCAGCTTTTGCCTCCGGCCCTCACGTTACGGCCTCTTTGCAGGCGCTTTTTGACATGGTGGCGCTGTCGTGTGTGGTGGGCAATGGCGATGCACATCTGAAAAATTTTAGCATGCTCTACACCGACCCCACCACCAGCGACTGCCGTCTGGCACCGGCATTTGACGTGGTCAACACCACGGCCTACATTCCCGAGGATGTACTGGCGCTGGACTTATGCGGTCAAAAGTCGTTTTTCTCGGCCCGGCAAGGACTGTTGGACTTTGCCAAGGTCTGCCAGGTGGCTGACCCCTATGACCGGTTGCAGCGCTTGATACTGACCGCTGAGTTTGTCATCGAGCGTGAAGCCGAGGTGGCGCAGTCCATACCGCATGTGGTGGCGGCCATCGCACACTGCACGAACATGCTCAAAGAGGTTTTCTTTGATAAAGTGCCTAAATAACATGCGAATCGGCCTGTAGCCACCGTCTAGTAAGCGTAGGTAGCTATTTATTTAATATCAACGTGTGAGCCGGGTTGCTTAAATTGGTACGAATACAGCAGGGCTGATGCCGAAAAACTGACCTAGTTTGCCAGCCATCGTGGCGCTGATATTTCGTTTGCCGGCCAGAATGGCTGACAAGTTACTTTGGGCAACAATGGCCTCGAGATCATCTTGTTTTAAACCGCGTGCGTCCATCAGAAAACGTAATGCATCTTTCGGACTCGCCGGTTCAATGGCATGGTGTTCTTGTTCGTAGCGCGATACCAGTTCACTTGCCAACTCAAGCAAACCAGACATGGGGTGCTCGTCATCGTCACAGGTTGCCTCCAAAAGTGAATTCATTAGTATGACCCTACGGTCGTCATCTGATTCGTTTTGAATGGGGCGCAGGTGCGCTATGGCGTCGAACGCCTGCCATGAAGCTTGCAGAGCCCCGATATTGAGTTGAGCGTTAGCTACTTGCATACTGCTACACCTTGCCTTTCCGATAAAGTTTGTTCCAGTCATCGTATTCACGGTGAGTCAATACCTTTTGCACGAAAACCTTTTTGAATTTGTAACTAACAATCACTACAACGCGGTAGTTATTTCCACTTACATCAAAGATGGTGTACGGCGGAACGTAGTCTGCCGAGTTGAAAAATTCCCGCACATGATTGAAGTCTCTAAATTCGACGTGCTCCAGCACGGAGTGCCACTCTCGTAGGACGTTTTCCGCTTCGGGATGCCTTTGCCAGAAACTGCGAAGCATTTTGATGGGGATGACATGCAAGTTTTTTTATATCAAATCAGCCTGTAGCCAACGTCCTTTAAGCGTAAGAAGCTATTTAATTCATAGCAAACTGTGCGCCAGGATGCAACCGACGCAGGTTAAAAATCTGCTCGCAGTCCGACGGTAAACAGCGAGTAGCGAGTCCCGAACAGGTCTGACGAGAACGTGTTGTAGGTCACCGGCATTTCATTGAAAAACATGGTGCTGCTTAACTGGCTGCGGGCGTAGGCGGTCAAATGCGGGTGAAAACGGTAGTTGGCTTCGAGCAAAAGGTTTTGACTCTGGTTGTAAACCGTCCAGCCGCGTGAGGCCAGAATATCGTCCACCGCTTCGCGCTGCACGGCGTAAAACAGATATCCACCGCGCAAGGTCCAGGGGCCGCTGCGCCAGGCAGCGTTGGCACCGACCTGGATGAAGTTACCGCGCCAGCCGAGTTCTTTATTGACGTCAACGCCATAGCTCCCGCTGCTGTCAAGAAATTGTTTGAATGGCTGATCGCAAGTTCCAAGAATGCTATTACCGATAAAACGAAGTTGGTAGCTACATCCGTCGCTATTCAGTGTTGCCGTGGCTGACAACTCACCATAGGACAATTGAGTACTACCCGCACTGAGTAGCACGCTGATATCCGTCGAGGGCGAGAGTTTCCAGGTGCCTATCAAATCTGCTTGCAATTGACGGTCGGAAGGATCTGTGATCTTGACGGTGCTCAGGTTTTGATTTTTGACAAGCGTTGCGCCAGGAACGTGAACGGGTGAAGTTGATCCCATTTCACTGGCGTAATTGCCCCACGCCGACACCTTTACGGCTATGGCCGGAATCTTGCCATCTTGTTCTACGAAACGATACAAGCCAGCCGCCCGCCAACTGTTGAAGTGATAGTCGTTGTCCGCCAGTCCGCTGATGTCGCGCTTCCAAAAGCTGCCTGAAAGCCACGCGCCGTCAGCTACTTTGTAAGCACCTTCAATATGCGAACCATGGTAGTCGCCTGCTGATGAGCCTGATGCCAGTTTGTTGCTGTCTCTGATTTTGAAAAAATCAAGCGCTTCGTTCATGTGGTCTGCGCCAACTTCCAGATAGCCATTCGGCGCTATCTGTTCCGGCAAGGCAGTCAATAAAGCATCCAGCGGTGCAGCCGATGCGGGCAGAGCAAGACAAATAACCAGGAAGCTGAAAGCTTGCCTGGTTAATGTCCGCTTGCCTAACCCGACGAAGATGTCGGCAAGAGGTTTCAGCATGTTAAGTACATCAGTTAGTCAGTGTGATAAAGCCTTCGAGACCCAAACCAGTGACAGTTTTGCTTGAACCATTTGAGACAAGAGATGTCGGGACCACAACAGTCACACTCTTGAATGGCGTTCCATCAGTTTGACGCAAAGGCAGATTCGTGACGACGATACTAACCTTATATTTCCCACCCAAAGCAGTTTGGCTATTGAAGTTCGTGCCCAAACTGGTGAACGTCGAGTTAACAGTACTGCCCAACAGTAGACTGCTCAAAGAGCCTGCTGTGATCGTATTGTTGGCACCCCAAACGGCTGAAGTGAAACTTGCCAGACCAGTAAATGTGCCCGAGCCTGACACAGCGTAAACCAGCGCATTGGCTGTGGTGGGCACGGTGACTTGTATCACGCCACCCGTCTTGGTGACATTCACGTTGTCAATGTAGGCCTTGACCTGTCCAGAACCGGCTGTATCACTGACCGAGATGGCCGCCGTTAACTGACCGCTAGGCAGTACAGCTGTGCCATTTTCCGAGAGAGTGAAGGTGACAGCGGCCAAGTTGGTCAAGGGCCATTTCACGGAGATGCCAGCTGCCGACTGGAAATCAGCCATCGAGTAGGCGCTGGTCGTTCCGCCGTCCACCAGATTGATGGTGTTGTTGGCCAGGTACAGGTAGTCTTTAGAGACGGGGACTGGCGTGGGCGTTGCTGCGGCCGTTGTCACTGTGGTCGCCACCGCGGCTGCAGATGTCGTCGTGCTAGTTGCGTTTAGCAAACCGTCCGTTACCGCTGTGGTAATGACGCTTGTGATGGTGGTATTGCTTTGCTTGTCCAAAGTCGCTGCTGTGATGGCTGTGGGCGTAGCAGCACTCAAAATGGCTTGTGCCTGAGACGCAAGGGCGGGTCCAGCCACAGCGGCCAGCACGTCTGGCGTTGGTTTACCAACTGCAGTCAAGATGGTACCGACGGACGGGATAGCCGTATTGACTGCTGTGATGGCCGCACTGACTAGCGGCGTGACATCGGCTGGAAGGAGTGTGGCGCTATTAAGCGAGCTGCCAGCAGTCAGGTTAGCTGCAACGGCTTTTGCTACTTCTGCGTAAATTGCAGCAGGCGTTACACCTGCGTTAATTGCTGCAGGTGCAAGTCCGGCAATCAGCTCAGCGGTTTTTTGTATCAACTGCTGAATGACCAATGTTTTCTGGAGCAATGATGGGTCGGCCAGCGCGACAGGGTCGGTATTGAGCAAACTTGTCGTTGTAGTCAAGCCCAGAGCCGTTTTGAGAGCCGCTTCATTCAGGGTGCCAGAAGCCAACAAGGTGGTCAGCGGTGAAATCACGGTGGCGCCCTTGGGTGCTTTCAGCAAGCCGGTAAACGCAAGTCCTGTGTCTGCACTCGTACCCTTACTGGCAATCATTCCATGCGTACAGCCATTGGGAAACGTGAATTTGCCATTGGCATCGGTAACGACCGCAGCGGCTAATTCACTGGCACTGACGATGCCGTTGTCGTCCACATCGCAGACGATGGTGGCGCCACTCAGGTAACCATCCACAGCGACGCCGCTGGTGGCGTTGCTGGCCGGTGTTCCGCCACCGCCGCCACCGCCACAGGCGGCGATGGTCAAGGCAACCACTGCTGCCGGTATTAAACGTAATTTAAATTGCATTTGGTTCTCCAATTTTGTTAAACCATTCGGCCTTTGGGCCGGTAAATGAATGAGAACAAGTCAATGACTATTTCTTTGGGGTGTTGGTAGGTGACTTCTTCGCACCTGCTTTGTTGGGTTTCCCCGCAAACACCAAGTCTCTGATCGCCAGCGCTTTGTCCATTGGCAAAACATTATTACTTGCAAGCCCGCCTTTGCTGCCATAGGGTCGGCCAGCAATAATTTTGTCAGCTTCTGCATCGCCTATGCCGGGCAACGTTTTAAGTTCATCGCGTGTTGCGGCATTAATGTTGACCTGTTTCACATTGGCTTGTGCTTTGCGTTTGGCGGCAATGGCTTTTTTGCTCGTTGCAACGCTATCCGGGCTTGTGCTGATGCTATCGGCGGCAAATGACACACTGGTCCCAATGAGCATGGCACTTGCTGTCAGCGCCAGTAAGAAACATCGGTATTGCATACTAACTTTCTAACGAAAAACCCGGATACGTCGCCACATCCGGGTTAGTTTTTTTCTGTTTTGGTTGGCTTAACCTGGGGCCGTTTGCACGACCCCAGATAGTTGCTAATTCGATCTAACGTGACTCACGTTATTTCGAGTGCATGAGCCTGATATCGGCCACACGTCCAGAAGCATGGCAGGTCATGCAAAGCTCTGGAGTGTTTAGGGCGGTCGCACGGTCAACGTAAATCGAACCGCCTTCAGCCTTCATGTGCGCTTGTGCAGCCTTGCTGTCATGGCAGGCAAAGCAAACGGTGGTGACTGGTGAATCAACTAGCGTAGTTCCTGCTGCTTGCGTCGTCGCCCCTGTTGCTACGTTAAACGAGAAACCAGCGCCATAGTTGAAGGTGCTAGGGTTTGCCACTGGAAGGTACGGTGAAACTGAGAATGCGTTCAATGGAGTCATTGAGGTCTTATCTATCACACCTGTGGCTACAGTCCGATATTGCTTGTTAGGCAACGCAGCAGCAGATGCGGTCGCTGCGAGGTCATAAGTACCTGGCAGGTGACAAGTTTCGCATTTCTTCAATACGCCAGGGAAGCCGATACTAAAGAACCCATCTCCTTTTGGCATTGCTGTAGTCGGCACTGCAGTTGCGTGCCAAGTAAACTGATCAACTCGTTTTGACGCTGCGTGGATGGCATGTATATAGTTAGTGGAGTCCGCACCCCAGCCAGAGCTTGTCTTATTTGGTGTATGACACCATGCACAAGTTGTACCATCGTTGCGCTGTCCACCGTGGAAAGATTCAGCCGTAAAGACACCCAATTCCTGATGGCACTTGTTGCAACGTGCATCCTCAACGATGGCTCGACGGCCTGTATAGCCACCAGAGCTTGTGCAATTTGCATTCGGTGCTAATGTTGTTGCAACACATCCCTTAGACGCAACAACTTGCACATCAGGGGCGACAACAATTAAGCCACCAGTTTGATTTGGCATCCCTGTTGTGAGACCGCTTCCTGTTGCCGCGACTACTGGATATGCCGGCAGATTTGTCTGAGTCAGTGGCAAGCTACTAGTCACGTTGTAGGTATAACCTAATCCACCAGTTAGCATTACTGCACTATCAGGAATGATCACGTTGGTGAGTGTCGCAATATAGTAGCCAGTATTAACGGTATCTGCTACAAGTGTTCCTGCACCAGTTCCTGTTGCTGTACCGTTCCAAAGGCTGCGCAGGTAGCTAGATGCTGATGCGTTGAAATCAGCGGGTGTAGCAATGCCATCTTGTGGTACAGAGAAAACAAAGTACACGCTAGGTGAACCCATGAAGTTATTCCAGATTTCAGTAACAGGTGGACTTGCTGATGGTGTATAGATGTTCAAAGGCACTACGACATCGTTTTGCTTCATTCTGAAACTCATGACAGGATGAGTTCCTACACGAGAGACATATTTAATGTCATAGGTCACTTTGATTGAATTTGCTGGGCGGTTTGCTGTGTTCGAAGCAATCCAAGCTGCGTTTGTATTAGCGTTCGTACCACCTAAAAGCAGTGAATTGTTCGTATCTGGTGGGGTTACCGGGGTATGAACAAAAGCAATGCTGGTTGCATCATGGCAGGTACTGCACAACGCTGGGTCAGCAGAAGCTACGCCTTTCAAAGCCCAACCGCCATGGCCAGTCGTCTTGCCTGAAGTGGTGGTGCCGGTGCCGTCGGTGAATTTAATACCGTCGTGGCAAGATCCGCAAGCCAATGGACTTGGAACTGTTTTCCAATTACCGGCATCGTTGTGATTAACGGGTGTCAGTGATTCGTTGTGGCACTTAGAACAATTGCGTTGATCCTGAGGGAATTTCACTTCATTAAACATACCTTCAGAGGCAGCATTGAAGAAATAGCCTTGTTTGACCAACTCCGTACCCATGTGGATCTTGTGAACCATGTTCGGATAATTGCCAACGGCTCTGCCATCAATGACTGCAGTTGTTGGTCGGGTTGTTCCGTTCAGAATTAGACCGTTGCTTCCTGCAGCCGTGCTAGCTTCCTGATTAAAACTGTACTTGATCTGATCCGTGTGGCAGGTCACGCAGTAGTTTGGATCAACGCGGCTTCCATGGGCCAGAACTTTTCCTGCGTGACAGTCATTGCATGATTGCAGCTTGACAACTTCACGCGTGGAAGTAATCGGGTTGTGGTCAGGACGGAAGTCGAACCAAGCATTGCCTGCGTTGACCATGCTGACACCCACTGGCGCGCCTGTGGCGATCGGCAAGAGTGTGAGTGGGTCAACGTAATTTGTGCCAGTACCTGGGGCCGTTCCACCAATTTGGATGCCTACGCGATGGGTTAAGGTAGGATCAAAGGTGACATCACCCAAATCAGCTTGGTATTTAAATGCCGTAGCTGCAGTAGCTACAAGCGCTGGGGTAGCAAATTCTGCCAGTGCAGCAACTTGGGTCGCGGCTTGTTTGACATCTCGATAAAAGGTATAGGTGTAGCTTCCATCTCCGTTATCGGTCAGGGCACCTTCCTTGTCATTAGCAGGAAATGTGCCGAGGACGGGTTGAAGGACTGGTGGTGTTGCTGTGTTGTAAACAGGTGCCGTTGTAACGATGTAACTGACCCATTTACTAGGCTGATTGTTGGTTCCTGGTACCAACTTGGCTAAAGTAAAAGCGATATTTGTCAAACTGGCAACAGATGCTGTTGCACTTTTTGATTTACCTCCAATACCAGTGACCGGCTTGCCGGTAGCATCCTTTACTGTGAAGTTAACTACTGGCTTTGTGTCAATGTTGGCACTGGTAATGGTAATTTGAGGTGCAAGTGCTTTCCATGCAGCCGTGCTGTCAATGGTGGCTGCTGCTGTGTTTGCAGCGGTGCTGTTTGCACCGGTACCGCCACCGCCGCAACCGGCAATAGCGAGCGCGAGCACACTGGAGGCCAAATACGGCATCCAGCGCCGCGTGGGCAGCTTTTTCTCTGATATCTCAGAATATTTCATGAGTGTCTCCAAGGGAGTTACTAAAAAACCAATACCACTGACTTCGGAGAGAGTGTTTGGCGGGTTGTGGGCAGGTAATCGCCCTGTATCGAACTCGGTTAAGTTGGCGAAGAACATGTTTTGCTCGTTCAGGCTATTGCCACTGATAGGTGTAAGTGAGACCTATGAAGCCAACGTTTTGTGTTGCGTTTTGTTTGACGGTGGTTCCGTCAGAATAGGCATAAGAGACCCACGTCCAGTCGCTGACAGCAGCTTGTTGGTAGATCACATCCAGCCGCAGCGAGGAGTTTTTCTCGAGCTCATATTTGCCAAACATTTTCAAAACTGTCTGGCGGTAAACGATGTCGGGCAAGCCACCGGTGGAGGCCAGCAATGCGGCATCGCTCGCGCTGGCTGAACCGTCCAGCGTTTGGGCATAAATGCTTCTGTCGTTTGAGAACGTCAGGTTGGCGCCCACATTGATTTTGCTGCTGGCTTTGCCGGCAATACCGATATTGATGCTGGTGGTGGTGTTTTCAAACGCCATCAGGGAACCTGCTGGGCGCAACTGGTTCAAAGTTTGCACGCCTTGAGATACGTAGCCGTTCAGGGACCAGGCGTAATTCAGCGCGTAGTTCCAGTCGACGCTGTATTGGTTCATGCGTGTTTCTTGCAGGCCATAAACCGTGGGGGCACTGAACTTGTCTTTGCCGTCTTCGGCGCTGAACTGGAATGTCATGTCGGCGTTGGGCTGCCAGTCGGCAAAGACCTTGACTTTGTCGCGCTGCCGATTGGCCAGCGTGGGCATGTAGATCGCTGTGGAGGCGAGACCAGTAGCCGGGTTACTGATTTCGGCGACGCCTGTTGTAACGCTGTTGGGCTTCAACCAGTTGGAGCCGTCGCGCTGGCTGGTAGAGACGCCGATGGAGCCGCTGAAATTCTGCGCCATCTTGCGGCGAATATCTGCGTTGAAGCTGGTCTCTTGTGTATTTTGGCGCAAGGCGCTCAGACCCGACACGGCGCTGGTGGAGGTGAACACGCCACGGTCAATGGTTTCGTAGTCTGTGCCGATCGTGCCCCGGTAGTCTTTGGAAAACTGCCAGCTGGCTTGCAACTTGGCATGTTCTTTCAGATTCGGCAAATCGCGGTTGGTATAGGTGAGCGAGCCGTTTGTGTTGTAGGTGGCGATGGGCGTCTTGTCTTCCTTGTTCTCGTAGCGCACATCGGCCAGCAGGGTGAGCTGGGGAAGTGGGCGAGAGGTGAGGCCAACTTTAGTCAGCATGGTGTTGACTTGTCCGCCCAGATTGGTGACACCGGCAGGGGCACCACCTAGCAGTGCGCCTGCGAAGTTGTCGTTTTGCGTTGCCGTTGCGTAAGCGACTTTGAAGGTGCCGCGCGTGGTGGGCGTGAAGTCGTAGTTGCCGCTCAGGTCAACCTGGTGCGCTTCGTTGTCTGGCGACAAAGCCAGTGACTGACCCAAAATGCCTCGCAGCCCTGTGCCCAGGGGCTGCGAGACACCCAGCGGGTTATTCAGGTTTGAAGGAACATTGGCGGTTAGCGTGCCGTAGTTGTTTCGGTAAAAAGAGCCGTAGTAGCCCACGTTAAAGCGAAACTTTTCAAACGAGTAACTTAAGCGGGCGTCGATCTGGCTGTGGTTGGCGTTGATCGGTTCTGGCAGCATCAGCACCGCCCAGTTGGTGCTGGTTAATGGGTTGCTGCCGCAGCCAGGCGCGGCTGTCGAGATGCAGTTCATGCCGATGCCGAACAGGCGGGAGCCTTCCTTTTTCTCTGTTTTCAGGTCAAGCTCAAACTGCATGGAGGGTGTGATCCACTTCGACAGACCGATACCGATGCTGGTGCGCTTGGTTTTTAGTTCGAGTTCTGAGCCCGTACCTGCGGTCACCACATTTACTTGCGGCGAGCTTGAGCCTGCACCAATCAGTCCGGTCCTGATGGTGTTGAGGTCATAGTGGACCAATTCGCTGTAATTTTCCGTGAACTTCCACTCACCCGGATTACGGACGACCAGATTGAGTTCGCGGGTGTCACCCAGCAAATTGGAGCCTTGGAACTTGATCCAGGTGTCGGTTTCTTCTTCGCGCAAGCTGTAGTCAATGCCCAGCATGCCGACGCCGTTGCTGCTGCTTCGCAGGCTGTTGTATTGGCTGAAGAGCGCCCGGTCGGCGCTGTAACCGTCTACAAGGCCAGCGCCGATGTTGACGGTGCCTTCGGTGACGGTGGTTTGTGCATGCAAGGGGGCGAATGCCGCCATCAAGGCAAAAGCCAGTGCTGTGCGAGGAAATCTAACTGAAAAAACGTTGGTGTTCATGTTGGTTCTCCGTGCTTCAGCGCATCAAAAGCGGAAGCGTCGCATTGGTAGCCGACGGACTGTTGGAGCCGTGTACTTGCGTATGGCAGTTCATGCAACTGCGACCTTGCCAAATGTTGGCAACATTTTTGCCACCTGTCTGTGCTGTCACTGGGGCACCCAGTGCGCCAACGCCACCTGCCACATGGGGTGTATGGCATTGCTGGCAGAGCAAGGGCGCGCGTGTTTTCAACATCGCTGCTACCGTGCTGCCATGGGGGGTGTGGCAGTTGGAGCAGTCTTCAGCGACGGGGTCGTGTTGGTGCACAAACGGGCCGCGTTTTTCTGCGTGGCAGGTGTAGCAGGTGGCATTGGTGCTATCGCGCTTGGCCAGTTTGGGGCCTGCTGAACCGTGTGTATTGTGGCAATCAGAACAGGTCATCTTGCCTTCTGGCACCGGGTGGTGTGAGGGCTTGTTCATCTGCGTGCGCTGTTCTTTGTGGCAGGTGTAGCAAACGTCAGGTTGAGTGATTTTGTTCAGAACTTTGTCTTTGTTGGTGTGCACTTGGTGACAACTGTCGCAAGCCACATCGGCGGCTTGGTGCTGGCTGCCAACCCAGAGCGCGCGCTTTGAATCCTTGTCGTGGCACGACTGACAAACACGGCTGCGGTCGGCTTCAGGAATGGCAGATACTTTGCCGAATACTTTGTTAAAAGTACGGTCAGGACGTGGGCGCAGGTCTGGGCCTGGTGGTTTGTGGGCGTGCTTGTCACTGGCACCATGGCAGGTGATGCAATCAGGTGCACCTGAGTTCAAGACGTCACCCATGGGGCGGCTTGCCAACGCTTTAGCGGCGGCTGACATCGGGGGCTTTTTAACGCCTATAGCATGGGGGCTGTTGCTCATGTCCGGCAGGTCTTCCTCGTCGTGGCAGCTGACGCAGAGTGCAGCGCCCACGGGTTCAGCGGCTTGGGCTGGCCCGAACATGCCGAGCAGACAGATGCCGAGGATCGAGATGGCAATTTTGAATTTGGTCGTATTCATCATTATTTTTGTCCGTGGACGGTGGCCACATTCTTGGCGCCACTGGCATGGCAGTCATCGCAGGTTTCGCGTGGCAGGGCGGAGACTCCAGCTTGAGTTGTTCCATATGAAGCGCCACCAAACCAGGTGATGTGGTCGATAACCCGCACACCGCTGGCGGTGGATCCGTTGTGGCAGGCGGTGCAACTGGCGGCCTTGGGCGAGATGACCAACCATTGATTGGGGTCGGTGACGCCAGTGGGTTTCTGGATCACGGCACCCAGCGGGCCTTGGTCATTTTTGTAGGAGTCGTTGACGTGGCAGACATTGCAGTTGATGCCCACGCCAGGCCAAGAAACTTCGGCTGCGTAGTTTTCGACACCTGTTGCAAAAGTCAAGGTGTTATTGCATGCCGCCTGGGCAATGGCACTGGTGTTGGCCGGGTTGCAGAAGTTACCCTGAACCAGGTTACCAAGCGTGAACGGATAAGTCCGTTTGGAGTTGCCATGAATACCGTGAATCATCCGTTTGAACTGGTAAGACTCGTTGAAAGCCGAACCGTCCGTCATGATCGTGGTGGTAGTTTTGTTTGCATCGTGGCAGACCACACACGCTTCAACCCGGTTACGGGCACCACCGTGAATAGCTTCTGACAGCGTATTTGAGCCTGAGGTTGTTCCCAGCGCGCCGTGACAGATATTGCATTTTTCAGTCGCTACGATGGTGCGTCTTGGTTGCAAGTTGCCTGTGATAGCAAGTTCTTTGTACGCGTTTTGTGCAACGATACTGACCAGCACTTGAGGCGTAACTTCGGGTCGCGGATCTATTGCTGCAGTGACTTGCAGTAGTGGTTCCTTGATTTGTCCCATGCTGACAACGCGGGCAGTCCCAGTTGCAATAGCCGTCGTTGTGTCGTCAGGAAGTGGAATGTCTATTGTGTAATGGTTTCCACCAAGAGCGGTACCTTTGTATGCATAGACATTTGCGTTTCCTCCGCCATTGTTATAGGCCGAATACTCGGTGGTGTTGGTAGATTGTCCCACCATGTTTTGGTAGGCAAGATAGAAACGCAGTTTACCGAACTTGGATGTATCAGTGCACACGGGTGTCGTGATGCTATTAACGGTAGTGGTCGTGCAATCGTTGGTTACCAAGTTATAGGCTGAGTTTCCGTTCGTTGGATCTGAAAGGAAATAGTTGACCGAAACGGTGCGGGCTTTGTGATTGCTTGTGTCGTTAAAGATGACACTTTCAATGTTCATTTTGTACTTGGAGGCATTCTCTTCGTTCTGATTCCAATGAACACGTTCGGCGGATATGGCTGAGCCTGCTTTATGGCAATCTGCACACTGCTGGTTGCTCATCGACTTGGCTGGAGTACCTGCGCCAAGGATCATGGCGACCAGTGCGGTGTGCGTTGTATCCCATTTAGAGCCAGTGTTGCTCGCGTGGCATGTCAAGCAGGCTTCCTTGGAGGCTTTTGTTTTCCAGTTGTCACCTTGAGGGGTTTTGGGGTTGGCACCTGAGTGGCAGACCGTGCAGTTGCGCAGGTCTTGGGGGAAGCCCACTTCAGCGAAATCTGCTGTACGCACAGTGTAGTTTTCACCACCGGCAGCTTCTGCTTTCTTCAGTAATTTTCCGGAGTGGATTTTGTGCACCATGGTGGCCAGGGTGAGCACGTTGCCACTGTTGGGGTCGGTGGTACCTGGGTTGTGGCACATCACGCAATATTGGGTATCAACACGGCCACCGCCGTGCAAGGCCAGTTTTTCATGGCAACCATTGCAAGAAGCAACATCGGTCATCTTGCGCGTCTTGGTTGGGTCGGTCACCGCAACAGCATTGCCATTGGCATCAATGGTGAAGTCAAAATAAGGGTTGACTTTGATCGCTTCTCCTGCTGCATTGGTGTAGCTCAACTGAATGGCTACGCGATGCGTCAGGTTGGGCTCATAGGTCACACCATTGGTCTTGGTAGGGTCCTTGATGTCTGTAGAAAACGTGTAGGTGTAGTAACCCAGGGGGTTGTAAACCAGTTGCGCAGCCAATAGGGCTGCGTTTGTTTGTTTGGGATCGGTATAAGCCTGCACCGTTGAAGCCGCCTTGGGTGATGTCAGGGTTGCGCTGATGGCTGCTGGGTAAACAACACCAACGGCGGCCGTCGCTGCAGTCCGGGTGCGGTGTGTGTAGTTCTTCCATTCATCTGGATTTCCATTGCTTCCTGGTACCAGTTTTGCGATGGCTGCACTCACATTTGTGATGGTCAACCCACTCTTGAAGGCGCCATCCGAAAAAACAGTGAAGTTCACTTTGGCAAGACTGACACCGGGACTGGGGACCGTCACCGCTGGTATGCCAGCATCTTGCAGCACCGTGAACGAGGCTGCATAGTTAATGGCTGTGTCATTAGCCGCTAACGCGCTGGCTGCGACGATAGCGGGTGAGCTGGGTATTACTGGGGCCGTAGGCGTTGTTCCACCGCCGCCACCCCCACCACCGCAACCTGCCATGGCTGCCGCCACCAAACAAGCACTACCCCATCGAACCATAAAGTGTTTCATTTTTTTCTCCGTCGCTGACCGGTTCAACGACATGTCTCTAATTGCAAAAAACGCCCAGCAAGTTTTTTACTTGCTGGGCCGCTTTATTGACTCTTCAACTATCCAGAGTTCTCGTTACTGTCTCAGCCTTGGGTCAGGAATCCATTGATAACCATCACCAACAGTGTCAGTCCTACGATGATCAATGTGACGCCCAAAATCTTGGAGGCCTTGGTCATTGGTTTCGAAGGTCCGTCTACCAGGTGTTTTTCAAGTTCTCCCGAATCAACCAAGCGCTGGTACTGAGCGGGGTGGTCGGCACGGAACTCTTCCAGAGACTGCAAACCGGTGAACATCACGATGTCTGGCGGTGGCAGTTTGTCTGGGCGGAAATGGTTGTTGAAGAAGTGCACTGTGAACAGGAACACTGCTGCAAGGAAGGCCTCTTCGCCATGAACCACGGTTGCAATGTTGAACACCCAGCCTGGCAGGAACTTGGCGGTAACCGTTGGCAGAGCCAGCATCAAGCCACTGAAGCCAATGATGCTCACGCCCCAGAACACGGCCCAGTAGTCAAACTTCTCAAAGTACGCCCAGCGGTCAAAGCGTGGGCGAGGGCCCATACCCAGGAACCACTTGAACATGCCGATGCAGT
>SERZ01000053.1_pt1 | contig 64018 bp, 62 predicted proteins | sample 3171461 | NCBI WGS metagenome assembly SERZ01 (sample SAMN06051861, study PRJNA518727) | freshwater metagenome | biome: subpolar coniferous forest; feature: holomictic lake; material: water; isolation source: holomictic Lake 227, 6 m depth | place: Canada: near Kenora, Ontario | collected... | reverse complement strand
AAGCAATCTATGGTGGCGTATCTTTACGGTTTTCTTTACGTCGTTTAATTCATCCATAATATCAAATAGTTATGGTATGCTGTCTGATCCCCGAGTTCGCCAATGCCGATTACGTCGGCGCCGCGGATCTGCCCTGGCAGGGCACCCAGGCCAAGCGCTGGCTGGGCACGCTCTGGCTGCCCCACTCGGGCCTGAGCGTCGCGACCAATGTCCGCAGCTGCCATTGGTACCACAAGACCGCGATCGGCCACGCCTCGGGCTCCGACGTCCAGACCGACATCAGCTGGCACGGCGACCGCGCCGCCCACTTCGTCAACAACATGATGAGCCAGGGCGCGGCCCTGATCGACGCCGCCGGCGTCGTCACCCTGCGCTGCCTCGAATCCTGAGCCCCCGCGATTTCCGGAGCCCCGACCATGGCTTACCTGTCCAAGAATCTAAGTGTGCTGGCCTACGCCAACGGCTTCACCCTCTGGCACTACACCACCCCTGATGCCGCCACCACCGTCGATAGCGCCGGCTACTTCAACGCCGCCGCCGACATGGTCCGGGTCGGCGACATGATCCTGGCCAACACCGACACCGGCAGCACCTGCGCCACCGGCGTCTTCGTGGTGGCCGGCATCGCCGCCAGCGTCGTCGACGTGGCGAACCTGACGCCGTTCAACGCCAGCAATACCGATTGAGGACGCTGAAACACCGGGGCTGGCCCGGCCCGGTCGCCGGGCCAGCCCTGCTGGCAATGCTGTCCGCTCTTGGCAGCATCCCTTTGGGCGCGCCATGGCAGCTGTCTGCAATGTTTATCGGTATCCCGGGGCTCGCCATCGTCACGGCGCTGATTGATAGCGGCAGTAAAGGCGGAAAGGAAGAATAGCCGGGTCCGAACCAACGCTCTGATCGCTCGCCAAAGCCGCCCCTCGGGACGGCTTTTTTCGTTTCCGCACCTTCCCTCCCCCACTCGAAGGACTCCATCCCATGGCACTGACGGCTATCGGGCTCTGCAACCGCGCGCTGGTGAAACTCGGGGCGGCGCCGATCGGCGGCTTCGAGGATGGCACCGCCGAGGCCGAGACCGCGGGCGCGCTCTATGAGGCGACCCGCGATGGCCTCTTGTCGGCCCACCCCTGGAGCTTTGCCCGCCGGCAGGCGACGCTCGCCCGGCTGACCGAGGTTCCGGTCGCCGACTATGCCTATGGCTTCGCCCTGCCCGCCGATTTCCTGGCCGCGCTGTCGGCCGGTGGCTCGGGGGCCGGGCGAGGCCTAGTCAACCGCATTGCCGGCCAGAGCCTGCAGGCTGACAGCGAGGCCGTGATCCTGACCTATCTCGGCCGGGTTGATGAGGCCGGTTTTCCGCCCGTTTTCGCCGCCGCCCTGGCCGCCCGGCTGGCCGCCGAGTTCTGTCTGCCGCTGACCGAAAGCACGGCGCGGGCGAGCGCGCTCCACCAGCTCGCCGACCAGGAGTTCCGCCGCGCCCGCCTGATCGACGGCCAGCAGGACACCCGCACCGGCTTTGACCGCTATTCCCTGATCGAGGCTCGAAACTGATGCCGCTCTCCCGTCAGGATAAAACCAACTTCACCGGTGGGGAAATCTCGCCCGACCTGCTCGGCCGCGGCGATCTCCGGGCCTTCGACAACGGCGCCCGCACCCTGACCAACGTGTTCATCGACCCGACCGGTGGCCTCACCCGCCGGGCCGGGCTGGCCTATATCGACACCCTGCGCGGTCCCGGCCGCCTCGTCGCCTTCGAGTTCAACACCGAGCAGACCTATCTGCTGGTCTTCACCGAGGGCTGGATCGATGTTTACGAGGACGACGCCCGCATCACCTCGGTGGCGGCGCCCTGGAGCGCGACCCAGATTGGCCAGATCACCTGGACTCAGAGCGCCGACACCCTGCTGATCTGCCATCCCGACTTGCCGCCGCGCAAGCTGACCCGCACCGGCCCGACCAGCTGGACCATGACCCCGTGGGCCTTTCTCAGCGAAGGCAATCTGCTGCGCCAGCCCTACTATCGGTTCGGCGACACCACCGTCACCCTCACGCCCAGCGCCACCACGGGTCAGATCACGGTCACGGCCTCGGCGGCGGTGTTCGTCCAGGGCCATAACGGCCTGCGCCTGCGGATCGGCGGCAAGCAGATTCTGGTCACCGCCGTCACCTCGCCGACCCAGATCACCGCCACCTGCCAGGAAACCCTGGCCGCCACCACGGCAACCGTCGTCTGGGACGAGCCCTCGTTTTCGGTGGTGCGCGGCTGGCCGGTCTCGGCCTGCTTTCACCAGCACCGCCTTGTGATCGGCGGCTCGCGGGACCTGCCCAACCGGCTCTGGCTGTCGCAGTCGGCCGATCTCTGGAATTTCGATCTCGGCACCGGCCAGGACGACGAGGCGATCGAGTTCGGCATCATGTCCGATCAGGTCAATGCCATCCGGGCGGTGTTTTCCGGGCGGCACCTCCAGGTTTTCACCTCGGGCGCCGAATGGATGGTCGATGGTGTGCCGCTGACCCCGATCAACATCCAGCTCTATCGCCAGACCCGGATCGGCTCGCCGGTCGAGCGCACGGTGCGCCCGCGCGATGTCGACGGCGCCACCCTCTTCGTCTCGCGCAACGGCCGGGAACTCCGCGAGTTTCTCTTCACCTACACCGAACAGGCCTATCAGGCCAACGACCTCGCCCTGTTCGCCCGCCACCTGATCCGGACCCCCTGCGATCAGGACTACGACGCCCGGCGCCGGCTGCTGTTCGTGGTCATGGCCGACGGCGGCATGGCGGTGCTGACGGCCTACCGCGCCGAAAGCGTCAGCGCCTGGACCCGGATCGCCACCGACGGCGCGGTGCGCTCGGTGGCGGTGGTCGGTGACGAGGTCTACCTGATGGTCGCGCGCGGCAGCCACTGGACCATCGAACGCTTCGAGGACGGGCTCTATCTCGACGCCGCCCTCAGCGGCAGCGCCGCCACCCCGACCGCCAGCTGGGAGGGCCTCGACCACCTCGAGGGGCGGACGGTGGCGGTGGTCGCCGACGGCATCGTGCGCGCCGACGCCACCGTCAACGCCGGCAAAATTCACCTCGACGGCCCGGCGAGCCGGGTCGCGGCCGGTTTGCCTTACAGCCACGTCGTCGAGCCGCTGCCGCCCAACCTTATCGGCCTTGGCCTCGTGGTCGGCACGCCGGTGCGGCTGGTCGAGGCCAGTTTCCGGCTGCAGGACACCGCGGCGGTGCGCATCGATCTCGGCCGCGGCGCCTTCGATCTGCCAATGCACCGCTTCGGACCGGCGCCGCTCAGCACGGCACCGCTGCCCCTGGTCAGCGGCGACCGCAGCCTGAAGACCCTCGGCTGGCTGCGCGATCTGACCCAACCGCTGTGGCGCATCGCGCAGGACGCGCCACTGCCCTTCACCCTGCTGTCGGTGGCAACCGAACTGAAAGTGAGCGAGTGATGTCAGCCTTTACCTCCGTTGTTTCCGACATTCTGCCGGTGTTCTCCGACATTGTGCCGATCTTCAACGCCGCCAACGGCTACCTCACCAGGCAGGCCAGCCTGGAGCAGGCCGCGGAGCGGGCCGCCGCCAGCGCCGCCGCCCGGGCCGCCGCCCGGCAGCAGGCCGCCGATAACCTCAAGGCGACGCAGGAGCTGCAGATGAAGCAGCTCCAGGAAAGCCAGACCAGCGACACCACCGCCGAGACCGCCCGGCTCCAGACCCAGATGGATCAGGCACAGCTGGCGGCCAATCAGGACGAACAGACCCGCCGCAGCGCGCTGCGCTCGGCGGTGGCGAAAACCAGGACCGGTCTCGCCGGCCAGGGGGTTGACCCCACCGACGGCTCGGGCGAGGCGATCCTGCTCGGCCAGATCAGCGCCTCGGACCAGGCCCGGCAGGCTGCCGACGCCGCGACCAAACTGCGCCTGCAGGCGCTCTCGCAGCAGGCCGACGCGCTCAACCAGCGCAACCTCCTGGAACAGACCCAGCTGGCCGAGCGCCAGCGCCTGCAATGGCTCAACAGCTTTTCGTGACCCGGGGGGAGAGTTTTCCGATGACCAGTTCGCTCCAGGTGCCGCGCGGCGCGCCGCGGGTCCAGTATCTCGCCGACGGCCGGCAGACCGCCTTTCCCTTCCCGTTTCCGATCTTCGCCTCGGAGGACCTCGTCGTTCATCTTGGCGCCGCGCTTCGCCAGACCGGCTTCACGGTCTCGGGCAGCGGCGTCACCGCCGGCGGCACCGTCAGCTTCGCCACCGCGCCCCCGGGCGGCACTCCGGTCACCCTGACCCGCCGCATTCCGATCGAGCGGGTCAGCGACTTTCAGGAAAGCGGGCCACTCTCGGCCCTGGCCCTCAACACCGAACTCGATGTCCTGACCGCCTGCCTGCAACAGGTCGCCGCCGACCAGGGCGCGATGCTTCATTATGCCGATACCGATCTGCCCGCGGCGTCCGAACTCCCGGGCCGGGCGGCCCGCGCCGGCCAGCTGCTCGGCTTCGACGGCGGCGGCGCGCCGACCGTGATGGCGCCGGTCGACACCCAGGCGCTGTCAAGCTATCTGGCGGCCGGCGCCGGCGCCGTCACCCGGGCGATCGGCGACAAGTTGGGCGATTGCGTTTCGGCCCGGGATTTCGGTGCCGCCGGCGACGGCGTGACCGACGATACCCTGGCCATCCAGGCCGCGCTGACCAGCCACGCTGCGGTCTATCTGCCACCGGGCAGCTATCGCATCACCAGCACCCTGACCCTTGGCTTCGGCAAGACCCTGGCCGGAGCCGGGCAATCCTCGATCATCCGCGGGACCGGCACCGGCTTCGACCTCATCCAGTTGCCCGACGGCTACGCCACCCTACGCGGCCTGCGGCTCGAGAATGGCCGCGCCGGGCTGCGGCTCTCCGGTGTGACCGGTCCCTGCGTGCAAAACAGCCTGTCTGATCTCACGCTGTGGCAACCGAAATATGGGATCGTGCTCGACGGCGGTTCGCGGTCCGACTGGCCCTGTTACTGGAACAGCGTCACCGGCGTCCTGGTGGCCCAGCCCGCCGTTCACGGCGTCTGGCTGACGGTGAGCGGTGCCGGCGACACCCCCAACGCCAACCGCTTTCACGGCGTCCGGGTCTATTCTCTCGGCGCCGCCACCAGCGGCTGCGGCTTCTTCGTCGAGGCCGGCCGCTACAACAATGCCTTTCTCGACTGCGAGGCCAATCTCAGCGCCACCGCCCTGGCCTGCGTCCGCATCGGCGCCAACACCGACAAGACCCTGCTGATCAATCTCTACTGCGAGTCGCTGGGCGCCCTGCCCAATGTTCAGCTCGACGCCGGCTCGGTCGAGACCTCGATCATCAATCTCTTCTCGGCCGCCGCCGGCCCGGCGATCTGGGACCTCTCGGGCGGCCAGTATTCCGCGCTCAACGCCGGCTATCCGACCAAGAACCGGCTGCGGCAAACCCGGATCAGCGAGCTGACGGTCGAAGCGCTGCGCTTCGACACCCGCTTTTTCGAAGCCGGCGGCGCGGCAACCTGCCTCGTCGATCTCGCCCACTCGGTCTATCTGGTCAGCGCCTGGAACGGTGCCGTCGAGGTCCGGCTGCCCGCCCCCGGGGACGCCAACGGCTTTTCCGTCACGATCAAGAAGACCGACGCCAGCGGCCACGCCGTCACCGTCACCGAGGCGGGCGGCGGTGCCGGCCCCGATGGCCGTCCGATCGCGCTCGGCAACCGCTATGATTTCGTCACCGTGGTCTCGAATGGGGCCAACTGGTGGCTGGTCGGCTGCAACCGCATGCCGGGCAACAGCTTCTATAGCGAGACCCCCGGGCTGTTCGTACCTGACCTCTGCCAGGACCTTTACATGGTCAGCGCCTGGAGCGGCGCCGTCGAGGTCCGCCTGCCCGACCCCGCCGCCGCGATCGCGGCCGGGCGCACGGTCAGCATCAAGAAGGCGGATTCCTCGGGCCACGCCGTCACGGTCAGCGCAAGCCGGACTACCGGTCCCGACGGCGAGGCCATCGCGCTCACCGCCTTCGGGCACAGCCTGACCGCGATGTCCAACGGCGCCGCCTGGCAGATTCTCGCCCGTAACCCCTGATCCCGGAGCCACGCCCGTGACCGATGAGACCGAAACCCTGGCCGGCCAGAGCCTGGACGCCCTCCGCGCCGCCATCGCCCGGCTGATGCCCGAGGCGATGGAACGCGCCGTCGGCTCCTATCGCGACTTCGTCACCCTCGGAGTGCCGCTGGAGGCCAAGGAGTTCAAGGACCACCACACGGCGGGCCGCACGGCCCTGGTCCACCTCGAGTCGCTGCTGCGGCTGGCCCGCTGGGCGGCGCAGCCGGGCAGCGAGGGGGAAGTCGCCGGCAGCGGCGCCGGGAGCGACACTCTCGACGCCATGCTGCTCGACGCCAGCCGGGCTTTGAGCGCGCTGCGGGCCGGATCGGGAGAGCCGGCATGACGCTGGTGCCGTTTCCCGACTTCGTCTGGCTGTGGGCGCGGCAACAGGGGCAGACCATGCCGCTCCTGCACGACACCATGGCCCGCTGGCTGGCGGCGCGCTGGGAAGCGGGCGACCGCCAGTTGCTGCTGATGGCGTTCCGGGGCAGCGGCAAGTCGACGCTGACCGGGCTGTTCGCGGCCTGGCTGCTCAGCCGTGAGCCCAATCTGCGCCTCCTGGTGCTGGCCGCCGATCTCGCGCTCGCGCGCAAAATGGTGCGCAACGTCAAGCGGCTGATCGAACGGCACCCGATCAGCCGGCGGCTGGCGCTCAGGCCCCGCGAGGCCGATCAGTGGTCGGCCGAGCAGTTCACGGTGGTGCGCAGCGCCGAACTCCGCGATCCCTCGATGCTGGCCCGGGGCATCGGCGCCAACCTCACCGGCAGCCGGGCCGACATCGTGGTCTGCGACGATGTCGAGGTTCCCAACGCCAGCGACAGCGCGCCCAAGCGGACCGATCTCCGCGCCCGGCTGGCTGAGATCGACTACATCCTGGTGCCGGGCGGCCTGCAGCTTTATGTCGGGACCCCGCATAGCTATTACACGCTCTATGCCGAGCAGGCCCGGCGCGAGATCGGCGAGAGCGCGCCCTTTTTGGAGGGCTTCCGTCGCCTCGCGCTGCCGGTGCTGACCGCCGACGGCCGCAGCCGCTGGCCGGAGCGCTTTTCCGAAGACGCCATCGCCCGCATCCGCCGGCATACCGGCGCCAACAAGTTCCAGAGCCAAATGATGCTGGAGCCGGTCAGCCTCGCCGAGGGCCGGCTCGACCCCGATCGCCTGCGCCCCTACGACGGTGAGCTGGACTATCGCGAAGCCGGCGGCCGGCCGGTGCTGAGCCTCAACGGCAAGCGGCTGATCTCGGCCAGCTGCTGGTGGGACCCGGCCTATGGCGCCCGCAGCGATGAAGGCGACGGCAGCGTCGTCGCCGCCGTCTTCACCGACGAGGCGGGGGCTATCATCTGCATCGCATCCGGTATCTCAACGCCCCCGGGAGCGCCGGAGGGGCCGAGGAGGATCAGGCCGGCCGTCAGTGCCGGCTGGTGGCGCGCTTCGCCGCCGAGCTGTTCCTGCCCGCGATCTGTCTTGAGATCAACGGCCTCGGCCGCTTCCTGCCCGGTTTGCTGCGCCAGGAGCTGAAAAAGGCCGGCATCGCCGCGGCGGTGGTCGAGGTTTCGTCCCGCCAGCCCAAGCATCAGCGCATCGTCGAGGCCTTTGATGTCGTGCTGGCGGCCGGAGCGCTGGCCGCCCTTCGCAGCGTCTGGGACACCCCCTTCATCCGGGAAATGCGCGACTGGCGCCCCGACGCCCGCTTCAAGGGCCGCGACGACGGCCTTGATGCCGTCGCCGGCTGCCTCAAAGCGGAGCCGGTGCGGCTCGGCAGCCCGGGCCGGACGCCAGCGCGGGAGCCGGGATGGCGGGGGCTCCCCGGCCCGGCACTGTGAGCAGGTGCGGAAAAATGTCGCGGTTGTTAACGAACAACCGGACTCGACAAAGGCCCTGGTGAGTTGGTCTACTTATGGCAGACATCTTACGGAACGATTCGTAGTGGTAGATCCCTACGTAGTTCTACGTAATACCATGGGAGATGGGCTATGAGAGCGCTGGCATGCTTGTTTATCGCACTCGCGATTGTCTGGATACACCCGGTTTCTGCCGCCTGCATCACAAATAACACCGCGGCGCCGCTTTACGTCGATCAGTACTCACTGGCGAGCGCGGAAGACATCTTCAAGATCGAGCCGGGCCAGCGGCTGTGCCGCGATCATTCCGGGATGTTCCACCGCTATGACGTCGCGTTGATGCCCTACGACAGCGCCGCCGACGTCTGCACCACCTATCTGGCGCGCAACAGCGACGAGCTGGTGATCGAGGGCTCCTGCGAACACAAGACCGGCGGCAAATGCGCGGCCCGCATCCACTGCGGCCGGCTCACCGCCACTGCCAAAGCCACCGAGCATGCCGCCGTGCCCTGAGTCCCTGACTATGCTCAGGGACTGATCCACCGGGGCTTTGCCTCCGGTCACCGCCAAGCCGCCTCCCTTCGGGGAGGCGGCTTTTTTGTTGCCTCACACACCCGGGAGATAAGCCATGCATGAGAATGTCGACGTGATCTGGTGGATCACGGCGGTGGAACTGCCCGTGATCAGCGGGCTGTTCTGGATGATCACCCGCCACCGCCGGGATGCCGAACAGGCCCTGGAGGCGGTGCGCCAGCGGGCCGACAACGCCCAGAGTCAGGTCCGGGAGGCCCTGGCTAATTACAAGGTCGAGGTCGCCCGCTCCTATGCCGGCCTCGACACCCTGAAAACCGTCGAGCAGCGCCTGACCGACCACCTGCTGCGCATCGAGGCCAAGCTCGAGTTCAGTTGCGGCATGCTCGCCGAAGGGGGGCTGTGATGGCCGGGCCGGCGCTGCTCCCCCTCGCCCAGGACCTCGGCCCGCCGCCCGCGACCCCGGCCCGGCCAGCGCTGGCGCCCGGCGGCGGCCGGGACACCGCGATCGAGACCCTGGCCCGCACGCTCTGGGGCGAAGCCCGCACCGAGCCGGTGCGGGGCATCGAGGCCGTGGCCTCGGTGGTGCTCAACCGGGTGGCGGTGGCGGCCGAGCGCGGCGGCTGGTGGTGGGGCGACGGCATCCTCGCGGTGTGCCGCAAGCCGCATCAGTTCCGCTGCTGGAACCCCGGCGGCGCCGATTATCCCCGGCTGCTGACGCTCCGGGCCGGCGAGCCGGTGTTCGACACCTGCCTCCGGGTCGCCCGCCGGGCGGTGGCCGGGGTGCTGGCCGATGCCACGGGCGGCGCCACCCATTACCACGCCCTGACGGCCCATCCGCTCTGGGCCGCGGGCGAACTGCCCACGGCCGAAATCGGCTCCCTCCTCTTTTACCGCATTCTGGAGTAACCGCTGATGATCGCTGCTCTGCTCGCCCAGGTCGGGCTGCCGCTGCTGGTCCGGACCGTTGGTTCGGCCCTCGGCATGATCGACAATCCGCTCGCCGCCAGCGCCGCCGCCGCGCTTAGGGCGGTCGACGGTGGCATCACCTCGTCCGAGATTCCGCCCGAGGCGGTGGCCGAGGCCAACCGCCACGTCGAACGGCTCGCCGAGTTGGAGTCGGCCGGCATCCAGGCGGCGCTGAAGGAGGTCAACCAGAGCGCCCGCGCCGAGATCGCCTCGGAGGACGCCTATGTCCGGCGCATGCGCCCGACCTTCGGCTATGTCATGGCGCTGACCTGGGGCGCCCAGATGACGGCGCTGGCCTACATCATCGTCACGGATCCGGCGGCAGCGGGCGCGGTGGTCGCCGCCATGGCCTCGCTCGGCACGATCTGGAGCGTCGGGCTCGGGGTGCTCGGCATCTATGTCTATAAACGCTCCGACGAAAAGCGTCAGGGCGCAGCCGGCGACACGGGCGATTTCGGGAGTCTGGGGGGCTTGGCGGAACGGCTGCTGGGCTCGAAGGCTCCGGCCGGCAGCAGCGGCCGCTGAAGGGAGACCGCGAGGGCGGGGCCGCCCCGGTCAGGCGGCCTCGACCATCGCGTGGTAGATTTTCCAGGCCACGATGACGCTGACGCCGCCGGCCTTGGCCCCGGCCGCGAGCATCGCCGGTGTCGGCTTCGCCGGCAAGGAGATCTGTCCGGAGTCGGCCATCAGCCGGACCATGCCGAGTGCGAAATCGAGGGCGCTGGAACGGGAGGAACCGAATGCCTCGGCGCTCGGAAACGATGGTGGCTGCATGGGTGGCATCCTTCTGGTCGGATGTCTTCTGTTAGGCAAAGATGATGCCAACCGCCGCGCCGGGCACAGGGCCGGTTTTTGGCGGATTTTGGGGCGCTTTGCCCGGCGCCCGGCCGCGGTTTGGCCTGCAAAACGCGAAACCGTGACGGTTTGATTGCATTTTGCGGTGCACACCCGGGGAGCGGCACCCTTGAGCAATCGACTGGCATCCCACGGCCATTTCAGGTACCGTCGGAGCACGTCCGTCCGACGCTCGAAAGAATCCCGGGGGTGCCGCGTGATCGATCTCTTTCCCGTGACCGGTCCGCTGCTGCGCTGCCTGACGCCGGAGCGCGCCCACGCCGTCACCATTCGTCTGCTGGCCACCGGCCTTGCGCCCTCGATGGCCGGCAAGGACGATCCGATCCTGGCGCAACGGCTGTGGGGGCTGGATTTCCCCAATCCGGTCGGTATCGCCGCCGGCTTCGACAAGAACGCCGAGGTGATCGACCCGCTGCTGGCCCTGGGCTTCGGCTCGGTCGAGATCGGAACCGTGACGCCCCGGCCGCAGCCGGGCAACCCGCAGCCGCGCTGCTTCCGCCTGCCGGCCCAGCAGGCGATGATCAACCGCTTCGGCTTCAACAGCGAGGGGCTGGAGGCGGTCGGCCGGCGGCTCAATGCCTGGCGGCACCGGCGGCGGCGGCGGGCGGGCGTGGTCGGGGCCAACCTCGGGCGCAACAAGGACAGCAGCGACGCCGTCCATGATTATGTCGCCGGGGTCTACGCCCTGGCCCCGGTGTCGGACTATCTCGTGATCAACGTGTCCTCGCCGAACACGCCCGGCCTGCGCTCGCTCCAGGATCGCGGCCCGCTGACCGAACTGCTGACCCGGGTGCTGGAAGCCCGCGCCGACCTTTGCGAAAAGAAGACGCCGCCGCTGCTGCTCAAGATCGCCCCCGATCTCACCGACGAAGACCTGCTGGCCATCGCCGAGGTCAGCCTCGCGGTCGGGATCGAGGGGCTGATCGTCTCCAACACCACGATCAGCCGCCCCGACGAGATCATTGACCTGCCGGTGGCCACCGAGGCCGGCGGCCTGTCCGGGCCGCCGCTCTTTGCGCTGTCGACCCGGGTACTCGGGCAGATCTACCGGCACACCCGCGGCAAGCTGCCGCTGATCGGCGCCGGCGGCATCGCCAGCCCCGAGGATGCCTATGCCAAGATCCGCGCCGGCGCCTCTTTAGTCCAGCTCTATACCGCGCTGGTCTACCAGGGGCCGGCGCTGGTCCGCCGCATCAAGGCCGGCCTGCCCGCGTTCCTCCGGCGCGACGGCTTCACCAGCCTCGCCGCCGCGGTCGGGGCCGACGCCCGCGGCTGACCCCTCACCCCCCCCTGGCCCCTGCGGCACTCCGCCCTGGCTTGCTCGACCGGTACCCTCGGCAAGCCTGCCTATGCTGCGCTGCGGCGTCGGCGGTGGCGCCGGGGGTCATCGATTGACTGGCAAGAAAAAGGGACGTTCAGGATGGCCGATATCACCAGACGGGTGACCGACGAGGAGGCGCTGCTGTTCCATGCCGGCGGCCGCCCCGGCAAGCTCGAGATCGCACCGACCAAGCCGCTGGTGACCCAGCGCGACCTGTCGCTGGCCTATTCCCCCGGCGTCGCCGCGCCCTGTCTGCGCATCGCCGAAGACCCTTCGACGGTCTACGACTACACCGCCAAGGGCAACATCGTCGCCATCATTTCCAACGGCACCGCGGTGCTCGGGCTGGGCGACCTCGGGGCGCTGGCCTCCAAGCCGGTGATGGAGGGCAAGGCCGTGCTCTTCAAGCGCTTCGCCGACGTTGACGGCATCGACATCGAGGTCGACACCCGCGACGTCGACGAATTCATCAATTGCGTGCGCTACCTCGGACCGACCTTCGGCGGCATCAATCTGGAGGACATCAAGGCCCCCGAGTGTTTCATCATCGAGCAGCGGCTGCGCGAGCTGATGGACATTCCGGTCTTCCACGATGATCAGCACGGCACCGCGATCATCGCCGCCGCCGGTCTGATCAACGCCTTCGAGATCACCGGCCGCTCGATCAAGGAGGCCCGGCTGGTGGTCAACGGCGCCGGCGCCGCCGCCATCGCCTGCGTCGAGCTGTTCAAAACCCTGGGCGTGCCCCACGCCAACATCATCATGTGCGACACCAAGGGCGTGATCTGGCAGGGCCGCACCGAGGGCATGAACCAGTGGAAGTCGGCCCACGCCGTGCCCACGCCGGTCCGCACCCTGGCCGAGGCGCTGAAGGGCGCCGATGTCTTCGTCGGGCTTTCGGCCAAGGGCGCGGTGACACCCGAGATGGTCCGCTCGATGGCGGACAGACCGATCATCTTCGCCCTCGCCAACCCCGACCCCGAGATCACCCCCGAGGAGGTGCGGGCGGTGCGCACCGACGCCATCGTGGCCACCGGCCGCTCGGATTATGTCAATCAGGTCAACAACGTCCTCGGCTTTCCCTACATCTTCCGCGGCGCCCTCGATGTCCGGGCCTCGACGATCAACGACGCCATGAAGCTGGCGGCGGCGCGGGCGCTGGCCGAACTGGCCCGGCAGGACGTGCCCGACGAGGTCGACGCCGCCTATTCCGGCCGCCGGCTGCGCTATGGTCCCGACTACATCATTCCGGTGCCGTTCGATCCCCGGCTGATCGTCAGCATTCCGGCGGCGGTGGCCCAGGCTGCGATGGACAGCGGCGTCGCGCGCGCGCCGATCATCGACATGACCGCTTATCGCCAGCGCCTGCGCACCCGGCTCGACCCCACCGCCGACAGCCTGCAGCTGATTTTCGAAAAGGTCAAATCGCGGCCGCGCCGCGTGGTGTTCGCCGAGGGCGAGGAGGACCGGACGATCCGCGCCGCCATCGCCTTCCGCGCCGCCGGCCTCGGCACCCCGGTGCTGATCGGCCAGGAGGAGGCGATCCAGGCCCAGATCAAGGCGCTCGGCCTGCAGGACGCCGCCGGCCTCGAAATCCACAACGCCCGGTGCTCCAGCCATACCCGGCGCTACAGCGACCATCTCTACAAGCGGCTCCAGCGCAAGGGCCTGCTCCACCGCGACTGCCAGCGCATGGCCAACCAGAACCGCAACATCTTCGGCGCCCTGATGGTGGCGCTCGGCGACGCCGACGCGCTGGTCACCGGCCTGACGCGCAATTTCCCGATCTCGTATAAGGAAATCAGCCGGGTGATCGATCCCCGCCCGGGCGAGCGGGTGTTCGGGCTGAGTGTGCTGCTCGCCCGCGGCCGGACGGTCTTTATCGGCGACACCACGGTCAACGAGGTCCCCGACAGCCACCAGCTGGCCGACATCGCGATCCAGTCGGCGGCCAAGGCGCGCCAGATGGGCCATGAGCCGCGGGTGGCTCTGCTCTCCTATTCCAATTTCGGCCAGCACGCCCACGGCCGGCCCGAGAATGTCCGCACCGCCGTCGACATCCTCGACAAGCGCCGGGTCGATTTCGAGTATGACGGCGAGATGGCCGCCGACGTCGCCCTCGACTACGACCTGATGAAACGGCTGTTCCCGTTCTGCCGCCTGTCGGGTCCGGCCAACGTGCTGGTGATGCCGGCGCTCCACGCCGCCAACATCTCCTACAAGCTGCTCTCAAAACTCTCGGGCGGCACGGTGCTGGGGCCGCTGCTGATCGGCCTCGAAAAGCCGGTGCAGATCGTCCCGATGGCGGCCACGGTCTCGGATCTGGTCACCGCCGCGGCAATGGCGGCTCATGATTCTCTGCAATGGTAACGATTCCGCCGCGCGGGATGCCCGGAAGCCGTCAAAGCCCTTGGCCGGGCGCCCGGTTGGTGTAGACTCGGCGCCATGACGACACCGGCGCTCCCTCCCGAACGTTTGCTCCTGCCCGGCCTGCTGATGGCGGCGCCGCTGCTCGCGGCCGTTGGGTCGGTCGGCTTCACCGGCAGCGTCGGGCCCTGGCTGGTCGCGGCGCTGGCGCTGCTGCCGCCGGCCGGCGCGCTCTGGGTCGCCGAGCTTTATCGCCGCGAGATCGGCACCGTTTCGGCCTATCTCCAGACCCTGACCGCCGCGCCCGGCAGCGCCACCGAGCCCGGCGCCGACGAAGGCGAAGGCGTGGCCCATGAGCTGACCGCCGCCATCGCCCGCCTCGACCGCGCCGCCGCCAGCCGCGGTCAGGCGCTGGCAACCCGGCTTGAGACCACCGAGGCGCTGCTGGACGCGCTGCCCGACCCGCTGATTCTGGTTGGGGCGGAGCGGCAGGTCCGGCGCACCAATCAGGCCGCCCGAACCCTGTTTGGCGAACGGATGGGAGAAGGCGAGGCCGATCTCGCCCTGACCCTGCGCCACCCCGAGGTGATGGCCGCGGTCGATGCCGTGCTCGGCGGCGGTGGTGGCGGCGCGGTCGAGTTCTCGCTCTCCGGCCCGGTGGAACGCACCTATCAGGCGCGGATCAAGCCGTTCCGCCGCCACGGCGGCGATGGCCGCACGCCGATGGTCCTGCTCTCTCTGCACGACATCACCACGGTCAAGCGCTCGGAACAGCAGCGCGCCGACCTGGTCGCCAACGCCAGCCACGAATTGCGCACGCCGCTGGCCACCCTGATCGGCTTCATCGAGACTCTGCGCGGCCCGGCCCGCGACGATCGCGAGGCCACCGACCGCTTCCTCGGTATCATGCACGAACAGTCGAGCCGGATGGCCCGGCTGATCGACGATCTGCTCTCGCTGTCGCGGATCGAGCTGGACGAGCACACCCAGCCGACCGAGCGGGTCGATATCGTGCGCTGCGCCGGGGCCGCGGTCGCGGCCTTCGAGTTGAAGGCGGCGGCGCGGCGGGTGCGGCTGCGCGTGGTCGCCGAGGGCACGCTGCCCCGGGTCAGCGGCGATGCCGATCAGCTGGCCCAGGTGCTGCAAAATCTGATCAGTAATGCCATCAAGTACACCCGCGAGCAGACCGAAGTCACGGTGACGATCCGGCTCAATGACGCCAGCGCCTCCACCGCCGCCGGCGTGCCGACCCCGGTCGCGGTGACGGCGGCGGTGGCGACGCCGCCGGGCCGCCGGGCCGGTCCGGCGCCGCAGGTGATCTCGGTCGCGATCGCCGATCGGGGCGAGGGCATCGCCCGCACCCATCTGCCACGGCTGACCGAGCGCTTTTACCGGGTCGATCCCGCGCGCTCGCGGGCGCTGGGCGGCACCGGCCTCGGGCTGGCGATCGTCAAGCACATCCTCAACCGCCATCGCGGCCGCCTGACCATCGAGAGCGAGGCCGGCGCCGGCAGCACCTTCACGGTCTGGCTGCCGGTGAGCACCGGCTGAGCGCCGGGCAATATCCCCACAAAGCCTGTGCTTGAACCTGAACGGAAATTTCCCCACTTTGCTCAGCAGACGCCCAGCAGCGGCGGTCCGATGCGGAGCCCCTTGATGTTCATCCAGACCGAAGACACCCCCAATCCCGCGACCCTGAAATTCCTGCCCGGCTGCCCGGTCACCGGCGGCGCGCCGCTGGACTTTCCCAACCCCGAAGGGGCCGGGCGCTCGCCGCTGGCCGAACGCCTGTTCGCCGAAGACGGCGTCGCCGCGGTCTTCCTCGGCAGCGACTTCATCACCGTCACCCGGCGCCCCGAGAAAAGCTGGGCGGTACTGAAGCCATCGGTGGTCGGCGCGATCATGGAGCATTTCCTGACCGGGCGCGCCGTGCTCGCCGACTCGGACGTCCCGGCCTCGGGACACACTGGTGACGCCGGCGGCGACGATGATGTGGTCCGCCAGATCAAAGAGCTGCTCGATCAGCGGGTGCGGCCGGCGGTGGCCCAGGACGGCGGCGACATCACCTTCCACCGCTTCGAGGGGGGAGTGGTTTATCTCCACATGCGCGGTTCGTGCTCGGGCTGTCCATCCTCGGTGATGACCCTCAAGTCCGGAATCGAGAACCTGCTCAAGCACTTCATTCCCGAGGTTCAGGAGGTCCGCGCCGTCCGCTGAGCTTCAGGGTTCGGGAATGAAGAACTGGACCCCGAACCAGCGCCAGCGGTCCTCCTCGGCGGGCAGGGTGCAATTGACCCGCGCCCGGCCGGGGGGAAACGGATCCGCGATCCGGACCTCGATCCGGTTGCTGCCCAGCCGTTCGAGCACCGCGCGGCCCTGGCCGGTGGCAAAGCAGGCCAGCCGGTCGAGATTGCCGATAGTGTCGGGCACCGAAAAGCCCAGCAGCGGCGGATTGCGGCTCAGCACCGGGTCGGCCGGGGTGATGTCGAACACCGGCAGCGGCAGCGCATCGGCCGCCATCTCGAAGCGGTCGGTGGAACCGAAGGCGTCGTTCATCACGAAGCGGGGCAGGGCGAAGGCATCGGCCCCAGCGTGGGCAACGCCCGACTGCTGGCCGAAGGCGGCGCGAAAGCCGGCGCGCTCGATCAGCTTGCGCACCTCGAGGCTGTATTCACCCCGCGGATAGGCAAAGAGGGTCGGAACGAAGCCGAGTTCGGTCTGAAAGCGCTCCTTCATGCGCTGTAGGTCGCTCTGATTGTCCTGAGCCGTCCGCCCGGCCATGGGCAGGCCCGAAGCCGAGAAGGCGCCGATGGTGGCGCCGGCGCCGGCAAGCTCGCGCACCTGCGCCCAGGTCATCGAGCCCGAAAGCCCGGCGTCGACCGCGTCGGTGGCGACAAAAAGGGTAAAGGGCAATCCCGCCGCCTTCAGCCGCGGCCAGGCGTCGCGGTAAGCCGACAGGGTGGCCTCATCGATGGTGATGGCCACCGTCTTGTCGGGCAGCGGCGTGCCGGTCAGCAGCGCCTCGACCACCCGGGGCAGCGGCAACACGGTGTAATCGCCGTCTTTCAACTGGTCGAGATGATCTTCGAACTGGTCGACCCGGATGCTGGCGCCGGGCAGGCGGTCGTCGCCGAAGCGGCTGTAGGAAAAGATCACCGCGCCGCCCGCCGCCGCCCGGGCCGTCGACGGCATTGCCGCCGCGACCGGCACCAGTGCCAGCAGCGCAACGATGGTGATGAGCCGCCAAACCTGCATTCCCGCCTCGTACGTGTCCAGGCGTACAGTGTTGGCATAGCCGTACGCGGACAACAAGGCCCCAGCGTCTGCCTCTTTTCGAGGCCGTTCACCAGATGCTGTTGTGCAACAGCATCATTTCGCCATCATTTTGCCGCCCGCCGCGCTGTCGGTGAGCAAAGGATAGCGTTGCGCGTCGGCCAGCTGATAATGCCACCACTCATACGGGTAGGTGTGCCAGCCGGCTCCGGCCATCACCCCGGCCAGGAGTGCTCGGTTCCGCTGGATTTCCGCCGGCAGATCGGTACAACCCTGGTGAGAGAGGGCTGTCATGTCGTCGAAGCCGGTCCCCATCGGAAGCGGCTGGCCGCCGGCGTTGGCCAGCGTGAGATCCAGCGCCGTGCCGCGGGAATGGTTGGAGCCGCGCCGGGGATCGGCGATGTAGCGGTCATCGGGCAGCGCCCGCCACAGGCGCCATTGGGCCTCGACCGGGCGGAAACCGTCAAACAGCCAACAGCCGCAGCCGCAACCCGAGCCCGCGCGCCAGCGCCACCGCGCGCAGCAGCGGCGCCTCGGCGGCGCCATGGAGCAGACAGAGCGGCCGGAGGTAGATCGGCGCCCCGGTCAGATTGTCGGGTGTGGCATAGCGCAAATCGAGATCGACATCGAAGCGCAAGGGTGCGATCTCAATCAGCATGGAAACAACCTTCCGCGAAAGCGCCGCTCAGCCGATGCGCATCAAGCAGACCCAGGCCCGGCGGTCAAGCCCCGGCCGGGAGCCGCGGCCATGATGGTCCTGGCCCTGGAGACCGCGACCGCCGCCTGTTCGGTGGCGCTGTGGGACGGCCGGGTGCGGGCGGCCCGCTTCCTCGCGCTTGGCCGAGGCCATGCCGAGCGGCTGGCGCCGATGATCGCCGAGGTGCTGGCCGAGGCCGGTCTCACCGCCGACGCGGTCGACCGGCTGGCGGTGACGGTCGGGCCGGGCGCCTTCACCGGGCTCAGGATCGGGCTGGCGGCGGCGCGCGGGCTGGCTCTGGCCACCGGCCGGCCGGTGGTCGGCCTCACCACCTTCGAGACCATCGGCCACGGCCTGCCCGCAGCGGCCCGCGCCGGCCGCACCCTGCTGGTCGCCGTGGATTCCCGGCGCGCCGAGTTGTTTCTCCAGCGCTTCGATGCCGGGCTGGTGCCGCTGGGCGAACCGGCGGTGCTGAGCCCCGAGGCCGCTGCCCGCTGGCTGGCACCGGGACCGCTGCTCGTGGCCGGAGATGGCGCGCCGCTGCTGCGCGCCGCGCTGGCCGCCCGGCCCGAGACCCGGTTTGCCGACGGCCCCGGCCTGCCGGATGCCGCTGTGCTGGCGCGGATCGCCGCGACCCTGGCCGCCGGCGCCGGACGGCCGCCGCGGCCGCTCTATCTGCGGGCGCCCGACGCCCAGCCGACCCACCGGCCCGGCGGCGAGGCGGTCGTGATCGGAGCGGGCGGGGAATGATCGCGCCCGGCCTCCGCGTTGCGACCGCCGCCGACGCTCCGCTGCTGGCGGCAACGCACGCGCTCTGCTTTACCGAGGAGCCCTGGCCGGCCGAGGCGATCGCGGGATTTCTCGAGTCGCCGGGTGTTTTCGGTCTGATCGGTGACAGCGAAACCGCCGATGCGACCCCGGCCGCCGGCTTCATCCTCTGCCGGATTGCCGCCGACGAGGCCGAGGTGCTGTCCCTGGCGGTGCTGCCGGCGGCGCGCCGGGCCGGCCTCGCCGGCCGGTTGCTCGCGGATGCCCTGGCCTGGGCCGCGGCCTGCGGCGTCTCGGCGACGTTCCTCGAGGTCGCCGAAGACAACCGGGCGGCGCTGGCGCTCTACCGGGGCGCCGGGTTCAGCGGGGTCGGCCGGCGGCCCGGCTATTACCGGCGGGGTGCCGGTTTCGTCGCCGCCCTTGTGCTGTCGCGGCCACTGGCCGGCTGTCTCAGCCCTTCGCCACCGTGAGCCGGTGAACGCTGGCTCCCTCTTCCGCAACCAGAGAGACGATGGAATACCCCAGTTCCACAAGGGATCGAGGCAGATTTTCTAAGGGTTCGCCACTATTCAAGCGGATCATCAGCCGGTCGCCGGCAGCGATCCGCTCGAGGGCAAGGCGGGCCTTGACGAAGGTCAGCGGACAGACCTCTGCCGTGATATCCAAGAAGTGTTGTTTGGCCTCCGAAAGTTTTTCCACTCTTTCCTCGTCGGAGTTTTCGGGATGGTATTGCACCAGCCGTTTGAATGACCTATAATACATCTTGATGAGCAAAACTGAATCACCTCAACCGCGGTTTGGCCATTAACTCGGAGTTTGATTGAATGTCCAATGGGTCCTCCTCCAGCGGCCTTTTGTCACTGACAGCGGAGATCGTGGCGGCGCACGTCAGCAATAACACCGTTCCGATCGCTGATCTGCCGCAATTGATCGATCAGGTGTACAAGACCCTGGTCAATGCCGGGGCCGAGCAGCCGCCCGCCATCGAACGGCCCCAGCCGGCCGCCCCGATCAAGAAGTCGGTGACACCCGATTACATCATCTGTCTCGAGGACGGCAAGAAGCTGAAGATGCTGAAGCGCCACCTCAAGACCGCCTACAACATGACTCCGGAAGAGTATCGGGAACGCTGGCAGCTGCCGGCCGACTACCCGATGGTCGCGCCGAACTACGCCCGTCAGCGCAGCACGCTGGCGAAGGAGATCGGGCTTGGCACCCGGGCTCGGCGCGGCACCGACTGAGCAGCCGCAGCCGGCCGGGTGTCTGCGATCAAGGGGTGGTGGCGTGGCGGCGGCGACCGCCGCGCCACAAATCCTGAAGCCGGCCCAAGAGGCGGTTGACCACAACCCCATGGTTCATGGTATGCGTGGGAAATGGCAGCCTGATCCTTTACCAGGGGGCTGCTCGCCCTGCCTGCCGATGCCCGGCGTTGAGGTTGTGGCGTGAACCAAACCCAGGCGACGCGAACCCCAGCATGTCCGAGACGACGGATCACACGAACGACACCGATCTGCGCGTTGGCAACCTGGAGGTTCGGCTTGCCAGAACCGATGCCGAAATCGACGCCGCCCAGCGGCTGCGATATGAGGTCTTTTACAACGAAATGGCGGCGAGGCCGACCCCCGAAATGGCGGCGCGCGCCCGTGATTTCGACGATTTCGACCATATTTGCGACCATCTGCTGGTGGTCGATCACAATCGCGGCTCCGGACCGGAAGGCGTTGTCGGCACCTATCGGCTGATCCGCCGCGCCGCCGCCGCCCGCGCCGGCACCTTTTATTCCAGCAGCGAATACGACATCAGCCGGTTGATCGCCTATCCCGGAGAAATTCTGGAACTCGGCCGCAGCTGCGTCGACAGCGCCTATCGCACCCGCGGCACAATGCAGTTGCTGTGGCGCGGCATCGCCGCTTATGTCTGGGAGCTGAAAATCGCGCTGATGTTCGGCTGCGGCAGCCTGCCCGGCACCGATCTGCGGACGCTGGCGCTGCCGCTCTCCTATCTCTATTACAATCATCTCGCCCCCGAAGATCTGCGGCCGGTGGCTCTGTCCGACCGCTATTCCGACATGCGGCTGCTCCGGCCCGAGGAGATCGACAAGCGCCAGGCTCTCACCGAATTGCCGCCTCTGATCAAGGGCTATTTGCGCCTCGGCGGCTATATCGGCGACGGTGCCGTGGTTGACCATCAGTTCAACACCACCGATGTCTGCATCGTGGTCAAGACCGATCAGGTCACCGAAAAATATTACCGCCATTACGATCGACAGAACCGTGACACCAGCACGGGCTGAAAAGGGGGCGGACGTAGCCCTGGGGTCGCCCGCGCTCGGGATCGCGCGCCTGACCGCCTATCTGCTCTGGATCTTGCTGCTGACGCCGGTCCAGGCGCTGGCGGTGGCCTTGCGGCTGCGACTGCGCAAGCGGCTGCCGATGATCTTTCACCGGGTCTGTCTGCGGATTTTCGATATTCAGGTCACGGTGGTCGGGCAGGTCGCACCGGAAAAGCCGACCCTGTTCGTCTCCAACCACGTGTCCTATCTCGACATCGAGGTGCTGGGTTCGCTGATCCAGGGCTCGTTCGTCGCCAAGTCCGAGGTCGAGGGCTGGCCACTGTTCGGCTGGCTGGCCCGGCTTCAGGAGACGGTGTTCATCAACCGCAAAAACAAGCGCGAGGCGGCCAGGCAAGGCGAAACTCTGATCGGCCGCCTGATCGACGGCGACAATCTGATCCTGTTTCCCGAAGGCACCTCGTCCGACGGCAACCGGGTGCTGCCGTTCAAAACCGCGCTGTTTGCCGTCGCCGCCCAGCGCATCGACGACCGGCCGCTGACCATCCAACCGGTTTCTCTGACCCCGGTCGCCCTCGACGGCATTCCGCTCGGACGGCTGCTCCGGCCGCTTTATGCCTGGTATGGCGACATGAGCCTCGGCCCGCATCTCTGGCAGTTCGCCAAGCTGGGCGGCATTACGGTCGTGGTCGAATTCCACCCGCCGGTGACGGTTGAGCTGGCGGGCTCGCGCAAGGCGCTGGCCGAGCAGTGCTGGCAGGCGGTTCACCATGGCGTCGCCCGCGCCGTCGGCGGCCGGATGCCGGTGGCCTCAGCCACCCCGGGCCGGTCCGCGACCGATTGACAGGCCGCCGCGCGCTCGTGTTATGCTTAAGGGAAGGCGGCCGGCGACGTCGGCGTGCCTCCTGGTTTGGCGTGGCGGGCGGGAATTGATCAAGACACTGTTCATCAAGACCTGGGGTTGCCAGATGAACGTCTATGATTCCGCGCGAATGGCGGACGTTCTGGCCCCGGTCGGCTACCGCCCGGTCGATCGGGCCGAGGATGCCGACATGGTGATCCTCAACACCTGCCATATCCGGGAAAAGGCGGCGGAGAAGGTCTTTTCCGAGCTTGGCCGGCTGCGGGTGCTGAAGCGGCACAAGGCCAGCCTGGGCCATCGCCTGATCATCGCCGTCGCCGGCTGCGTCGGCCAGGCCGAGGGCGCCGAGATCATGGCCCGCGCACCCTATGTCGATCTGGTGTTCGGCCCCCAGACCTTTCATCGCCTGCCCGAGATGGTCGCCGCCGCCGCCGCCAGCCCGGGCCGGGGCGTGCTCAATACCGCGTTTCCCCCGGAGTCGAAGTTCGACTTTCTGCCCGAGGAGCAGGCCGGGCAGGGCATCAGCGCCTATCTTGCGATCCAGGAGGGCTGCGACCGCTTTTGCACCTATTGCGTCGTGCCCTATACCCGGGGCGCCGAGTTTTCCCGGCCCGCCGCCGAGATTCTGGCCGAGGCGCGCCGCCTGCTGAGAAGCGGCGCCGCCGAAATCACCCTGCTCGGCCAGAACGTCAATGCCTGGGCGGGCGAGGCCCCCGGCGGCGGCGTCTGGAGGCTGGGGCGACTGCTGCGCGAGGTTGCGGCACTCGACGGGCTGGCGCGGCTGCGTTACACCACCAGCCATCCCAGCGACATGGACGACGACCTGATCGCCGTGCATGGCGAGATCGACCGGCTGATGCCGTTTGTTCACCTGCCGGTGCAGAGCGGCTCCGACCGCATTCTGGCCGCGATGAACCGGCGCCATCTGGCCGATGATTACCGGCGGGTGGTGGCACGGTTACGCTCCGTCCGGCCCGATCTCGGCCTGTCCTCGGATTTCATCGTCGGTTTTCCCGGTGAGACCGACCGGGATTTCGCCGACACCATGGGCCTGATCGAAGAGATCGGCTTCGCCCAGGCCTATTCCTTCAAATACAGTCCGCGCCCGGGCACGCCCGCCGCCGCGCTCGACGAGGCCCAGGTCCCCGATGCGGTCAAGACCGCGCGGCTGGCGGCGCTGCAGGCGCTGGTCAACACCCAGCAACTCACCTTCAACCACGCCGCGATCGGACGGCTGATGCCGGTGCTGTTCGACCGGCCCGGTCGACGACCGGGGCAATTGCTGGGACGCAGCCCTTATATGCAAGCGGTGCATGCCGAAGCCGGCGCGGACCGGCTGGGCACGCTGGCCGAAGTCCGCATCACCGGCGCCCATGCCAACAGCCTGGCCGGCTGCCTGACCGGCGTGGCCAACCGCGATGAGGGCGCCAACCTGGAGGCCAGCGCTTGACCGGAGCCCCGGATCGGCGGATCGATCTCCAGTTTGACGACAACCGGCTGGTGGCCCAGCTTTACGGCCATCACGACAGCCATCTGGCGCGGATCGAGGCTCAGCTCGGGGTCTCATTGATTTCGCGCGGCAACCGCCTGACCATCGCCGGCCCCGAGGGCGGCGCCGATGCCGCACGCTCGGCCCTCGACGCCCTCTGGGAGCGGCTGAAGAACGGCCTCGAGGTCGGGGCGGGAGAGGTCGACGCGGCGCTGCGCATGGCCATCGGCGGCCCGGCGGCGCTGGCTCAGATCAGCCGGCCCGAGATCGGCGTCCGCACCAAGCGCCGCTCGATCTCGCCCCGCTCGCCGATGCAGGCGATCTATCTCCAGGCCCTGCTCGACCACGAGCTGGTATTCGGGCTGGGGCCGGCCGGCACCGGCAAGACCTATCTCGCGGTGGCCCAGGGGGTAGCGATGCTGACCGCGGGCCGGGTCGAGCGGATCATCCTTTCGCGCCCGGCGGTCGAAGCCGGGGAAAAGCTCGGCTATCTGCCCGGCGATCTCCGCGACAAGGTCGACCCCTATCTGCGCCCGCTCTACGACGCCCTTCACGACATGCTGCCCGCGGATCTGGTCGCCCGGCGCCTGGCCACCGGCGACATCGAGGTGGCGCCGCTGGCCTTCATGCGCGGCCGCACCCTGGCCAGCGCCTTCGTGATTCTCGACGAGGCGCAGAACACCACGCCGATGCAGATGAAGATGGCCCTGACCCGGCTCGGCGAGGGCGGACGGATGGTGGTGACCGGGGATCTCTCCCAGGTCGATCTGGCGCCGGGCCAGCGCTCGGGGCTGGCCGACGTGCTGGAAATCCTCGACGGCCTGCCCGGGGTGGCCCGGGTCACGTTCAGCGATGCCGATGTCGTGCGCCATCCGCTGGTCGCGCGCATCGTCCGCGCCTACGACCAGCGCGACCGCGACCGGGAGCGCGCCCGCCATGGCTGAGACGGAGATTCTGGTCAACACCGAGGCCGGCGCGTGGCCGGACGGGCTGGAGCCCCAGCTGCGCGCCGCCGGCGACGCCACCCTGAACGCCTGCCTTTCTATCCCGGTTGCCAGCGTCGAGCTTGGCATCACCCTGGCCGACGACGCGGCCGTCCGGGCGCTCAACCGCGATTACCGGGGCCAGGACCGGCCGACCAACGTGCTCTCCTTCCCGCTGGTCGAGAATCTGCTGGACCCCGACTTCGAGCCCGAGGCGCCAGGAACACCGCTGCTGCTCGGCGATGTCATCCTGGCCTATGAGACCGTCGCCCGCGAGGCGGCCGATCAGGGCAAAAGTCTTGCCGATCACGCCGTCCATCTGGTGGTGCATGGCGTGCTGCATCTTCTCGGCCAGGATCACGGGACCGATGAGGCGGCCGAGGCGATGGAAGGCCGCGAAACCGTGATTTTGTGTAAACTCGGAATTGCCGATCCCTATTCCTCCAGCCCAGAAAGACCATGACCGATATTCCCAGTAGTCGCGTCGGTCGCGACGACGAGACCGACGATCAGGGCACGCTCTCCCAGCAATTTTCCGGCTGGCTGCGCGGCATACTCCGGCGGCGCGGCGACAACACGCTGCGCGATGCCATCGAGGAGCTGATCGACGAGGACAGCGGCGCCGAAGGCTCGCTCGATGCCGGCGAACGGGTACTGCTGGCGAATATCCTCAAGCTGCGCGACCGTACCGCCGTCGACGCCATGGTGCCCCGGGCCGATATCGTGGCCATCGACATCGCGATCGGCCCCCAGGACCTGATCGCCCGCATCGCTGAGGAGGGGCACAGCCGGCTGCCGGTCTATCGCGAAACCCTCGACGATGTCGTCGGCATCGTCCACATCAAGGACGTCATGGTCTGCATCGCGCTCGCCAAACCGCTGGAACTCAGCCAGATCGTGCGCGAGGTCCAGATCGTCGCCCCCAGCATGCCGGTGCTCGACCTGCTGCTCCAGATGCGCCAGACCCGGCAGCACATGGCGCTGGTGATCGACGAGTTCGGCGGCATCGACGGGCTGGTCACGATCGAGGATCTGGTCGAGGAGATCGTGGGCGAGATCGAGGACGAGCACGACGACACCTCGCCGGCCTCCCTGATCGAACGGCCCGACAACACCCTGATCGCCAATGCCCGCATCTCGATCGAGGCCTTCGAGCAGCGGGTCGGCCGCCTGCTCGAGGACGAGGATCGCGAGGATATCGACACCCTGGCCGGACTGGTGGTGTTCATGGCCGGGCGGGTGCCCGGGCGAGGCGAACTGCTGAAGCACCCCTCCGGGCTGGAATTCGAGGTGCTGGACGCCGATCCGCGGCGGGTAAAACGAGTTCGGGTCCGAAACGTTCCCAAAATTGCTCAAGAAGCCACCGATGCCTGATCTCGCCGCCCTGGCCGGGCGCCTCGCCACCGCCGCTGGCTGGCGGCGGCGGGGCTGGGCCTTTCTGTTCGGCGCCATCGCCACCCTGGCCCAGCCACCGCTGGGCGCGATGCCGGTGCTGCTGCTGGCGGTGCCGGGGCTGCTCTGGCTGCTCGACGGCGCCAAAAGGCGGCGTGCCGCCTTCGGGATCGGCTGGTGGTTCGGCTTCGGCTTCTTCGTCACCGGGCTGTATTGGATTTGCTTCGCCCTGCTGGTCGATATCGCCGCCTTCTGGTGGCTGATGCCGGTGGCGATCTGCGGCCTGCCGGCGGTTCTTGCCCTGTTCACCGGTATTGTTTCGCAAACGTTATGGCTATCGGGGCTGCGCGGCCTGCCCCGCGTGATCGCCTTCGCCCTGCTCTGGACCGCCGCCGAGTGGGCGCGGGGCCATTTCGCCACTGGCTTTCCCTGGCTTCTGGTCGGATATGGCTGGGTGTCCTGGCCGGCGGTGCTGCAGACCGCGGCGGTGACCGGAGTCTACGGCCTCAGTCTGCTGACCCTGCTGCTCGCCGGCCTGCCCGCTCTGCTCGGCGACCCCGCCCTGCCCCGGCGCCGGGCGCGGACGGCGCTCGCCGCCGGGTTCGGCCTGCTGGCGCTGATCGCGATGGCCGGCATAGCCAGGTTAGATAGTTCTGATACCGGAACGGTTCCCGGGGTCCGGCTGCGGCTGGTCCAGGCCAATGTCCAGCAATCGATGAAATGGGATCCGCGGGCGCGGGAAGGTAATTTCCAGCGCCACCTCGCGCTCAGCCTCGCCCCGGTCGGTCCGGGGGAGACGGCGCCGACGGCGGTGATCTGGCCCGAAACCGCGATCACCTTTTTTCTGGCCCAGGACGACCGCCACCGCGCCGCGGTCGGCGCCGCGGTGCCACCCGGCGGCCTGATCCTGACCGGGGCGCCGCGCGCCACCCTGGCCGAGGACCGCGCGGTTCACTTCTGGAACAGCCTGATGGCCATCGACGGGGCCGCCACCCTGATCGGCGGCTACGACAAGGCTCATCTGGTGCCGTTCGGCGAATATCTGCCCGGCCGGGCCTGGCTGCCGTCCTGGGTCGGCACCATCGCCGCCGGCCCTTCGGACTTTTCCGCCGGCCCCGGCCCGCGAACGCTGCATCTGGCCGGCCTGCCGCCGGTCAGCCCGCTGATCTGCTACGAGGCGATCTTTCCCGGTGCCGTGCTTGATGGCGCTGACCGGCCGCACTGGCTGCTCAACCTGACCAACGACGCCTGGTATGGCCTATCGGCCGGGCCGCACCAGCACTTCGCGATCACCCAGACCCGGGCGGTCGAGGAGGGCGTGCCGCTGGTGCGGGTGGCCAACACCGGCATTTCCGGCGTCGTCGACGCCTATGGCCGGGTCACGGCCCGGCTCGGCCTCGGCCTGGGCGGCTTTCTCGATGTCGATCTGCCGCGACCGCTGGCCGCCGCGCCGCCTTATGGCCGCTGGGGCGATGGCATTCTGCTGGCGATGATGCTGGCCTGCGGCCTTTTGATCTCCCTCCCTCGCCGCCCGGCACCGAATAGCCCTTGACCCGGACGGCATTGCTTGCAAAAAGAGCGGGTTCGAACGCTCGCGCCGAGGGAGCGGTCGGGCGCCCCTTCGTCCCTTCAACGCACCGAGGCTCCCTGTGGCCAAACTCAACTACGTCTTCACCAGCGAGTCGGTTTCCGAAGGTCATCCGGACAAGGTCTGTGACCGGATCTCCGACGCGATCGTCGACCTCTTTCTCGCCGCTGAGCCCCACGCCCGCGTCGCGGTTGAAACCCTCACCACCACCAATCTGATCGTGCTGGCCGGCGAAGTTCGCGGCCCCGCCTCGATCACGCCGGCCAAGATCGAAGAGGTCGCGCGCCACGCCGTCAAGGACATCGGCTACGAGCAGGACGGCTTCCATTGGGAGAAGGCCGAGGTTCAGGTCCACGTCCATTCCCAGTCGGCCGACATCGCGGTCGGGGTCGACGCCGCCGGCAACAAGGACGAGGGCGCGGGCGATCAGGGCATCATGTTCGGCTATGCCTGCAACGAGACGCCGGTGCTGATGCCGGCGCCGATTTACTACGCCCACAACATCCTGCAGTCGCTGGCCGAAGCCCGTCATTCGGGCGCCGCGCCGGGTCTCGGGCCGGATTCCAAGAGTCAGGTCACGCTGCAGTACGAAAACGGCAAGCCGGTGGGTGCCACCTCGATCGTGGTTTCGACCCAGCATGGCGCCGACCTCAGCCAGGAAGAAGTTCGCGAGATCGTGCGCCCGCACGTGCTCAACGTCATGCCCGCCGGCTGGATGTGCCCGGAGGACGCCTTTTACGTCAACCCCACCGGTCGCTTCGTGATCGGCGGACCGGACGGCGACTCGGGACTGACCGGGCGCAAGATCATCGTCGACACTTACGGCGGTGCCGCTCCCCACGGCGGCGGCGCCTTCTCGGGCAAGGATCCGACCAAGGTCGACCGCTCGGCCGCCTATGCCTCGCGTTACCTGGCCAAGAACGTCGTCGCCGCCGGCCTCGCCGACAAGGTGACGATCCAGCTCGCCTACGCGATCGGCGTTTCCAAGCCGCTGTCGGTCTACATCGACACCCACGGCACCGGCCGGGTCGATGAGGACAAGCTGTCGCTGGCGCTGCAGCGGCTGGTCGACCTCAGCCCGCGCGGCATCCGTACCCACCTCGGCCTCAATAAGCCGATCTACGCCCGCACCGCGGCCTACGGCCATTTCGGCCGTGCGCCCGATGCCGACGGCGGCTTCTCCTGGGAACGGACCGATCTGGTCGACAGCCTCAGGTCGGCCCTCGGCTTCTAGACCGTAACGGCGTCAAAGGCCCAGGGGGTTCCGCCTCCTGGGCCTTTTTCATGCCCCTGTTTTGTCCGCACCATGACCGAGATTTTCAATTACTACGGCCGCCGCCATGGCCGCCCACTGCGCCAGCACCGCTCGGCGCTGATGGCGACCCTGCTGCCGCACGTCAGCTTCGAGCGGCCGGCGCCGGGCAGCCGGCTGGACCCGGCAACGCTGTTTCCGCTGGCGTTGCACGAGGTCTGGCTCGAGGTGGGGTTTGGCGGCGGCGAGCATCTGGCCGGACAGGCCGCGGCTCATCCCGCGGTCGGCATCATCGGCTGCGAGCCCTTCGTCAACGGTGTCGCCGGCCTGCTCGGCCATATCGAGCGCGACACTCTCACCGACCGGGTGCGCATCCTGGCCGACGACGCCCGCTTCCTGCTCGACGCCCTGCCCGAGGCGTCGATCGGCCGCGCCTTCGTGCTGTTCGCCGACCCCTGGCCCAAGACGCGACACAGGGAGCGCCGCTTCATCGGCCCGGCAAACCTGGAGCGGCTGGCCCGGGTGTTGAAGGACGGTGCCGAGTTGCGCCTTGCCAGCGATGATCCCGGCCTTGTGACCTGGATGCTCGACCACACCTGGCACCACCCGGCCTTCGACTGGACGGCCCGCAGCGCCGAGGACTGGCGCCAGCGGCCAGAGGACTGGCCGCCGACCCGGTACGAGCAGAAGGCGATCCTCGCCGGCCGCAGCCCGGTCTTTTTGCGTTTTATCCGGCGGGCGCGTTAAGCACGAACGCCCGCAGCTCGGGTGTCACCTCCGGCCGCAGCCCGAACCACGCTTCAAAGCCCGGCACCGCCTGATGCAGCAGCATGCCAAGACCATCGACGCTCGGATTGCCCCGCGCCCGCGCCGCCGCCAGCAAGGGCGTGATCAGCGGCGTATAGACGATGTCGGTGACCACGGCGGTTAGCGGCAGCCCGGTCAGATCAAGGTCGAGCGGCGGCTGACCGGCCATGCCCAGGGTGGTGGTGTTGACCAGCAGCCCGGCGCCGGCCGGATCGGGATCGGGCACCACGCGGATCGGGCCGCCGATGGCACAGGCCAGCGCCTCGGCCTTGGCCCGGGTGCGGTTGTACAGCCGAACCTCCGGCACCCCGGCATCGACCAGCGCCGCCACCACCGCCCGGGCCGCACCACCGGCGCCAAGCACCAGTGCCGGCCCGGCCGCCGGCCGCCAGCCGGACGCGCCCTGGCGGAGATTGGTCATGAAGCCATAAGCATCGGTGTTGCGGCCCTCAAGAGTGCCATCGGCACCGACCACGATGGTGTTGACGGCACCGATCCGGGCCGCCACCGGGTCGACCCGGTCCATCAGCCGCAGCGCCGCCTCCTTGTGGGGCACGGTGACGTTGGCGCCGCGAAAACCGAGCGCGGGCAGGGCGCGGATGGCGTCGGCCAGGCGCTCGGGCGACACCGCCAGCGGCAGGTAGGCGCCATCGATGCCGCAGGTTTCCAGCCAGTAGCCGTGAAGGCGCGGCGAGCGGGAATGGCCGACCGGCCAGCCGATCACTCCGGCCAGTCTGGCCTTGCCGCTAAGGATCATGTCTGGAGTTCTCCGAGATCGCGCAGAGCTTCGAGCAGCGGCAGCAGTGGCATGCCCAGAATCACGAAATGATCGCCATCGATGCGGGAAAACAGCTGCAACCCCAGCCCTTCGATCCGATAGGCGCCGACGGTCTGACAAACCTCGTCGCCGATCCGGGCGAGATATGCGTCGAGAAAGGTGTCGCTGAAGGCGCGCATGGTCAGACCGGCACTTTCGGCCCGGCGCCAGATCACCCGGTTGTCGCGCATGATCACCGCCGCCGAGGTCAGGGTGTGGCTGTGACCCCGCAGCGAAACCAGCTGAGTCCGGGCCTCGGCAACCGTGGCCGGCTTGTCGTACCAGCCACCCTGACAGGCCAGGATCTGGTCGGCGCCGATAATCAGCGCGCCGCGATGGCGGGCGGCGACCCGCCGGGCTTTGAGTTCGGCCAGGGTGCCGGCGGCGTTGGCGACATCGTGACCGCCGGCCGCGGCGATGCGCTTGACCGCGGCCTCGTCGATCGCTGGCGCATCGGAGGTCACCGTGACACCCGCCTCTTCCAGCATGCGCTTGCGCGCTCCTGAGGCCGAAGCCAGAATAACGGTCATCGCCAAATCCTCACTGCGGCGCGATTTCGGCTACGCTGACATCGCGGTGCTGGGACAGCAACATCAGGATTTCGGCGGCGGTCTCCTCGATCGACCGGCGCGAAACGTCGATCACCGGCCAGCCCTTGCGGGCGAAAAAGCGCCTCGCCTCGATCACCTCCTGCTTGATGGTATCGGGATCGACATAGGTGCTCTCGACCGAGGGATTGAGCAGGCGCAGCCGGGTGCGGCGGATCTGGACCAGCCGGTCGGGATCGTTGGTTAGACCGACGATCAGCGGGCTGACGATCTGGTCGAGTTCAGGCGGCAGCGGACAGCCGGGAACGAAGGGAACGTTGGCGGCCTTGACGCCGCGATTGGCCAGATAGATGCAGGTCGGCGATTTTGAGGTTCGCGATACCCCGACCAGCACGACATCGGCCTCGTACAACTCCCAGGTCGCCTGTCCGTCATCGTGAACCAGAGCGAAATCCATCGCATCCATGCGGCTGAAATACTCGGCATCGAGCATATGCTGGCGGCCGGGCTGGCGCTGGGATTCGATGCCGAGATAGGAGCCGAGGGCGCTGATCAGCGGATCCAGCACCGAAACGCAGGGCATTTGGGCCTCGCGGCAGAAATCCTCGAGTCGCCGCCGCAGCCCGTCATCGACAAGCGTGAACATCACCAGTCCGGGGTTCGCCCTGATACCCTCGAACACCATATCCAGCTGCCGGGGCGTGCGCACCAGATTCCAGAGATGTTCATGCGGATGAACATCGTCGAACTGACTAACGCAAGCGCGAGCAATACTATTGACAGTTTCCCCTGTTGCGTCCGAAACCAGATGAATATGAAAACTGCGCATTATCCACAGGCCCCTGTGATCAAGTCCGCGCCATCCCCGGGATAACCCGGGAGGGGTCTGATGGGTCACAATCCATCCACCGGTCCCGCCTCCTGTTGTACCCAAGGGGATAGTTTGCCGCCACCCTTTTGCCGATTGTGGGCGCTTCGGGCCGCGGCCGAGTTATCCCCGGGATTCGTGTGGTTAAGGTGCCCGGGACCGGGGGCTGGCCGCGCTTCATCCCCAGAGTCATCCCCAGATCGAGGGGCTGCCGCGACCGTCGAGTCTAACTGTGGATGGAATCGGGGTTAGCGTTAATCCCCAGCTTTCAGGCCTATCCACCTACCACTACTAAAAGAGTCTTTATAAAAAAGGTTATGAAGAAGGGGATTGCGTTTGCCGCTCGGGTTTGGCTTCCATGGGCCTCGGTTCCCGACCCCTGCCGATGGATGGTGCCTTGAGCGTCTCCCCAAAACCATTCCTGGCCGCGTTAGGCGGCGAGGTTCTCGATCGACCGCCATTCTGGCTGATGCGTCAGGCCGGCCGCTACCTGCCGGAGTATCGCGAGGTCCGGCGGCAAGCGGGCAGCTTCATCGATCTTTGTCTGAATTCAGAACTGGCCTGCGAGGTGACGCTGCAACCGCTGCGGCGCTATGGCATGGACGCGGCGATCCTGTTTTCCGACATTCTGATGGTGCCCTATGGCCTCGGGCAGGGGTTGGAGTATCTCGAAGGCGAGGGGCCGAAGCTGGCACCGGTGCGGGATGCCGCCGGGCTTGGCCGGCTGTCGCGGCAATGCTTTCATGACAGGCTGGCGCCGGTTTACGACACGGTGCGCCGGATTGCGGCGGCGCTGCCGGCCGAAACGGCACTGATCGGCTTCGCGGGATCGCCCTGGACGGTGGCATGTTACATGGTCCAGGGCGGCGGCTCGAAAGAGTGGGAGCAGGTCAAGGGTTTCGCCTATCGCGACGAGGCGGCGTTTGGGGCGCTGATCGGATTGCTGGTTGAGGTCACGGCCGAGTATCTCAGCCGGCAGATCGTCGCCGGAGCCGAGGCGGTGCAGCTGTTCGACAGCTGGGCGGGACTATTGCCGGCCAGCCGGTTTCGTCGCTACGTCATCGAACCGACCCGGCAGATCGTCGCGGCGCTGAAGGTCCGCCATCCGACGGTGCCGGTGATCGGATTTCCCCGCAATGCCGGCGTGCTGATCGAAGAGTATACGCAGGCGACCGGAATTGACGCCGTCGCCCTTGACACGACAGTGTGCCCCCGCTGGGCGGCGCAGCATCTCCAGACGCTCCGTCCGGTCCAGGGCAATCTGGATCCGATCCTGGTGATGGCGGGCGGTGAGGCGATGACCGGCGGGACCGACGATATTCTGAGCGCGCTCGCGGGTGGGCCGTTGGTGTTCAATCTCGGCCATGGCGTTACCCAGGGCACGCCGCCCGAGCATGTCGGGCAATTGGCCGACTGGCTCCGCTCGTGGCCGGAACGGCGATGAGCGGCCAACCGGAGCAACGCGCGACGGAAAAGGTCGCGGTGGTGCTGTTCACGATGGGCGGACCCGATCGCCTCGAGTCGGTGCGGCCATTTCTCTTCAATCTCTTCAACGACCCGGCGATTCTGCGCCTGCCGGCGGTACCGCGCCGGTTTTTGGCTTGGCTGATCTCGAGCCGGCGGGCGAAACCCGCGACCGAGATCTATCGTCTGCTCGGCGGCAGCTCGCCGCTGCTGAAGAATACCGAAGCCCAGGCGGCGGCACTGGAGGCGGCGCTGGGTGCGCCGGAACGCATTCGGACCTTTGTCGCGATGCGGTACTGGCATCCCTTCGCCGGGTCCGTGGTCCCGGCGGTCAAGGCCTTTGATCCTGATCGCATCGTGCTGCTGCCGCTTTATCCCCAATGGTCAACCACCACTTCGGCGTCTTCGGTGGCCGACTGGGAACGGGCGTGCCGCAAGGCCGGGCTGGACAAGCCGACCCGGACCATTTGCTGTTATCCGACCGAGCCGGGGCTGATCGAGGCGCTCACCGGGTTGATCCGGCCGCTCTACCGGGCCGCGGCCAATCACGGCCGGACCCGGGTGCTGTTCTCGGCCCATGGCCTGCCCGAGAAAATTGTCGCCGCCGGTGATCCCTATCAGTGGCAGTGCGAACGCACCGCCGAGGCCCTGGTGGCGGCGCTGGGCATCGCCAATCTCGACTGGGTCAGCTGTTACCAGAGTCGGGTAGGGCCGATGACCTGGATCGGGCCGGAGACTGCGGCCGAAATCGCCCGCGCCGGCCGGGAAGGGGTGGCGGTGGTGGTGGTGCCGATCGCCTTCGTCTCCGAACATTCCGAGACGCTGGTCGAACTGGATATCGAATACCGGCACCTGGCTGAGCGCAGTGGCGTGCCCGCCTATCTGCGGGTGCCGACGGTGGGGATTGAGCCGGCCTTCATCGCCGGTCTGGCCCGGCTGGTGGGCGACGGCGCCGGCGACCGCCGCTGCCCGGGCATCTGGTCCGGTTGCGCGCGCAAGGGGGAGTGAGTCGGCATGAGCTACGAGGTGATCAAGGCGCTGCACATCATCAGTGTCGTGGCCTGGATGGCGGGGCTGTTTTACCTGCCGCGGCTGTTCGTTTACCACGCCGGCGCGGCGACCGGCTCCGAGCTGTCGGAGACCTTCAAGATCATGGAACGCCGGCTTTACCGGGCGATCATGGGGCCGGCCAGCGTGGCGACCTGGATCTTCGGCATCTGGCTGGTGGTGCTGATTCCCGATTATCTCTATCAGCCCTGGTTTGTGATCAAGGCGGTGTTCATTGTTGCGCTGACCTTTCTTCATCACGCGATGGGACGCTGGCGGCTGGCCTTCGCCGAGGACCGCAATGCCCACTCGCACCGCTATTTCCGTATCGCCAACGAACTGCCGACGGTGTGCCTGCTGGTGATCGTGTTCATGGTGATTTTAAAGCCTTTCTAAAGGTTGAGGCCGGACCGGGTTCCCGTTGACTTGATCGGGGGAATCCTTTACCCATGATCAAGGCGGGCCGCGCCTTCCCTTCCTGTTGCCTTTCGTCAGCAACCTGGCCCGAACGACTCTCCGGCTTCCGCCCTGGACCGGCCACAGAGCGTTACCCCGAGCCTCCCTGGTTCCGCGCCGTTTCCACACGTTGTCCCTGCCGCAGGTTTCTCGATGAATCTCCAAGAGTTGAAGTGCAAGACGCCCGCGGAACTGCTGGCGTTCGCCGAAGAGTTGCAGATTGAAAATGCGAGCACCTTGCGCAAGCAGGATATGATGTTCGCGATTCTGAAGCAGCTTGCGGAAAACGACGTGCCGATCTACGGCGACGGCGTGCTTGAAATTCTTCAGGATGGCTTCGGCTTCCTGCGCTCGCCCGAAGCGAATTATCTGCCCGGTCCCGATGATATTTATGTCTCGCCCAATCAGGTCCGGCGGTTTGGTCTGCGGACCGGGGACACTGTCGAAGGTCAGATCCGCTCTCCCAAGGATGCCGAGCGGTATTTCGCGCTCTATAAGGTCAACACCATCAATTTTGACGTTCCGGACAAGGTGCGTCACCGGATCAATTTCGACAACCTGACCCCGCTCTATCCCGAGCAGCGGTTGAAGCTGGAGGTCGAAGACCCGACCAAGAAAAATTATACCTGCCGGGTGATCGATCTGGTCGCGCCGCTGGGCAAGGGCCAGCGGGCTCTGATCGTCGCGCCGCCGCGCACCGGCAAGACGGTGATGCTGCAGAACATCGCCCACTCGATCGCCCAGAACCATCCCGAGGTTTATCTGATCGTGCTGCTGATCGACGAGCGGCCCGAGGAAGTCACCGACATGGCGCGCTCGGTGCACGGCGAGGTGGTCAGCTCCACCTTCGATGAGCCGGCGGCCCGGCACGTCCAGGTCGCCGAAATGGTGATCGAGAAGGCGAAGCGGCTGGTCGAACACAAGCGCGACGTCGTGATCCTGCTCGACAGCATTACCCGTCTCGCCCGCGCCTACAACACCGTGGTGCCGAGTTCGGGCAAGGTGCTGACCGGCGGTGTCGACGCCAATGCCCTGCAGCGGCCCAAGCGCTTCTTCGGCGCCGCGCGCAACATCGAAGAGGGTGGTTCGCTGACGATCATCGCCACGGCGCTGATCGACACCGGCAGCCGGATGGACGAGGTGATTTTCGAAGAGTTCAAGGGCACCGGCAACTCGGAAATCATTCTCGACCGCAAGCTTTCCGACAAGCGGACCTTCCCGGCGATCGACATCACCAAGTCCGGCACGCGCAAGGAAGAGTTGCTGGTCGACCGGGGCACGATTTCGAAGATGTGGGTGTTGCGGCGTATTCTGCTGCCGATGGGCGTCACCGATGCGGTGGACTTCCTGGTCGACAAGCTGAAGCACACCAAGAACAATGGCGATTTCTTCGAGTCGATGAATCAGTAGCCGATGACGGCAGCGGGGAAAGGGGGGCCGGCGCGGCCCCCCCTTTTTCGTCGCTACTTGGCCTGTTGCCGGCGATAGAGTTCGGCGAAATCGATCGGATTGATCAGCAGCTGCGGGAATCCGCCGGCGCGGATGGCCTCGGCGATGATGTTGCGCGCGAACGGGAACAGCAGCCGCGGCCCCTCGATCACCAGGATCGGGCCGTGGTGCTCGGGCGGAACGCCGGTGAGCTGGAACAGCCCGGCATAGGTGACCTCGACCAGAAACACCACGTCTTGCCCGGCCTTGGCTTCGACGCGCAGGGTCAACGCCACTTCGTGGACACCGTCCGCCGGGGTGCCGGTCTTGATGTCGATATGAACGGCGACGTCGGGCGCAGGCTGTCCGGCCATCAGGCTCTGGGGCGCCCGGGGATTTTCGAACGACAGATCCTTGAGGTACTGGGCCAGCACCGAGATCGGTAACGCATGGGGCTGGTTGTCCCCGGCGCCATTGGAACCGTTGGGCTTGGCCGCACCATCGGCGGGCTGGGCGGGCGTAGTGGTCATGGGCAAGGAACTCCGGGCAGGGGGCGGATGGGGCGGGGGAGCCAGAGCGGCTCGCGGGGAGGCAGACTCGCCCCTTAGCGTGAATCCGCTCCAACAACAAAGAGATAGGCTGCTTTTTCGATCACCTTCGATCAAAAAAGGCTCTAGCACGGAAAGACGCTGACGGCAACGGCATCACGGTTTGGGCGGCAGATCCTCGAACTCGACATCGATCACTGTCGGCCCGCCGGCGGTGGCGCTGCCGGGTGGCTGAACCGTGGCCGCGGCGGCGGGCGGCGGCTCCGGGGCGCGGAACTCTGCATGAAGGTGGATCGGGCCGCCGGCATAGGCCCGGTAGCGGCCGATTAGCCAGCCGCCGACCAGCCGGCGGGTTGCCGGCACCAGCAGGGCCAAGCCGGCCAGGGTGGTCAGCACTCCCGGGACGAGCAGCAGCACCCCGGCGGCGGCGAGCCAGAGCGCCTCGACGATCTCGGACACCGGCGACTGGCCCTGTTCGAGCATCATCTGAATCCGGGTCAGGGTGGTGATGCCCTGAGCGCGCAGCAGCGCGGCACCGGCGGCCGAGGTCAGAATCAGCGTCGCCAGGGCCGGCCAGAAGCCGATGGCGTCGCAGAGCAGGCCAAACAGGATCAACTCGGTGACCACGGTCAGGAGAATGGGCGTACGCATGGCCATGGCTGTCCTTGCTCTTTTTTGCGTCTCGGCCTATTTAGAAGCGGAGTGCGCGGCTGGAGGCGGCGCCACCCTGCCTGTGCAGGGTAACGCTTTCGTAGAGGTAATGCTCCTCGGCGGGCGGGTCCAGCTTGAACCCATCAGGACAGAGGCCATGGGCGAGGGTTTCTATTTTTTGGACATTGTCGTCTTCGCGATGATTGCCGGTTTTCTGGTTTATCGGCTGCGCAGCGTGCTCGGACGCCGGAGTGGCGAGGAGCGGCAGCGGCCCAACCCGTTTGCCGTCGATCAGGCTGGCACGGCGCTGCCCGATAACGTCATTCCCCTGCCCGATCGCGGTCGCGCGGTCGCCGACTCGAGCCTACCCCAGACCGATGAGCCGTTTTCCCTGGCCGCCGGGTTGGCTCAGGTCAAGGCTGCTGACCCGGGTTTTGAGGAAAAGCACTTTTTGGAAGGCGCGCGCGGCGCCTTTCAGATGATCGTCGGCGCCTATGCCGAGGGTGACACCGCGGCGTTGCGGCCGTTGCTGCGGGACGACGTTTATGACAGCTTCGCCGCTGAAATCCGCCGCCGCGGCGCTGCCGGGGAGAAGCACGAGACCGGGATCCAGCGCATCAAGGAGGCCGACGTGCTGGAAGCGCGGGTCGACGGCCGGACCGCGCTGGTGACGGTCAAGATCGTCAGTGATCAGATCATCGTGATCTACGGTGCCGATGGCGCCCTGCTTGATGGCGATCCCGACCGGCTGCTCGAGATCGTCGATATCTGGACCTTCGCCCGCAACACCCGCTCCCGCGATCCCAACTGGTCGCTGATCGAGACCCGCACCCCGAACTGACGCCGGTTGGGGGTGCGGCGTCCGGCCAGGGGGCTCTGCGGCCCGGTCAGTCGGCAGTCAGGCGGCGCAGCACCTCGTCGAGCTGATCCAGCGTTTTGTACTGGATGGTCAGCGCACCGCCTTTGCCCCGGGTGGCGATCTGGACCTTGAGACCCAACTGTTCAGACAGGCTTTCTTCGAGCGCCAGCAGATCGGCGTCCTTGTCGGCGCCGGGCTTGGCGGCCGAGGCGGTCGGGCGGGCCGCCGGCGCCTCCGGACCCTTGGCCAGCGCCTCGGTCTGGCGGACGTTCAGCCCCTCGGCCACCACCTGTTCGGCCAGTGCCACCGGATTGGTCGCGGTCAGCAGGGCGCGGGCGTGGCCGGCGGTCAGCGCGCCCTCGTGGAGCAGGGCCTTGATCGGCTCCGGCAGGGCCATCAGGCGCAAGGTGTTGGCGATGTGGCTGCGGCTCTTGCCGAGCGCCCGGGCCAGATCCTCCTGGGTATGCTGAAATTCGTCGAGCAGGCGGCGATAGCCCTCGGCTTCTTCAAGCGGCGTCAGATCCTGACGCTGAACGTTCTCGATGATTGAAAGTTCGAGGGCCTCGCGGTCGGTGAGATCGCGGAGCACCACCGGCACTTCATGGAGGCCGGCGCCCTGGGCGGCCCGCCAGCGGCGTTCGCCGGCGATGATCTCATAGGCGTTGGGCCGGTCGGGATGGCGACGAACAAGCAGGGGTTGCAAAACGCCCTTCTCCTTCACCGACTGAGTCAGCTCGGCGATGCTGGCCTCGTCGAAGCGGCGCCTGGGCTGAAACCGTCCGGGGTGAAGGAACTCGACCGGGACCTGCCGGGTCTGGCGGACGCGGTCGAGCGAGGCATAGTCCTCGCTGGCCTCGCCAAACAGTGCCGAGAGGCCGCGACCAAGGCCGCCTCGTTTGCCGCTTTCGGATTTTCTGGTGTCTTCGCTCACGCCGCCAACCTCTTGTGTTCGCGTTTCAGCACTTCACCGGCGAGATGAATGTAGGCTTGGCTGCCCGAGCAGCGCATGTCATAGATGATCGCGGGCTTGCCGTAAGAGGGCGCCTCGGAGATCTTGACGTTGCGGGGGATGACGGTGTCGTAGACCTTCTCCCCAAAGAAACCCCGGACGTCGGCAGCCACCGACTCCGAAAGATTGTTGCGCTTGTCGAACATCGTCAGCACCACGCCCTGGATGTCGAGGGCGGGGTTAAGCGTTCTCTTGACCCGTTCGATGGTGCGCACCAGATGGCTGAGCCCCTCGAGAGCGTAAAACTCGCATTGCAACGGTACCAGCACGGCATCGGCGGCGACCAGGGCGTTGAGGGTGAGCAGGCCGAGCGCGGGCGGGCAATCGATCAGGACATAATCGAAGGTCAGGTTGGCCTTGCGGATGGCGTCGCGCAGGCGGTACTCGCGGTTGTCGGCGTTGACCAGTTCGACCTCGGCCCCGGACAGTTCGACGGAAGAGGTGATGATCGAGAGATCCGGAATCGGTGAGGCGACGATCACGTCGGCGAGCGGGACATCGTCGAACAGGATATCATAGCACCCGGCGTTGCGTTTGTTGCGCGGGATGCCGAGCCCGGTCGAGGCGTTGCCCTGGGGGTCGAAGTCGATGACCAGCACCCTCTTGCCGACGGCGGCGAGCGCGGTAGCGAGGTTGATCGCGGTGGTGGTCTTGCCGACCCCCCCTTTTTGATTCGCGACGGCGATAACGCGGCAGCGTGACATGACAGCCTCCTGGCCTGCTGGTTTTCTTTAGGTCGGCGAGAACGCGCTGAGGCGAAGCACGACGCCCGAGGGATCAGACCGGCTTTCGAAGCGCTCGACAGTCATCCCCGGCGGGCACTCCGCCAGTTCGCGTTCGACCTGCCCGCCCTTGAGGAAGAGGCACACCCCCCTCGGACCAAGAAACGGTAGCGCATAGCCAATCAGCGGCGCAAGGGGGGCCAGAGCGCGCGCGGTGACGGCGTCGGCAGAAAACCGCGGAACTGCCTCGATCCGGCAGGGATGAACGGTGATTTTCGTTTCCGTGGCGGCGGCGACCTCGCGCAAAAAGGCGATCTTCCGGTGGTCACTTTCTATCAGGTGGACGTCCGGGAGCCCAAGAATCGCCAGGACCAGGCCGGGAAAGCCGGCGCCGCTGCCCAAATCCACCACAGTTTGTGTCGACTCGAGGAGCAGGGGCCGGAGCTGGGCCGAGTCGAGAAAATGGCGACGCCAGGGATCGCGCAGGGTTGCGCTGCCCACCAGATTGATCCGGGGCTGCCACTTTTCCAGAAGAGCGAGATAAATCGCCAGCCGGGCCAGTGTTTCACGTGAAACAGCGGTCGCGTCCTGGAAGCCAGCAGCGCTGAGGGACATTCGCTCAGCGGCAGCCATCGCCGGCCTCCGTCTTTCCTGGACGGCGCTTGACGAACCGCAGCAAAGCGATCAGGGCCGCGGGAGTCATACCGGGGATTCGCGCTGCCGCGCCCAGAGTTGCCGGCCGGGTCTGCCGCAGCTTCTGGCGAATTTCGGTCGATAGGCTGCCGATCGCGTCGACGTCGAGAGTCGCAGGCAGGGCGAGGGCCTCGTCCTTACGGAAGGCCCGGATGTCCGCCTCCTGACGATCGAGATAGCCCGAATATTTGCCGTCGATTTCGATCTGCTCGGCCACCGTCGGCGCGAGCGCCGCGAGGTCCGGCCATAGTCGGGCCAGCGCGGTCAGGTCGATTTCGGGATAGCGCAGCAGATCGGCGGCGCTACGCCAGATGCCATCCTGGTTGACCGGCAGCCCGGCGCGCCGCAGCTCGGTCGGGGTGCCACCAAGGCTGGCGATCTGGCCGCGGGCGGCTTCGAGGGCGCCGGCGTAGTTGCGGAAGGCCGCCGCCCGCTCGGCACCGATGCAGCCAAGAGCGAGGCCGCGCGGGGTCAGGCGCTGGTCGGCGTTGTCGGCGCGCAGCAGCAGCCGATATTCGGCCCGAGAGGTGAACATCCGGTAGGGCTCGCTGGTGCCGAGGGTGATCAGGTCATCGACCATCACTCCGAGATAGCCCTCGGCCCGATCGATGGTGAAGGGCTCGGCGCAACCGGCGGCCGCCAGCGCGGCGTTGAGCCCGGCCAGCAGGCCCTGGGCCGCGGCCTCCTCATAACCGGTGGTGCCGTTGATCTGGCCCGCGAGGAACAGTCGCGGCACCCGGCGCGCCTCCAGCGACGGTGTCAGCTCGCGGGCATCGATAAAATCGTACTCGATGGCATAGCCCGGCCGCAGCATCAGCACCCGCTCCAGCCCGGGGATCAGGGGCAGCATCGCCTGCTGGATTTCCCGGGGCAAAGAGGTCGAAATGCCGTTGGGATACACGGTGTGGTCATCCAGCCCTTCGGGCTCGAGGAAAATCTGGTGGCGCTCCTTGTCGGCGAAGCGCACCACCTTGTCTTCAATCGAAGGGCAATAGCGCGGGCCAACGCCGGTGATCTGGCCGGTGTAGAGGGGCGCGCGGTCGAGGTTGCCGCGGATCAACTGGTGCACCGCCGGCGTAGTCCAGGTGACGCCGCACGGCCGCTGCGGGTTGGTGATCCGCTCGGTCATAGTCGAGAAGGGGGGCGGCGGATCGTCGCCGGGCTGGCTTTCGATGGCCGACCAATCGATGGTCCGGCCATCGAGCCGGGGTGGTGTTCCGGTCTTAAGGCGGCCGAGCGAGAATCCGAGCCGGCGGAGAGCTGTGGAGAGGCCAAGCGCCGGCGGCTCGCCGATCCGCCCGCCGGGGTGGCTGTCAGCGCCGACATGGATCAGGCCGCGGAGGAAGGTTCCGGTGGTGATCACCACCGCACCGGCGGCGGTGACTGCGCCATCGGCGGTGACGACACCGCTGATCGTCCCGTGAGCGTCGGTGGTCAAATCCTCGACGGCGGCGGCACGGACTTCGAGGCCGGGCTGTTCGGCAAGGAGGGTCTGCATCGCCTGACGGTAGCGCTGGCGATCGGCCTGGGCCCGGGGGCCCCGCACCGCCGGCCCTTTACTGCGGTTGAGGATGCGGAACTGAATTCCGGCGCGGTCGATGGCCCGGGCCATCAGCCCGTCAAGGGCGTCGATCTCGCGCACCAAGTGCCCCTTGGCCAGACCACCGATGGCCGGGTTGCAGGACATTTCGCCGATGGTGTCGAGGCGGTGGCTGAGCAGAAGGGTGCGGGCGCCCAGGCGTGCGGCGGCGGCGGCGGCTTCACAGCCGGCGTGACCGGCACCGACGACGATGACATCGTATCGGGTCATGGTGTCAGACTCCCCTCAGACGGTGTTTCACGTGAAACATCACTTGCCGATACAAAAGTCCCGGAAGATGACGTCGAGCACCTCGTCAATCGCGACGCGCCCGGTGATCCGGCCCAGCGCCCGGGCGGCGAGGCGCAGATCCTCCGCGACCAGTTCGGACAACCCGGCCAGCCGCGCCCGGGTCAGGGCGGCCCGACACTCCTCCAGCGCGAGGCGATGGCGCTGGCGGGTCAGGGTCGGGCGCCCGGCGGTATCGAGCCGGCGGCTGGCCAGGGTGGTCAGCGCCTCGATCAGGGCGGGCAGCCCGGCCCCGGTGCGCACCGAGAGCGCCAGCGCCGGCCGCTCGCCGACCAGGGGCGCGGCGATGCCGTGGCGGTCCAGTTTGCTGAGCACCACCAGGGTATGATCGTCGAGCAGCGCCGCGGTGGCCGAATCAATATCTGGCCACTGTTCGCCATCAAACACCGCGATCTTGATGTCGGCCTCGGCGGCGCGGGCGCGAGCGCGCCGGACACCTTCTTGTTCGACCTCATCGGCGCCGTCCCGCAGTCCGGCGGTGTCGGCGACGATCAGCGGGAAGCCGCCGAGGTTGAGGTGAACCTCGATGATGTCGCGGGTGGTGCCCGACTGGGCCGAGACGATCGCGGCCTCCCGGCGCGCCAAGCTGTTGAGCAGGCTCGATTTGCCGGCATTCGGCGGGCCGATGATCGCTACCGAGAGGCCATCGCGGAGACGCTCGCCGCGTCGGCCATCCTCGAGATGACCGCCAAGCGCCGACACCAGGGCGTCAAGCTCGGTGCGGACGGTGTCGTCAAGGCCGTCGGGGAGGTCGTCCTCGGGGAAATCGATCGCGGCTTCGACATGGGCGAGGACGCGGATCAGGCGGCTGCGCCAGCCGTCATAGAGGCGGCCGAGTTCACCGTCGAACTGGCGGAGGGCCTGCCGCCGCTGCGCCGCGGTCTCGGCATCGACCAGATCTGCAATCGCTTCGGCTTCGGTGAGGTCGAGCTTGCCATAGCCGAAGGCGCGGCGGCTGAACTCGCCCGGCTCGGCCGGCCGGAGGCCGGGCATCGTCGCCAGCGCTTCGACCACGCCGTCAATCACGCCCCGGCCGCCATGGAGGTGCAACTCCCCGACATCCTCGCCGGTTTGGCTGCGCGGCGCCGGGAACCAAAGCACCAGGGCACGGTCGAGCAGTTCCCGGCTTTCGGGGTGGCGGAGCGCGGCCAGGGTCGCGGTACGCGCCGGCGGCGGTGGCCGGCCGGTCAGGGCGGCCAGCGCCGGTCCCGCCGCGGGGCCGGACAGCCGGAGCACCGCGAGCGCGCTCCGGCCGCTGCCGGTGGCGAGGGCATAGATGGTGTCGGTGGTCACGGCTTACTTCGGCGTCTGATGCTGCGCCGGTGGCTCTTCGCCGCGCTCGGGCAACCGTAGCCGGGCGACCGGCTGGCCGCCAACGACATGACTGTCGAGAATCTCAAGCAAGTCGGCCTCGCTGGTGAAGCCATACCAAGTGCCCTCGGGATAGATCACCAGCACCGGCTCGTGGCGGCAGCGATGGAGACAGCCGGCGAGATTGACCCGGACATCCTTGCTCAGACCACGCGCTTTCACGACCGCTTTAAGCGCCTTTGCCATCGCCTCGGCCTCGAAATGGCCGCAGCCCCGGCGATTGAAGTCCTCCGGCCGGCGGTGGGTGCAGAAAAAGAGATGGGCGCGGTAGTAGGGAGCCGGCTGGGTCATGACCGGGGCTCCCGGCCGAGCGCGATGTCGATTTGGCTGCGCATTGCCTTGGTCACGCTCTCCAGCCCGGGGACGCCGAAGGTGATCCAGGAGCGCAGGAGGGCATCGGCATCCAGGGTGGCGAGATTGGTGGTCAGGCGTTCGCGCAGCTGGGCGACGAAGGCTTCCTGAATCGGCCGCAGATCCGGTAGGCCGAGAAAGGCGCGGGCCTCCTCGGGTGTGGAATCGACTGTGATGATGAACTTCATGATCGCCGCTCCAAACCTATATCAACGATGGTGACAGCAAGAATAGCTCATCGGGCCAAGGAAACTAACCGCCATGTCGATCCAGCCGCCGGCCGCCAATCAATTGGGCGGGGAAACCAGCCCCTACCTGCTCCAGCATCGGGACAACCCGGTGCACTGGCAACCCTGGGGCAGCGCCGCCTTTGACCGGGCCCGTGCCGAGGGCAAGCCGGTGCTGCTCTCGATCGGGTATGCCGCCTGCCACTGGTGCCATGTCATGGCCCGGGAGAGTTTTGAGGATGCGCGGGTGGCAGCCGCGCTCAACCGGCTGGTGGTGGCGGTGAAGGTCGATCGCGAGGAGCGCCCCGACCTTGACCAGATTTATCAGGCGGCGCTGGCGGTGATGGGTCAGCAGGGCGGCTGGCCGCTGACCCTGTTCCTGACCCCGGACGGGGCGCCGTTCTGGGGTGGTACTTATTTTCCGCCCCGCGCCCGCTATGGCCGACCCGGCTTCCTCGATGCCGTGACCGAGGTCGCCGGGACCTATCGCAGCCGGCCCGAGAGCGTCGCCCGGGCCGCGGCCGCGCTGGCGGAGCGGCTGGCCACCCTTGGCCGGCCCCGGAGCGGCGGGCCGATCGCCCCCGACACCGCCGCCGTGGTGGCGGACCGTCTGCTCCAGACGATCGACCCGGTGTTCGGCGGCATCGGCGGGGCGCCGAAATTTCCCCAGTGCCCGGCGTTCGAAATGCTCTGGCGGGCCTGGTTGCGTAGCGGCGACGGACGGTATCGTACCGCGGTGGTCCGGACCCTGACCGCAATGAGCCAGGGCGGACTTTATGATCACCTCGGCGGTGGCTTCGCGCGCTACGCGACGGATCCGGAATGGCTGGTGCCGCACTTCGAAAAGATGCTTTACGACAACGCCCAGCTGATCGACCTCCTGACCCTGGTCTGGCAGGAGACCGGCACGCCGCTGTTTGCCGAGCGGGTGGCCGAAACCGTGGGTTGGCTGCTGCGCGAGATGGTGACGGCGGGCGGAGCCTTTGCCGGCACTCTCGATGCCGACAGCGACCACGAAGAGGGGCGCTATTATGTCTGGACCGCGGCGGAGGTCGAGGCGGTGCTGGGCGCGGAGGCGGCCGGGTTCTCGGCGGCTTATGACGTTTCGTCCGAGGGCAACTGGGAGGGCACGAATATCCTCAACCGGTGCCTGGCGGTCGGCGGGGGCGAGGACTCCGGAGCGCCCCAGTGGGCGGGTGAGCGGGCTCGGTTGCTCGCGGCGCGCCAGGGCCGGGTGCGGCCGGCGCGTGATGACAAGGTGCTGGCGGACTGGAACGGCCTTGCGGTCGCGGCGCTGGCCCGGGCCGGGCTGGCCTTCGAGCGGCCCCACTGGCTGGCTGCGGCCGAGGGCGTGTTTGCCCGGGTCTGTCAGTTGCTCGCCGATGGCGACCGGCTCCACCACAGCTGGTGCGGCGGCCGGGCCGGGGGCGCCGGGGTTCTCGATGATTACGCGGCGCTGGGCGGGGCGGCGCTGGCGCTATTCGAGGCGACGGCCCGGCCCGACTATCTGGCGCTGGCTCAGCGCTGGGTGGCGGCGCTCGACCGGCACTTCTGGGACCGGAGTGAGGGCGCCTATTGCTTCACCGCCGACGATGCCGAGGCCACCATCGTGCGCAGCCGGACCGCCTTCGACGGCGCGACGCCCAGCGGCAACGGCCTGATGGTCGGCGTCCTGGCGCGGCTCTCGCACCTGACCGGCGCCGAGGGCTACCGGCAGCGGGCCGATGCCCTGGTCCGGGCCGTCTCCGGCGAGCTTGGGCGCAATGTGGTGGGGCTGGCGACACTGCTCAATCAGGTCGAGGGGCTTGAGCGGGCCGTGGTGGTGACGCTGGTCGGCGAGCCGGCGCATCCGGCCACGGTGGCCTTGCGCCGGGCGGTGCTGCGGGTCTCGCTGCCCGATCGGGTGCTGATCACGGTCGCGCCTGGAGCGGTGCTGCCGCCGGGTCATCCCGGCCATGGCAAGGGCATGGTCGAGGGCCGGGCGACCGCCTACCTTTGTGTCGGGCCGACCTGCGGCCCACCCCAGACCGAGCCGGACGGGCTGGCCGCGGCGCTGGCCGGGCTGCGGCACTGAGCCGGGGGTCCGGGGCGGCACAATGTTTCACGTGAAATACCAAAGAGGGGATTGTGATGGTTCAGGCGATACGCATTCATGAGGTCGGCGGGCCCGATAGTCTCCGCTGGGAGGTGGTGACGGTGGCCGACCCGGGGCCGGGCGAGGTCCGGCTGCGCCAGACCGCGATCGGCGTCAATTACATCGACACCTACCATCGGACCGGATTTTACAAGGTGCCGGCGTTGCCGGCGGTCCTGGGCGTCGAGGGCGCCGGGGTGGTCGAGGCGGTGGGGCCGGGGGTCAGCGGGTTCGGGGTTGGTGACCGCGTCGCCTATGCCGGGCCGCTCGGCGGCTATGCCGAGGTCCGGCTGATCCCGGCCGACAGGCTGGTGGCGCTGCCCGACTGGCTGGGCGACGTCGAGGCGGCGGCGATGATGCTTCAGGGCATGACCGCCGAATTCCTGTTGCGCCGGGTCTACCGGGTCGCGGCCGGCGATACCGTGCTGGTTCAGGCGGCGGCCGGCGGCGTCGGACTGCTGCTCTGCCAGTGGGCGAGCCGGCTGGGCGCGACCGTGATCGGCACGGTGTCGACCGAGGACAAGGCGGCGCTGGCCCGGGCCAATGGCGCTCACCACGTCATCCTGTACAGCCAGGAGAATTTCGTCGAAAGGGTGCGGACGCTGACCGAGGGTGCCGGCGTTGCGGTGGTCTATGACGGCGTTGGCCAGAGCACCTTCCTCGGCGGGCTCGATTGCCTGCGGCCGCGCGGCCTGATGGTCAGTTTCGGTCAGGCTTCGGGGGCGATTGCACCCTTTGATCCCGGCCTGCTCGGCGCCAAGGGGTCGCTGTTCCTGACCCGGCCCAGCCTGTTTACCTACACCGCCAGCCGGGCCGATCTGGAGGCTTCGGCGGCGGCGCTGTTCGAGGCGGTGCAGACGGGCGCGCTCCGGATCGTGGTCAACCAGACGCTGCCGCTGAAAGAGGCGGCGGCGGCGCACCGGGCCTTGGAGGGCCGGGCGACCACCGGGGCGACAGTGTTGCTGCCGTGACCGTCAGGGCAGAACCCAGAGCGGCCCCTTGAGCTTCTTGAGCAGGGCCGCGTGAGCCTCCAGCTCTTCGGGGCTGGGGGCGTGGGGCCGCGGCGGCCGGGCGGTGCGGGCGGCGCGGGCCGCGCTCCGGAGTGCCGCTCCCGGCGCCGCGAGCGCGAAGCCGGTCTGGCGCCCGCCCAGCAGCTCCAGATAGACCTCGGCCAGCAGCGTCGAGTCGAGCAGGGCGCCGTGCAGGCTGCGGCCGGAATTGTCGATGCCGAAGCGCTTACAGAGAGCATCCAGGCTGGCGCCGGCGCCGGGAAACTTCTGGCGCGCCAACTGCACGGTGTCGATGATCTGCCGGTTGGTCGCCAGCGGAAGGGGGCGCCGGACCGGGTCCAGCCGCTGCAACTCGGCGTCGAGAAAGGCGATGTCGAAGGCGGCGTTGTGGGCGATCAGCGGCGCGTCGGCAATGAAGTCGAGGAAGCCGCCGGCGATGTCGCGAAACAGCGGTTTGTCGGCCAGGAACGCGGTGGTCAGGCCATGAACCCGCACCGCGTCCTCGGGCACCTCGCGCTCGGGATTGAGGTACCACTGCCGGGTCTGGCCGGTGGGAAGATGGTTGAACAGCTCGACGCAGCCGATTTCAACCACCCGGTGGCCGTCTTCGGGCTTGAACCCGGTGGTCTCGGTGTCGAGGACGATCTCACGCATGGCGGCACCCGGCAAAGGGAGGGGAGCGGCGCGGCGGCCAGTGGCGGCCGGTACGGCTGCGGACGATCTTGACGATCCCGGCCAGCCGGCGCAAGGCCGGGCCTTTGCCCAGCCCGGTCGGGATGATGAAGCCGGCGCGCCGGCGCTTTTCGCCATCCGGGGTCTGGCGCCCGAGAATCGCCGCCAGCCTGGCCGGACTCATCCCCGGCCGGGCCAGCACCCGGGCGCGCTGGACGAAGGGCGGCGCGGTCACGACCAGGGTGGCATCAACCCGCCGGTCGCCGCCGGTTTCAAACAGCAAGGGGATGTCGAGCGCCACCACCGGGCGCCGCCCACCGGCGGACAGGGCCAGGAAGCGCCGCTCGGCCCGGCGCACCAGAGGATGCAGGATCGCCTCGAGCGCGCTCAAAGCGGCGGCATCGCCGAACACCCGGGTGCCGAGACGGGGCCGGTCGACGGCGCCGTCGCGGACCACCCCGGGGCCAAAGTGCCGCTCGACCGCGGCCACCGCCGCGCCGCCGCGGGCCAGCAGACCATGAACGACCCGGTCGGCGTCATGCACCGGCACGCCCAACCGGCGCAGCATGCCGGCGGCGGTGCTCTTGCCCATGCCGATGGAGCCGGTGAGGCCGAGGATGAACATGGTCGCCGGTTCCGGAATCAGCAAACATTAGGAGGGCGGCAGAAACGACGACGGGGGGAACAGCCGCTAAAAAGGATAATACGCAGTCGGTGCTGAATACAATATTCGCCCAAACCCGTCACCGCCGCTCGAACAGCCGCTCGATGTCGGCGCGCTTGAGTTCGATCCAGGTCGGGCGGCCGTGGCTGCATTGGCCAGCCTGGGGGACGGCTTCCATCTGGCGCAGCAGCGCGTTCATTTCCTCGGGTGCCAAGAGCTTTCCCGCCCGCACCGAGCCATGGCAGGCGATCGAGGCGCAGACGGCGTCGAGACGGTCGCGCAGCGCCGGGGCGTCGTCGAGTTCGGCCAGCTGGTCGGCCAGATCGCGGACCAGGGCGCCGACATCGGTCTGGCCGAGCAGCGCCGGCACCTCGCGCACCAGCACCGCGCCAAGGCCGAACGACTCGAGGCCAAGGCCGAGTCGGGCCAGCGCCTCGGCGTGGGCGAGCAGGCGGCGGGCGCCACCGTCGCCGACTTCGACCACCTCGGGCATCAGCAGGCCCTGGGCGGGCAGCGCGCCGCCGCCTCCGAGCAGGGCGGCTTTCAGCTTTTCGTAGACGAGGCGTTCGTGGGCCGCGTGCTGGTCGACCAGCACCACGCCATCGGCGGTTTCGGCGATGATATAGGTGGCGTGCAGCTGTGCCCGCGCGACCCCGAGCGGGAAGGCGCCGGGCTCGGGCGGCGGCGCGGCGTCGGGGCCGGGCTGGGGCGTCATCGGCCGGCCTGCCGGGGCGAGCGGCGCCTGCCAGGCAAAACCGGTTTCGGCCAGGCCACGCGACAGCCGCGGCGGCGGCTGACGGTAAGCGCCGCTCCAGCCCGGCCGTTCGCCCCCGGCGCCGGTTCCGGTCGAAGCACCGGTCGCCGGTGGCGCCGGCCGGGGCGCGAGGCTGAGCAGGGCGCTGCCCGCGAGGCTGGGCGCGACGGCGGGGCCGGCGCCGGCCAGAGCCTGCCGGATGCCGCCGACCATCAGGCCGCGCACCGACTGGCCGTCGCGAAAACGGACCTCGGTCTTGGCGGGATGGACGTTGACGTCGACTTCGGAGCCGGGCAGCGCCAGAAACAGCACCAGTGCCGGATGGCGGTCGCGCGGCATCAGATCGCCATAGGCGCCGCGCACGGCGCCGAACAGCAGCTTGTCGCGCACCGGCCGGCCGTTGACATAGAGATATTGTTCGCGGCTGGTCGGGCGGTTGAAGGTCGGCAGGCCGACGAAGCCGGTGAGACTGAGGCCATCGCGGCTGGCGGCGACCGGGACGGCGCTCGCCCCGAAATCGCGCCCGAGCACGGCGGCGAGACGGCCGAGACGGACCTCCTGCAGATCCCCCTCGCCGGCGGCATAGCGCAGTGTCGGCCGGCCATTTTCGCCAGCGGTGACGCTGAAGGCGATCTCCGGGTGGGCCATGGCGAGGCGTTGCAGAACGTCCTCGATGTGATCCTGCTCGGTGCGCGCGGCCTTGAGGAACTTGAGCCGCGCCGGTACGGCATAAAAGAGGTCGCGGATCTCGACCCGGGTTCCCGGCGGGTGCGAAGCCGGCACCACCGCGCCGACGGCGCCGCCCTCGACGGTGATCGCCCAGGCGCTATCGGCGCCGCGCTGGCGGCTGGTCAGGGTCAGGCGGCTGACCGCCCCGATCGAGGGCAGGGCCTCGCCGCGAAAACCGAGAGTGTCGACGGCCATCAGGTCGCCCTCGGGCAGCTTGGAGGTGGCGTGGCGTTCGACCGCGAGGCCGAGATCGTCGGCCGACATCCCCGAGCCATCGTCGATGACGGTAATCGCGGTACGGCCACCGTCGCGGACCTGGACGTCGATGCGGCGGGCGCCGGCATCGATGGCGTTTTCCACCAGCTCCTTGACCGCCGCCGCCGGCCGCTCGACGACCTCGCCGGCGGCGATCTGGTTGATCAGGGTCTCGGGCAGGCGGCGGATGGCCATAACCGGCAACAGGCGCTACAGAGGCTGGTGCAAATCGACCTCGGCGGTCAGCCGCTGGTGCAGCCAGTGCAACAGGCCCGTGGTTGAGCTGTCATGGTCGGCCTGCGGGCCGGTGGCGAGTTCGCTGCGGGTGGTGCGGGCGAGCGCCTTGCCCAGCTCGACTCCCCACTGGTCGAAGGAGTTGACGCCCCAGATCACGCCCTGGACGAAGATCTTGTGCTCATAAAGCGCGATCAGCGCGCCGAGGGTGAAGGGGTCGAGCTTCTGATAGAGCAGGGTGTTGCTGGGCCGGCTGCCCTCGAACACCTTGTGCGGCAGCAGCATGGCCAGGCGCTCGGCCGGTGTGCCCGCGGCTTCGAGTTCGGCGCGGGCCTCGTCGGCGCTGCGGCCGCGCATCAGGGCCTCGCTTTGCGCCAGCATGTTGGCCAGCAGCATCTGGTGATGCTCGCCGAAGGGATTGTGGCTCTCGGCCGCCGCCAGGAAGTCGACCGGAATTGGCCGCGGCCCCTGATGCAGCAGCTGGAAGAACGAATGCTGGGCGTTGGTGCCCGGCTCACCGAAGATCACCGGCGCGGTGGCGTAATCGATCGCCCGGCCGTCGCGGTCCACCGACTTGCCGTTGGATTCCATGTCGAGCTGCTGGAGATAGGCGGGCAGCCGGTGCAGGTATTGATCGTAGGGCACCACGGCCTGGGCCGGGGCGTCCCAGAAATTGATCGTCCAGACACCGAGCAGGCCGAGCAGCGCCGGCAGGTTGGCCGTCAGCGGCGCGGTGCGGAAATGCTCGTCCATGGCGTGGGCGCCGGCCAGCAACTGGTCGAAGCGCTCCATGCCGACCGCGAGCGCCACCGGCAGCCCGACCGCGGACCACAGGCTGAAGCGGCCGCCGACCCAGTCCCAGAAGGTAAAGGTCGACTCGGGGCCGATGCCGAAGGCCCGGACTGCCGCGGCGTTGGCCGAGACCGCGACGAAGTGGCGGCCGATGTCGGCCTCGCTGCCGCCCTCGCCGAGGAACCAGTCCCGCGCGCTGCGGGCGTTGGCCATTGTCTCCTCGGTGGTGAAGGTCTTCGAGGTGATGATGAAGAGGGTGGTCTCGGGGTCGAGCCAGTCGAGGGTGTCATAAAGATGGGTGCCGTCGACATTCGAGACATAGCGGATGCGCAACTCGGGGTGATGGTAGGGCCGGAGCGCCTCCGAGACCATCAGTGGCCCGAGGTCGGAGCCGCCGATGCCGATATTGACGACATCCTTGAACGGCCGGCCGGACAGGCCGGTGAGGCGGCCAAAGCGGACCCCGTCGACAAAGGCGCTGAGCCGGCGCATCACCGAGCGGACCTCGGGGATGACATTGGCGCCGCCGCCCGGGGTCACCGGGGCGTCGTGGCGCTGGCGCAGCGCCGTGTGCAGCACTGCCCGGCCCTCGGTGCTGTTGATGGCGTCGCCGGCAAAGAGCCGCGCCCGCCAGCCCTCAAGGTCACGGCTGCGGGCGAGGTCGGTCAGGAGTTCCAGGGTCTCGGCGGTGATCCGGTTTTTGGAATAGTCGAGCAGCACGCCGCAGGCTTCGGCGCTGAAGCGGGCGAAGCGGTCGGGATCGGCGGCGAACAGCGACCGGGTGCTCACCCCGTCCATGGCCCGGCGATGCCGGATCAGGGCCTGCCAGGCCGGGCTTGCGGTCAAACTCGACATTCCCTGTCCTCCCCCAAGGTCAAGCGGTGGCCGAGACCATAGCACCACTGGCGGCCGCGCGGTAGGGCAGGGCGGCTCCGGCCGCCGCCGCGCTCAGCCGTGGCCGGGCACGCCTTTGGTGGTCGAATACTCGAAATGGACGATCTCGCCGGGATGCAGGCGGGCGCGGATGGCGTGGGCGGCCTGGGCGGCCTCGGCGAACCCGGTCAGGATCAGCTTCAGCTTGCCGGGATAGGTCGCGATGTCGCCGATGGCGTAAAGGCCGGGTCGGTTGGTGGCGGCGCTGGCCGGGTCGACGCGGATGAAGCTCTTGTCGAGTTGGAGGTCCCAGCCGGCGATCGGCCCGAGCGACGTCGAGAGGCCGAAGAAGGCGAGCAGGGCATCGGCGGGAAGCAGCCTCTCGGCGCCATCGAGATCGGCGACCCGGACTCCGGTCAGCTGGCCATCGGCGCCCTCCAGCCCCGAGAGCTGATAGGGGGTGACCAGTTCAATCCGGCCTTCTTTGGCCAGGGCGTCGAGCCGGGCGGCGCTCTCCGGCGCGGCCCGGAATTTGGCCCGCCGGTGCACCACCATCACGCGTCCGGCGATGTCGGCCAGCGACAGCGCCCAGTCCACCGCCGAGTCGCCGCCTCCGGCGATGACCACGCGCCGGCCCGCGAAGTCCTGGCGCCGCCGCACCATGTAGAAGACCGACTTGCCTTCATAAGCCTCCAGCCCGGCCAGCGGCGGCCGGTTGGGGCCGAAGGCGCCGCCCCCGGCGGCCACGATCACCGCCCGCGCCTCGATCCGGCTGCCGGTCGAGGTTTCGACCAGCCAGCCGCCGTCGGCGGTCTCGGCCAGCCCGACCGCCTGCTGGCCGAAATGATAAACCGGCTCGAAGGGCGCGGCCTGCGCCTGCAGGCGGTCGATCAGTTCGGCGCCGGTGACCGACGGGCAGGCGGGAATATCGTAGATCGGCTTTTCGGGATAAAGAGCGGTGCACTGGCCGCCCGCGCCTTCGAGGGTGTCGATGACGTGGCATTTCTGGCCGAGCATGCCGCATTCGAACACCGCGAACAAACCGCTGGGACCGGCGCCGATGATCACGACATCGGTGCGATGGCAGGAAACCGGCATGGCGACTCCGACAGGCTGCTGGGGTAATAATGGTGTGCCAGCATGTCGGGTTTTTGGCCGCGGATCAACCCCGGTTGCAACTTGATCTTGATCGCTGCGAGAAACCGGTTAAGTTGGAAAAAGCCCGGAGCATTTCGTGATAAACTATCCTCAGCCCGCGGAGAGATCATGAAGGAACTTCGCTGTTTGGTATTCTCCGAACAGGAGGTGCTCGCCGCCGTGGCGGAGCGGCGCAAACGCCTGCATGAGCAGCTGGGCGACGGCGCGATCCAGAAGGTCAGCTACCAGGGGCCGGGTGAGGGCGGGGTAACCGCAACCTTTCATGGCGTCAACGCCCGCGGCGAGGAACAGCTGACCGTGATTCAGGAAACCGAGCTTTCGGCGGCGCTGGTCAATTTCTGCATGAGCCGCAAGATTCCGATGCCGGTCGATTCCGACAAGTATCTTCAGGTGATCAACGACGGCCTGACCCTGATGATCACGATGCGCTTCAATAAGGCGCACAAGAGCGGACACGGCGTCGGGTGACCGGGCGCGGCCGCCGCGTCGCGCCCGGCTTTAACGCAGAGTTTCGTTGTGGATGGCCATCTCGACCGCGAGTTCGGCCGCGATCAGGTCCTCCAGGGCGCAGCCCACCGCCTTGCAAACCGTGATCTGGTCGTAAAAGCGCCGGCCGCTGCGTTCACCGCGGGCGAGGTCGAAGAGGTCGCCCGCGATGTCGCCGGGGGCGAGCAACCCGGCGGCCAGCGGCTGGACGAGATCGCCCGCCTCGAGCAAGGCCCGCTCGCGGCTGTCGACAAAGATGCGGCCGCGGCGGATCACCTCGTCGTCGGCCTCCCGGGCCTCCGGGCTGGTGCTGCCGATCAGGTCGATATGAACCCCGGGCTCCAGCCAGTCGCCGCGCAGTACCGGCCGGGTCGCCGCGGTTGCCGAGGCGATGATCTCGGCGCCGCGGACCGCCCCCTCGAGGTCGGTGGTGGCGCTGACCCGCACCGCGCCGCGCCGGAAGCGGCCGGCGATGCGCTCGGCCTTGGCCGGATCGCGGCCCCAGATCAGAACCTGGCGGATCGGCAGGGCGACGGCATAGGCTTCGATCAGATGAGCGGCCAGGGTTCCTGTGCCCAGCACCAGCAGACGGCTGGCATCCGGCCGGGCGAGATAGGAGGCGGCGAGAGCGGCGGCGGCGGCGGTGCGCTGGGTGATCAGGGCCTTGGCGTCGAGCACCGCCAGGGCCGTGCCGGTCTTGCCGTCGAGCAGCAGATAGCAGCCGGTGGTTACCGGCAGGTCGCGCCGGGAATTGTCGGGGACGGTGGCCTCGACCATCACGCCGATATGGCGGCCGGCAACCCAGGCCGGGCGCAGCGTCAGCCTGGTGTCCTGATCGGTACAGCCGGGCAGCACGTAACGCTGCGCCGGCGGCAGCGCGCAGCCGGCGCGAAATCCCTGGCGCAGCCGCTCGATCAGCATCCGGTAATGCAGCACCGAGCGCAGTTCGCCGGCGGAGATGACATGCATCGCGGCAGCCCCCGGGCCGGCGTCAGTCGCAGTTGATGCGCTCGCGCAGTTGCTTGCCGGTCTTGAAGAACGGGATGAATTTTTCGGTGACGCTGACCGCCTCGCCGGTGCGGGGGTTGCGGCCGGTGCGGGCGTCCCGGCGCTTGACCGAGAAGGCCCCGAAGCCGCGCAGCTCGACCCGGTCGCCCCGCGCCAGCGCTTCGGTAATTTCGTCGAAAATGGTGCCGACGATCTTTTCGATGTCGCGCTGGTAGAGATGCGGATTTTGCTCCGCCAACCGCAGGATCAACTCCGACTTGGTCATGGCCGTGATGGCTCCCTGCATGCCGGCAACAGGCCGGTGATATCGTTCCTGGGGCGCCGGCATACGCAGTTGTGCTTACGCGCGCTCACCCCCATGGCCAGAGCCTGCCAAATCCGCCCGGGCTAAGTCAAGGATAAGTCGTTCTTGCGAAAACCCTTTTTGGCATGGGTCTTAACGGCGCGGTGTCGCCTGGCCCAGCGTTCGGCAACACCCGGCGGCGAAAATGCAATCCTGGCCGGGGTAGCCCTTGGATTTGGCGAGGCATGCCTCTAATTTGTCTGGCGTCCGAAAGCATTTCCGCCGTCTTCCCGGTTGCCGCCATGGCAAGGATCCGGGTAAGCTCTTGGCATTGACACGGTTTTGCGGGAAAATTAACCAATGGGCTGGCATTTTGTCCGTCAGGACGTGCGGCGGTCGCTGACAACACCAGAATTGCCCGTCATCACAGCGTCGGAGTGGGGGGGTTATGATTCGGGCCAGTACCTATGAAGTGGTGATCGAGGTCGGGGGCAAGCCCGAAATCGAGGGTATCTACCAGGATGAAAAAGAAGCGCTGCAGCGCGCCGAATATCTACTAAAGCTGGCAAAATATACTGGGGTAAAGGTCAGCAAAGTCAGCGGGCGTGGCGACAGCAAGATAATATTCGACAAGCTTTGCAACACAGCCGGCGGCGGAGCCACGATTTCGGTTATCACCGATTCGTTCGTTTGCACATCGTTAAGTGATGTTTACTGCTTTGAGAGTCGGCAAACGCTTCTGCGCCTGATGCGGAGTTATTTCGATCAGCAACTGATGATCCCCCTCGAGCTGCTCCATAACTATACGGCGCTGCGATATCTGGAGCGGGACGCTCTGCTGTTCAATCAGGGGGGGCATCGGCTCGCCGCGATTCAGGCGCAAAAGCTGAAGGTCCGCGCCGATGACCGGCATACCGTGCTGATGCGGTTGTTTCGTGAACTGCTGGAGACGGCCAAGGCGTCCGACCCCTTGAAACCCTACGCCGAGGCGCTGGCGGTTCGCGGACTGGGCGCCTTGATCACCGAGGTCGCGGAGCGGGAGCCGGCGGCCGATCACACCCGGATCGTCTCGTTTGCCATCGCTCACTTCCTCTCCGAGTTCCGAGACTGGAACCAGAAGCTCACCGCCGCCTGCAGCCTGTTCGAGGTCGATCAGAGCGGGGAGGCGGAACTCTGGCTCGACGAGGTGCTGGCGGAAATCATCGATGGCAACGAAGCGGTCAAGTCGGCGATCGGCTATGCGCCCGACCTGGGCAGCGCGCTGTTGTCGCTGCTCACCGTGATCGAGGGCGCCTGGGACGACCGCCTGCCCGGGACCGATGCCCTGCAGCGGCTTTCCGACGTCATGGCCCACAAGGAATTGCCGCGGGTCAAGGCGGCGCTGCTCAACCGCGTCGCCACCGCGATCGATGGCAAGGCGCCGCTGACCAAGCTCGACCGCGGCGCCAGCGCCGAGGCGTTCAAGCGGCTGCTGATCAAGCTCCAGGAGTTCGGCGGCTTCATGGGCGGGGTGCAGATGGCGGCGGCGATCACCCGCCGGGCCAAGATCGCCCTTGCGCGGAGCGACGAAGACCTGTCGTTTGAAAGCACGATCAGCATCCTGCTGGCATCCCTGCCGACGCCGGCGGCCCGTATCGGCTATCTGCTCGACTTGATGTCATCGGATCTGGGGCGGAAGAAGGCGGCCCTGCTCGCCGGACAGATCGCCGAGCTTTTCAATAAGATCCGGACGATCTACGATTTCGCCCCCGACGTCGGCGACAGTCTCTCGCAGGATGCCGTGCGAGAGGAATTCCGGCGCCGCCTCTACACCGCCGGCATACCGCGCCGGCTGGCCGATGGCCTGATCCACCGCCTGGAGCAGCTGTCGACCAGCATCGCCCCGCCGCCGTTGCCGCCGCAGCCCGCGCGGTCGCCGTCGCCGGTTCCGCGGCCGCCGTCGTTGCGACCGCCGTCATCGCGGCCGGCGGCGTCGCCGGCTGCGGTCACCGCGGAAACCGTCATTGTGCGGCCGGTCGAGCCGGTTGGCGAGCTGATCCTCACTCACCGCGGCAGCCGCTACGTCATCACCCCCGACGACACGCCGTTTGCGATCGGGCGCAGCTCGTCCTGCCAGCTCTCGATCGAATGGGGCACGGCGTCGCGCTCTCATGCCGAGATCAAGCTCGCCGGCAGCGAGTTCGTCCTGGTCGACCACAGCAAGAACGGCACCTTCCTGATCGGCTCCGACCGGCAGGAGGTGGCACTGATCAACGCTTCGGCGACCTTGACCGGGCAGGGCAGCATCACAATCGGCCGGATCGGCGACGATCCGGAAGCGGTGGAACACGCGGTGATCCAGTTTCAGCGCATGGCCGGCGGAGTCTAATCGTTCAGCTTGACAGCAGCGGGACAATGATACGATGATCAATCGATATCATAGGGTTGGTTTCCTTTGCCGGTAGCCGCTACGAGCAGGCAGTTCAGAGGTTGAATGTCCGGTAATGTTTTGAGCGTCTCGGTCTGGGAGCATGGCGCCCTCATCCAGGACGGGCTTGACCGGCTGGACCATGGGATTGGGATCTTTGACGGCCATTTTTGCCTGATCCTGTACAACCGTTTGTTCGGCGACCTTCTCGAGATCGAGCCCGGCGGGACGGTCAGCGGGCTGCGGTGTGCCGAGGCCCTCGGGCGGCTGCGCGCCCGCCATCCTGGCCTCGAGGTGCGTGAACAGGCGCTCGACGGCGGCGGCCTGCTGGTGACCTGCATCGAGGGCGCCGCCGCGCCGGTTGCCGCCGCGCTCGACGATTTCTGGTCCGGCGACTGGCGCTGGGAGACCGGGCCGGATCTCCGGCTCTCGGCGCTGTCCGAGGGTTTTGCCGCCCTGACCGGCATTCTTCCGGAGCGGGTGCTGGGTCGCCAGCTCGGCCTGATTGACGGCGGGCGCGCCGACCCGGTCGGCTGGGAGCGGCGGGTGGTCGATCTCAAGGCGCGGCGGCCGTTCCGGGACCTGCGTCTGGCCTTGCCGGCGCCCGCCGGCGGGGTGGTGCTGGTCACCCTGGCCGGAACGCCGCATGTCGACGCCGCCGGAACCTTTCTCGGCTATCGCGGCGTCGGCTGGACGGTGGTCGGGCTGGGCGCCCTCCGCGCCGACATCAGCGAGACCCAGGATCGTCTGGAAACCGCGATCGAAAGCATCTCCGAGGGCTTCGCCCTCTATGACGCCAGCGACCGGCTGGTGCTGTGGAATTCCCGCTACGCCGAGACCTTCTTCGGCGGTGCCGATCTGGTGATGCCCGGACTCGGCTATCACGGGGTGATCCGGCGGGTCGCCGAGCGCGGCGTATTCGCCGACTCGGAGGGCCGCACCGAGGCCTGGATTGCCGAGCAGATGCAGCGGCACCGGGTTCCCCATGGTCCGGGCATTCATCGTCACACCAAGGGCCGTTGGTCGCAGATCAACGAATACCGTACCCGCGACGGTGGCACCGTGGTGATCGAAGCCGACGTCACGGCGTTGAAACTGACCGAGGCGACGCTGCGCAAGCTGTCGATGGTGGTTGAGCAGTCGCCGGCCTCGGTGGTGATCACCGATTTCGACGGCAATATCGAGTATGTCAATCCCAAGTTCATCAACATCACCGGTTACAGCGCCCGCGAGGTGATCGGCCAGACGCCGCGCCTGCTGCGCTCCGGCCATACCACCGCCGAGCAGTACCAGGCGATGTGGCAGACCATCCGCGCCGGCAAGGAGTGGCGCGGCGAATTCCTCAACCGGCGCAAGGATGGCTCGACCTACTGGGAATCGGCGCAGATCTCGCCGATCAAGGCCGGCGACGGCACCATTACCCATTTCCTGGCGGTCAAGGAGGATATCACCGTCCGCAAGGAGTATGAGGAGCGGCTGCTCCGGCAGGCCAATTACGACCATCTGACCGGCCTGCCCAACCGCCTGCTCGCCCTCGACCGCCTGACCCAGGCCCTGGTGCGCGGCCGCCGCGAAGGCACGATGGTGGCGCTGCTGTTCATCGATCTCGACCGCTTCAAGGAGGTCAACGACACCCTCGGCCATGCCGCGGGTGACCAGTTGCTGCGGGAGACCGCCGAGCGCATTCGCGGCTGTCTGCGCGATGAGGATACCATCGCCCGCTTCGGCGGCGACGAGTATCTGGTCATCCTGACCGGCCTCAAGACCCCGATGCAGTCGGAGGTGGTGATCGGCAAGATCGCCGAGTCGTTCGGGGCGCCGTTCTGCCTCGAGGGCCACGACATCTACAGTTCGGCCAGCATCGGCGTCACGGTTTCCCCGCTCGACGGCGACGATCCCCACATCCTGATGCGCAACGCCGACTCGGCGATGTATCAGGCCAAGGCCGACGGCCGCGCCACCTACCGCTTCTTCACCCAGCAGCTCAACGACCGCGCCCGCAGCCGCGTGGCCATGGACTCGCGGCTGCGCCGGGCGCTGGAACGGCGGGAACTGTACTTGTGCTATCAGCCGCTGGTCGAGGTGACGAGCGGCATCACCGTCGGCTGCGAGGCCCTGGCGCGCTGGAACAATCCCCATCTCGGGGAAGTCTCGCCGGTTCAGTTCATACCCCTCGCCGAGGAAACCGGGCTGATCGTCACCATCGGCGACTGGGTGCTGGAGACCGCCTGCCGCCAGCTGCGCAACTGGCTCGATGCCGGGCTGGCGCTCTCCTATATTTCGGTCAATGTTTCCAGCCGCCAGTTCCGCACCGGCGATCTCGCCGCCACCGTTGCCGAGGTGCTGGGACGGACCGGTCTGTCCCCCGATCAGCTCCGGCTCGAAATCACCGAGAGCCTGCTGATCGAGGATTTGCCGCGCACCGCGGCCATTCTCCGCGAACTGGTGGATATGGGCGTCGGTCTCGCGATCGACGATTTCGGCACCGGCTATTCGTCGCTCGGGTATCTGCGCCGCTTTACCCTCCGCGCGCTCAAGATCGACCGTTCGTTCATCCGCGACGTCACCGTCAATGCCGACGCCGCGGCGCTGACCGAGGCGATCGTGGCCATGGCCCACCGTCTCAAGCTCACGGTGGTCGCCGAGGGGGTTGAGACCGCGGCCCAGCTTGAGTTTCTCGGGCGCTGCGGCTGCGATCTGGTTCAGGGCTTTCATCTCGGGCGGCCGGTGCTGGCCAAGATCTTCGCCAAACACCTCGCCCGGGCCTCATAATGGCGCTCCCGCCCCGGTAAGCCCCTTGATCCGGAAATCCCATGGAGCGCGTCCCGCCCCGTCTGCTGCTGCCCGATGTCCCGGCGCTGGTCGCCGGGCCGCGTCACGCCACCTGGGTCAGTCCCGAGGGCGAAGTCGAAACCCTGCCGTTCGCCGCCGCCGCCCGCCGGCTGACCGATGGCCCGGTGCTGGTCTGCCATGCCCCGCCGCTGGCGCGGCGGCTCGGGCTTGGCCACGAGCGTTTCGAGGCCTTCGACGTCCTGGAGCTGTTCGCCTTCGTCTGCCCGGCCCGCTTCTGCCTGCCGACGCCGCGCGGGCTGGCCGAGGCGCTGGAGCAACCGGCGCCCGCGACCCCGGCGGCCGAGGCGCTGGCCCTCGCCCTGGTCACCGAGGCGCTGCTGCGGCGGCTCGGTCAGCCCCGCGGCGACGAGCGCTCGGACCCGGTGGCGGTGGCCTGGGCACTCGGCACCGTGGGCTGGCGTTGGGCGGCGCCGGTGCTGGCGGCGCTGGGCGCGCCCGGCGGGCCGGCCAACAAATTCGCCGAGGCCGGGCTGGCGGTCTGGCGCCGGCTGCCCGAATGGTCGGTCGAGGCGCCCGAGCCGGTGCCGGCCCAGCAACCGGTCGAGCCCGCGGAGGCCCGGCGCCGGCTGGCCGAATTGCTGCACAGCCAGCGCCGCGCCGGCCACGCCGAGGCCCGGCCCCAGCAGTCGGACTACGCTGATGCCCTGGCTGCGGCCTTCGCGCCGCGCGCCGATGCCGGTGCACCGGCTCTGGTGCTGGCCGAGGCCGGGACCGGGGTCGGCAAGACCCTCGGCTATCTCGCGCCAGCCAGCCTGTGGGCCGAAAAGAACCGCGGCGCGGTCTGGATCTCCACCTACACCCGCAACCTGCAGCATCAGATCGACGACGAGCTGGACCGGCTCTATCCCGATCCGGCGACCAAGGCGCGCAAGGTGGTGCTGCGCAAGGGCCGGGAGAATTATCTCTGTCTCTTGAATTTCGAGGAGGCGGTGCGGGCCAGCGGTCTCGACCCGCGCTACCGTATCGCCCTGGGCCTGCTGGCGCGCTGGATCGCCGCCACCCGCGACGGCGACCTTCAGGGCTCCGACTTTCCCGGCTGGCTGGTCGATGTCCTCGGCCGCGCCGGCACCCTTGGCCTGGCGGACCGCCGGGGCGAGTGCATTTATTCCGGCTGCGAACACTATAATCGTTGCTTTATCGAAAAGAGTATCCGGCGGGCGCGCCGGGCCGATATCGTGATCGCCAACCACGCCCTGGTGATGATCCAGGCGGCCCAGGGCGGCGGCGACGACAGCTGGCTGCCCACCCGTTATGTCTTCGACGAGGGTCACCACGTCTTTGACGCCGCCGACAGCGCCTTTGCCGCGCATCTGACCGGACTCGAAACAAGGGAGCTGCGGCGCTGGCTGCTCGGGGCCGATGCCGACGGCCGCGGTGGCGGTGGCCGGGCGCGCGGGCTCAAGCGCCGCCTCGAGGACCTGATCAGCGACAGTGAACGGGCTGCGGGGTTGCTCGATGAGGCGCTTCAGGCCTGTCGCGCTCTGCCCGCCGATGGCTGGCGGATGCGGCTGGCCGCCGACAACCCGACCGGTCCGACCGAGCGCTTTCTCTACGCCGTGCGCCGCCAAGTGTTGGCGCGTTCGGGCGGCCGCGACTCCCCCTATAGTCTCGAGACCGAAACAAGCCCGTTGGGCGAAGGTGTCGGTGAGGCGGCGGCGGCGCTGGCCGAGGCGCTGGGCCGGCTGGACCGGCCGCTGACCGAACTGGCCGCGACGCTGGCGGCGTTGATCGAGGATGAGTCGGCCAGCCTCGAATCCGAGCAAAGGCGGCGCATCGACGCGCTGGCCCGGGGCCTCGCCCGGCGCACCGAGCAGACGGTGCGGCCCTGGCAGGCGATGGCCGAGGCGCTGGGGGCGCCGACCCCGGCGGGCTTTGTCGACTGGTTCGGTCTCGAGCGCATGGAGGGCCGCGACGTCGATGTCGGGATGTATCGCCACTTCGTCGATCCCACCCTGCCGCTGAGCCAGATTGTGCTCAGTACCGCCCACGGCCTCGCCATCACCTCGGCGACCCTGACCGACGGCAGCGGCAATCCGGAACGGGACTGGGCAGCGGCGGAACTGCGCACCGGCTCGGTCCACCTCGCGCGGCCGGCGCTGCGGGTGGCGGTGCCTTCGCCGTTCGACTATCCCGCTCATACCCGGGTGCTGGTGGTCAATGACGTGCGCAAAGACGATCTTGGGCAGGTCGCCGCGGCCTATCGCGCGCTGTTTCTGGCCGCCAAGGGCGGCGCCCTCGGCCTCTTCACCGCGATCAGCCGGCTGCGCGCCGTCCACGCCCGCATCGCCGGGCCGCTCGACGAGGCCGGGCTGCCGCTCTATGCCCAGCACGTCGACGGCCTCGACGTTGCCACCCTGATCGACATCTTCCGCGGTGAGGACAGCGCCTGCCTGCTCGGCACCGATGCGGTTCGGGATGGCGTCGACGTCCCCGGCCGGTCGCTGCACCTGATCGTGTTCGACCGCGTGCCCTGGCCGCGCCCGGACATTCTGCACAAGGCCCGGCGTGAGCATTTCGGCGGCCGGGGCTACGACGATATGCTGACCCGCTTGCGCCTGAAACAAGCCTTTGGCCGCCTGATCCGCCGGGCCGACGACACCGGGGTCTTCGTGCTGCTCGATCCGCTGATGCCAAGCCGCCTTGGTGGCGCCTTCCCCCCGGGGGTCGAAATCCAGCGCGTCGGGCTGGCGGAAGCGGTGCGGATCGCGCGGGAGTTTCTGGGGCCATCGGACTCCATAGCCTCCTGAATCAACGCTTTGGCCGCCTGGATATCGGCGTCGGTGAGCATCGGGAACAGGCGCTCGGGGGCCTTGCCGCGGGCGAGGCGTCCGTGGTTCTGCAGGCAAAGCTTCACCAGCAGGGTTGCTTTGCTGTGAGGAACGCCGTCCAGCCGGTCGTCGACGGCGCGGAAGGCCCGATCGAACAGGGCGAGATAGCGGAACTCCTCCGGTAGGTCCTTTAGTCGTTAGCCCAGTACCGTTCATCTCGTACAATCGAGTTTTGTAAAACGATATAGTTCGCCTTGGATGATGGGTCGAAGCCGGTGGCCTCTTGAAGTGCCTGGACGAACCTTTCGCTTTTTTTCTCGTTCACCAACTCCCGCTCGATCTGGAACGAGGATTGGGTCTCTTTGGTGTAGAGATAGTGGACGGCACGGGCGAGGAGTTCGGGATCGCAGGATTTGACCAGTTGCGCCGCTTCCTCCGCGACCGGGGTCGCCATCAGTGCCTCGAGCTTCGGCGTGCGGCGGACGGTGGGACAGAAAGACGGTGTTCCCAGCAGATTGTCGCGCACGCGGTGCCGTGGCGCTCGCCTTGCCCACTCAGGGGGCAGGACGATGTAGCGCCCGGGATCGAGAGCCGGGATGTATTGCCCCAG